>Ga0187891_1000768_pt1 | contig 30728 bp, 26 predicted proteins | sample June2016WEW_21_4_FD_132990 | JGI IMG/M metagenome (GOLD analysis project Ga0187891, IMG submission 132990) | Peatland microbial communities from SPRUCE experiment site at the Marcell Experimental Forest, Minnesota, USA - June2016WEW_21_40 | ecosystem: Environmental > Terrestrial > Soil >... | reverse complement strand
GCCGCCTTCTGGTCCTCGACACCACCGGCGACAGCATGGCGCCGACCATCGTCTCCGGCGAGCGCGTGATCGTCGATACCGGCCACAAGACGCCGACGCCGGACGGGCTTTATGCCATTCGCGACACTTTCGAGTGCATCGTGGTCAAGCGGCTGCAAGTCTTGCGCTCGTCGCGGCCGACGCGGGTGAAAGTGATCTCCGACAATCCGAATCATCCGAGCGAAGAGACCCCGCTCAGCGAGCTCGAGGTCGTCGGCAAGGTGCTCTGCTGCCTCAAATTGTTCTGAGCAAGCGCCCTTCCCTTTTCAACACCAAGCCACGCCGAATCAGTCAGACGCCAGACTCTGCCGCGTGCCGCGGCGGGCGGAGCGACTGATCGCGATTCGCGGCACGTCACCGATATCGCAACTTTCTCTTGACAATCGTCCTAATTTTCGTTACTAGCCCATAACGTCGAGCCGCGCCTGCCGTGACGGGGCGGCGAACCCAACCGCGACCTTCGATGCTATTTGCCGACCAGTCGACCGCTGCGCGCTCGTCGCGGCAGGACCGCCACCGTGAACGCCTTCGCCGCGCTGCCGCAGCGGCGCGGGTCGGACCGGCGCCGGCCATGGCGGTCGCGCTGGCGCAGATCGGCGCCGCATTCGACGAAGCCGCAACGGTCAACGCCTTCAAAATCAGGGTCGAGCGGCTGATCCGGCTCGGGCCGCATCACCCGGCCGTGCGCGCCCGCTTCGGCGCGCGCGGCGCCATGCTGTTTGGCCGCGGCCTCGACCCGGCGATCGCCGTGGTCGAGCGCTGGTGGCGCGACGAGCGCAAGGCGTTTCAGATCGCCAGCGCATTGGGCTGCGCCACCCGGCTCTCGCTCGAAGTGTTGGGCGAGTTACGCCTCATCCTGCGGCTGATGCGATGGAAAAGGATGCACGCAGAGTTCGCTGAAGTCCTTGCGACGCTGTGCGGAGCGCCGATCGCGGCGGCAGCGGAATGATGGTTGGGTCGGAAGCCGGTGCAGCAAAAGTGCCAGCACCCCGCTTATGCCGGGCCCGGCTTGACGACGCGGACGTGCAGTTCGCGCAATTGCTTGGGGGTCGCCTCCGACGGCGCTCCCATCATCAAATCTTCCGCGCGCTGGTTCATCGGGAACAACACGACTTCGCGCAGATTCTCTTCGCCGCACAGCAGCATCACGATGCGGTCGATGCCAGGCGCAATGCCGCCGTGCGGCGGCGCGCCGAGCGACAGCGCGTGCAGCATGCCGCCGAATTTCTGCTCAAGCACGCTTTCGTCATAGCCGGCGATGGCAAACGCCTTCTTCATCACATCGGGACGGTGATTGCGGATCGCACCGGAGGACAGCTCCACGCCGTTGCAGACGATGTCGTATTGGATCGCCCTGAGGCTGAGAATTTTATCGCGGTCGGTGGCGTCAAGCGCGAGAAATTCATCCGCCGGCAGGTTCGGCATCGAGAACGGGTTGTGGGAGAAGTCGATTTTTTTCTCCTCCTCGTTCCACTCGTACATGGGAAAATCGACGATCCAGCACAACTCGAACCGGTCCTTGGCGATCAGGTTGAGATCCTCGCCGACTTTTGTTCGCGCCGCACCGGCAAACTTGACAAAGCCTTGCGGCTCGCCGGCGACAAAGAACACCGCGTCGTCCGCTTTTAGGTCCAATTGTAAACGGATCGCTTCGGTTTTCTCTGGACCTAAGTTATTCGCAACCGGCCCTACGCCTTCAGGGTTTTGAAGCCATTTCCTTCGAATTTCATCGGCTTCTCGGCCGCGCCCGGCATCTAATGCTCTTTTGATCTCCAACCTCACCACTTGGTCAGTGACCTCTGAATTTGCTGGACGTTGTCGCCAGAATATATATCCCATTCCTGGCTGCCCTTCGCCCTGCGCCCACGAATTCATCCGGTCGCAGAAGGCGCGCGAGCCGCCGCCGGGCGCCGGGATCGCCCACACCTTTCTATCGGCGCCTTGTTCGAGGAGGCGTGCGAAAATCTTGAATCCCGAACCGCGAAAAATCTCCGAAACGTCCTGCATCACGATCGGGTTGCGCAAGTCCGGCTTGTCGGTGCCGTATTTCTCGATCGCCTCTTGGTAAGGAATACGCGGCAATTTCGGCGTCACCGGCTTGCCGCCGCCGAACTCCTCGAACACGCCGCGAATAACCGGCTCGACCGCGTCGAACACGTCCTCCTGGGTGACGAAACTCATCTCCAGATCGAGCTGATAGAACTCGCCGGGCGAGCGGTCGGCGCGCGCGTCTTCGTCGCGAAAGCACGGCGCGATCTGGAAATACCGGTCGAAGCCGGAGATCATGATCAGCTGCTTGAACTGCTGCGGCGCCTGCGGCAACGCGTAGAATTTCCCCGGATGCAGGCGCGACGGCACGAGATAATCGCGCGCGCCCTCCGGCGACGAGGCGGTGAGGATCGGCGTCTGGAATTCGAAGAAGCCCTGCTCCTTCATGCGCCGCCGCAGCGAATCGATAATCTCGCCGCGCTTCATGATGTTCTGGTGCAAATGCTCGCGGCGCAGGTCGAGGAAGCGGTATTTGAGCCTGATCTCTTCGGGGTAGTCGTGCTCGCCGAACACCGGCATGGGCAGTTCCGCGGCGCGGCCCAAAACCTCGATCTCGCGGATGTAGACTTCGACCTCGCCGGTCGGCAGGTCGGGATTCTCGGTGCCGTCGGGCCGCCGCCGCACCTTGCCGTCGATGCGCACCACCCATTCCGAGCGCAGCGTCTCAGCCAATTTGAAGGCCGGGCTGTCGGGGTCGGCGACCACCTGGGCGAGCCCGTAATGGTCGCGCAGATCGATGAACAGCACGCCGCCATGATCGCGGATGCGGTGGCACCAGCCCGAAAGGCGCACCTCGCTGCCGATGTCGCTCGCTCGAAGCGCGCCGCAGGTATGGCTGCGATAGCGGTGCATGTTTTGCCTGATTTGGCTCTTGGCTACTGGTTCGGCCGGAACGCGGAAAGCGCACGCGAGAGGGGCTTTGTCAAGGCGCGCGGCGGGCAGTTCCTCATTGCCGGGCTCGACCCGGCGACGCATGCTGGCGCGCGGCGCCGGCGCTATGAACGGCTCCCGCGCGTGACGCTCAAAATAGGTCCTCATATGGCCAAAGCACGAACCACACGGGCAAGCACGGGCCCTCGCCGCATGACCACGGGCGAGGCTGCCGTTGCCGCCCTGGCGGCCCACGGGCTCGATACGATCTACGTGCTGCCCGGCGTGCACAACGATGATTTTTTTGACGCGCTCGCCAAGACCATCGACAGCAGCAGCAGCAGCACCGCCGCCAGAATCCGCACCGTCCACACCCGCCACGAGCAGGGCGCCGCCTACATGGCGCTCGGGGCGACGCTGGCGACGGGAAAGCCGCAAGCCTATTGCGTCGTCCCCGGACCCGGCCTGCTCAACTCGGCGGCAGCGCTTCTTACCGCCTATGGCATGAACGCGCCGGTCCTGGCGCTGTTCGGCCAGATTCCGCAGCACGCCATTGGCCGCGGCCTCTCGCATCTGCACGAAATCCGCGACCAGGCCGGCATCATCGCGCGGCTCGTCGACTGGTCGGAGCGCATCCGCGCGCCGCACGAGGCGCCGCGCCTGATCGCCGAGGCCATCCGGTCCATGTTCGTGGGCCGCCCCGGCCCGGCGGCGCTCGAATGCGCCATCGATGTCTGGGGCCGCTCGGGCCCGGTGGAGCCGCAAGCGCCGCTCCCCACTGCCGAGCCGCCGATCGATGACGACGCCATCAAGGCCGCCGCCAAGCTCCTTGGCGCCGCCAAGAGGCCGCTGATCGTAGCCGGCGGCGGCGCGCAGAACGCCGCCGCCGAGGTGACGCGCCTTGCGCATCTGCTGCAGGCGCCTGTCATGTCCTATCGGCGCGGCCGCGGCGTGATCGACGACCGCGACCCGCTCGCCGTCAATCTGCCGCTCGGCCGCGACCTGTGGGCCGAAGCGGACGTGGTACTCGCCGTCGGCACCCACCTGCACTACCCGGTGCTGCATTGGGGCGTCGACCGCGACCTCGCGATCGTCCGCGTCGATGCCGATCCGGAGGAGCCCAAACGCCTGGCCAGGCCCGAGGTGGCGCTGATCGGCCTGGCGGCGCCGATCCTGCGGCGCCTGCTCGAGGTCCTGCCGGCACACAATGCGCGGCGGGCCTCGCGCGCCGACGACATGCGGGACCGCCATGCCCGCATGGACAAGCGCCTCGCCAAGCTCGGGCCGCAACTCGGCTATCTCGCGGCCATCCGCGCCGAATTGCCGGAGGACGGCATCTTCGTCGACGAAGTGACGCAGGTCGGTTTCGTCTCGCGGCTGGCGTTTCCGGTTTACCGGCCGCGCACCTATCTGTCGCCGGGCTACCAGGACAATCTCGGCTTCGGCTTTGCCACGGCGCTCGGCGCCCAGCATGCGCGCCCCGACGTGCCGGTGCTGTCGATTACCGGCGATGGCGGCTTCCTGTTCACCGCGACCGAGATGGCGACCGCGATACGCCACCGCATTCCGCTGGTGACGATCGTGTTCAATGACGGTGCTTTCGGCAACGTCCGCCGCATCCAGGAGGAGCGGTTCGGCAACCGCCTGATCGCCTCCGATCTCGCTAATCCGGATTTCGTCGCCTTCGCCGAAAGCTTCGGCGCCGCCGCCGTGCGCGTCAACAGCCCGGACAAATTACGGCCGGCGTTGCGGCGCGCCTTGGCGAACCGCGACGGCCCCACCTTGATCGAAGTGCCGGTCGGCGCCATGCCGAGCCCATGGGAGTTCATCATGATGGGGCGGGTGCGCGGAGATTGAGCGTGGACACGATTATGTTGGCACCCATTCCAGCATCGGCCTTGCCACCCCTGCAGCAAGTGACCGACACTGTCCGGCGACAATGACAGTTGTTTCCGCTATCACATCCGCAATGAATCCGATCACGACAACGTCCGAGCTTGCCGCCGTTTGCCGCCGGATGGCGTCTTACCCCTTCGTCACCATCGACACCGAATTCCTGCGCGAGACCACCTATTACCCGCTATTGTGCGTGGCGCAGATGGCCTCGGCCGACGAGGCGGTGGTGGTCGACGCGCTGGCGCCGGGTATCGATCTCGCTCCCTTCTTCGCCCTGATGGCGGACGAGAAGGTGATGAAAGTCTTTCATGCCGCGCGGCAGGACATTGAAATCGTGTGGCACCGCGCCAAGCTTATTCCGCATCCGATCTTCGACACCCAGGTCGCGGCCATGGTTTTGGGCTACGGCGATTCCATCTCCTACGACCAGCTGGTGCAGCGCATCACCGGCGACACGCTCGATAAATCGCACCGCTTTACCGATTGGACGCGGCGGCCGCTCTCCGAAGCGCAGCTGTCCTACGCGGTCTCCGACGTCACGCATCTGCGGGATGTCTATGCGGCGCTGGTCGACGACCTCGGACGGCGCGCCCGGGTCGATTGGGTGCAGGAGGAAATGCAGGTCCTGACGTCGGCCGACACCTATCGCATGGATCCGGAGAATGCCTGGCAGCGCCTGAAGACGCGCGTGCGCAAGCCCAAGGAACTCGCCGTGCTGATCGAGGTCGCGGCCTGGCGCGAGCGCGAGGCGCAGTCGCGCGACGTACCGCGCTCCCGCGTGCTCAAGGATGATGCGATCGCCGATATCGCCGTGCAGGCGCCGACGACCACTGAAAAGCTCAAGAGCCTGCGCTCGCTGCCCAAGGGCTTCGAACGCTCGCGCTGGGGCGAGGCGATCGTCGCCGCGGTGGCGCGCGGGCTGGCGCGCGATCCGAAAACATTGCCGCGCCCGGTGCGGCTGCAGTCCTCGGCAAACGGCGCGGCGGTCGTCGAGCTGCTCAAGGTGCTGTTGCGCATGATTTCGGAACGCCACCACGTCGCCGCCAAGGTGATCGCCACGGTCGACGATCTCGAGCGCATCGCCGCCGACGATGACGCCGATGTCCCCGCGCTCACCGGCTGGCGCCGCGAGCTGTTCGGCGAAAAGGCGCTGGCGCTCAAGCACGGCAAGCTGGCGCTGGCGATCGAGAAGGGCAAGGTGGCCGCGGTCGAGCGCGGATAGCGCCGGGCTCACCCCAGCAGCATCACCGGCTCGCGGCCGATGAGCCGCGCCAGCGCACGCTGCCGGCTCAAAACCCGTTCGCCGGACAACGCCGCGAATTCGCCGGGCAGCCGCAGCGCCAGCCGGTGCCGCTCCACCGCGAGCGGCGTCCGCGGCAGCACGCCGGGCATCGCGGCGGACACCACATAAGCCAGCCGCAGCGCCGCGCCGAGCACGCGCGCGCGGTCGAGACCGCGCGTCGAAGCAAGCTCGCGCAGCCGCGGCGACAGCTCGTCGTCCATCACCAATCCGACGTGGCGGTAAAATACGGCGAGCGCCAGATAGGCGCGGCCCGGATGGTCGATGGCGGTGAAGCCGCCATGGGCGATGATGTTGAGCGATTGCTCGCCGCGGTAATCGGGATGCGCACGCCAGCCGATATCGGCTAACAGGCAGGCGGCGTGACGCAGCCGGCGTTCCTCGGCCGTTTCACTCAGGCCGGAGGAGGCCATGAAACGATCGGTCCATACGATCAGCTCTTCGCCGTGGCGCGGCGAGCGCGAACGCAATTGGTTGAGCCCGCGTGCCGCTTCGATGAGCGCATCCTTCTCCTTGTCCTTCTGCTTGAGCAGCGAATAGAGCAAGCCCTCGCGCACGCCGAGGGCGGAGAATATCACCTGGCGCGGCTTGCCGATGCGCACGATGTGTTCCAGCACCAGCGCCGCATAGGCGAGCAACGGCCGCCGTGCATTCGCCACCACTTCGATGTTGGAGAGCGTCTCGGTGTCGACCCGATGCACCAGGCGGGCGAATTCGAGCGCGTCATCGGCGGCAATGGCGTAGCCGTGCATCACGTGCAGCGGATATCCGGTCTGCCACATGTGCAGCCGCGCCAGCGCCCGCCAGGTGCCGCCGACGGCGTAGAAGTTGCGGCCCTCGCAGTCGCTGAGCAACGGCAAAGAGCCGAGTGTTTTCTTGACGAATTTTTCCGCCTTCTTGAGCGATTTTGCCGAAATGTCGGCCAGGGCGAGACCGCCGAGCGGCCGGGTCAAGCCGCGCCCGGTGCGCGTGCCGTGGACATCGACCAGCTCGAGCGAGCCGCCGCCGAGGTCGCCGACCACGCCGTCCGCCTGATGCACGCCGGAAATGACGCCGAGCGCGGTCAACTGCGCCTCACGGCCACCCGACAGCACGTCGATCTCGGTCCTGATGATTCGCTCGGCGAGCTTGATGAAGGCGCGGCCGTTCTTGGCGTCGCGGCAGGCCGCGGTGGCAATGGCCAAAACTCGCTTCACGCCGATGGTCGTACAGAGCGCGCGGTAGCGCTTGAGCGCAGCCAAGGCCTGATCGACCGCGTCGGCGGCGAGCAGTCCGGTGGACTGCACCTCGCGGCCCAGCCCGCACAGCGCCTTCTCGTTGAACAGCGGCGTCGGGCTGCGGGTCAGCCCCTCGTAGACGACAAGCCGCACCGAATTCGAGCCGATGTCGATCACCGCCAGCGGCGGACCATCGTCGAGGCGTCCCTTGGCGTCGATCTTGGCGCGGCTCATCTTTTGAAATCAGCGCAGGACAGTGGGTGGCGCGTTTCGGCTTCGTTCACGCCCGCTCCGAGCGATGCCGCAACCGGGGAATGGACTCTTTCGGCGACTTTCCGCGCCCCGACAGGCTTGGATTGGTCATGAAGTAGGATTGGGCGTTGAAGGGCTCGTCGCTCGGCCCCGGCTTGATGCGCGACGAGGAGCCGTCGGCGACGAGCTCCCAACTCTGCTGGTTGTCCTTGAAATTCGCGACCATGATCTGATCGAGCACCTGCTCGTGCACGGTCGGATTGAGGATCGGGCAGAGCACTTCGACGCGGCGGTCGAGGTTGCGCGGCATAATGTCGGCGGACGAGATATAAACCGCAGCCTTCGGATGCGGCAGGCTGTGCCCAGAGCCGAAGCAATAGATGCGGCCGTGCTCGAGGAAGCGGCCGACGATAGATTTGACGCGGATGTTCTCGGACAGGCCCGCAACCCCCGGCCGCAGGCAGCAGATGCCGCGCACCACCAATTCGATCGCCACGCCGGCGCTCGAAGCGCGATAGAGCGCATCGATGATGTCGGCGTCGACCAGCGCATTCATTTTCATCCAGATCGCTGCGGGACGGCCGGCCTTGGCGTGCGCAATCTCCTCTTCGATGTGGGCGAGGATGCGCTTGCGCAGCGTCAGCGGCGAGACCGCCATGCGCTCGAGCCCGGCGGGCTCCGCGTAGCCGGTGACGTAATTGAACACGCGGGTGACATCGCGGGCGATGGCGGGATCGGAGGTGAAGAACGACAGGTCGGTATAGATGCGCGCGGTCACCGGATGATAATTGCCGGTGCCGACATGCACATAGGAAGCGAGCGAAGCACCCTCGCGGCGCACCACCAGCGACAGCTTGGCGTGGGTCTTGAGCTCGAGGAATCCGTACACCACCTGCACGCCGGCGCGTTCGAGATCGCGCGCCCAGCGGATATTGGCCTCCTCGTCGAAGCGCGCCTTGAGCTCGACCACGGCGGTGACCGATTTGCCGGCCTCGGCGGCTTCCGCGAGCGTCTTGACGATCGGCGAGTCGGCCGAGGTGCGGTACAGCGTTTGCTTGATGGCGACGACATCCGGATCGCGCGTCGCCTGATTCAGAAAATCCACCACCACGTCGAAGGACTCATAGGGATGGTGGACGATGAGATCCTTCTGCCGGATGGCGGCGAAGCAGTCGCCGCCATGGTCGCGGATGCGGCCGGGATAGCGCGGCGTATAGGGCACGAATTCGAGGTCCGGCCGGTTGAGGCTGGCGATCTGCGCCATCTCGTTGAGCGCCAGCACGCCATCGACCTTGAACACGCTGTCATCGGTGGCGCCGAGCGCGCGCAGCACGAACCGCTGCAACTCCGCCGGCATCATCGCCTCGATGTCGAGCCTGATCACCAAGCCACGGCGGCGCCGCTTGAGCGCGGTCTCGAACAGCCGCACCAGATCTTCGGCCTCTTCGAGGACTTCCAGTTCCGAATCGCGGATGACGCGGAAGGCGCCCACGCCCTTCACCGCATAGCCCGGGAACAGCTTGCCGATGAACAGGCTGGTCTCGGCCTCGATCGAGATCAGCCGCACTTCGCCGCCCTCCCCGGCCTGCGGCAACCGCACGAACCGTTCGATGCGGTTCGGCATGCGGATCAGCGCGTTCATCGCCTTGCCGTCCTTGGCGCGCGACAGCTGCAGGGCGATCGAGAAGCCGAGATTGGGAATGAACGGGAACGGATGCGCCGGATCGACGGCGAGCGGCGTCAGCAACGGGAACACATGGGCAAGAAAATGGCCCTCGAGCCAGGCCCTCTCCGCCTTGCCAATATCAGGACCATCGACCAGCGCGATGCCGGCTTGGGCGAGTGCTGCGCGCAGCTCGCGCCACTGTGCCTGCTGATCTTCAACGAGGAGCACCACGGCGTCGGCGATGCGCACAAGCTGCTCGGCCGGGGTCAGTCCCTCGGGGCTCTTCGTGGCGATGCCGGCGCGCACCTGGGCCCGCAGGCCGGCCACGCGCACCATGAAGAACTCGTCGAGGTTGTTCGCCGAGATCGACAGGAATTTCAATCGCTCCAGCAGCGGATGACCGCGATTGGCGGATTCCTCGAGGACGCGGCGGTTGAAATTGAGCCACGACAGCTCACGATTGATGAAGCGGTCCGGGCTGGAGGCCAGAGCCGACGCAGCGTGCCGCTCCGCCGGTTCGGCGAGCCGGGGCGGCGCTTCCAAAGCCGCCGCAGGGCTGGATTCGAGCGCAACAGCGGTCGCTTGGCCGCGGTCGACCATGACTACTCCTGGGTCCTCGAGCCTCACCCTCGCTGCCCCTGGTAACGATTCCATGACTTCCACCTCCGGAGATAAGGCGGCGGGGCCGTCGCTCCGTCAAGCCTTCCCTGGCGCGGCCCCGGCGACGGCACGGCGGCCGCCGGTCTCGGCCTGATAGATCAAAGAGTTACGGCCTCTTAATGCTTGACGGCTTGAGCAAGGAGGCCTATCTGCGCCTCGTCGGTCAGAAAAGCAACTGAACGACTTCTAAACTCGGCAATTAAGCCATGGGCAGTACCAACTCTGGTGCGGCCGGCACTCCACGCTTGGTGTCGGTCCTACCGGTCAGTATCACGACCGTGCGCGGCATCGACGGCTGCGCGATGGCAAAAGACCGCGGCTAGCGATCTCTTGCCAACGCTCACGCCGAACCCGCGAGCGCGGTAAGGAGGTGAGCGATGGTCGCAAGACTAGCAAAAAGGTTGAATGGTGACCGCCGGCGCGCCCTGCCGGTCGGACCGATCCACGAAGAACTCAACGAGCTGGCGGTGGCGGAAGCCCGCGCGGTGCTCATTGCGCCGGACGACGCGTCGCCTTTGCCCGGCGATGCCCACAGCCCCGAGGCGCTCGGCAACGAGCTCGAGCGGCTTTACGCCTCGCTCGAAGCGGTCACGCCGGATAACCATCCCCGCACGGCGAGGCTCCTGGGAGCGAGCAACCGGAAAGTGGCGCAAAAAGTCATCGAGGAGGCGGGCGAGGTCGCGCTCGCTGCCGTCAAGCACAATGACCGGGCCATCGTGCGCGAGAGCGCCGACCTGCTCTACCATCTCGCCGTGCTGTGGCGCCGCGCCGGCATCGGTCCCGCCGACATCTGGGCCGAGATGCGCCGTCGCGCCAACAGTCTCGGGATCGCGGAGAAGCTGCCGAAGTCAAAGGCGTAAGCGCGGCGCTCAGCGCATGTTTGCACCGCCTGCAAAAAAGGCCGGGAAACTCCCCGGCCGCTTCTGAGAGCCTTGGCGTCAGAGCGGGTTTCAAGCTGTTTTGAAACACCGCCCTGATTTCTTATTCATGGTTCCCACAGGCTTGCGTTGGATTTGCGTAGCCTCGACCGGTCCTGATCACCAATATTCGTTGTGGCTGCGCTCTAGAAGCCCTCGAAGGAAGACCGTTCAGCTCAGATCAGGCAAGGTCGAAGCGATCGGCGTTCATCACCTTGGTCCACGCCGCCACGAAGTCTTTCACAAACTTCTCCTTCGAGTCCGCGCACGCATAGACTTCCGCAAGCGCGCGCAGTTGCGAGTGCGAACCGAAGATCAGGTCGACACGGGTGCCGGTCCACTTGACCGCGTTCGTCTTCCGGTCGCGGCCCTCGTACACGCCATCGGAGCCGGCGGGCTGCCATTGCGTGCGCATGTCGAGCAGGTTGACGAAGAAGTCATTCGTCAGCTTGCCGGGCTGCTTGGTGAAGACCCCGTGCTTGGACTGCCCGGCATTGGCGCCCAATACGCGCAGGCCGCCGAGGAGAACCGTCACCTCCGGCGCAGTCAGCGTCAGCAACTGCGCCTTGTCGACCAACGCCTCCTCGGGCGTCATGAGGTGCTGGCTGCGGTAATAGTTGCGGAAGCCGTCAGCGGGCGGTTCGAGCGGCGCGAAGGATTCGACGTCGGTTTGCTCCTGCGACGCGTCCATGCGCCCCGGCGTGAAGGGAACCTTCACGTCGTGCCCGGCGCCCTTTGCGGCTTTCTCGATCGCCGCGCAGCCGCCGAGAACGATCAGGTCAGCAAGCGAAACTTTCTTGCCCTTGGACTTACTCTTGGACTGCGACGCATTGAATTCCTTTTGGATCGCTTCGAGCTTGCGCAGAACCTTCGCCAACTGAGCCGGCTGGTTGACGTCCCAGTCCTTTTGCGGCGCGAGGCGAATGCGCGCGCCGTTCGCTCCGCCGCGCTTGTCGGAGCCGCGGAACGTCGACGCCGACGCCCAAGCCGTCGACACCAGCTGGGAAACGGTCAGGCCGGAGGCGAGGATCTTCGCCTTCAGCGCGGCAACGTCCTGCTCCCCGATCAGCGGGTGATCGACCGCGGGAATCGGGTCCTGCCAGATCAGAATCTCCTTCGGGACAAGCGGGCCGAGATAACGCACGATCGGGCCCATGTCGCGGTGCGTCAGCTTGAACCACGCCCGGGCAAACGCGTCTGCGAACTGGTCCGGATTCTCGTAGAAGCGCCGCGAAATCTTCTCGTAGATCGGGTCCATCCGCAGCGACAGGTCCGTGGTCAGCATGGTCGGCACATGCTTCTTCGCCTTGTCGTAAGCGTCCGGGATCGTGGCGGCGCCGCCTTTCGCCTTCCACTGATAGGCGCCGGCCGGACTCTTGGTCAGCTCCCATTCGTTGTTGAACAGGTTGTCGAAGAAGTGGTTGCTCCATTTCGTCGGCGTCTGCGACCAGGTGACTTCGGGGCCGCCGGTGATCGCGTCGGCACCCACGCCCGTGCCGAACTTGCTCTTCCAGCCGAGGCCCTGCTCTTCGACGGCCGCGCCTTCCGGCGCCGGGCCGACCAGCGACGGATCGCCGGCGCCGTGGGTCTTGCCGAAGGTATGGCCGCCGGCAATCAGCGCGACGGTCTCCTCGTCGTTCATCGCCATGCGCGCGAAGGTCTCGCGAATGTCCTTGGCCGCCGCGAGGGGATCCGGCTTGCCGTTCGGCCCTTCCGGATTGACGTAGATCAGGCCCATCTGCACGGCAGCGAGCGGATTCTGCAGCTGGCGTTCGCCGCTATAGCGTTCGTCGTCCAGCCATTTCCCTTCGGGACCCCAGTAAAGTTCTTCAGGCTCCCAGACATCGGCGCGGCCGCCGCCGAAACCGAACGTCTTGAACCCCATCGAGTCGAGGGCGACGTTGCCGGCGAGAATTATCAGGTCGGCCCAGGAGATTTTCCGGCCGTATTTCTGCTTGATCGGCCACAACAGCCGGCGCGCCTTGTCGAGGCTGGCGTTGTCCGGCCAGCTATTGAGCGGCGCGAAACGCTGCTGACCGGCGCCGGCGCCGCCGCGGCCGTCGGCGATGCGATACGTGCCCGCGCTGTGCCACGCCATACGGATCATCAGTCCGCCGTAATGGCCGAAATCGGCCGGCCACCAGTCCTGCGAGTTCGTCATCAAGGCACGCAGGTCCTTGATCACGGCCTTCAGATCGAGGCTCTTGAACTCCTTAGCGTAGTTGAACGCCTTGCCCATCGGATCGGACAAATCGGAATTTTTATGCAGAACGCTGAGGTCCAGCTGATTGGGCCACCAGTCGCGGTTCCTGTGGGCGTGGGTGAATGGGCACTTGCCCGCGCTCTTGTCCTCGGTCTTTGCGTCCATGTTACTCTCCGATCGTGTTCTATAATTCTTCTTCGAGTTGTTCCGCATGGAACAACTATGACTTCTGGAATTGTCGCCGACGAGATCCCCGTTGCCTTCGTCGGTGTAGAACTAGAGAGCGAAGCCACGCACATCGCGCTCGGTGTCGGCAACGCCGACTACACCGGCGACCGTGGAGAAACGCGCGATCATCGGGCGGAAGGAGTTTTGATGGTCCGCGAACGGGGCGCCGGCGCTGGCGGTCTACGTGGGGTTTTTGCCAGTTTCGTTCCTCCGTGCTTTGACGTGCAGATGGGGAGTCTCGGGGGGCGTTACTAGGCTGCCGCCGCAATCAGGTCCAATCGTATTGCTTAGGGCTTTCGATAAGCGTAGCTTATTAGAATGATCACCGTGCGTCAGCTTCGTTATTTGACCGCGCTCGCCCATCACCGGCATTTTCGGCGAGCGGCGGCGGACTGCGCGGTCACCCAGCCGGCTTTGTCCATGCAGGTGCGCGAACTCGAGCGGGAAATCGGTGCCGAACTGGTGGAGCGGCGGCCGGGTGAGATCGCGCTCACCGAGACCGGAGTCGAAGTCGCGCAGCGGGCCGAGCGCATCCTCGCCGCCACCCGCGATCTCATAGACTTCGCTCGCCATCGCGGCGTGCTTAGCGGCAAGCTTCGCCTCGGTATCATCCCGACGCTGGCGCCCTACATTTTGCCGCGCGTGCTACCGCGGCTGCAGACGAGCTATCCGCAACTGCGTCTGGAGGTCCGCGAGACCCAAACCAAGATGTTGCTCGAAGAACTTGCGGGCGGCAATCTCGATGCGGTGATGCTGGCGTTGCCGGCGGACGGCGCCGACGTGGAGACACTGCGGCTGTTCGACGACCCATTCCTGCTGGCACTGCCGGCCGCCGATCCGCTGCAAGGGCGCGTCGCGGCCGAGGATGTGGACCAGCGGCGGCTCATTCTCCTCGAGGAAGGACATTGCCTGCGCGACCAGGCGCTGGCCTTCTGCGCTGCGGCGCGCGGCGACACCCCCGCCACGCTCGGCGCCACATCGCTCGCGACCGTGATGCAGATGGTCGCGAACGGTTACGGGGTGACGCTGGTGCCGGAAGTCGCCGCTGCCGCCGAGGTTCGCGACAGCCGGGTCAAGCTTCTGCGTTTTGTCGAACCCGCGCCGGCGCGCACGATCGGGCTCGCCTGGCGGCGCACCTCGCCGCGCAAGCAGGATTTCGCGGCGCTGGGCGAGATCGTCGTTGCAACGCTCGGCCTAGCCGCCCGGCGAAGTCTCACCACGAAAAATCTCCGCCGCGAGCGCGCGCGTAGCCGGGCGCCGTTGCCGTAGCGCCTCGTTGTCGAGCGCGATCACTGCGGCGCGTGCGGCGGCAAACGAGCGCTCGATGTGGGTCGACAGATAGCCCACCACGCTCTCGTCAAGCGCTAGCTGGCGATCGGTGGCGAGCTTGACGATCACCGCGCGCAGCATCGCGTCGTCCGGCGCTTGCAGGCTCGCCACCGGCAACGCGCGCAGCCGCGACACCAGGTCGGGGATGGCGGCCCGCCAGGTTGCCGGCGCCGTGGTCGCGGTGAGCAGCAGCGAGGCATTTTCCTCGCGGGCGAGATTGATGAGATGGAATAGCGCGCGATCATCTGCCGCCGCGGCGTCCTCCACAACCAACGCTCCGGTGACCAGCGCGGCTGGAAGCTCGGCTTCGCCGAGCGATCGCGCGGCAATGACGCGCGCCCCCGCCGCCGCCGCCCAGATCATCGCCAGATGCGTCTTGCCGGACCCTTCAGGCCCGACCAGGGCGACGGCATTCGCCGGCCAATCCGGCCAGCAGTCGATGAGCTGGAGCGCGCCCTCGTTGCACGGCCCGGACAGAAAATCCTCGCGCGCATAGCTTTCGGCGTGATCGAGCGCGAGCGCGAGCTGGCGCGGGCGGGAGGGCATGGCGCTCAAGTCGACCTTTTTCCGGTGTAGAGCGGGCTCGCCCGGTAACGCTGCAGCGCAAACCGTGTCAACACGCCGGCGGCAGCGGCAAGCGGTACCGCCAGCAGCAGGCCGACAAAGCCGAACAGATAACCGCTGGCGAGCAGCGCGAAGATCAGCCACAGCGGATGCAGCCCGACGCTCTCGCCGACAAGTTTCGGCGCCAGCACATTGCCTTCGAGAAATTGCCCGACCAGGACGAGGCCGACGACGATCAGAATCCGCGTCCAGTCCGGAAAGAATTGTGCCAGCGCCACGCCGGACGCAACCACCAGAGCGGTCAGCGAACCGACATAGGGAATGAAGGTGAGAAGTCCGGAAACGGCGCCGATGAGCACCGCGAAACTCAAACCCGCCAGCGTCAATCCGATCGCGTAATAGGCGCCGAGGACGGCGCAGACCAGGAGCTGGCCGTGCAGATAGCCGGACAGCGCCTTGTCGATCTCGCGCGCGAGGCCGCGCACGGTGTCGCGCTGCCGCCGCGGGATCAGGTCATCGAAGGCGCTGACGACACGGTTCCAGTCGCAGAGCAGGTAGAACGCCACCACCGGCGTGATGACGAGCAAAGAGAAGACGGAGAGGATCGCCTCGCCCTTGGTCCACAACGACGGTAGGACCCCTGTCAGATAGTCCATGGACTTGGTCATCAGAGCGCCGACGAATTCGCCGCCGCCGGCCGTGCTGCCGAGAAGGGCCTTCAGCCACGGATGGCTCGGATCGGTTGCCAGCGACTGCAAGCGCTGCACGTAGGCCGGGATGTGATCGATGAAGGAGGAAAGCTGGTTGGCCAGCACCGGCGCGACGAGGAGGAACACGCCCACGAATGCGATCACGAAGACGCTGAGAATGAGCAGCGCGGCGACGAGCCGGCCCAGGCCGCGTCTAGCGAGCCGGTCGGCCAGCGGGTCGAGCAGATAGGCAATCGCCGCCCCGACCACGAAGGGCAGGAGAATGTGATGTAACAACCATAACAGGCCGACAAAGACCGCGAGAGCGACGATCCAGAATGCGATGTGCCGCTCGAACCGCATGGCGCAATCCTCAGCGCGGCTTTTGCATTTGAAGTTCCGGTGCGAGTTTGCCGCTGGATTGCGGGAACTTCAAATCCACCGCCCTAGAACTTTTTCCGGATCATGCTCTGGCCGATCAGTGCGCGGCCCCGAACGAGTTCATATGACGAAGCCACTCGGCGAGATAGAAGCCGATCGAGAGCAAGGTCAAGATGGCGACCAGCCCGATGACGATCTTTGACGCCAGCATAGCGTCGAAGCCGAAGCCCTGCTCGGCCAACACCAGCGTGGCGAGCAGGATTTGCGCCACCGTGTTCGCTTTCGAGACCGGCAGTGGCCTGACCGGCATCGGCCTGCCCACCAGCCAGGCCAGCATAAATCCGCTGATGATCATGATGTCGCGCGAGACGACAAGAATGACCAGCGAGATCGGCAAGGCGCCGGCGACGCCGAGCGCGACGTAGATCGACACGATCAGCGCCTTGTCGGCGAGCGGATCGAGATAGGCGCCCAGCTCACTCGCCATATGGAAGCGCTTGGCGAGGAAGCCGTCGACCGCATCGCTGATCCCTGCCGCCAGGAAAAGAAAAAAGGCAAGCCGCATCTCTTCCGACATGATCGCCCAGACCACGATCGGCACCAAGATGATGCGCCCCAACGTGATGAGGTTTGGGATACTCAAACGCGTGCCCCCGGCTCCCGGCCTGCGCGTTCCGAACTCGTATGCTGGCTTCGCGCGTCGTCCTTGTCCTCACTATATAGCGGCGCCCGCGCGCTTGCGCACCCGTCGATTCCGACGTAGGAGGCGCCGCGGAGTGCCTCCCCGCCGGGGAAGGCGTCATTGCCGATTGGTGGTTCCGTGGACAAGGCACGCTACGCGGCTGCCGGCGTCGATATCGATGCCGGCAACCGCATGGTTGATTTGATCAAACCGCTGGTGCGCAGGACCGCTCGGGCGGGCGCCGACGCCGAAATCGGCGGCTTCGGCGGCCTGTTCGATCTCAAGGCCGCCGGCTTCTCCGATCCCATCCTGGTCGCGGCGACCGATGGTGTCGGCACCAAGGTCAGGATCGCGGTCGAGACCTCGCGTCACGACACGATCGGCATCGACCTCGTGGCGATGTCGGTGAACGACCTGGTGGTGCAAGGCGCCGAGCCGCTTTTCTTCCTCGACTATTTTGCCTGCGGCAAGCTCGATCCGGAGGTCGGCGCGATGGTGGTGACGGGCATCGCCGCCGCGTGCCGGGAGGCCGGTTGCGCCCTGATCGGCGGCGAGACCGCGGAAATGCCCGGCATCTATCAGCGCGGCGACTACGACCTTGCCGGATTTGCCGTCGGCGCGGTGGCGCGGGCGGAGCTGTTGCCGCGGGTCGATATCAAGCCGGGCGACCCGGTGATCGGGCTGGCGTCGTCGGGCGTGCATTCGAACGGCTTTTCGTTGGTGCGCCGCATTGTCGCCGCCTCCGGGCTGGCCTGGGACGCGCCGGCCCCCTTCGAGCCGGCGCGCAGCCTGGGCGAAGCCTTGCTGACGCCGACGCGGCTCTATGTGCGATCGTGCCTCGCCGCGATCCGCGGCAGCAAAGCGGTCAAGGCGCTGGCGCACATCACCGGTGGCGGCTTTGTCGACAACATTCCGCGGGTGCTGCCGCCGGGGCTTTCGGTGGCCTTGGATCTCGACCGCGTACCCGTCCCGCCGGTGTTCAAATGGCTCGCGGCGTCGGGCGATGTCAGCGAGCACGAGATGTTGCGGACCTTCAACTGCGGCATCGGCATGGTGGCCGTGCTGGACGCCGGCGCATCGGCTGCGGCGTACGAGCTTTTCACGGCCAACGGCGAGACGGTGGTGCGGCTCGGTGAAATCGTCGCGGCAGATGGCGAGGCTCGCGTCGACTTTCGCGGACGTCTCGACCTTTCCTGGTGAGACGCATGGGCAAGAAGCGCGTCGCCGTGCTCATTTCCGGCCGCGGATCGAATATGACGGCGCTGATCGAAGCGGCCAGGGCGGAAGACTATCCGGCCGAAATCGTGCTCGTGGTGTCGAATCGACCGGAGGCGGCGGGTCTCACCCGGGCGCGCGAAGCTAGCGTCGCGACCGCGATCGTCGATCACAGACCGTTTGGCGAAGATCGCGAGGCGTTCGAACGCGCGCTGGATGCCGAGCTTCGGGCGCACCGGATCGATTTCGTGTGTCTGGCCGGGTTTATGCGGCTGTTGACGCCGTGGTTCGTCACCCGCTGGAGCGGCCGGATGCTCAACATTCATCCCGCCCTGTTGCCGCAATTCAAAGGGCTCGATACGCACCGCCGCGCGCTCGAGACCGGCGTGAAACAGCACGGCGCGACCGTCCACTTCGTCGTGCCGGAAGTGGACGCGGGACCTATCGTCGCGCAAGGTGTCGTCACGGTGCGCGAGGACGACACGGAAGCCACGCTGGCCGCGCGCGTGCTCGAGGTCGAGCACCGCATCTACCCGCAAGCCTTGCGCGCCTTGGCCGAAGGCCGCGCAAGCCTGACTGCATCGTCGAGGGGAGAAAACAGCCCCGGCGAGAGCCGCGCGTGATCTTCGGAAAACCAAGTCCACCTTTGCGAATCAGGCGCTGAAAGCAAAACCCCCGGTGAGGCGGGGGCTACAAGAAACGGGATTTCCCGGGACTCTGCTACGCGACCTTGAGATTCTCCGCCGAAGTCCGGCCGCGGTTTGTCACGAGCTCATATTCGACCTCTTGGCCCTCGTTCAGCGTGCGCAAACCGGCACGCTCGACGGCCGATATGTGGACGAACACATCCTTGTCGCCGCTGCCCGGTTTGATGAACCCGTAGCCTTTGGTCGAATTGAACCATTTGACGGTACCCTTCTCCATCGTCTGTCTCCTCAGTCAGTCAAACGTCGGCGCAGCAACAGCCGCCGCACGCCGCGTGCAAAGCCGCGCACCACGCTACAAGCCAGATTTTGGGGGAAGGTCCGAGACGATCGCGTCGGCAAGACAGCACCGGCCGGAAGGCCAAAATCCGATTGCGAGCAAAAAACAAACCGAGAAATGCGGCGCAAGCATGGCTGCTATGAGCCACGCATCCTGCCAGTTGGCGAACGAACCGCCGCAATGGTTTAGCGCGAGTTAATCTGCGGCACGTTGTGCGGACTTGTTTCCGCGCCGCAGGAATGCGCCGACGGCAACGACCAAAAGCGCGCCGCCGCCGGCTGCCGCCATTTCGATCCACCATGCAACCTTCTCGCCAAGCGCCGCAGTCAGGTAGCCCGCGACCGCCGGGTCGACCGCCATGAGGTCGCCGGCGATCCAGCCGAGCAAGGCGGCACCCGCCCAAACCAGAATCGGGAAGCGATCGAGCAGCGCCATGATGAAAGTCGCGCCGATGATGATCAGCGGAATCGCGCCGGCAAGGCCGATCAACAGCAAAGCAAGATTGCCGCGCGCCACTGCCGCGACGGGAAGAATATTGTCCAGGCTCATGATGGCGTCAGCGGCTACCACGATCCTGATCGCACCCCACAAATGTACGGCAGGTTTGACTTGGTCCCTATCGGGCGCCTCCGGCATGAGCAGCTTGACCGCGATATAAAGCAGCGCCAGCCCGCCGACGAGCTTCAGGTATGGAAACTCCATGAGCTGCGTGGCGACGGCGGCGAAAATAATGCGCAGCAGGACGGCGAGACTGACGCCGATCGCGACGCCCCAGAATCGTTGCCGCGGCGCCAAGCCGCGGCAGGCCATGGCGATGACCACGGCGTTGTCGCCCGAGAGCAGGAAGTCGATTAAAAGGATCTGCAGAACGCCGATCCAGAACGTTGCGTGTTGCAAACCGCTGGCGCTCGTCTTCAGCCAGTCGCCCCAAAGCGACGGATTCAGGTATTGCGCGATCGAACCCACCGTCGCCTTTCATCGTTGGCCGTTCGCGGTTTCATCCGGGCCCGCGAAGATCCGATTATGCGGTGCGCGCGCCGGGCTGTTCTAAAGCCGCAGCGCGTATCCAATCGAAGAACGCCAGAGCTTACCGACGCGCTCAGCCGACGATTTCGTTTTCGGCGAAGAACTGCGCGATTTCCTTCTCGGCGGTGTCGGCGGCATCGGAGCCGTGCACCGAATTCTCGCCGATCGATCGGGCAAAGACCTTGCGAATAGTGTCGGGTGCGGCCTTGGCGGGATCCGTCGCGCCCATCAGATCGCGATACGCTGCAATCGCGTTCTCTCCCTCGAGCACCTGCACGACAACGGGACCCGACGTCATGAAGTCGACGAGTTCGCGAAAGAACGGCCGCGCGCGATGGACGGCGTAGAACCTCTCGGCCTGCTGACGGCTGATCAACACGCGTTTCTGCGCCACGATGCGCAGCCCCGCCTTTTCGATCATCGCATTGATGGCGCCCGTCAGATTGCGGCTGGTGGCATCGGGTTTGATGATCGAAAACGTACGCTCGATCGCCATCACATCGTCCTTTTGGGAATTGCGACTGCAGTGCGGAACCGCGCGGCTTATAGCCTTCGCTCAGGATCGCGGCAAGCTGCTCGCCGGCCGCATGGCGGCCGCCGAGCGGACCTGCGTACCACCGGAAACGCCGCTCAGGTCTTGTTGTCGGTCTTCGGCGGCTTTTCGCTCTTCGCCGGCGGCTTCTTCGCAATCTTCTTGTCGGTTTTTTTCTTGACCGACTGAGGGGGCGGCGGCGGTTCTTCCACGCGGTCCATTTCCTTGAGCCGGCCGGCAACGAACCGGTAGACCCCGGGTCGCACACCGCCTTGGAAGGTCAGGATCGCGGTACGATCACCGTTTGGATTGCGGCCGAGGTTTACCGCGCTGGGCGGACCGACACGGGCGACCACATCGCATTCGCTCATGCCGATGGCGATGCCGCCGCCGAGCGAGTCCGGCGCCGCCGTTGGGCAGGCGCCGTTTGCATCGACGAGATCATTGGCCGTAACGGGACGCTCCTGCTTCGACTCGTCGAGTTGCGAGTAAGTGTAACCGGCATTGCGGCCGAACACATCGAGCGGCTTGGAAAACCAGGAGCCGCTGGTGTCGAAATTGGTATTGCCGCAGCCGGCGAGCGCACCGGCCATCGCCAACGTCAGCAACACCCCGCAACGATTTGATTCAACCAGCACCCAAACCATCCCCTTCAGAGCGACCGGCAGCCTGTGGCAGCATGCGCCGGTTTGTGTTGTGATCGTGGCGCAAATCGCAAACCGCCGGCCCCGAAGCTTTCACCGCCCCACCGCAGCATATAGAATGAATCGCGCAAAGGTAAAAAAACGATGAGAGGACAAGCGCTTGGGCCCGCTTCCTGGACGCGGCGCGGAAGCCCCGCCGGTGTGACCCCGGTCACGGACTTGGCGGCCGCCTGACAGCACATTGGCATCGACTGCCGCACCACTTGGCAAAACCATTTCACAAAGCTCACAACTCCCTGGGGACAATCCATGCATCTGCAATTCGTCGGCTGCGGCGATGCCTTCGGCTCGGGCGGGCGTTTCAATACCTGTTTCCATCTCGTCGGACGCGGCATCAACGCCCTGATCGATTGCGGCGCCACCTCGCTGGTTGCGATGAACAAGCTCGCGATCGACCGCAACGAGATCGACGTCATCTTCCTCACGCACTTTCACGGCGATCACGTCGGCGGCGTGCCGTTCTTCATCCTCGAGGCGAACTACGTGCTCAAGCGAGAGCGACCGCTCACCATCGCCGGGCCGCCCAGTCTCAAATCGCGCTATCCGGAGATCATGGAGGTCGGCTTTCCCGGAACGAAGGCGTTGCAGTTGCGATTTCCGCTGACGCTCAAGGAACTGGAGATCGGCGGGTGCAGCGAAGTTGGCGGCTTGCGGGTCACGCCGTTTCATGTCGTGCACGACGATCGTGCCGGACCTTGCGTCGGTTTGCGCTTCGAGGCCGAAGGCAAGGTGATTGCCTATTCCGGCGACACCGAGTGGACCGACGCGCTGATCGACATCGGGCGCGACGCCGACCTTTTCATCTGCGAGGCGTTTACCCGAGACAAGCCGATTCCCACTCACATGGCGTTGTCGTCGCTCGAACGCCATCTCGACCAGATTCGCCCCAAGCGCCTCGTTCTCACGCATATGGGCAACGACATGCTGGCGCGGCGCGCCGAGGTTCCGTTCGAAACCGCCGCGGATGGGATGATCGTCGAGCTGTGAGGGCGGGCAAAACGGCAGGCTTTAGCCGCCGAGCGCGGCTTCGATGGCGGCGAGCGCGGCGTCCGCTTTCGATCCGTCGGGGCCGCCGGCCTGCGCCATGTCCGGCCGTCCGCCGCCGCCTTTGCCGCCGAGCGCCTCGGCGCCCTTGCGCACCAGGTCGACGGCGTTGAAGCGCGCAGTAAGGTCGTTGGTGACACCAACGACGATGCCCGCCTTGCCGTCGCCGGTGACGCCGACGATGGCGACGACCCCGGAGCCGACTTTCTTCTTGCCCTCATCGGCGAGGCTGCGGAGGTCCTTCAGGTCGATGCCCTCGACCGCGCGCGCCATGAGTTTGACGTCCCCGACGACGCGGACGCCGTCGGCGCTGTCCCTTTGTGCGCCGCCGCCCATGGCGAGCTTCTTCTTCGCCTCCGCGAGCTCACGTTCGACACGCTTGCGTTCGTCGAGCAGAGCAGCGACGCGGCTCGGCATTTCGTCGATCGGCACCCGCAATTCGGCGGCGGTGGCCTTGGCAAGCTTCGCGAGGTTATTGGCGTTCGCGCGCGCGGCATGCGCGGTCAGCGCCTCGATGCGGCGCACGCCGGAAGCCACGCCCGCTTCGCTGACCACCGAGATGATACCGATGTCGCCGGTGCGCCGCACATGCGTGCCGCCGCACAGTTCGACCGACCAGCCCAGCGTGTTGCCGCCGCCCTCCCCCATGGCGACGACGCGCACCTCGTCGCCGTATTTTTCGCCGAACAGCGCGCGCGCGCCGGAGGTGATGGCGTCGTCGCGGCTTAACAGCCGGGTGATCACCGGCGCATTCTGCAGCACGATGTCGTTGGCGATGTCCTCGACGCGTTCGATCTCATCGCTGCTCATCGGCTTGGGATGCGAGAAATCGAAACGCAGGCGATCGGGCGCCACCAGCGAACCCTTCTGCGCCACATGATCGCCGAGCACCTGCCGCAGCGCCTCGTGCAGGAGATGCGTCGCCGAATGATTTCGGCGGATATCAGCGCGCCGATCGTGATCCACATCGAGGCGAACTGAATCCCCCACCTTCAAACCGTGATTTTCAACTTTGATGTTATGCACATAAAGATCGCCGGCTTCCTTGTGGGTAGTGAGAACACGCGCAACCAAGGCGCCATCGGAAGCTCGTTTAATCCAACCCGTATCACCGACCTGGCCGCCCGCCTCGGCATAAAACGGCGTTTGATTGAGTACTACTTCACCGTTTTCGCCGGGCCTTAATTCGCTAACCTCCGGCCCGCCGCGTATGATCGCCTGAACAACGCCCTCACTAGTCTCTGTATCGTATCCAAGAAATTCGGTGGCGCCGTACTTTTCGCGCAAAGGAAACCAGTACGTTGCCGTTTTCACGTCGCCCGATCCGACCCACGAAGCGCGGGCCTTCTCGCGCTGGCGCTCCATCGCATCGGTGAAGGACGCGATATCGACGCCGATGCCGCGCGGCCTGAGCGCATCCTGGGTGAGATCGAGCGGAAAGCCATAGGTGTCGTAAAGCGTAAACGCGGTGACGCCGTCGAACATGTCGCCCTTCTTGAGCGTCTTGCTCGCCTCGTCGAGGATCGCCAAGCCGCGCTCGAGTGTGTTGCGGAAGCGGGTTTCCTCGAGTTTCAGCGTCTCGGTGATCAGCGCCTCGGCGCGATGCAATTCCGGATAGGCCTGGCCCATCTCGCGGATCAGCACCGGCACGAGCCGCCACATCAGCGGATCCTTGGCGCCGAGCAGTTCGGCGTGGCGCATGGCGCGGCGCATGATGCGGCGAAGCACGTAGCCGCGGCCGTCGTTCGACGGCAGCACGCCGTCGGCGATCAGGAACGAGCTCGCCCGCAAATGGTCGGCGATGACGCGGTGCGAGGCCTTGCGTTCGCCCTCCGGATCGACGCCGGTGAAGTCGGCGATCGCCTCGATCAGCGCACCGAACAGGTCGATCTTGTAGCTGTCGTGCGTGCCTTGCAACACCGCGGCCATGCGCTCGAGCCCCATGCCGGTATCGATTGAGGGCCGCGGCAGGTCGACGCGCTTGCCGCCCACGAGCTGCTCGTACTGCATGAACACGAGATTCCAGATTTCGACAAAGCGGTCGCCCTCGGCTTCCGCGCTGCCCGGCGGCCCGCCCGGGATGTGCTCGCCGTGATCGTAGAAAATCTCCGAGCACGGCCCGCACGGTCCGGTTTCGCCCATGGCCCAGAAATTGTCGGAGCCGGCGATGCGGATGATCTTCTTCTCCGGCAGGCCGGCGATCTTCCGCCAAAGCTTGAACGCCTCGTCGTCGTCGATATAGACCGTGATGGTCAGGCGCTCGGCCGGCACGCCGAACTCCTTGGTCACCAGATTCCAGGCGAGCTCGATGGCGCGTTCCTTGAAATAATCGCCGAAGGAGAAATTGCCGAGCATCTCGAAGAAGGTGTGATGGCGCGCGGTGTAGCCGACATTGTCGAGGTCGTTGTGCTTGCCGCCGGCGCGGACGCATTTCTGCGCCGACACCGCCCGCGTATAGGGCCGCTTTTCCAGGCCGGTGAAGACGTTCTTGAACTGCACCATGCCGGCATTGGTGAACATCAGCGTCGGGTCGTTGCGCGGCACGAGCGGGGAGCTCGGCACGACCACGTGCCCCTCGCGCGCAAAATAGGCGAGGAAGTTCGACCTGATTTCGTTGACGCCGCTCATTTGTCGCAACTCTGTAACGACACCGGTGTTTCCTGTCCAGAAAGGCCGTAATTGCAGTCAAGCCGCAAAGCATATAAGCGCTCTTTCTCCGCCGCGCGCCGGTGAGCGAGCCTGCAATGAACGATCAAAGTGCCTTAGTCCCCTGCAGGTTCGAAGAACGGCTGCGGGCAGGCCGCTTCGTCATGACCGCGGAGGTCACCCCGCCCCTGTCCTGCGACGCGCAGGACCTCATCCGCAAGGCGGCGCCGCTGCGCGGGCTCGCGGATGCGGTCAACGTCACCGACGCCGCCGGCGCCCGCGCCCATATGGGGGCGCTCCCAGCCGCGGCGATCCTCCTGGGCGCCGGCATTGAGCCGATCCTGCAAATCACCTGCCGCGACAGGAACCGCATCGCGCTACAGGGCGACTTGATGGGCGCCGCGGCGCTCGGCATCCGCAACCTGCTGCTCCTTAACGGCGACGACCCGAAAATGGGCGACCAGCCGGAAACCAAGCCGGTGTTCGATCTCGATACCAAGACCCTGATCGCGACCGCGCGCCGCCTGCGCGACGAGGCGGTGCTGCCCACCGGCCGCACGGTCGCCGGCAAGGCCGCCTTCTTCCTCGGCGCCGCCGACCTGCCGATCGACCCGCCCGCGGGCTGGGAGCCGAGCGCGCTTGCCGCCAAGGCCAAGGCCGGCGTTCAGTTCGTGCAGACCCAATTCTGCATGGATGCCGGGATCGTGCGCCGCTACGTCGGCGTGCTCGCCGACGCGGGCCTGACGCGGCAGCTCGCCATCCTAATCGGCGTCAATCCGTTGCGCTCCGCCAAATCGGCGCATTGGATGAAAAACCACCTCTACGGCACGATCATTCCCGAGGCGCTGATCGCGCGCATGGAGCAAGCCGCCGATCCGCCGCGCGAAGGCGTGCGCATTTGCGTCGAGCTGATCGAGGAGCTTGCTGCGATACCGGGCGTCGCCGGCGTGCACATCATGGCGCCGGGCAACGATGCGGCGATTCCGGAGGTGATCAAGGCGGCGCGGGCGCGCGTTCACAAAGCTGCCGTCTGAAAGGTTATTTGCTCCCGCCGGCCGGCTCCTCCACGGTGCGGATATCGATTTCCGATTTCAGCGTGCGGTGCACCGGGCATTTGTTGGCGATGTCGATGAGCTGCGCGCGCTGCCCGGCATCGAGATCGCCTTCGAGCGTGATGACGCGCTCGATGCGGTCGATCATCCCTTCCTTGGTTTCGCATTCGGCGCAATCGGTGGCGTAAATCCGGTTGTGCCGAAGCCGCACCTGCGTCCGCGTCAGCGGCAGCTTCTTGCGGTCGGCGTAGAGACGCAGCGTCATCGCCGTGCAGGCGCCGAGCGCGGCAAGCAGCAGATCGTACGGACCCGGCCCGCTGTCGAGCCCGCCTACGTCCGTCGGCTCGTCGGCGATGAGACGATGGGTGCCGGCGATAATCTCCTGCTGAAATTGGCCGCGCCGCGTTTCGCGAACAATGACGGTGCCGGGCGCTGCGTCGTCGGCATTGCGAGCTTCGCTGCTTTCGGCCGGCATGGGCACCTCCTGCGCGGGGTCGGTGGCTCACTCACAAGCAATTGCTCATCGAAATGAGCGCGAGCCTACCGCCCCAGCTCGCGCATCGCGGCGTCGAGGCCTTCCAGCGTCAGCGGAAACATCCGGCCGCCGAGGAGCTGGCGCAGCATCGGGATCGAGGCCGTCATGTCCCACTCGCGCTCGGCGACCGGATTGAGCCAGACGCAGGACGGATAGGTGGCGAGGACGCGCTGCATCCAGACGCTGCCGGCCTCTTCGTTGTAGTGCTCGACCGAGCCGCCCGGCGCGGCGATCTCGTAAGGGCTCATCGAGGCGTCGCCGACGAAGATCACCTTATAATCGTGCGGATAGGTGTGCAGGATGTCCCAGGTCGGCGTCGTCTCGGTCCAGCGCCGCGCGTTCTGCTTCCACACTTTCTCATAAAGGCAGTTGTGGAAATACAGATGCACCATGTGCTTGAACTCGGTTTTGGCGGCGGAGAACAATTCTTCCGTCGCCTTGACGTGCCAGTCCATCGAGCCGCCGACGTCGAAGAACAACAGCACCTTGATGGTGTTGTGGCGCTCCGGCCGCATCAGAATGTCGAGATAGCCCTTGTGCGCGGTGCCCTTGATGGTGCCGTCGAGATCGAGCTCGTCCGGCGCGCCGGTGCGCGCGAATTTGCGCAAGCGCCGCAGCGCGACCTTGATGTTGCGGGTGCCGAGTTCGACGTCGCCGGCGAGATCCTTGAACTCGCGTTTGTCCCAGACCTTCACGGCGCGGAAATTGCGGTTGCCATCCTGGCCGATGCGCACGCCTTCGGGATTGTAACCGTAGGCGCCGAACGGCGAGGTGCCGGCCGTGCCGATCCATTTCTTGCCGCCCTGGTGGCGGCCCTTCTGCTCGGCGAGGCGCTGGCGCAGCGTCTCCAGCAGCTTGTCGAGGCCGCCCATCGCCTCGATCAGTTTCTTCTCCTCCTCGGTGAGGTGTTTTTCCGTCAGCTTCTTGAGCCATTCGAGCGGAATTTCCGCGCTCAGCGCCTCCTCGATGAAATCGAGGCCCTTGAAGACGTGGCCGAAGACGCGATCGAAGCGGTCGAGATTGCGCTCGTCCTTCACCAGCGCCGCGCGGGAGAGATAGTAGAACTCCTCGATGCGCCGGCCGGCGAGGTCCTTTTCCATCGCTTCCATCAGCGTGAGGTATTCGCGCAGCGTCACCGGGACGCCCGCCTGCTTCAGCTCGTGGAAGAAGGTCGCAAACATCGCGGCATTGTAATCCTGACGCGCGCGATCCGGCTACGGCGTCCTCGCACCCGGTATCTTTGTCGGGGTCAGCCGGCCACAAGCTATTGATTTGGGAGCCATTTTATTCGGCGCGAAGATACTCAAAAGATATATCTTGCGTAATAGCCGTACGTGAGCTATCTAAAGATATATCTAACTCTCACTGGAGAATGAAAATGCACGGAAATTACGAATCCTACGGCGCCAAATGGGGCGCTGGCCGGCACCGCCGCGGCCGTTTCGGCTACGGTTTCGGCGGGCGCCATGGCATGGGCGGACGGGGCGGCATGGACCCCGACGACATGCGCGCCGGGCGCATGCTGGCGCAGGGCGACCTGCGGCTGATCGCACTCGCTTTGATCGCCGAGGCGCCGCGCCACGGCTATGAGATCATCAAGCTGGTCGAGGAAAAGACCGCCGACTGGTACAGCCCGAGCCCCGGCATCGTCTATCCGACGCTCACCTATCTCGAGGAAGCGGGCTACGTCACCGCCAGCACCGAAGGCAGCAAGAAGCTTTACACCATCACCAGCGAAGGCCGCGCCTATCTTGCGACCAATCGCGATCTCGTCGACGTGGTGCTGGACCGGCTGACCGCGCTCGGCGAACGGGTGAACCGCTGGCGACGCGCCGCGCGCGGCGAGCGCGACAATCGCCGCACCTTGCCGCCGCTCCTTGAAGCTGCCTTCGATCACTTGCGCGAAACCGTCGGCAAGCGGCTTGAAGGCGACGCTGATGCGGAAGCCCACTTGGTCGAGATTTTGGCGCGCGCGTCGGCCGATCTGCAGCGGAAGTAACGCGGCCGATCAAACCGGGACTCGCACGGTCGCGCGCAGGCCGCCGAGCGGCGAGTCGCCGAGCGTGATGTCGCCGCCGTGGGAGCGCGCGATGTCGCGGGCGATGGCGAGGCCCAAGCCGGTGCCGCCTTCATCCTGATTGCGCGCGTCGTCGAGGCGCAGGAACGGCTTGAACACGTCCTCGCGCAGCGACGGCGGGATGCCCGGCCCGTCATCGTCCACCGTCACCGTGAGCCAGCGGTGATCGCGATGTCCGGTGATCGCCACCGTCGACGCATATCGCGTCGCGTTGGAAACGAGATTGGCGAGACAACGCTTGAATGCCGCCGACCGTACCGTGACTTCCGGCGGGCCGTGGAAAGCGGCGCTGGCGCGCTGGCCGTGGCGCTCGGTATCGAGTTTGAGCTCCTCGAGCATGGCGGCCATATCGGTCGGCGCCGACTGCTCGCCCAGATCGCCGCGCGCAAAGGCCAGGTAGGCTTCGAGCATACCCGCCATTTCGTCGACGTCCTTCTTGATCGCATCCAATTCCGGCCCGTCGCCGAGCAAGGCCAGTTCGAGCTTGAAGCGCGTCAGCACGGTGCGCAGATCGTGCGACACGCCGGCCAGCATGGTGGTGCGCTGCTCGATCGCGCGCTCGACGCGGGTCTTCATTTCCAGGAAAGCGGCCGCCGCACGCCGCACCTCGCGGGCGCCGCGGGGCCGAAAATTCGGCGCTTCGCGGCCCTTGCCGAAGGCCTCGGCGGCGTCGGCCAGCCGCACGATCGGCCGGATCTGGTTGCGCAGGAACAGGATGGCGATGGTCAGCACCACCAGCGAGGTCGCCACCATCCACAACAGGAATATCCAGGAATTGAAATCGTAAGCGTCGGCGCGGCGCACAAAGACCCGCATCACGGTGTCGTCGAGCTTGATGCGCACTTCCAGGATCGAGGAGCGGCCGACCGTGTCGATCCAAAACGGCAGCCCGATCTGTTTGCGGATCTGGTCCGAGAGCGCCACGTCAAGCTGCGAGAAAAAAGGCTTCGGTCCAGGCGGCGGCAATTGCGTCTCCGGCAGAAAATCGACCGCCAGGCCGAGCCGATCCTGCGCGATGCGGCGCAGCTGCGCGCGGTCGGCGCCCTGCGGATAGGTTTTGTAGACGTCGATCAGCGTCGCGATCTCCTGCGTCACCGCCGAAGACAGGTAATAGGTGACCAGGCTCCGCTGCCGCTCCACGAACAGGAAAGCGACCACCGATTGCAGCACCACCATCGGCATGATGATGATCAGGAGCGCGCGGGCATAAAGCCCCTTGGGCAGGCCCAGCTTGAGCCAGTGGCCGAAGCGGCTCCACGGGCCGGTGATGGGGGTGGCGACCGAGCCGGCGGCCGTGGCCGCGGCGTTCGCGGCGGCCAACAGGTGGCTTGCCGCGCTGCGCAGCCGTCCGATGCCGTCGTCCAAACTGCTCATGGTGCCGCTCACGGCGCCGCGACCAGCCGGTAGCCGAAGCCGCGCACGGTCTGCACGACCAGCGGATTGGCCGGATCGTCTTCGATTTTGTGGCGCAGCCGGTTGACCTGCACGTCCACGGTGCGCTCGCTGACGCTGTCGCCGTTGCCGGCAAGCGCCTGCCGCGGAACGGTCTCGCCGACGCTCATGGCAAGCACGCGCAGCATCTCGCGCTCGCGGTCGGTGAGGCGGATGATTTCTTCGCCGCGGCGCAGCTCGCCGCGCGCGAAGTGGAACACGAACGGACCGAAGCGCACCGATTCGGCGGGCGGCGCGCTCGGCGGCCGGACGCGCCGCAGGATGCTCGCCACCCGCAGCGACAGCTCGCGCGGCTCGAATGGTTTCGCCAGATAATCGTCGGCGCCCATTTCCAGACCCTTGATGCGGCTCTCCTTCTCGTCGCGCGCCGTGAGCATGAGAATCGGCACCGGCGAGCCGGCGCGGATCGCGCGGGCCAGATCAAAGCCGTTTTCGCCCGGCATCATCACATCGAGGATCAGCAGATCGAAGTTGAGGCTTTCCAGCTTGGCGCGCGCCTCCCGCGCCGTCTCGGCGGTG
>Ga0187891_1000764_pt1 | contig 30811 bp, 33 predicted proteins | sample June2016WEW_21_4_FD_132990 | JGI IMG/M metagenome (GOLD analysis project Ga0187891, IMG submission 132990) | Peatland microbial communities from SPRUCE experiment site at the Marcell Experimental Forest, Minnesota, USA - June2016WEW_21_40 | ecosystem: Environmental > Terrestrial > Soil >... | reverse complement strand
ACTGTGTTCTACATTTAAGGCGAATGCTATGAACATTGAACCGATAATCAACGGATTGGCTGCCTTTGCAGGAGCAGGCGTCGCAAGCATTCTGTGGAATCTGCGGAGAAAAGCGACTCCAATCTCCGCACCTGTTGCGGCGATTACGCCCGTACCGCTAGTTTCGCCAGTCCCGCTCGTGCCGACTGTTATGCCTGCGGTTGCGCTATCCTACGTGGAGTGCGCCGTATGCCGCAGAGTTGTGGCTCGGTACAATCCTGCAACCAAAGTGTGTATCAACTGCAAACCGCTGAAATAAGACTTAGGAAACCATAAGCAGGGAGCACTATCATGAAATCGAATAGCGGCGGTAATCGGGCACCCATGCCCAAGTCTGTCATGATGTTCAAAGGCATCAAGGGGCTTGTCGCCTCGGGTCCTGGCAAGACGAAGAAAGTGGACAATCAGAAACTTCGTCCCGAAGGCGCGGTCAGTATCGACGCGGGTAATTTGAAACCCCGCTCGGGCGCAGTGGCTGCAAAACCAGCCAAAATCGTTAAGCACGGGCTAGTCAACGTGAGTTCGCATATCCGACCCGAGGGTGGGATTAGTCGCGACTCTGCCGATGTCGTGAAGCCGTAACGGGTGAGCCCATGCCGCAAAGTGATGCAGTTTCGAAAGCTTTATCTTCGGCGAAAACCGAGCTTGCACATGCAAACACGTTCCCCAGCATGGCTGCCAAAGCAGCCTTGACGGGTGGAGCGAAAGCTGCCAAACCGGCGACAGCGAAGCCAATTACGCAGACTCCTACTATCGGGCAGGAACTGGGAGCAAAGGCGGCGAACGTGAAAGAGTACACAGACGCTCTCCCGAAAATGCACGAGGGTGGTCCCGTCCAGGCGGACGGTGCGTATGGATTGAAAGCTGGGGAGCATGTTCTGACTCAGCCCCAGGCGAAGATGGCACGTCGGCACGCACTGATGTCCATCGGAATGAATCGGCTCTCGCAGCCAGCGGCACCGGGTGCGGCTGAGCCTGCAGCGAAACCCGCGAAGAAAACTCCTGGCGTCAGCGTGAAGTCAGAAAAGAAATCGGACAAGAAAGTCAAGGTGAAGTGATATGGGCGCTCTCAGAACACTTGGTTTGGTAACGGCGGTAAAAGGCTATCCGACACCTGCTGTGCTGGCTGCTGCGTACTACACCAGTTCGAATCTCGCAACTCCGGGTGTGGTCATCGCGGCTACTGGATTTTCGATTTTGAATGGCATCTGCACGGTGACGCTGAATACCAGCGTGTTTCCGACAGACGGATACAACGGACCCAATGGCTACCCGACGCAAAATCCAGTAACGAATCTTCAGGGCGTGTTTCCGCCACCGAACGGGCAGCAAGTTACGCTGTGGGGTTTCACCACGACTGTGGGCAAATTTCTCAACGGCAAACGGGTTTCTGTGATTGATTGCAATCCCGCCGCGAAGTCGTTTCGTTTTTATTTTGCACACGCTGACGACGCGAGCGCGGGGCTCGCCGATACAGGCAACACAGCGCCGTCTCCCAAGCAGCACTATCGCGCTATCCGTTTGGAGTGCAGCCAGAGTCTCAGCACTGATCTGATTTATGTCGGTGACTTGAACGTGTCGAGCACCCAATACATGGCGTGCCTCTCACTGGCTGGGCAACTGTCTATCGAAATCGCAAGCGAGAACATTCCGCCCGAGGGGCTATTCATTGACACCAGCGGCACGGCATCTACCGACCAAGTTATGTGCACCGTGATTTATTGATGACTTAAAAGATGTAGGGACATCACATGTCAAACACCATCTCAGGCTCTTTAGGGGCGGCGGGTGCAGGAGCTACAGTTGTTTTGAGTGGTGCCGCAAGCGCCTCGACAACTGCAGCGGTAGGTACAGGTAATTACTCATTTTCTGGATTAGCCGCTGGAACCTACACCATCACACCTGGGTTGGTGGGCTCGGCGTTTTCGCCCACAAGTTTGACTGAAGTCATCACCAACGCGGATATTCCCGGAGTGAATTTTACAACGTACGTACCTGAGCACACCACTGACATTTTTGAGTCAGGACCCGAATTCTCTACTTGCCTGGAGTCGCCACAGACTTCGCTCATAGGGACGAATCTCAACACCAAAATTATCGGATGAAGCGAGGGAGCAGCCTCGATGTTTGACATACAGATAGCTGACGACGACTTATTCTTCTTAGCGTATCGAAAATCCATTGAAAAATTGATGGGGAATTTCCCTCGCACATTCATGCGGGATAAGTACGGCGTCTGGGGTGAGCCGACTCGCCTCAGTTGGTTCAAAGCCCGGTATAAGTGCTGCAAGTACCCACTGTACCTCGCCGGATTTGTCGAAGAAGAGAAGGTGGGCGACCCGAACTTGCCGAAGGATTACACTCCTATTCTCGGAATGGATTTTCAATCCAACCCCCATGAGTTACTGTTTCAGCAGTTTGTGCGAAAGCGTCCCGGCGAAGGCGTTGTCCTAGCCGACTTAGACACTGAAATCAAAAAGCGGATGATTCTGTGGTCCCGAGGTGTGTACAAAACATCTGCCGTTCGCGTGGACATCGTTCAGACTATTTTGAATTACCCCAACGTGCGCATCTGCTTCCTCACTGGCAGCGAGCAACTTGCCAAACTCCAATTGGCGGCTATCAAACGCTATTTTGAGAGCCCGTCAGAGCGGTTCAAGATGCTGTTTCCTGAATACTGTCTCAAGAGCGTTCGCAATCGCCATGTCTCCGAAGATGAGGCGGACAATGCATGGACTGACCAGATTCCTCGAATGGGCACCAAGCATGAATTCACGGTGCCGTGCCGCACGAACACTACGTTCGTTGAGCCCACCTTTGCCATCAGCACTGCCCGAGCGGTTAAAGCAGGGTCGCACTACGACTTCATCTTCATTGACGATCTTGTGAACGAAACGAACTATCGAAGCATCACCGCGTTGGAGAAGTGCTATCAGGACTACAAGGATGTTTGCCCGGTTCTGGACCCGACTGGCTACATCGTCATGACGGGCACCCGATATTCGTTCGGCGATACATACGAACGCATTCAGGACGCAGCGCGGCAGGAAGAGAAAGAATTAGGCAAAACCATTTGGCAGTTTTCCATTCGCAGTTGCTGGACTTGGGGCTGTAAGAACTGCACCCACACCGATGTATACCACGACTCGCGCACAAACAAACTGCATCCTTTGTGTGGTGACTCTGCTTGCGGATGCCCTGGCTTTGAATCCAACGGAACCAAGGGGCTTCTATTCCCGGCAACACGAACATGGGACGGGCGTCCGATTGGGCATACGTTTGAGTTTCTGGCGGCGGCTAAAATTGAACTGGGTGAAGAGGGCTTTGCAAACCAGTACGAAAACGAACCGATTGCCGCAGGGGCTCAGGTATTCACGGAAACACTCATTGGGGCTCAGACTATTTTCGATTCTAAAATGATTCCAGCGTACGCCGCCTCGTTTACGTTCATTGTCGGCGATTTGGCGTACATAGGTCAACCGGGGCGGGATTTCTCGGTTTTGTATGCCTGCCGGAAGTTTCAAGGGCAGCTTTTCGTTATTGACTGCTTGTACGGTAACTGGGATTCCGCTGGAATAGCGGAAAACACCATACGGATGATGCTCATTCACAAACCGAAAAGAATGTACTACGAAAAATTCAACGGGTGGGAAGCCTACAACACCGTGATTACTATAGACGCTGCCGCAAAGGGCGTCACTCACGTCCCGCTGGAGTGGGTGAAGTACTCCCAAGCACCTAACGCCAAGCTGACTCGCATCGGTTCGGTGAAAGGACCGCTGTCAAATCGTCGTCTATGGCTTTACGCGATGATGGGTGTAGACCGAGGACTCCCTGATTGCTACGAACGCACCATTCATCAGTTAACGAAGTGGCCGAAGTTAGGAAAACACGACGATTTTGCCGATTGCATGGGGATGGTTGTGGCTGCTCCGACTGGATACGAGCAAGAAACGCCGCCCGTGATAACGACATCGCTGAACTGGTTACGCAGACTCAACCAAATGCCTGAAGATGGCGAAGACAACAAGCCATATCCCCCGATTGGGCAAGATGGTGATGACCGCAAGTGATTTAAGACTTGTTACGCCATATAATGAGACTCTGACATGGCTGAAATCAACAAAAAAAATCCTATGGCGACAAGCCATTTTACTGATACGGGACAGATTCGCATTCAAGAACTGCCCGGTGCAGTTCCGTATGGCGAGACGGCATTGCCGATTAGTCCGACTGAAGTTGGTTTCGATGACCAGCTTCGCTCAGACCTTAGCATGATGAAAGAGGCTAACCTCAACAGGGAAGAGTCCGAGCAGTTTATCGCTACCCGAGGATTGATTGGCCGGTGGAATCTCGCAGAAGTGATGCTGCGTGCGTGGGTTGAGCCCATCAAGTGGAAAGGCTCTGACCAGATGCGTTCGCACCTGGGAATTCCGCTCGTTGCCGAGGAGTTCTACAGCATTCATAGCGTCGTGAATCAAACTCTGTTTGGCGGTTACCAATCTTTCAAAATTGACGCCACTTCCGGCACGCCGCTGGCGTGCGCAGAGGCTCAGCAAGCCATCATCAACGCGCAACTGAAAACCTGCGGCTACAAGGGCGTTTCGTGTAAGACTGAAATGCGCGAAATCACGTACGATGGGCTGTTTTATGGTTTCGGTGTCGCGCATTACGGCTGGTCGAAGCTCAGCAAGCCGATTATCAAGAAAGTTCAGAAGCAGCATCCGCAAACAATGGTTGTGAACGGCAACGTCGTCAATGTTCCGCAATTCGATGAGGATGATGTCGAGGATAAGGTAGTGGGCACGTTGGAAATCAACATGCCGAAGCTAGAGCATGTGCCAATTCGGCGGGCTCGATATGCTCCTGACCTGCGTCGGGGCGACCCCCGTTGCGCTGAGTGGTTTGGACGTATTCTTTATTGCACGGGCTACGATTTGGATGCGCAGCGAAAAGTCAAAGGTTGGAAAATTCCATCTCGTGAGGAGTTGGTGAAACTTTCAACTCCGCAAATGCAGAGTATGGCAGCCACCAACCCGCTGGAAACCCTCGGGTCGAACACTGGGAACCCAGTTTTTCAGCAAACTACAACTCCGCAAAAAGCGTACCCAGAAAACTACACGGAACGCACGGCACATGACCCGCTGATGCGTAAATTTGAGTTGTTTGACTACTGGACGGGTTCTCGGCATTGTATCATTCTTGGAAAAGAGCTTTGCATCCTAAACGACACGCATAAATTCGGTCGTCCGCCATTTCTTGGCTTCTGTTTCCGCAATGCGCCCGACTCTGCGCATGGATACGGCATCGCGTTTTGGCTAACCGACTTTCAGCGCATTTGTCAGGGCATCATCAACGCATTTTTGGACGACATGAACCTGAATTTGATGGGAACGTACACCGCACCGGCAGGCACGAACAACACAGCCCAGGCTCAGTGGATTTTCCCTGGCAAAGTGTTCAAGCATGACCCCAACGGCGAGTTCAAACCGCTAACTCGTAACGCAATTTCGGCGAATGAGCCTTTGCAGGTTATCGCTCAGATGAAGCAGTGGGCAGCAGCCGTCGCAGGGGCGGGTCCGAGCACTCTGGGCGGGAACACAGGTTCGGCTGGGGCAATGCGAACGCCCGGAGGCGTAGAGGCAGTCACCAGCGGTGAGAATGTGAAGTTGCAAGATTTGGTGGACGTGATCTCGGAGCAAATTTACATTCCGTTCCTCGAATACTGCGTGGAAGAGAATCAAAAACTCAAACCGTCGCAGGTTCGAACAATGCTATCCGATGCCCTCGGGCTTGCGTTCCAAGCAACGCCGCTGGATATTATCAACGGCACCTATCGAGTAGATATTTCAGCGGGAGCTAGACTCGCATCTCGTGAAGCGCTTAACAAGACTATAGGTATTCTGCAAACCTTAATTCAGTCACCAGGAACAGTCGAGAATCTTGGTGTCCAGGCGATGAAAATTGACTTCAATGGGATGATGACTATGTTGTTTGATGCTTTTGGTGGACCATACAAGGAAAAGATCATCGTCCCGATGAACGACGACGACAAGGCTCGCATGGCGGCGAATACACAGCAAGCCGCAATGCAGGGCAAGCTGGGCATCGTGAAGGCTCAGGGCGAAGTGAAGAAGGACGTTGACAATAACCAGTCTGAAAATCGGATGCTCCTGGAAACAGGCAAGCATACGCTCAAGGCTCAGGGAGTTGACCATCAGGCGTCCGTTGATGCGGCGTCGGCGAAAGCCGAGGCAGCTACGCCGGAAGCACAAGGGCTTGATCGTGCAGCAAAGGGCGCATTTGCAAAGATGGATTCTTCGGCATTCTAAGGAGGCTTTATGAATCTCGATGCAATTTTCTTTCTCGTAACGGTAGCCGCAATTCTAGGACAGTTCTCGGATGTTCGAACGACGGACGTAGCTCTGCAACATGGTTTTGTAGAGAGCAATCTGATAGCGTACGCATTCAAGTGCGGCGTTCTCCCGTTTTTGGGTGTGCTGCCTTTGATGTGGAACCATGAAGTTCTCGGAGTACACATCGAACTGGGAGTTGCTGTAGTCGGCTTCGTGTTTGGCATTTGGAATTATCTGAAGCTGCGCAAGGCCAAGGTTTCATTCAGCGAAATTTTCGGGCTGTAAGTCGAAAAACGATACTTTATGTCGCAAAACCCCCTGTTTCGGGGGGTTTCGTCGAAAAGAATATCAAGGAGCAAAGCATGAGCAGCAGTCCAGTCGTCCATCCAGTCACCGAGGCAACAAAACCGTTTGTGCAAACCACGACGCCCGCAATCGAGCGAGCTAATCGGCTCATCAGTCTGCGAGCGCATCCAGGTTTCATCGACTTCCTGCGATTGTCTGAAGAACTGGTGCAAATCGCCACCGACATCAGCGTAGATTTTGGTGGCTGGGACACGCAGCAAATCGTGATACTAAAGGCTCGCGCCCAGGCGTCGAAAGAACACCATCAGGGTTTGCTCGGCAAACTCCAAGAAGCCATCGACATCGGTCTCGCCGAAGCCCGAGAGCAGTTAGAGTCCCTGCCCGAGAAGACTGCTCAAGAATTGCAGGACCAGGGTGACTACGTTCGTCTCAAGGTGCTTCAGAATTTTGAGAAGCGAGACCAAGATGCGCGTGTGGCGGGCAGCTATTAGTTTCTGACAACTTGTTACAAGTTTTTGACTTCCTATCCCATAAGAGTAGTCCATACAAAGGAGTTTCCCAATGAGCACGAATGCATCGATTTTACCCGCCGTTACAATGAATCCCGAGCTAGAGGCAGCCATTAAGGCTGCTGTGAATCCTGAGACTGTTCGAGCGGCTGTAATCGCCGAAGCTCAGAAGCAGTCGGACGCCGTCAAGGAAGCTGCCGACACGGCTGCGGCGGCTGCCAAGAAAGCAGAAGACGACGCAAAGGCTGCGGCGGCGCATGCGGCGGAAATCAAGGAGTACACCCGCACAGTGAACATCGGCGGAACCGATTTTGAATTTGTTGCCTCGGACGAGCTTGGCTTGGAGCGCATGATTAACCAAGCGTACGCGGTGGCGTATGCGGTTAAGCCTGAAGCACAAACCCAAGTTGCGGCTGTGGTTGACCCGATTGCGACAGCGGCTGCTGTAGCAAAAGCCGAGGAAGTAAAAGCTCTTGCCCGAGTTGAATTAGAAACCAAATTCAAACGAGGTGAGATTTCCACCAAGGACTATATCAAGCAGTCTGGTGCGATGGACGAATATCTCGCCGAGCAAGGTCTCTCGATTGACACGCTGAAAGCTACGGTTGAGCAGTCTCAGACTACCCAGTTTGAACAGTCGTGGCAACAAGCTACTGATGTATTTCGTTCCAGCCCTGCCGGTCGAGACTGGCCGGGCGGTCAAAAGAATTTGCAGGTGATTGGTTTGCAGGTTGCGGCTCTTGGGCTTGTTGACGCGACGGACAAGGTTGGCGCGTTGGCGGCTGCCTACGCAAAAATGAAGGAATTGGGAATCGTGTTTCCGGCTGAGACTGCGGTATCTGAAGCGGATGCGGTTGAGAATGCTAGGGCAGCGGCGGCGGAAACCGCACGGCTGGCGGCAGAACAGCATGCGACTCCTGGAGAGGCAGCGGCTGCAGAAATAGCCGCTAGACAGCAGCGCGCGGCGGCAGCGGCCAGAGTTCAAACAACGACACCGACATCGTCATCACTTTTCGGTCGCAGTTCCGGTACTGGCGCAGCGACTGAAGTAGTTGACACCAAGAAAGAACCCGTCATCGAAATTCCGAAAGATGCGACACCGCAAGAAATTATGGATGCGTGGAAACAGGCGCAGCGGTTGGCAGGCAAAGACCCGAATCAAGCATTCACGGAGCAATTTAAAGCACGTTCGGTGAGATCGTAAAGTTTGAAGGTGCTGATCACACTTTCATTTTAGGCGCGAGAGGGGACGCCCAACGTCCCCGCGCAGCCCTCTTGACTTATCTTTGCAGGCGTGATATAGTTACAATATGCCTTGGAAGAAACAACTACGACTTTGCAGAGTTTGTGGAGAGACGGATTCCACCAAATTTCATCGTCGTAATGCGGGAATTTGTCGTCAATGTGTTTATAATCGTCGAGCACCTAAAGTTCATCAATATACAGCGAAATCAAGGACCACAATTAAAACCGACGTTCTATCCCATTATGGGCCGCAGGAGAAATTGCAATGTTCATGGCCTGGGTGCGAGATTGATGATATCGACATGCTTGTGCTAGACCACATAGAAAATAATGGTGCACAAGAGCGTCGTAAGGCTTTGAATGGTGATAAAGGACATGAACTATATCGCAGGCTACGCAATGAAAACTACCCTCCCGGATATCAAACCCTCTGCTGTAATCACAACCATAAGAAAGAAATTTTGCGAGTTCGCGTTAAGTTTTAGACTATTTGTTTCATAGATAGAAGGGATTCCTTGAGCAAGATACCTTCCTACAATCCCAACTGGGGATTAAGAGGGTATCCATACGATTTTACCGCCTGGCGTCCAGAGTACCACCCTAGCAGCATTTCCTCAGATCGCATATGACAGAACCGCGATCATGGAGTGGCAATTTAATACTCCCTTTCTCGAAGAGCTTTGTGATTTTCGTCCGCTGCCTCGGCGTAGCGGTCGTACCCTGCAGTTTTACGGGCAGACCCCGTACGCTGCTGCGACGTATGACCTTTCCGAAGGCATCCCCGGCCCGTCTCTGCAGTTGAACCAAGTGTTCAGCGACGCATTCGCAGACGAGTACGGCGATTGGGTTGGAATTTCGAACGTCGCAGAACAGATGTTCTTGGCGGACATTACGATGGACGCCTCGCGCAATCTGTCCTATCGCGGCGCTCTGACTTCAAACCTGATTGCGATTAACGGCTTCGAAGCGGCTGCAACGGCTCAGGCCAGTGCACGCATCGATCTGTTGGACAACGAGTTCATGCTCAGCAACACGATTCGCAAGAGCGAATCGCAGTTGATGGGTAACGCAGTCCCTGGTCGGGATGGCGGGGTTTACACCTCGGCCATGCATCCGTACGTTGTGTACGACTTCATGTCGGACAACAGCGCAGGGTCTGCGGTTGACACGCTGAAGCGCTCCGAGGGCGGCATGTCCGTCCTGAAGAGCGACATGACGCGCGGATACACAGTGCTGGAGTGGGCGGGCGTCCGCATCATCCGCACTCAAACTGTGCCGACGTATGCCAATTACCCGTCAACGGGCAAGACTGGTTACGCCACGTATATTGTTGGCCGCGAAGCCATGATGGCTTCCGAGTTGCTCGGTAACCGAGTTCCCCGGAGTCCGTCCTTCAAAGTCAACGTCAAGACATTCGGCGACAACGACATCGATTTGGCGAACCCGATGTTGCAGACACGAGCAATCGTGAGCTACGACTGGTTCCTTGGGGTCGTGGCCCGGCCCAATACGAATAATACACCGGGTTTTCGGCGTGTTCGTGGCGAGGTAAGCGCAGTTTAATCTTGACTTTGTGGTTCGGGAGTGTTATAGTAAGCATCGGAGGAATCCGATGCCCTACAAAGACCCGAACAGCGAAGCAGCCAAAGCCAGCCTTGCAAGACGCACGAAACGCTGGCGAGAGAACCATCCAGAACAGTGGAAGGCTCTCAACAACCGAACGCAACGGACTCGGTGGTACAAACACCAGTACGGTACTTCGGAGGCAGCCTTTGAAGCGCAGATTGTCGCTCAAAACAATCGGTGTCCCATCGGGAACCATCCGTTCGGGCCGCATGGCAAAGGAAAAACATCTCCTTGCCAAGATCACGACCATGAAACTGGCGAGAACCGCTTGATTCTGTGCCGTGAACACAACGTAGGGCTTGGACAGTTTCATGACGCCATCCCTGAGTTGGAATCAGCGATTTCGTACTTGAACGGTTTTAAGAAAGTTCAATAGAGGAGAACTACAGTGTCCAACGCATCCACAGTTCGTAGGCAGGTTTCGGGAACACAGCAATTGACTACCGCTCCATTGCTCGTCGCTACGGCGGCGACGGAGTCCGCGTTTCAACTGAACAACAACGGTCTGACGTTGACTGGCGGGGGCATCGTCCCGTTGATGGCAGGCGTCACTGGTTTGTATCAGGGAACAGGTCAGGTTTTGCACATCCGTGCAACGGGAACCTATACCTGCACGGTAGGCACAGTTTTCACTCTCGCTCTGTATCAGGTGTCGGCAGCTTCTATTGCTGCGGGTCTGACGAGTGCACTTATCGTCTCTGCTGCGACCGGCGAAACCAAGATTGCCACCAGCACAGGCATCACCACGGCTCGCGCTGCGGGAGGTTTCACCTTCGATGCGCGATTGCAGTTGGATTCTCTCGGAAATCTGAACGGCCAGTTTACAACCGAAATCGAAGACCAAATCTCGATTTGGGCAGACACCACGGTCGCGACTGGTTTGCTTGGCGAACAGGATTTGAACTTCGTGCTCACCGCGCTCTCAACCACGCATACTGTTGGTTCTCTTATACTTACAGAATTTGCGCTGGATTTGGAGTAGTCGTCGAAACATCTTCGGGCGCAAGCCCACAACAGCCCGAGGGCAGCGATGCTTTCGGGCTTTTTCTTTTTCGGGATTTGTGGTAGACTGGTTTTCGTGGGCGAATAGCTCAACTGGCAGAGCGCCTGCCTTGCACGCAGGAGGTTGGGAGTTCAAGTCTCCCTTTGTCCACCAAGTTTGGGTGAAATGAAAAGGCGGGTTGGCTTGCCTGTCGCCGCAAGACAAACAAATGGAAGCCCATCACCCAAGAGAAGTAAAAGCCCACGGACGGCGTGCGGCGGCAAGAACAGGGTGCAGAGCCTGGGTCGCCGCACAGACCGTCAAGTTTTATTGTAGAAAAAGTTGACGCGGGATGGAGTAGTTAGGTAACTCGGCGGTCTCATAAACCGCAGTCGAAGGTTCAAATCCTTCTCCCGCAACCATTTTTCTCTTGACTGCTAGGTAGTATTGCGGTAAGATATATAAGGTTGCGGAGTCATTCTCCGATGATTTGGTGGTAGCGAGATGTACGGTTCGCTTGTGAAAACGAGCACAGGGATAACGCACAACTAAAGTCGGACCCGTATCGCGTCTCGCGTGTCGGAACACACCAAAGAGAATACCAAAAATCCCGACACAATTTTCTGAGCGGGCGTCACATATTGGCAGTGTGACAGTCCACCAAACTGTACGAGTGAGTTCGATTCTCACCGCCCGCTCCATTTTTCGCTTGACATGTCCGAAATTCGTGGTATAATTCGGACGTGAATAGGGAAGAAACGCGGGTTCGAATCCCGCCATAGACCAAATCTGGCAGCGCGGTGCAACGCGTGTGAGTCCATGGTTTTGTCGTCTAGTGGTTCAGGACACTTCCCGTAATTTTCGGTGCTTGAGTTCATCCATGAGGGAACAGCGTACGTGAGGCTGCAGCAGTAGCGTACGAAGGTCGCGGCGGCTAATAGTGAAACGAAGGTCCCCGCAGGCACCAGGATTTTTCGCCCGAATAGCTCAGCGGGTTAGAGCCCAGTTTTGTAAACTGGAAGACGGTGGTTCGAATCCATCTTCGGGCTCTCTTTGAGGAAGCGAAATGTTGAACATGGAACCGCAGTTGGAGTTGATCGGATATTTGGTCCGACATGGAACCCTTACCTCAATGTCGGTGTGGGATAGTTGGGGTACACTCGGACTATCTGAAGAAGGTCGTCAGCAAGCAGCAGCCGCAGCACAGTGGCTTTCATTCGAACACATCGGACGAGTAATCTGCTCTGACGTTCCTCGCTCAATTGAGTCCGCCCAGTTTCTTTTGGACATAGGCTGTGTGCTCTGTCCGTATCTCGGCAGTGACCCCAATCTCCGACCATGGTATGTGTCGGATTTCTCGGGTAAGGAAAAATCGCCTGAGAATCTCGCCAAGTTCAAACCGTACGCCGACGACCCATCGCTTCAAATTCCTGGCGGGGAGAGCCGTAATCAATTGCGTGATCGAGTCCAAGTGGCGTGGCAGTACCTCACGACGCCATATAAAGGACTGCCAACTGTCCTTTACGTTCACAATTCTGTGATAAAATGTTTGATGGGTCTCGAAGAAATAAAAGATGCTGTGTCGCCGGGCGGCGTCGTAGCAGTTTATATGGATGAGAGAGGCGACGTGTCGTTTCGCATTGTGTTAGGTGATATGAACGCAGCAAAAGGAGTATCATGAACGCAGCCCTGAACGTGGCGGCTTATGATGCAATTGCCATAGAGCAATGGAGAGCGAATATGTACTTTCCTGAACTGATGGAACTTCGTCCGTTGCCTCGGAAGTACAAAAGCAATTGGCGTATCTTGCACGTTGATGGCTTCGAAACAAAGAAAATTTTCTGGTTCAAATATGAGGGAATAAACCAATGAGTACCGCGCCAATCACGCCGTTCAACGACCCGGCAAAGCCGATTCTTGAACAGGACCCCGCAATCAACGACCCGCAGCGGGAGCAGTTGTGGGACTTGTTCCACGGGGCGAGAGACGAAAACGAGCTTGCTACGCACCTGAAGGATATCCTCGTGCCTGACGACACCAAAAAGCGGCTGTATCAAGCGAAGCAAGCCGCGACTCCAGTTGACCCCATCGCAAAGACTGCGGCGGTCATGCAGCAAATGGCTAAAATTGACCCCCAGGTGCTGGAATTAGCCGAGAGCCACCCGAACGTGCTCAAGACCCTGACCGCAGCCGCTGGAATAGGGGCAAAACCCGCTGGGACGCCCCAGGACGGGGGCAAGGCGGCGGGCAAGGGAAAGACGCCTGCCGACACGCAGCCACTGGCACAGCCGCCCAGAATCGACGGCCAGCCGCATTTGCCGCCCATTCCTGACGGGCATAGGAGAATTCTCGCGAGTGATTCATCTATCCATGATATTCCCGAAGAGAATGTGGAGAAAGCGAGACGCATTGATCCAAGACTTCACGTCCTTAATCCTTGACTTTTAGACTTTTTGTGGTATATTAGGAGATGTTTATGCCACAAAAGATAGACATGATAGGTCGAAGATTTGGCAAGCGAGTGGTTATCGCATCCGCCCCGACGCCGTCTTGGCATACAAAAGCCTTTTGGCGAGTTCGATGTGTTTGTGGTCGCGAAGACACTGTGCTTGGACAAGCACTGCGGGACGGTAAAGCGAATCAATGTGAGACGTGTCGAGCCCAGGAACTTGGGGAGCGATCTACTACTCACGGTCACTCTCGTGTTGGAAAAATCAGTCCGACGTTTCAAAGTTGGACTGCGATGAAGACACGATGTCTTAATCCTGCGTATCACCACTGGATGCTGTATGGTGGACGGGGAATTAAAATTTGCGACCGATGGCTTGGAGAGCGGGGCTTTGAAAATTTTCTTGCGGATATGGGCGAACGTCCTGATGGAAAATCGTTGGATCGTTTCCCGAAGGTGAGCGGAAATTACGAGCCTGGAAATTGTCGGTGGGCGACACCAAAGGAACAAATCGCCAATCAACGCAAGCATGGTTTGATTGAGAATTTTACGACTGAAGAATTATTGGCGGAACTGATACGCCGAAAAATAAACCCGTGAGGTTTTATGGCAGACGACCAGACAGCAACTCCTGCGGCACCGCCCGCTGCGCCGCCCGACGAGGGATTCTTTCATTCGCTTGCTACGTCTCAGGGCGTTGACCCGGACTCTCTAGGCGCGACCGCTCGCGCCGTGCGTGCACATCCGGCAGAAGCAGCTAAAGAAATTGGTAGTGAGACAGCCGCCGAGATTGCTGCGGCTGCTGAGCATCCAATCAACACCATGATGGACGCGGCGAAGGGCGTCATCTCCGCTGCGACCAATCCCGACGCTCAAGCGACTGCTCGCGAGCATCTACGCAAAACGGGGCTCAGCGAAAAAGCTATCGGTGGTCTCGAATATCTAACGAGCGGTATTCCGCTACTCGGCGGCGGACTCGTCAAATCCGAAGAGCAAGCCGCACAGGGCAATGTTCGTGGCTCTCTAGGTACGCTTACGGGTACCGTTGCGCCACTTCTAACGGGCGAAGCAGCAAAAGTTCCAGAACAAATTCATGAGGCAGGCGCAGCCGCACGCGAGAGTATGACCGCTCGCAGCGCCGCCCGGTTAGATGAAGCCCGCACAGGCAAAGTCATCACGGTTGAGCCTCAGAAGCAACTCCCTGCGGCTCCTGCAGCACTGCCCGCCGCTCCTGCGGAAGCAGAACCAATTCTTAATTTTGAATCTGTTGGCGGCAAGCAAGTGAAGCCCCCAACATCTACTCCAACCATTACGCACGAACCTGTTGGGCGGTCTGGTGGTATTGTTCGCTTGATGGATAATGACAAAGAAGTCGGGCGGGTGCGATACACTATTCCGCAAGAAGACCGACCCGCTGCAGGTGCGGTGACGGCGGCGCACATTGAACCGCAGTATCGCGGACAAGGGCACGCGCAAGCGTTGTATCTTCGCGCTGCGGATGAACTACGTGCGAAGGGCGTTCCCGAGATGACTTCGGATTTGCAGGGGAGCACGACTCTGGACGCGGCGCGTGTTTGGGATGGACTGCAGCAAAAAGGTCATCCTGTCGAGAAAATTTCTTCGAAGGCAGGCTCGCCGGGATACAAGATGGATTTGACGCAACCGCGAGTTGAGTCTGCGCCGAAGACCGTAGATTTTAGTTCCGTATATGGCGACACAGGCAAGCAAGTAAAGGGGGCATCAAATGCAGAATCAACCGCAGCAACCACCGCAACCAGTGGACAACCGGAAGGAAGCGTACGAGCGGGTGACGGGGAACCCGTATCGACCGGGAAGCAAGACCAACTAGCCGCGCACGAACAAAACGGCGGCTCTACGTTCACACCGGAAGGTGACAATCTTGCAGGGAAGGATTTGTATTCAGTTGGCTCATACCCCGAACGCACGTTGTCGGTTGATAAACTGACGCCTGAAGTTTTGGCGAAATTCAAAACAGACAATGCTGATTTGCTGGCTCAGGACGATCATGCAGTAGGCACATGGAAAGACCCGGACACTGGAAAATCTGTTTTGGATATTGCCAAACTGTACGCGGATAGAGATGAAGCGGTTGAAGCGGGGCAAGTGGCAAATCAAAAATCCATCTTCCATTTGGGCAGCATGAGTGAGATTCCAACAGGCGGCACGGGCGAAGGAACGCTCACCATGAGTGAGCGTCAAACGGCGCTGAAGCAGCCGTGGAATATTTACGTCAAAAATCCCGATGGAACGCAACGAGTCGAAACGGTTGATGCATTTTCATCTAAAGACGCACTCAAAACCGCACAAAAGAAATTCCCAGAAGGGTCGGAGTGGGAAATTGCGGGCGGGGGCGAACGAACACCATCAACCGAGTACAAAGTCCCGAAGCAAAAAGTTCTATCCATACCCGAAGCAATTGCAGGTCGCTTGCCTGAGCAAACCATGCGGCATGAATTAGGGCATGCGATGGTTGGAATGAACGAAGGACTGACTCCTATCGGCATGCTGCGCCACACTCATCCTGACATGAGTGGTGCTGTAGCCGCCATGTCGTGGGATGCGTCTAAGGAATATCAACCAGGGACTCACTTAATCAAACCGGACAGATTGAACGGTGTAGTACGGGCGGCTATGGGTGGCATCGCGGCAGATGAAGTGTTTAACGATCTGCCTCGTGCCGCAAATCACAATTTTTATATTTCTCGCTCTCGTTCAGACGGCGGTTCAGCGTACCGTTTTCTTAAAGCAGCGGGCTATGACCACGACACCGCGATGCAGCGTATGCACGATGCGATAGACTACGGAAAAGAGCACTTGACGAAACCTGCAGTCTCGGATATCATCAAAGAGAATGAGAGCGTGCGGGAACCGAATTTGTCTCGACAGTTTCACTACAGTGCCGAACGCTTGAATAACATGGCTGCTGAAGCCAAGAGGAGAATGACCGATGAAGCCACAAAAGCAGGGGGTGACGACCGAACAGCTATTGCAGGACGCGACGCGGACAGTGGAACAGATGTCGCCCGAGGAGAAGGCGAAGGTGCGGGCGGACCTGGACAAATCGTTCAAAAAGAAATAACTCCCGCGCTCGCTCCCGGCGAAACGCTTGAAGACCGCGCAATCAAAGCCTATGGCGTCACAGACGACCCAGCTAAGATGGGATTCATCTTGCCCGATGGTCGCGGCTTAGACTTCTCGCAAGGCAAACCCGCACGAACGCTAGACCACGGCGACGTATCCTCAATTTTACCCCGCACAGGGGCGGACGCGGTTGCGTACAACGAGAATCCTCGTGAAGTATTCACAGAACGCACTGGTGCGGCTCGCATTATGCTGCACAAGGGTGGCGTGAACGTGGTGTTGCCTGCATCGGGATTGACACCCGAACAAGGGGACGTAATTTTGCGTGCGACAGAAAAACATCCCGGCGACGTGACGATAGACATTCGGCGTAACGGCAAAATTGGGTCAGCATCGGGCTCAGTAACCGATGCGGACAGCCTCGACCGCTTGGTGCGCGACGCAAAGCGCGATGCCGTCCGCCCTGGCGCGGGAACCGTTTCAGCACGCTCGCTGATTACTGCAGAGACGAAAGCGCCCGAGGGCATCAACACCGTGAGCACCCGAGTACCAAGCAGAACGGTGAAGGGCGAAACCGTTGAAGACCACACCGATCAAAGTCGCATATCAGATATGGAAGCAGCGAAGGCGGCTCCAGGCTACGTCGCGAAGATGGTGAATCGCATCAAAGATACTCCCGGCTTCAAGGTTCCCGAGGGCGACGATGCCCAGACTCACGCAGATGCCTATATTCGACATGTCGCGGACAACGTTAAGTTCGTTTACAATAAGCTGACGCCCGAAGCTATTGCGAAAGATGAGCAGTGGTATCCTGTGGGCGCACATGATCGCGGCATCGCGGTTGCGAAGCAGCATGGATTCACACCAGAGCAAATTTATGGCGTCACCTCCGTAGAATCTCCCATGACCGACTGGGACCAGAATACGTCACTGGCGGAACGTACTGCCAACATCTGGAAAAATCAACAGAACACCAAATTTACTCCTGAGATGCAGGACGCAGCGGACAGGATTAGCAGCATCCCGGCGATGAAGAAATTCAAGCCGATGTTCAAAGATTTGCGGGGTAAAACGCTCAGTGAACTGCCATCCGAGGAAAAACAGGCGTGGTGGTTGCGCTTGTATGACGAGGGGCACAATTCTCGCGATTATGAAACCTGGAATCCTGATGGCACCTCGGGCGGGCTCGCAAAGAACATGGATGGCACACCCAGAAAAGTGGGCTGGAGTTTCCAAAGACACATCGAAAAAGCCATCAACATCTTGCAAGACGGTTCGCCCGAGAATATTAGTAGACAGTTGGGCTACGGTCATAAGGTTCGCAACTTTTACAACAACCAAGCGGCCCCGAATGACCCGCGATTCTTGACCATCGATACACACGCGGTGAACGTCACCCAGTTGCGTCCGATGTCGGGGAAGGCTCCTGCGGTAAAAGACAATTTCGGTAATATCAAAAACGGCGAGTACGGGCTCAAGGGCATATATCCGCTGCACGATGCGGGCTATCGCCTCGCTGCGAAAGAGCTTGACATTCCCATCCCGAGTAGGCTACAATCATCCACATGGGTTAAGATTCGAGAGGTTTTCAACGACAACTTTAAGACGGACGAGAATCTCAAGGCAGTAGACGCCATATGGAAGGAACACTCAGATGGAAAAATCACAGCCGATGAAGCCCGAAACCGAGTCTGGGATTACGCAGAGCGATGGAACCGTGAAGCTGCTGGAGGAGTACGGAATCCCAGTGACACGGGAGAATTATTTGCTCCTGGCGTTCGCGGGGAATCCCCCGCAGGAGCCACTGGACCAGGAGATAGAGGAGCAACTCCCGGAACAACTTCAGAAACGGCAGTAGGCGACGAGGGCGACACCTCGTTCAACTTCGGAGCGAATGCGCCCGAAGAGAAGCCCGAGCCAAAAGTATCGTTCGCCTATGTCCGACCGGGCAAGTCGAAATCGGCTGCACACAGCGCTACGGATTTGCTCAAAGCATTCGGTAAAATTAAGAAGTAAAATCCAGCAATTCAGGAGCGAGTTATGTTCGACCGCTTGCTGATGGTCCTCGAAATTCTCCTGCTTATTGTCATTGTATGGCAGGGAGAGTGGGTTAGGTATTACGAGCGAGAAGTATGGCGAATGAACGCGGATAGATTCGAGGAGCGAAAGCAATGGCGAAGGGAAAAACAAGAACAGATGCGCAAAAAGAGCGCGACAAAGATAAACGAATCCAACGCAAATTCGGAATCACCCTTGCTGCCCGCGAGCAACGCATCCGAGAGCAAAACGGCAAGTGCAAAATCTGCGGCGGTCCCCTCGATGCCTACGGTCCTCCCAATATCGACCACTACCATTTCTACGTGAAAGCCACGCAAGATACTGTTTTCGGAGATTGGACGGCTCAGGCGTTCAACGAGCGTGGTGAAGTTGCACAGCAAGCCACCGCACCCACCAAAAAACAAGCTATCGCCATCGTTCGCGCGCTGATGAGGCCGCAGTCAATTCGCGGTATGCTGGACTTCAAATGCAACAAGGGACTCGGATATATCGAGAGGTTCTTTGATGCCGCGCGCCACCCCGAGCATCTCCTGCCCGTGATTGAATACTTCAAAAAGCGCTTGACAGAAACCCCAAACTGAAGTACTATAGGCATTGGTACTTACCGCGCTCCAACCGGAGGATTAGAATGTCAACCACCCCAATCACCCCGAAGGCATCTGTAGCACCATCAACTGGTTTGCTGGTTGCTGCTGAACGCGATATCAATTGGATTCGCGGGCATGTCATCGTTGCGCTGTTGGCGGTTGCGCTCATCGTCGGCAGCATCATCGGCGGCGTAGGGCTCTTTGAATCCTTGATTGAAAAGCATGACGCTCGTGTTGCAGCGGCACAACTGCAAAAAGAAGGCGTGGATACCGCGACGCAGCAATCACTGCTCGCCCAGCTTGCACAAGACCGTGCGGCGGACGCTACTCGCGACGCAGCACAGACTACGCTCATCAATTCTCTCATTGCACAAATGCGGCAGGGTGATGCAGCAACGAAAAAGCAAGTTAATCAGGATTCTACGCTCGACGCCCAAGCAGCAGCGGCACGCCTCGCAACGCAAACCAAAGCGAACGTGGGTGACGTAACGGCAACTAACAACGCAGTCAGTATGGCACTGCCCGTGGCGCGTACGGTTGTCGCAGACTTGGATTTGCTTCCCCAAGCGCAGGTGGACGTGACTAATCTGCAGGGGCAGTTGAACGCTCAGCAGATTCTGACTACCGACGCCAAAGGCGAGGCTGCTGCGGAGCAGCAAATCATTGCGGCGGACAAAGTTGAACTGATCGGAACCATCAAAGCCGACAATGCCGCGTGCAATCTGCGAGTAGATCAGCAGGCATCGAAAGACCGGAAGCGAAGTTTTTGGATTGCCCTGGGTGGTGCACTGCTCGGCGGCTTCTTGGGACACGCGATCTAAGGGAGGAAACATGAAACTAACTGACGCTCTAGGGCGTGCAGGTTCGGAGACGGATAGACTGCTCGCGTTTTTAGACAGTCAACCTGACGACGAAATTTTCTCTACGAACGAACTGCGAGAACAACTTCACGCGACGCTGTCGAATGGAACTTTTCATAGTCAGCGAGCGCGATGGAAGGATTACGAAGTCAAAATGGTAATTGATGGTCGGTTGCAGTCTATGTGGGGCAGCAAGACTGCTATCGCGGCGCTACGACAAAAGGAAGAGGAATCTCGTGACGAAAATTAAAGACATTATCAAACCTGCCGGAAAAAAAGGAAAGAAACCCACCAAGCCGTTTGCCAAAGGTAGCATTGAGGGTGTTGTAGCTGAAGTTGCTCCGCTCCCAAAGTCTGGAGAGGTGAAACGGTACATTCTCACCTCGGCACAAAACAACACTTACGTGCACGACGGCGTCTGGAAGAATCTTCTCGCGCTGGCTGAGTACCACCATGCCAAGCTTTTTGTTGGCACCTTTACTTACGACCAAAATTCGTACGGTCAGATGTCGGTGAAACAGGGCAAGTACAAAGGCGGCGAGAAAGAACTTTGGTACGACCCGAAGATAGCGCCATTTGTGCGAGACGAGCGCGTGCAATTGAGTCGGGGTCTTGTGTGGTGCGGCGAAGCGAATATCATCCCCACGGCGGGCGACCCGCTTCGAGGATTTGAGACTTATGAAAGTCGAAATTCTGCCATCTTCCCTCACGCCAAGATTGCTCTACGCACCATCGCTTCCGTAGGCGGCAGTGGCGCAAAGTTCATTTACACGACGGGCACAACTACCCAGCGCAACTACATTCAGAAGCGGGCAGGACTAATCGCCGAGTTTCATCACACTTTTGGTGGTTTGATTGTCGAAGTGAGCGGCGACGGTACGTGGAAAGTGCGGCAACTCGATGCGGAAGACGAAACGGGCACGTTCTATGACTTGGATTTGAAGGTTGAGAACGGCGTCGTAACGGGCGGGCACCGCGTCGAAGCCATCACCTTTGGTGACATTCACGCAACCATCATTGACCCTACAGTTCTTCTTCTATCCGCTACAGGGCAGGGAAACATGATAGATACCCTGCGGCCCAAGTACGTTTTCATTCATGACTTGATTGAAGGCGCTTCAGTCAACCACCATGTAGCACACAAACCGCTGGAACGATTCAAGACTGAACTGCGCGGGTTAAGCTCCGTGTTGCGTGAACTTCAGGCGAGTGCCGCAATTCTGGCAGAGTACTACCGCCCAGAGACAAAACTGGTGGTTGTCAACTCGAATCATGACCGCTGGTTAGACCGTTTTCTTGATGAATACGATCACCAACATGACGACGTACGGAATTTGGAAATTTTTCACGACGGCAATGCGGCTCGATTGCGAGCGGCTCGGGTTGGGATTACACTCAACGTCTTGGAGTACTTGATTCAGTCGCATACGGAGTTTCGCTGTCCTGATGTTCAATTCCTTGATATAGACGAGTCATTCCTGATTTGTGATAAGCGAATTGAGTGCGGCCAGCATGGAGACTTAGGTGCAAACGGTGTGCGAGGAGCGGGGCCGACACTTTCGAAAATTGGCAGACGGTCAAATATCGGGCACTCCCATACGGCGGGGATTTGGGATGGGCTGTATCAGGCAGGAACGAGCACCGAACTTCGCATGGGATACAATCACGGTCCCAGTGCTTGGACTCATAGCCACATCATTACATATCCGAATGGTAAGCGAGCAATTATCACAATGTTCGAAGATGCTTGGAGGGCATAACGTGAGCAAAGACGATGGTTTGGACGATGTAATTGACTTGATTGAAAAAGAACACGGCAAGGGCTCCATCATGATGCTGGGCGGCAAGAAATTTGCACCGATAGATGTGGTGCCGACTTCTTCCCTGGCATTGGACGAAGCCCTAGGCGTCGGCGGTATCCCTCGCGGGCGCGTTATTGAAATCTACGGACCCGAGTCGGGCGGCAAGACCACGCTGGCATTGCACATCATTGCCCAGGCTCAGAAGCTGGGCGGTAAAGCGGCCATCATCGACGCGGAGCACGCCATGGACCCCGCGTATGCTCGGCGGCTTCATGTAGACGTAGACCACCTGCTGGTTTCGCAACCGGACAATGGTGAGCAGGCTCTGGAAATTGCAGAGAAGCTAGTACACTCGGGTAAGGTTGCAATCGTTGTGGTGGACTCTGTCGCGGCACTTGTGCCCAAGGCAGAACTGGAAGGCGATATGGGCGACCCGCAGATGGGCCTTCAAGCTCGGCTCATGTCGCAGGCGCTACGCAAACTCACAGGCATCACAAATCAGACGCACACCATTCTCATTTTTATCAACCAGATTCGCGAGAAAATTGGCGTCATGTTCGGCAGTCCCGAGACTACCACAGGCGGGCGAGCCTTGAAGTTCTATGCTTCGGTGAGATTGGATATTCGCAAAACCGAACTGATGAAAGAGGGTGACCGGGTTGTTGGCGCGAAGACTCGCATCAAGGTTGTGAAGAACAAGGTGGCCGCGCCGTTTCGCGAAGCTGAGGTGCGAATCATCTATGGCGATGGCATTTCCCACGAGGCAGACCTATTGACTATTGGTGAGATTCGTGGTAAGGTAGAAAAAGCTGGTACATGGCTCAGCTACGGAGGTGAGCGGTTGGGACAAGGATTTGAGCAGGCTCGAAAGTTTTTGTTGGAGCATCCCGACATCGCATTAAAACTTGAAACGGAATTGCGCAGTATAATCTTCGCGAAAGAGGTGAAGTCGTGAGCAGAGACCCACTAGAGGAGATGGAATTCGCAGCCGCAGGATATCTAGCTGTACCGAAAGTGCGTGGGAAGAATCCACTGCTCCCCGCAAACCCCGAGGAACGCAAGAAAATCCCACTGGCGACGGGAGTCTTGGACTACTTCCCAGCGGCGTTGATTGAAGTTGCCGAGGTTTCGTACCAGGGCAATCAGCAGCATAACCCCGGCGAGACACTGCATTGGGCTCGGGGCAAGTCCGTCGATCAAGCGGATACCATCATTCGTCACTTTTTGGAGCGTGGCAAGTTGGATACAGATGGCATGAGGCATTCTGCCAAGTTGGCGTGGCGGGCTCTTGCGTTGTTGCAACTCGAACTTGAAGCCGAAGGAGCACCCATCGCCCGAGGAGCGAAACCGTGATTCTCAGTGGCCGAGACTTGCAAATGTACATCGAGTTGGGGAAGCTGAAGATTGACCCCATCACACCAGAACAGTTTCAACAAAACGGTGTGGATTTAATTTTGGACAACCTTCAGTTCATGGCACCGCATTTTCTGTTGGGGTGCACAAAAGAACGGGTAGAGCTACCTGATGACTTAATGGCATTCGTTGAGATTCGCAGTAGTTGGGCTCGTCGAGGCTATTTCCTACCTCCTACCATCGTAGACGCCGGATTTGCTGGAAACCTTACGTTGGAGGTTTTGCATTTTGGTTTGGCTGGCGCGAGCCCCATTGGCCAGAGATTCGCTCATCTCATTTTTGCAAAGACTTCCGGCCCATGCACTCCGTATCGCGGGAGATATCAAGACCAAACAGGAATTACGGAAGCACGATGAAGTCCATTTACATCATCGGCGCGCTCAAAAACTGGAAAGTAGTTCAACTTGCAAATGAACTCCAGGACATGAGGTTTGATGCCTTCGCCGATTGGATTACTCCAGGTCCTAAAGCTGACACGTACCTGCTGAAGTATGCCAAGATGCGTGGCTGGTCCTACAAACAGGCACTCACCAGTTACGCAGCAACCCATGTTTTTGAATTCGACAAGCACCACATTGATCGGAGCGATATCGTAGTGATGATGATGCCTGCGGGAAAATCAGGACATTTGGAACTTGGGTATGCTAGGGGCTGCGGCAAGCCGGGGTACATTCTCTTCGATAAAATTCCAAAAAGATTCGACGTAATGTACAAGTTCGCTACGGATGTTTTCTTCAATAAGGCAGACTTAATTCATGAACTGCGGAGGTTCCTATGAAAGTCTATCTTGCGGCACCGTACCAAATGAAAGATACTATCAGCAAGCGAGCGGCTGAACTTCGAGAGTTGGGAATTGAAGTCACATCACAATGGTTGGACGAAACACACAGAGCCAATGTCCAACTGCAAGATTTGGCACCGAAAGATCACCAGTACTACGCTCTTCGTGATGTCGCCGATTTGGCAGACGCAGACGTATTTGTTTTGCAACCTGACTCAACTGAGACTATCAAACGTCAAGGCCGAACCGTAGAGATGGGTATCGCAGTTGGTATCGGGCTCTACCGCTCGTACCCTGTTTTTGTTATCGGCGAAAGTGAGCAGAACATCTTTCACTATCTGCCGCAGGTTTATCACTTTCCTGATTGGGAAGCGACGAAGGCGCGGCTGGTTGAACTAGCTGAAATTGAAAAGTGGGACGTTAAAGAATCCTCGCTTTGAGCTATCTATTCATTGACTACGAAACTTTCTCTCTCCTCGACTTGGAAGAGGTGGGGCTGGACAACTACGTCCATCATCCCTCGACAGGCATCTCGATGTGTGCTTGGGCGCTCGACTGCGAAGAGATAGAATTGTGGTTGCCGCATTTGAGTCCCCCGCCGCAAAAACTCATTGATGCGTGGCGCAACCTCGCCATCATCAAAATCGCATGGAACGCCACGTTTGAATGCGAGTTTGCGAACGTCGTCATGGGACCTCGCTATGTGGAATCTGATTTCCATGTGCCTATCTCGCAGTATCGAGACCCCATTGTCCTTGCTCATAATTTATCGCTCCCTGGAAAACTGGACAGCGTCGCCAAAATTTTGAAGATGAAGGAACTGAAAGACCCTCGGGGCGAAGAGTTGAAGATGATGTTTTGCCAGCCTGTGAGCAGGGGCGGCGAGATGACTTTGTTCGGCATTGCACCCCCACTATTTCGCGATCACAATAGCCATCCGAAAGAGTTTGCAGAGTATGGCAAATATTGCAAACAGGACGTGCGGGCAGAGCGCGACTTGTGGTATCGGCTATTGACGGTTGCGTTTCCCGAACGTGACTGGCAAGGCTGGCTGCTCGATCAGAAAATCAACACCTTCGGAATGCCGGGGCGTCGTGACCTTGCGGAGAAGGGTCTACGCCTCGCGCAACGCTACGTGGATGAACAGAAGAAAAAGCTGAAAGACCTGACTAAACTGGAAAACCCAAACTCACGCGATCAAATGATAACGTGGGCAAAAGAACGAGGGTATTCGTGGAATTCCGTCAGAGCAAATTACGTGACGGCTGAGTTGGACAATCCCACATCACAAATCACACCTGAGTGCCGAGAAGCGTTTAAACTGCGGGCGACGACCAACAAAACGTCGTACAAAAAACTTGAGCGGTTCCTGGCAGTTCTCTCGATGTTGGATGACAGGCTTCGCTATCAATTCAAATACATGGCGGCGGCACGCTCTGGACGCTGGGCAGGCGGCGACGTGCAGGTGCAGAATCTCCCTCGCGGCGTAAAGTGGGTCAAAAAGAATCTCGACCACGCACTGCTGCTCCTTGAAAATGAGGATTATGAGGGAATCAAGCGAGACTTCACGGACGCGATAGACCCAAAGACTAAGAAGCCGTACAACGTCAGCGTGGTGGAAGTCATCATCACATTACTGCGCTCGTTGTTCCAAGCGAAGAAGGGTAAGAAACTTGTCGTCGCCGACCTGAATGCCATTGAAAATCGCGGCCTAGGTTGGGCGGCGGGCTGCAAAGCAATTTTGGATGTATTCAAAACGTGCACGGAGTGCGGCTTCATTGTGGAAAACCTGCAGGGGTCCTTCCACTGCCCGCGATGCGGAGGAACCACACCGCGCTGCCCGTATATCTCTTTTGGTACCAAGCTGTACAAGAAAGAATATGCCGCGATGTGGGCTGCCTACAAAGCGGGCAATGATGACGACCGCCAGAATTCGAAGCCTGCGGTGCTTGGCGCGGGCTACGGTCTTGGCGGCGGGGACATGTATGTCAACGAAAACGGTGATGAGGTGCGGGGCGGGTTGTGGGGATATGCGAAATCGGTCTGCGGTGTGGACATGTCGAAGGAACTGGCTCACGAAGCCGTGAAGATTTTCCGTGAGTCGTATCCCGAGGTTGTGCAATTCTGGACTGACCTGGAGGAAGCGTTCAAGCAGGTGCTGAAACGCGGCGGCGTTATTAAAGTCGGCGAGGTGACGTGGAACAAAAAAGAACGCGAGTGGGTGAAGCACAAGACCTGTCTTGGCTGCGTGATAACCTTTCGACGCAAGGCGATGGAGGGCGGCGGCTACATAATTCGCATGGAACTGCCGTCTGGACGTGCCCTGCACTACATCAATGCGACCATCGAAGACGAGGAACGCACCAGCAAGACACCCGACCCGCGAACTGGTGAATTTCACACGTACACTTCGCACACGATTTATTATGACGGCATCGAGCACAGTGCGACGCAGGACGCGAATGGTGCGACCGCCAAGAAAAAACACAAATGGGGTCGAGTCAAGACGTATGGGGGCAAGTTGTGCGAGAACGCCATTCAAGCAATCGCTCGGGACATCCTCTTGAACGGCATGCTTGAAGCAGATAAAATGGACTTTCATATCTGGGGTCTCTTCCACGACGAATTGGCCTGTGAAGAAGATGATATTTGGGATGGACTTCGTCTTGATGATTTGATATACTGTATGACGCTTGTGCCTGACTGGGCTCCAGGTTTACTTTTGGGGGCGGATGGGTACGAGGGTCCGTACTATAAAAAGGGTTGACAAAGCAATGGGACTTTGGTACTATACAGAAATGCGACTTTTGGCTTGGACATGCTCTCATACAAATCAAGTGAATGCGGGGCATGGGTTGTGCACTTCCTGCTATCATGCGGCTTATTATCGAAACCATGCCGACCAATGGCCTGACTACGATGGGTCCTATTTGGCTAAAGTTCATCGTCGCTGCGTACGCATGGGAATTTCGGAATCGCTTTATTTGCTTTTATTGTTCCACCAAAATGGCAAGTGTCCGTGCGGACGAGATTTGGATACATCTCAAATCGACCACAACCACGCTTGCTGTCCTGGGAAAACATCTTGTGGAAAGTGTGTTCGAGGCTTGCTGTGTAACCGCTGTAATTTACTTTTGGGTATGGTGGAGAAAGAACCACATCTGATTCCTGGGTATCTCGTCGCATATTTGGAACAAACATCTCAAAGAAAAAGTGAGGTTTTATGACGTTAATTCAGAAATTGATTTCGGTGTACGAAGAGATTGACCACATTCAGAAGTCAGGGCACAACAAGAATCAAAACTATGACTTCGTGCGGGCAACGGATATGGTTAGGGCGGTACGAAAAGCGTTTTTGAAACTCGGTGTCTACGCCGAAGTGAATTTGGTCAACGAACGGCAATACACCATCGCTCGCGAGAAAGCACCGAATGCCCCCTTTAACGCGGTGGATGTTCGCTGCACCATTGTGTTTCATGATTTGGAGTCTAATGAGACGATCACATCCAGCGGACTGGGTACGGGGGCAGATACAGGAGACAAAGCCATCTACAAAGCCCAAACGGGGGCCACGAAGTACGCAATGCGAAACGCCTTTCTCGTGCCCGATGAAGCGGACCCCGAGGCGGATGAAAGAATTGACCGAGGGAACTATCAATCAGACGAGATGCCAGATTTTCAAGATAATCGTCGCGGCGCTCCTGCTTCGCGTCCTGCGAACCGCGATACCGCTATTGAATCCCCAAAAGCCCAAGCTGCGGAGACCCAACCATTATCTGGTGCACTGCCTGCGGATTCTCTGTCAGCAGCGACGGCTTCTGCACCTGCAGGTCGTGAACCCGGAGACGAATCCGAAAACGAACTGCCGACTGAGGAGCAGATGACTGGGTTCCGTGCGCGGTTCACCAAACTCGCGGATGACTTGTCTTCGAAAGGTAAATTGACGGCGAGCGCAGGAATCAAGTTGAACCGCAAACTGCTGGTTTTCCTCATGAGCGTTGAGAGGGTGGACGACGCCAAGAATCTCACGGTCGGACAGTGGGAAGACTTCTTCGTGCGTGCAGAAGACCTTGCGGCGAGGGAAAACGGTTTGGTGAATTTGACGAAGTTGGTGAACAAAGCCAACGGCATCGAAGACACCAAGAAAAAGAAGTAAGTCACGGCTCGAAAGAGCAAATCCAAAAGCGAGGTGTTACGATGTCTGCTTCAATGAACAAGGTGATTCTGATCGGTCGTTTGGGAAAAGACCCGGAAGTCAGGTATACGAGCAGCGGCAAGGCAGTTGCGAATTTCAGTCTCGCGACTGACGAATCGTACAAGAACGCGCAGGGTGAAAAGCAAAAGAAAACTGAGTGGCACAATCTGGTTGCTTGGGGCGAGACGGTCGAGAAGTTCATTCAGCCGTATCTTCACAAGGGCGATTTAGTTGCCGTCGAAGGAAAACTTCAGACCCGCTCGTGGGAGAAGGATGGCGAAAAGAAGTACACGACTGAAATCAACATCACCAACATTGTCGGACTGGTAACGGCGAAGACGGACGGCGGTGCTGCACCGGCATCGAGCAACAAGCAACTCGTCGCACAGGCGCGGTCGGCAGTGCATCGTCCGCCACAACAGCAAGCGGCTCCGCAGACGGTTTCCGCTGAAGTGGACGACTCAGAAATCCCATTCTAATGCGCGGGATTCTCAAACTCGTGTGGAATGGACTTTGGCAAGGCTTTGGCGTAGAACTGTCTTTCCTGGTGCTCTGGGGCGGCTGGCACATCCTTCATTCGAAGGTAGCGCACAGATTCGCCCCTGAGCACTGGTTTCATAAACTCCACGACTACTTCAACTGAGGGTATCCATGCCCGATTTTGATGCGGACCAACAGAAAGTTATCGACGACCCTATGGGTCCTCGTTCTGTAATTGCAGGTCCAGGCGCGGGCAAGACTACCACGATGGTGGGTCTTATCAACGAGCTAATTCGGGGTGGTATTTCTGCGTCCGACATTCGCGCCCTCACATTTAGCAAGGAAATGGCAACGGCTCTGGAAAAGAAACTCAAAGTAAAGGGCGTTGCCTCTACGTTCCACAGCCTGGGGTATTTGATTTGTTCGGAGACGGAGCGCAAACCAGTCGAGCCCGAGTTGCGGTATCGGCTCATGTGCAAGCTGACGCGGAAATGGAATTTGGAGTACAAAGAGTTGGACGGATTCATTGCGAAGATGCGTCGCGAGAATATTTCGCCGACCGAAGCGTACGACGCGGGCGACCTGGACTACGGCATGTGCAGTGCGTACGCCGAGTACGAGAACGAGCGGGCTCGCGGCGGCTGGATGGACTTCGAATCCATGCTCGCTGACTCAGTGAGAATGCTGGAAGCTCCTCAGACTCGTGCCCGATGGCAGCCGAAATACTTAATCGTTGACGAAGCGCAGGACACGGACAATCTCCAGTTTCGCATGATGCAGTTGATGTCCGAGAAGCACGGCAATATCACCGTGGTTGGGGACCCTAACCAGTGTATTTACAGCTTCCGTGGCGCGAAGCCCGAGAACATCACCAACTTCGATACATGGTTCCCAGGCGGGCAGAAACTCTATCTCGGTCTGAATTACCGCAGCACCGAAACCATCGTCAACTTCGGACGCGAGAATGCACCGAAGGGCACGCCGAAGGAATTGCTAGACCGTATGCGGGCGGTCAGGAAAGTGAAGGGTGCGCCCATCGCGTTGAAGATGTACTGGAGCGACGACGAGGAGGCTGAATCCGCCCTGGCACTCGCACAGAAAGACCCGCTCAACAGTGTCATCCTTGCCCGCACGAATCGGATGGTCGGATTGTTGGAGCGCCTGTGCAATCGTTACAACATTCGATATCACCTCTTGGGCAAAACTGGATTCTGGAAGCAGAACGAGATTCGCAAAGCAGTGGAGGCACTGAAGCCGTATCCGCTGGTATCCATGGAGGCTGGCTTCAATCTAACAATACCGGGGATTGAATCGAAGTACGCAGTGGATGATCGCACCGACCGCGACAACGACGCTTTGGAAAATTTGAAGGTGCTGCGCATCATCGGAAAAGATTTTCGGATGGCGAAAGATTTTGTGGTTTACGCGAACAAGATGATGCATCGGCGCAACGACCCGAAGGGCGTCACGATTTCGACGGTCCACCAAGCTAAGGGCGGCGAGTGGAAGAACGTGTTCATCATCGGCGCGAACGCCAAAGGTTTTCCGCATCCGAAGGGCGATCTGTTGGAAGAGGAGCGCATCTACTATGTTGCAATCACGCGCCCCATCGACTACTTGCGCATCTCGTTCGCCGGGACACCGTCAGTTTATTTGCGAAAATACCTGACAGATGAGATTCTGGACAAGTTGCGCGAGCATGCGGAAGAAGTAGATCGATTGCAGGAACAGGTGAAACTTTTGGGAATTATAGACTTAACTCCCTTATGAAAACAGGGCACTTTAAGTCCTTTGTTCGTGTTAACTATTTTCGGCTTTGGCGCGGAATGTACTTGACTCCCGCAAGGTAATTAGGTATAATAGCTCCCGTAAGTGAGATTCAAATAGGAGGCAACACAATGACCTATTTTACGGATGCTCAGATGAGGGACATTTTACGAGTATCGGCGAGCGACGGATGCAGAAGTCAGCAATCACCGCATGACACCGCACAGGAAAACACCAAACTGGATAGGGCGGTT
>Ga0187891_1000757_pt1 | contig 30962 bp, 31 predicted proteins | sample June2016WEW_21_4_FD_132990 | JGI IMG/M metagenome (GOLD analysis project Ga0187891, IMG submission 132990) | Peatland microbial communities from SPRUCE experiment site at the Marcell Experimental Forest, Minnesota, USA - June2016WEW_21_40 | ecosystem: Environmental > Terrestrial > Soil >... | reverse complement strand
TGTCCTCCCGCTGATGTTGGCGACATCTGGATGTGTACAGCGGGCGTATTTTCCTACCTCGCAGAAGAGGTTGGCACAATCTGCCAGCTGCAGTCGTCGTCCCCACAACGTTCGGAATAAAATCCCCATGCTCGCAAACTGCTCTTCCTGAATATCTGCCATCATGCGGATGACATCTGTGTCGCGGAAACAGCCTGTATCCAAGAAACACTTTTTGATTCCGTCCCGCGTGCCGGGCCCCGGCGCGACAAACTCCATTTCAGAAAAATCTGTTAGCGTGCTGTAGTTCACGTCGACGATAAATTGATACGCAAGGAAGTCGCCGATCATCGGATACGACCGTAAAAGGGCAAAGCCCTCCTCCATGCAACGACAGGCCTGCAACCGCTCCGGGATGTTGTCCCGTGCCATCTGCTCGATCAGCTTGAGGTAAGCGCGATGCTTCTTAATTCCTGGGCCGGCTGAGGGCATGATGTACGCAGGCGAGTAGATGCGTCGCCTTTTGTCCATCGCGCCGCTGAGCACCGCGTCGTACCGCTCGAATTGATACTCGGCAAAAGAAATCTGGCCAAGGGAATCAGTCAGTAGTTGCCAGGTGTCAATGCGATTGAAGATTTTGAATAACAGAATCCGGAAGAACAACTCGCGAGGGCTTTGATCTCCCGCGTAAGCAACATTCCTGATCAGGTATTGGCTTACCCGATCCGACGCGCGATATACGTTGGTGAAGCGGTATGCCTGCAGTACCGGATCTGCCGTCCAGGGTGGCTCGGTACCGAAGAGGCGCCGAAAGAAAATCTCTTGCCGTTCTGCGGCGAATCGCCAGTATACTTCGAAAACCTTGCTCGGACGTACTGAATGCGGCAAATGCGAGCGCGGCCTCATCCGTGTTTGACCTCGTTCGGGAATCCAGTTAGTTGGCCAGCACACTGCTCGAATTCGGTTTTCAACCCGCGGCACAAACTGTTTATAAATTCCTTCTTGCTGGCGTATCCATCTCGCTGGATCACATGGATTCCTGCCGCGAACCCGAGTAGCGATTCGACTTTGTCTAGAGCAGGGATAGCCTGTGCGGCGGAAACGGCGGGTAGGATGTCAAATACTGTCCCCCCGGTTCTTCGAATAGCTTTCGGATCCCCACGGGGTCGAACTGAAGAGCTCGTCTTTTCCTCCCACCATTCGCTAAGAACAAGTCGGACCGTGCGCTCAGGAAAACGGATCGGCCGGCGAGCTCGTTTGATAAGCATTAATAAAGGTTACTCGCCAGAATCCCACACGGGCCGGCTAAGGAAGAATTTTTCCTCGCAAGAAATCCTCGCTCCGCGTATTGCCCTGCGAATCTGTCACGGAAACGTGCTGGCTGACAACTTTGCCGTTGTCATACATCGTGTTACTGATTACGACGCTGCCGTCTTTCCCGAAGGCAACATTCTGCTCCGCTGCTAGATTTCCTGCGTTGTCAAACATCTTCATGGCTTCCCTCCATTTATGGCACTCTTTGGGCCTGTTCATCCTTTGGCGCTGGTTCCGACAATGACGGTAGAGGCTTGCGCGTCATTTTTCCGGCGATGCTCCTGAACGGGAAGGCTGCAATGCGGCCTCAACCTCCTGAATGGCCACAGGCAGGTTATCGCCGTCCAGATACGCGAACGCTAAGCGAGCTAACTCCCGCTTGTGAGCATCGGTGTCGTGGCTCAACCAAGGCAGATCGAACGCCTGAGCGAGTTGCGGCCAATCTGCAGTCCGGCCGGCGCTAACCTCGTCGTGGTAGGAATAGAAGGCAACCCGGTTCGGCATTCGCCGTTCCAGCCGGACTCCATCGGCCCACGTTGGCGAGCTGACGCAAATCACGTGCAAGTCCTCACGCCCGGACTCCTGCAACTTTGCCGCAACGAGTCCGCCTAGGCTGATGCCGATCAACGCCGCGTCTTTCGGTATCCACCGCAATTTAAGGTCGGCTAGTGATTCCTCGGCTGAGATTTCAGGGTTCGAATGCAACAGCGTGGGGCAATGGAATAAGCTGGCTCCGAACGTGCGTTCAGGATAATAGCGCCGTAACGCCTCTTCTAATTCCTTCGCGCTGCCCTCGGGGCTTCCGCCTTTGCCGTGCAGTAGCAAGATGTTTTCAAATCTCACGAGCGTTCTCCTCGTTTGCAGGTACGCCGGGTTGGAAACGTGTGGCAACATGGATCAAGGCAAGAGCTTCTCGCCGAGGATTTGGGCCGCCGCTTGAGTGGGGTTAGGCACAGGAATTGGACAGGGGTTAGACTGAATCAGCGCGATTGCCGTCCAGCGGCTTGTGACGATCAATCCTGTCTTCAGTTTCACTATGCGCAACAATACTCCTGTCGGGATTCCATGAAACTGCGGCAGCGCTGCCAAGCACTGCTCTGCTTCACTCGTCACTCGCATCCGCATCCTCCAATTGTCCATCAATGCCAAGGCACCGGAAGCAACGATAATGGCTATCGGTATTCATGACGGTGAGATTGCGGGGCAAGTACATCTCCTCCATGACTTGGCCGAGCAGGTGTTTGTCATTCAGAATGCACTTGTCCGCCAGCAAGAGGAAGGTCTCATCATGCCTGTGGAGCATGACGCGGCCACGCGGATATTCTTCGTATTCGCAGTCGTGAGGTACAACGCCGCTCGCCTGTAATTCCGTCCACGTGTCGTGATGGCTAGGCTCGTAGATCAGATAATCGCCATAGCGCACGCCTTCAACGGCAGGAATCCCAATGGTGATCAGCTTGCCGGATACTGCCCAGAAAATCCCGACCTTCGGTTGCGGCGGCTGTTTCTTTCTTGTTTTTGGCATTCGGGCAACCATCAGCAAGACGACCTCTCAAACAAAGTGGTAGGCGCGCACAGACGCTTCAAGCAATCTGCAGCATTCCGGACAGAAGGGGCAGGTTCCAACCTCTTCGCGTGCGGTATCGCACTTGCACCGCTCGTCGCGAAAGAGAAGCTCCCCGGCCCGAAAATGTGACAACAGCTTACCGCACGCGGGGCAGTGCTCTTTAATCTCGTTGTGGTTGCATTCGTGATTGCGCAGCAACGGACACAAGCCGCAGCCGTCGCAGTGATCGGCGAGGATATACTGCCTCTTAAGGTCGTTCATGCGTCTCCGAAGAATCCCGGCGGTGCCCCCGAGGACGCCGTCTGCTTCGGCATCCGTTCAGTTTGGCCACTGCCCCCACGACTTCGCAAACGGTGGCGATGCCAATTGGCGCAATCGCCGTAATCACTGCTAGCTCAGGGCGGCCGAGAGAATTGCGAAAGTTGGCCTCGGCTTCCTGTTCGTCTTCGCCTACCGCCATTGCGCGGCAGCCGGGTGTGCCGTCGTAGGTACAAATAATGTTCCACCACATCTGCGGAACGTCTTGAATGATTGGCATTTCGCGTTTCGTCCTCTGCGCTGCGCTGAGCGTAAAACTTTAGTTTGCCGCTCGCCTGCACGCGCTTCTTAAGTTCTTTAGTTGGGCGATTTCATCAGGGACGTTTTCAAAGGGTTTTCCGCTCGCCTGCCAAACGCGCTCTCACCGTTCCATACCCGATCCCGAGCCGTTCAGCCATCCGCCGAAGGCTGAGCCCTTCCGCTTGCATTTGCAAGATCGCTTCGCTACTGACGACGCGCTGGGGGCGACCAAGCTGCCGGCCCTTCGCCTGCGCGTTTCGTAATCCCGCCTTTACGCGCTCCTGGATAAGTGCGCGCTCGAACTCGGCCATCGCGCCGACTACGGCGAACATCAGTCGTCCGGACGGGGTGCTCAGGTCCAGATTGTCGCGGAGGCTTACGAACGCGACGCCGTAGGCAGCCAAGTCCGCAAGCGAGTTGACAAGGTGCCTCAGCGACCGGCCGAACCGATCCACCTTCCAGACGAGCACGGCGTCAACCCTGCGATGGCAAGCATCAGCCATCAAGCGGTTCAGTGCTGGGCGGGAATCCCGCGAGCCGGAAACGCCGTGGTCGGTATATTCGTCCGTGACGTTCCAGCCGCGACGGGCGGCATACTCGCGCAATTCGCGGAGCTGCATTTCGGGGTCTTGGCCATTGAGCGTTGAAACTCGGGCGTAAATGGCTGTGCGCATGCGCGTCCTCCAGCTTCCAGAGCGGGAATGCACGCATTACCGCTCACGATTGAAATCTACCGGCAGACACAGAATGTGGGTAAAGAGAGAAATCAATCGGAGAACTGACGACGGATTGATTCAGTCGCAGTAGACGATTTGATATGAACATATCGGCCGGCATGGGCGCACTACACCGTCTCGCGTCAGATTGCACGAAAAGACAGCGGTCTGCTGTAGCACTGTGACGCAAGCTCGAATCCCTCTCCCTCCCAAGCAGGGCTGCATCACAGCAGCCGGTCGAAGGCCAGAAGGCAAAGAGTCTGCAATCTAATTCATCACATCCTCATTGCCGTCATGGCGCACCAAAGTCCATCGACCATTCCTGCTTGACCTTTGTCGGCATCAGCCTTGGCAAACGCGGCAGCTCCACGCGCCGCTTGCGGTTCCTCTTCCGCACCCAGAGCTTCTCTTCGACATGAAAGTTATTATGAGCGCTTCGGATTCATAGGTAGCATCATCATTGGGTCAGGCATCCCCCGTGTTCCTCTTCGCCAACAAGCTCAGCCCAGCCCTTCGTACAAAAAGAAAATTATTGCCTCGTGCGACTGCAAGTTTTTGCGCAATGTAGCTCGATTTGTCCGTAGTAACTCTCCAATACGTTAAAGCTAAACGGGTTAAAAACGAACCTACTCTGGAATCTAACTTGCGAGTTCCTCCACTGCTGAGTTTGGCTTGAGGTTAAAAAATGAAAACCACGCTCCTCCCTCTGTTCACTCTTTTAGTCGTTGTGTCCCTCGGTGAGTGCTCAAGCGGCTATCGCAACCAGCCGATGATCTAGGTGTGGTACGTACCCGAGAGAGCGTGCATGAAACCTCAGATACTGACGCTTGCCCTGTTAGCCTTTGCCTTTGGGTGCGGATCAAAAACGACCGTTGGAACCAGTACTGCACTCGCACCCAGCGCTCCAGGTGTAACGACGGGCGCCCTGACCGATTCCAACTCCTCTACAGCATCGCCCAGAATATATACGGCCAGCGCTTCTGTCGGCGATTTTCTCCGTATTACAGTGGATCCGCAGTCACAGATCCTCATGTTTTCCGACGTTTCAAATAATGCTACAGAGACAGTTTCTTACCGGATGGAGGCGGATGGTCGCGCCGTCCTCACGGATCCGCTTGGACACGTTTTGGCCGTTTGCGAACACCCCAATGACATGATGGTCGCGTTAGTAGACAACGCTGGTCCCAACCATGACCAAATGGCTCTAGTGACGGCAACACAGGCGCAGGATGTGACGGCCTCGACGTTTGCCGGAGCGAGTTATAACATCTTTCAATTCCGGGCCACCAATGGAGGGGTGGCGATCGGCTCTCTAGCTATCGACAACGATGGCCAGGTGACCGGTACAAAGTATGCTCCCTACAAGGCCATCGATGGGTCCACTTATCCTGGATTCACTCGGTTTACTTTCCAGCTTCCGGGTGGCGGCCCTTCCTCATATTTAAGCATTCCGGCTACTAGCGAAAACGTCGATCAGTATGGATTTGGGTCCCCGGCAGGTTTGTTCGTACTTGACTCGCAGCGAGGATCGTCGATTGGATTACAGAAAGGGAGTAGCAAACTCTTTGACGAAAGCTGGGCTGGAGCATACAACCTGTTGTATTATCAAAAAACTGCTGCCCAAACTGATTCCATTGGAGTCGAGGAGGGAAACGCCACTGGAGGGATGGGTCGGGTTTCCGTCGACTCGGTTGGGAATCTAACGATTGTCGACGGTGAAGGAAATCAGACTTCCGGATCTCTCCAACCGATTGCGGATGATCTCGCCTTATATGATGAACAAGTGCCGAACTATTACACGGGCCAGTTCGCCGACCCGTGCTTTGGTATGTTCACGTTCCACATCGGCGCAGACGCGAGTGGGCGTCCAGTCTCACAGGATGTTTTTGTGAATTTCAGACATGGAGCCGTTCTGCTTGCCATGTTCAGTACCACTGCGCCAATTTCTCCTGCAAATCCGTACAACTACTTGTATGGGATCGCGCTTGCCGAACCGAACTCCTACATACGCTCAGGAAGTTCGGGTAGCGCTCCAGCTCCCACCTGGTCCATCCCGTCGAACTCCGGAGGGGGGGCAAATGTCGTGGTTGGCTTACCAGCCGTGTCTCCCTATGTCGATCCACGAGCGGCCGCTTACGCTGGGGGAGCAAAATGGGACGGCGTGACGGACGACACGGCGGCAATCAATGCAGCGATTGACGCGGCTTGCGCCAGCGGAGCTAAGATTCAATGGCCCGCAGGCGTCGGTATTATCAACCCAAACACGACCAATCTCCATCTGTGCTCTGGTCTGTCGTTTCAAGGACAGGGGATGGGCGTGTCAATCTTGCGCGTCAAGCCGGGAGCGAGAAACTTCCAGACGATCTTCGGGGCATACGGCGGGCTGTACTCCAACCTCTCTTTCCAGGATTTCACTCTCGATTACAACACGACCAATAATCAGCCGACCTCGCTTGCGCAGTACAGGATGGCGATTGGGAGTACACATGGCGGCAGCGGGATGGTCTGGAATCGAGTCGAGTTCCGCGACATAAACTCAATCAATGTGATCTACTCGGGAGCCGATTCCACAACTGTGCAAAACTGCGTGTTCGCACTGAACACTAGCGGGACGCTCCATCACGACCATTCCACGCTCTACATTGCGGGCGATCATGCGGTGATCTCGGGCAACTTCTTTAGAGGGGGAATCAATGCCCCTGGGGCCACGACCGCTATCGAGACGCACGGCGGAAAACACACCGTCACGGGCAACGTGATAGACGGCTTTTCCAACGGCATGAACATCACCGGGGTAGCATGGTCGGATTCCGAGGGAATCGTCGTCAGCGGGAATACCATCACGAATGGTTATTACGGCATAAATCTGTGGTCTTCTAGTTACGGTACACACACGACTGGGTATGGGCTGGCCGACGTGGTCGTGGCAAACAACATGATTCGACTGCGGCAGACTTCCTGGACAACTGACCCTGGTAGCGGCGGTGCAATGGTGGGCAATGCTTTCGGCATAGAGTTTAATCCCATCTCCAACCTGCCCGTCAAGGCGGTGACGATTGAGGGAAACGCTGTCGAATATGATTTGGAAGCCGATCCATCATTGCCATACCTAAACTATGAAGGAGCGATTGGATACTATACGAGCGGAGGCGGCACGTTCAGCGACGTGCATATTAAGAACAACACCATCCTGAATGCCAACATTCAGGCGATTTATTGGAACTGCCCCGGATCGGGGCTGGAAATTTCTGGCAACAAAATCGTCAATCCGGCGTCATCGCTCAATCCCGGCTTGGTTTCTACATTCCACAACGCGATCTTCCTTGCTGGTCTGTTGACCAACGCGCGGGTTAACAACAACAATATCTCGGACACCAACGCCACCTCGCGCATGGCGCGGGGAATTTACTTTGCTCTGACCAACGGCTCGGATGTCAGTGCCGAAAATAACGTCTTCAACATTGTCGATCCAGCTCACGCCTTGCTAGTGTCTTTTACTTATGCCAACACGAATACGCAAGTGCCATTGGTAAGCGGAATGGTGATTGCACCGCCGATCACCCAACCGCTACTCGGAAACTACGGCGTGGCGACTGGAAGTCAATTCTTCGATGCTTCTACCGGCAGCAGCTGGACGTGGATAGCCGCTCAGTCGTATTGGCTTGAGTCTCCGTGAGCCACGGAACAGCCGCGCCGCCCCGACCGCTGGAACTTGCAACTTGGGACGCGTTCGCGGCAGGCGCGTCTGTGCTCATTAAGAGAGGTGCGAGCGCGGCAAGTGCGATGTCGCCGGCAACCCTCAAGTTCTGGTCTCCCGAATCACTATGGATTCAGGCTTACCACATAAGGTAGGCGTGCCGGAAATAACAAGTTGGTCGACGCCATATTTTAGCGTCGCTTCCAGCTGCGGATTCAATCAGGGCAGCAAAGTGCATGACTGCGCGAATCGATTGCCCCGGGGTACACCCAAAAGCAAAGCCGCCGGTTTATCCGGCGGCTTCGCGGTACTATTCGGTGAGAGCGGCTCCAAAGTTTGGTAGCACTCGATCAAAAGTAACAACTCTGCATTTAGCTTTAGACCGACCGTCGCTAACGGCCAGCGCTGCCGAACTGATAGCTCAACCCCATCGTAAATCGCAGCATGCGCGTTGCTGCAGGCCGAGGATCGGGGACGTTAGGATTCTGCTCGTAATCAGCGGCAAGTCGCGCAGAGATCGGGCCTGCCAACCACACATCGCCTCCCGCTCCCACCAGATATGAGAACCCATTCACGTAGGGGCGCTGTGGACCAGTATTGTTCTCCCTAAAACGAGAGTATCCAAACAACGATCGGGCGAAAGGCTGGATGCGCCAAGCAGGGTTGAAACGAACTGTGGGCCCTACCCGGTAGCCGTACTCGCTGAAGTTCACAAAATCAGATCGCAAGAGATCGGCATCCGCCGCTACGCCAAAGTGCTTACTGAAATAATGCGAAACCGCCGCGTCCAGACCAGTTCCAGTGTTCATCCCTCCCCGGACAAAACCGATTTCACTCATTGAGATATTATTCACCTTCCCTGAACCCCATGAACTCGTCAAAGCAGGAGATGGGACATCCCTTCGTTCCTCAGCGTTCGCAAACAGCGCAAGCACGAGAACAGCGCATATCATGACATGTGATCTCACAGCAACCTCCACTCGATTGAACTTTACGTTACACAATCCATAGCACGGTCGAGCTGGCCGCGTCTCAACAGGGGAATGCCGACTTCAACTGGCTCACCTTAGTTCTAGTACGGCAGGCTCGCTTCTCGCATGACCTTCAGTATGGTATCGCTCGCCCGCTCTATTTCCGTATCCGAGAGGGTGGGATGAACCAGAAACATCAGACTGGTCTCTCCCAGTTCACGCGCAACAGGCAGGCGTGCCTGGGGATAATGGGTTTGGAAAGCACGCTCCAGGTAAATCTCACTGCAACTGCCTACGTAGCAAGGAACACCGTCGGCCACAATGGCATTCATAATGCGGTCACGGTCCCACCCCTTACGTAGCTTCTCGGGTCGTACAAACGCATAGAATTTGTAGTAGGAGTGTCCGAACTCCGGCCCGGGGACCGGGATCCGCAACGCCGGAAGACTCGCCAACCGCGCGTGCAAGGTTGCGGCATGCTTGCGCCGGGTCGCGACCCAGCGCGTTAGTTTCCCTAACTGCACTCTGCCGATTGCCGACTGCATCTCGGTCAGCCGATAATTCGTTCCAAATGACTCGTGCAGCCAGCGAAAACCCGGTGGGTGTTGCCGGTTGTAGACGGCGTCGTAGCTCTTGCCGTGGTCCTTGTAGCTCCAGGCACGATCCCACACTCGCTCGCTGTTTGTAGTAAGCATGCCGCCTTCGCCGCCGGTGGTCATGATCTTGTCCTGGCAGAACGAGAACGCGGCGGCATCGCCCATGGAACCGACCTGGCGCCCCTTGTAGATGGCGCCATGTGCCTGCGCGCAATCTTCGATGACGTAGACGTTGTGCTCGCGCGCTAATTGAAGGATGGGGGCCATGTCGCATGGCCAGCCGGCCAGGTGCACGGCGATGATCGCCTTGGTGCGCGGAGTCAGTTTCGCGCGAATGGATTCCGCGGTTACATTCTGGCTGTTGCGGTCCACGTCGGCTATCACGGGCGTGGCGCCGACGGCAATGGCGCAGCTCGCCGAGGCAATAAACGTGCGGCTGGCGGTGATTACTTCGTCGCCGGGTCCGACGCCAAGCACCTTCAGCGCCAGTTCGAGAGCCAACGAACCGTTGGCAATGGCGATGGCGTGTTTGCAGCCAACGAATTGTGCGAACTCCCGTTCGAACTGCCGCCCCTCATTGCCGGTCCAGTAGTTGATCTTTCCCGAACGCAACACGGCGGCCGCGGCTTCGATCTCGTCCTCGGCGGAATATGGCCAGGGAGCGAACGATGGTGCGGCGACTGCTTGCGCAATTGCAGGAGCGAGTATTGTTTTAATTGACATTTTCAGAATCTATCGAGGAGTGCTTCGAGCCTCATTGTCCGGATCGCGCCGCCTTGATCGCGGCTTTGCGGGAACACCAACGACGGTCTCGCCGGCTGCGACATTCTTCGTCACGACCGCGCCGGCGCCAACCGTTGCGCCATCCGCCACCGTGAGGTACTGGAGGACCTGAGCGCCGGTACCGACAAGGACCCCCTTGCCGAGCACGACACCGCCAGCGATGTTCGCGCCGGGATTGAGCACGCTGCCGGCTCCGATGTGAGCTTCATGGCCCACCGAGCAGGCGAAATTCGCCAAGGCGAGATCATCGAACCTCAGGTTTACGGTGCCGACGAAGCCGACACATATCTGCACGCCATCGGCGACGTGCGCTGTTGCACGGTCAAACTCGGCCCGCGGGTGCACAAGAGATGGCCACTCCGCGTTTGGCAGGATTTGCCTAACTTCGCCGGCTACTTTCAGCCGCGCGGCGGGAGTACCGATGCCAATCACAACAGCGTCTACCATTGAGGCGTGCGCCGTCAGCCACTCGTATTCGCCAAGTAATTCATCGCGGCTATCGTGCGGACCGACTTGAGAACCATTGCTGATGACATATCCAAGAAAATTGTACTTTTCCGCCGTGCTATTCAGCTCACGGATGAGCCAAGCTATCTCGCGCGCCATACCGCCCGCCCCGAGCACTACAATATTCTTCCGGGTCATTGATTCACCGAGTTTAGCTTGTTGCCGTCGAATTTGGACATAGTGGCATTCCCTTGCTCCGTGATCCCTTGCCGCCGCAGCACGCGACCTATGGTCGTCAATAAAATGCGTAAGTCAAGCGCTAAGCTCCAGTTGTCCACGTACCAGACGTCCAGCGCGAATTTCTCTTCCCAGCTGAGAGCATTGCGGCCTTTGATCTGCGCCCAGCCCGTGACGCCTGGCATCGCCTCGTGCCGCCGCGCCTGCTCCGCCGTGTAGTACTCCAGGTACTCCATCAGCAGAGGACGCGGCCCGACAAGGCTCATGTCACCGCGCAACACGTTCCAGAGTTGGGGTAGTTCGTCCAAGCTGCACGCGCGTAAATACTGTCCTAGCCTCGTCAACCGCTCCCGATCGCCCAGCAGATGGCCTTCGCTGTCCCTCGCGTCATTCATCGTGCGGAACTTCAGCAGCGTGAATGGACGCTCATATCTTCCCGGACGCACCTGCCGGAACAGCACTGGCCCGCCCATCATCATCCGGATCAACAGTGCCGTGACCGCCAGCACCGGCGACACCGCCGCCAGCACCGCCCCCGCGCACACCATGTCCACCACTCTCTTCATCATCCCCCGCCAACCCCGCTGCGGGCTAGCTTCGAGAGGCGACTTCTCGCTCATTGGCTTCAATCTCATTCAGGGTCGTTTCCACGCAAAACATGATCGGAGACCCGCGTCGCTCTACGATATGCCGGTAAACTTCCGCCACTTCCCGGCCCGTTCTCTCGACGTCGAACATGTTTGTGATCAGCTTTCTGCCTCGCGCTGCCATGTGTTTATAGGGCTCCGGATTGTCCAGCATCGTCTGGATTGCCGCTGCCAGCGCCTGCGGGTTTCGAATCGGCACCGCTACCCCCGTAACTCCGTTGATCACGACCTCCGGCAGGCCGCCGACCATTCCCCCGATCGTCGGAACCTCTGCCATCAGTGGCTCGACCACCCCACCACAGTTTTCCGACAACGGCACGTGTACAGCGCAATCAAAGTCCGGCCAACTCTGCCCCACTTCTTCTGAACCGAAGTAACCGGGCATCAGAATTTTTCCCCGCCCGACCTCGCGTGCTCTGGCTCGCAATCCCTCTTCGTACCGCGTGTCCGTTGTGCCGAATGTCCCTCCGATAAGCACTCCCACAACATCGCTGCGCGACCGCTGAACAATGCCGATCGCCTCAATCACATCCTCATGGCACTTCAATCCGACTCTCTGACCAAGAAATCTTCGTGGCGGATAAATAAGGTTGATGTTCCCGACGATCTTAGCTCCGTCCTCGATCCCTAACCTTCGCCTCAGGTAGCCATTACGCTTGCCTACGAGCGTCGGGAACCCGTAATAACTAAGGAAGACACGCCCCTCGCCGACCCCAGCATTCCGGTAGTGCTGCACAATGCACCGGCTCGACCCAATCCAGTAGTCGTTCGCACCGGCAGTTGCAAGATCCGCAGTCCGCGAGATTGCATGTTCCATGTGCAGCGGACCTGGCACCTGAAACACACGTGGTATGGAATCGTTTCGGCCTAACGCAAGTCGCAGCAGAAGCGTTGTGCTCACAAAATGACTGTGAATCAGGTCCGGTTTGACTTCCGCCACAAGTTGCCGCGCCGCCGCACACATCTTCGGTACAAGCCAGGGCTTTCGGGCCGGCAAATCCAGGTTCACGATATGGATGTGAGCCCCGGCTGCCTCCCAGAGCGGAATCGTCCGCCCGCTCCCGCTAGGAACAGCCACGTGGACTTCAATACCACGCCGGACCAGCACCAATACCTGTCGTGCCGCCCAAGCCGCGCCGTCCGATGTCTTAACTATATGCAGTACGCGCATGACGCTCAATTCGTTCGCTGTTGCTGAAGCCAGTTTTCCGTCCGGATCCGCAATACTCTGTAAAATTCCTCCCGCCGCGCTTGCAGGATGTCAGAGTGATACGCTTTTGCACGTTCAAGATTTCGCGCCGACATCCGGTTCATCCGTTCCGGGCTCGTGATCACCTCTTCGATCTTTGCTGCCAGTGCCGCCACATCGTCTGCCAGGACCATGTCCTCGTCTTCAAGCAGTTCCGGGATGCCTCCAACGTTCGTAGCCACACATGGCAAACTCTGCGCCATCGCCTCCAGTACTACGCGTGGAAGACCCTCGGTCCGCGAAGGCAAAACTAGCAGCGTGGACTTGTCCAACTCATGCCGTATCGGCTGCCCTGACGGCAATTCACCCCGGAACTCGACCACGGAGCTGAGCGATAGCTCGCTCGTCAGTTGCTCCATTTCCGCCCGGTATCGCCCTTCGCCAACCACCGTCAGTCGCGCTGCGATTCCTCTGTTCCGCACTAGCTCCAGCGCTTTCAGCAGAACGTCCAGTCCCTTGTACTTCTGTTCTAACGTTCCAATGAATATGATCCTCGGATCGTCATCCCCCCTGTAGCGTTTTGGCTTTTTCGCGTAATCGTTTGATTGCAACTTCACTCTCGACAAGTCCGTCTGGAAAGTTTTAGGACCCCCGGCAAATGAATCAGCCCCCAAGTTCACATCGGAGATTCCGTACTGGAGTGAGACACATGGGTAGCGCTCTTGGAGTTTTTTACTCGTAACGTAGCTCACCGTGGCCGCCCCAGCGCATTGCCTCCTCAGCATCCGGGCCGAAAGGTATCGCAGCACAGGACGCAGTGGATGATTGAAAGTGCCCGGCGCGAACACATCAAAAGGATCGCCTACCACTTCAAGACCGTAAGGACGCGCCGAGCGCCAGTGTCCGGGAACCACATGACTTGCTAGCGCTGATGGAACACGTAGAAGCAGGGCATCTTCATTCGCAACCGATCTCTGCATCGCGTTCTTCACGCTCACCCACGCCTTTGCATATTCATAAAGTCCAACATAATGCGGCACCGGACAGACGCTCACATTCGGCCCCGAAACCGTCTTATAGAAACCGTCCACGTCGTCGACCGGCTTCACTCTCGCGATTACCTTCACACCGTCGAATACCGATAAGTATCGGGTCCAGAACGGATAGGAATTCGGCGCTTTCGTCCAGACCGTACCATCGGGGGTGCTTATGAAGCGCGATTCCAAGACGACGACAAGCTTCATAAGAACCCTTGGTTGCCGGTATCGAACACGCGTCGCCCCTCCCGGTTCCACTTGAAACGCCGTGCCCCACCGATAACTTTCGCGAGAAACAGTGCGATAAATAACGCGCCTACTGCATAGACGGTCTCACAATAAACACATCTAAAATCCATCCGGTTCACTGTGACTGTCGAGGCTAACAGGATCGAAAAGAGGAGGAGACCCACCTCGTTGAGTTGCTTAATCCTGTCAAGCGCAAAAAACAATGCAGTCCACAGCGTAAACACTATGAAGATTCCCGCAGTGCCAAAGTTCGAATATGCTTCGGCGACCGAATTGAATCCCCACCCGGCCACGGGCCCGCTTCCTCTATGCATCGTCCACGCGAAATCCTCGGAAAATGCGGGTTGCTTTACTCCCGGATAGAGAGCCTTGGGTAAAACCCACAACAATGAATCAAGATACGAATTCGTAGGATGTATGCTGCCGTTTTCAGCATTGGCGCTGAAATACAGGAGTGACAAGTATGGACCGCCGATGTCTGTGCGCTCCGGGTAGAACCAGTTCACACTCGTGTTCTCCTGCATAAACATCGTAATCACGTTTGTACTCACTTCGCCGGTGACGGTCGGAGCGATTAAATTGCGTATTTGACCCAATACTGCCAGGCCCACGTATAGGGCAATGACAGCCGCGACATTTTTCTTCGATACCCTGAGCGCTCGACTTCTACTGCCGTACCATGCCGCAGCGATTACGATCAACGATTGGACGATCAACAATCGATCACCCTGCGGAACCAGCAGGACGAGCCACCACACGAATGCGCCCCATGACATTGCCCGTCTTGACGTCGAAGGGCTGCGCCCCATTCCGTAGAACATCAAGCCAAGGCCGGCATGGGTGAATGGTACATAGGGCCAGCTAAGGCCGCCGCTTGCAAACGCCTCGAACTTGGCGCCACGTCCCGCACTTAGCAACAACAAATACCCACCATGCTGGAGATACTGAGTGGCGTGCATCGATATGCCAATGACGTAGCTGACAAACCCTGCTTGGAATATGTCACCAGGATGGACAAATTCAATTCGTTGCAATCTACGCGGAGCCGGTGGACAAAGAACGTGAAGGAACATCGCGGTTATCACAATAGACACGGCCGCGATGGCATCGAGCATGCCAGCTTGTTCGTAGACCTCACTGGAAAAGGCAATTGGATACGCAACGCTGTTCGGGTCCGCCATTGTGGCGAAACGCACGAGCAGGACGCCATTGTAGAGCGAGAAGAAACCTGCGAACAGGCCAAGGGCGTCCAGAATCCCCGAACGTTTCATCCGCCAAATGCTCACGGATAACGGCGCCATCGTCATCACCGCGAACAGAATGATAAAATGCATAAGAGTTTTTCTCGGTATACTGGCGCGACTCGGGAAACGATAAGCGCCGCTATTCCGGAGCGAAAACACACGCAGTACTGCTGCTTGGCACTATGCTCGGGCCGCGCCGGTTCCTGGGACAAGCTCATGATAGGCGTTCGCAAGGCGTTGGGCAGAATGTTCCGCCGACCAGTAATCCATTGCAGAACGGACTTGAGTTGCGGTAAGCCGGGGCTCTCTAAGAGTCGCAGCCAGTGCGCGAGCCCAAACTTGCGGTCCCTGCAATAATGAGAGTCGCCTTACGATTCCGTGAAGCACATCGCACTCCTTCGTGATCACGTCCGAAACCACACAAGGAAGTGCCGCAGCTTGCGCTTCTAGAATCGTTATGGGTAGCCCCTCGAATTTCGACGGGAAGAGCAGCGCGTCCATAGCTCCGATCATGAGCGATGGAACATCCGTTCGCACACCAAGAAAGACGAACCTGTCTCGAACACCCAATTCGCGAACGCGTTCTTCGGTCCGCGCGCGTAAGGGGCCGTCTCCGACCAGCAGAAACATGGCTTTTGGCTCTTCCTTGAGGAACATCAACGCGGTATCAACAAAGAAGGAGTGGTTCTTCCCATCATCGAACCGGCCGACGTGTCCGATGACGACACTGGCCGAAGTGAGTCCCAAATCCTTCCGAAGTGCCTTTTGGTCTGCACAAACAGCAAATGGTTCCAGATCAATTCCCGAATGTAGCACCTTCCAGCGATTGTTCGTTTCCCGGATGGGAGGGAATAGAGATTCGGCACACTCCCTGCTAACCGCAAAGCCGCCAGTCGCAAACATTGCGATCGCCGCCTTCATCGCCCTTACGTATAACTCACGTGAGACGCCACCACTGCCGCGCGGGTTATTGCTGGTTGTATGAGCATGCGCGATTCGAATAGGAATCCCCAACGCAAAAGCGATTCCTAAAATATACCCGGAGTACAGGTGAACGTGGCTGTGGACGATGTCATACGGTCCGTACTGTCGCACAATCCTCGCCAAGTTCCGTGCATATCGCAGCGGTTGGGAATAACTAGGGCACGATATTATCCGAGCGCCAAGTGAACGAACGGCATCATCAAGAGTTCCTGGTTCAGTCGTGTGAACGAGGATGTCGGTTTGGTAACTTTCCCTATCGATGTGGCGGAGCAACCGCACTAATCCAGTCTCCGCACCGCCGCGATCCATTTTCCCGAAAACATGGAGAACACGCATCTTCAGTCGGCCACATTATTCACGTAGTGCTCAGAACCAGAGCCGGAGCAGACACGACCCGGATTACCGATGACTACCGATTTTGGCGGCACATCAAAGTTCACGAATGCGCCGGGAGCGATCAGAGCATCGTCCCCGACTGTAATGGCCCCGACGATAATTGCATTAGTTCCCACCCAAACACGATCGCCAATCGACGGGCACCCAGCTCGACTGCCTCGGTTGGTCTGACCGATAGCAACCCCGGGCGCCAAGTTAACATTGGAACCAAGTGACGCGCCGGATGCGACGACCACCATTCCATGATGTCCAATGTACAGCCCACGTCCGATACGTGTCTGCGGAAAAATCTGGAAGCCGAACTTGAATCTGTAGTGGCGCAGTAGGAATCTGCTTGCGAGAGACAGAGTGCGGGCTAAGAAGCCGGAGCGCCCCACAAAGTAGGAAGCTGCACGCAAAAAGAAGGAAAATTGAAACCCCGGCACACGAAAAAAACAATACAGAAAGGATTTCCAATCAGTTCGGCCGAAGTAGCGATACAGATCAGACTTAATCAGCGTGCGTAGTGGATTCTGATTCGACAAGAAGTTCAAGTTGATTATCCAACGCCGACGCATTAGCGTGTAACAAGGTTCGAGTTAACATTGCGAACGCAACGATGCCACGGAGCGATTCCGAGAGCCCTACTGCCATTGCGGCACCTGACAGACCCCATTTCGGGGTAAGGAAGGCCGCCAGGATTGTTACGGTAATTAGACCAGTTATACACGTGGGTAATTGGGGTGTGAAAGCTCGCGCTGCTGTTAGACCACAACCCAGAAATGATGTAACAGCTGAGATCGTGGTAGCGACAACAATCACCACCAACACACCGACTCGATCACCATACTCGGGCCGGTAGAGCAGGACCAGTAACGGTCTTCCGAGCGCCAGTGCACAGACGACCGCGATCACCCCGATTGCGGTTACAGCCAGGACAAGTCGGCGCAGAAAAGAAGTAAAACCATGATAGTTACCAGCCGCGTATAGCTGGGATAGTCGTACGACAACCGATTGTCCAAGGGCATTAACAACGAAAGTAATCGCCAGCACGGTATATGCAAGGGATGCGAATATCCCCAGCTCACTTTGCCCGAGATAACGGGCAACAGCATATCTGGGAATGTTTGCGCCGAGCGAACTAACCCCAAGGACGAACCCCAGCGGGGCGCTGAGCATCACTAGCCTTGCAATTGTTCGATGGTCCGCGCTGAAGAACCGGCGCACACTCCCTTCCAGCCGGAGTGCCAGTCGCAGGTCGTAGCACAGTGCCACCGCCGCCCAACTGCACGACAGCGCCAGCACCGCCAGCGTCAGCCGGTGCGATAGCCGGTAGGCCGTCGTGAACGCCGACACCGAGATCACGCCCTTCAGTATCAGCCCCACCGCCACTTGGTCCAGTCGTTCGTGCTTTTGTAGCAACCCGGCCACCACGTCGCTCACCGACTCGATCGCCTTCGCTGCCGCCACTAGCATCACCACCGCCGTTGTCGTTCGCTCATATCCGCTTGCCAGCACGATCCATGCAACGATCACGAACCCACACAGGCTTGCCACCAGCCGCAACGTGAAGTAGTGGCCAAACTCGTACTCCGAACGCGCATCTGTTGCCTGTACCCCACGTAATTGGAGGTTCGTCAGCATGAACACCGGGGCCGTAATCGCCAGCCCCAGCGCGAACTGTCCCACCACCGCCACGCTACCCAACTTTGCGAGCGCTGACAGCATTCCCCACTGGCACGCCGCATATATTAGGTTCCCGGCCAGCGTCCACGTAAATGAATACCGCAGAGGCGGCGCCGTAGCTGTCATCTCCGGATTCATAACTTCAAAAGTGGTAGCCATTTTCTTTACAGGGTGCGGCCTCCGCCAAGCCTTCCACCACCCGTTAAACGGTGGCCTTAGGCGGCAAGTTATAGGTCTCGTTGGGCATCGTCAATGGTTCAGCAATCAGCGCAAACAGCCGCGTTCGCCGAAATACGCAGATTGTACCCAGACGTTCCAGCCTATCTATCATTTGTCGCCGCCGCGCTCTGCCGGAGGCGGCCCGTACCTGATACCGGCGCCTTGATCGAAGTCGCATGGCATAATGCTTGTGCACTCACCGCTTGAGTTCGGCACGGCTCGCTACGCACACTTTGACGGTGATAGTTGCCGACGGACTTCGACAGTCCTGCACGCTGCTGGGCGGATCGGGGTTTCCACCTGTGCAGTTTCTTCGCTGTCGCCCCTTCGCCACTCGGATTCTCCGAATTCGTTTGGGTATCGACAGCCGGCCGGGCCGTCTTCCGCACCTGAGTTTTTCCCAGCGATAGGGCCAAGATGCTGCCCGAAGCCGGGTTTCTCGTAGCTTTTGGCACGTTCCCTGTTGCTGAGGCATTTGTGACTTGATCCGCAGCCCCTGGTCGCGTGGATGAGTTCGGCTGCTTACCTGGACCGAAAGTGCTCGATCCCTGTTCCTGGGTGGCACTAACCGGAATTGGGCGGGGCCCCCATGTGGAGGCTACGGACAATTTCTTCGAGGTCGCGGGCGGCGGCTGCGAAGAAATATCCACGGTGCTAACTTGGGCCGACACGTCAACCGGGGGGATATCCACGATATAGTCTCGGACCGACACGTCCACTGGAGCAATCCGTGGGTCTGCGTTTTGTCCCCACAGAGCGGCGCAACAGAGCGTGGCGGCCGAGAGAGAGAATGACAATATTGATTTAACGAGCATAGAAGAAATCTGGCGCGAGAGCGGCGGGGGCTACGGCTCTCCTGAAAAGCGAGCCGAGTAGTGACTAGTGGAACAGGCCATAGGCAGTCAAGATTCCTGCCGACTGCATTGCCGCTTCGATGCCGCGATAGGTCAGGGTCTTGCGCTCGCTTGAAGGAACGAAGAGTATATCGCCATCTTCGAGCCGGATATCGGGGAGTTTGCCGGCGAGAATGCGCTTAAGTTCCACGGAAAGTTCCTGACGTCCAGTAGGGGTCTTGCGGATCAATCTGCTACGGTTCAGGGCTGCCGTCTTGTTAGTTCCCTGGGCCAGAGCTAGGGCCTGGAGCACGGTAAGGCGGTCGTTGTTTTCGATGAGGAATCCACCCGGTTTGAGCAAGTCCCCCACCACATAGACGATGCCGGAGCGGGAGACCACGATGATATCGCCCGGGAAGATGCCGACATTAATCTGTGCCGTTACATCTAACCCGTTGCCGAGTTGCACCACGACCGGATGCTGGGGATCGCCTTTGTGCGTTATGCTAACGGCCTTGCCTGCGGTTGTGGTAACTCCGCCGGCAGCCGAGATGACGTCCAGCAAGCCGTGCGCGCCCAGGACGGGATAGACGCCGGGATTCTTGACCTCACCCAGCACGGAAACGCCTTGGGTGGCATATTCCACCACAAATACCGTGACATGGGGATCTTTAAGGACCTGAGTCTCCCTCAGGGTTTGCTCAACGCGATTCCCCGCCTCGTCGGCGGTCAAGCCTTCCACGCGTACACTTCCCACCACCGGCACAACGACCTCGCCCTTATCGCTAACGCGTAGCTTCGCGGAGAGTTCGGGAGTATCGAAGACCTGCAGGTCGAGCAGATCGCCGGCGGAGATGTGCAATGCCGAGGTAACTAGCGGCGAACGAGGCGCGGAGTTGGGTTGAGTCTGCTGCGCGATCGCCTGGCCGGTGGTCAACAGACCGCCGGCAATCAGTACAAGTAAGCCCGCAAAGAAAGGGTGGAGTTTAGTTGGTCGCATCGCTTTCCTGATAGTAGTTGCGGTAATTGGATTTGGAGTAGCCGTAGCCGTAGCGAGAGGAATCCGAATAATAGTGCTCTAGTTTGAGGTCGATCCCATTAACAACCACGCCGGAAATGTGCGCGTTGGCCCGGTGGAGCTGATCGCGCATACGGGTAAGCGCCGTGTTGCGCGACCAACCGGAGCGCACTACCAAAATCACCGCATCTGCCGCCGCGGCCAGTGGCAAAGTGTCGATGACGGGCAGAATCGGCGCCGTATCGACAACGACGTAGTCGTACTCCGTCGCCCACCGCTTCAGAATCTGTTTCATCTTGTCCGAGGCTAGCATTTCGACCGGGGATGGGGGGCGGGGGCCGGCGGGAAGCACATATAGGTTAGGCACTTCAGTCAGCGGATTCTGCACCACGTCCGATTCGGTGGCGGCGCCAATCAGAACGGAACTGAGGCCAAGGGCTTTGTCGAGATTCAGTTGTTTGTGCAGAGAGGAACGCCGTAAGTCTGCATCCACGAGCAAGACCCGGCCGCCACGCTGCGCCAGGGAGATGGCAAGATTACAACTGATCACAGATTTCCCTTCCGCGGGCATGGCGCTGGTAACTATCAGTAATCGCGGACGGCAGTCTACTGAGGACAATAGGAAAGCGGAGCAGACGGCACGGCAGGCATCCGCGAACTGGGATTGGGGCCGCTGTAGGGACATTATTCCCAATCCGGCCCCAGGCAACAGGGGCGCTGCACCGTTCGAGCCGTTGCGGGAAATTGCGAACTGGGGCACTACGGCCAGCACGGGCAAGGAAGAGACTACCTCTACCTGTTCCGACGTCTGCAGGGTGTCGTCTAACGATTCCATCACGAATGCCAGAATGAACCCGCCTAGGAGCCCGCCGAAAAGGCTCAGCGCCAAGTTGAGCGCTTTCCTCGGCAGAACCGGACGCGCCGGGACTTTCCCTCGATCTACAATGTTGATATCCGCCGACGCAAGTCCAGCGGTAACCCCGGCCTCTTTCAATTTCAATTGCAGCGTGTCAAAAAGCGCTTGGCTGGACTCGACCTCATGCCTCAGCGTGGCATAGCGGACGGCGCTTTCATTCAACCTGAAGGCCTCTTGTTTCTGAGCGTCGAAGCGCTTACGGAGCATATCTTCGCTCTTGGCGGCCGTCAGAAACTCGTCGTGCAGGCGCTGGTCAACGTTGCCAATTTCCTCGGAAATGGCCTTGGACAACCGGGCTAACTGCGCCTGCAGTTCGCGTACTTTCGGGTAGCCGCTCCCGTACTTGGCATCGAGCTGTGCGTACTGCGCCTTAAGGTCGGCCTCTTGTGTCCGTAGGATCTGTAAAGTGGAGCTGGGCACCACGGCGGCCACCAGTTCCGGGTTGCCCGTGCTCGCCAGACGGTAGCGGGCCTCCTTCGCTATGCGGTCCGCCTCGGCGTCCATCAACTGCTGATTTAACTGGCCTAATCGGTCGGTGATGATGTTGTTCTTCTCGTCCGTGCCCAATATATCGTTCTGCTTCTGGAAGTCAGCCAACTCCCGCTGCGCCTTCGACGCATCGGCCTTTATGTCTTGCATTTGTTGCGAGAGCCACTCCGAGACCTGCATGGTTCCCTGGTAGCGCGATTCGAAGTTACGCTGGACGTATGCGCTTAGGACAGCATTCACGGTGTTGGTAGCCAACTCCGGATCGGTGCTGCGAAAACGGATTCCGATCATCTGCGTTTTCGGAAGAGCCTCAATGATTTCACTTTTTTTGAAAATCTCGAGCAACGTATCCCGATCATCAGGATTCATCTTGAGCGGGTCCGAAACGCGGATGCTTGCAGCCAGTTTCTTCCCCGCAAAGGCCTCCTTGTGGGCCAGATCTAGATCTTTTATCACCTGCATGGAAACAGTATCGCTTTGCAAGATCTTAACCTGGGTCTGTAAGCGGCTGTCGAAATCGCCGGAGGAGAGCTTTTGGGAGATGATATCCTCCAAGCCAAGGCTTCCCCGTTGGCTGGGATCAATCTGGATCTGGGCTGCGCTCTCGTAGACCGGCTTTTTCAAAAATGTGTACAAGGCCCCGAGCAAGAACGTGCTCGCTGCGACGAGCGTAATAACGAGCTTGCGTTTCCAGATCACGAGCCAAATATCGGCAAGCGTAAGCTCGCGTTCCATTGGCATTAGGCGCTTAACGCCCGCCCATTGCTCCTCCCTAGGCAGTGTCGCCTGCCGGAGGATTGCGTCTTTCTTGATTTCCGTCACAGGTTTAGAACTCCAATTGAGTGTTAAATCGACTTCGCAGTATTTACGCTTCAGATTCTCGAGCTAAGGCCGTTTCGGCTTACCCGTCAGCTCGCACGCCTGCATTGAACCGGACAAAAGCCTTTGTGGGAACATTATTTGTAGCGCCATCCGACATGAGCGTAGCCAATAGTTATTGCCGCCTTGTACAGCGACCTTAACGGCATTTCTCGACGGCAGCGAGGGGGATGGATTTGAGAGCACAATAAGGAGCCGATTTTTCTGGTCGGGCTGCCGCTTCGATCAATCCGAGGCTGAGGCAGATAGTGCCTGTTCCGTGCGATAGTTGATCGGCAGTTCGTACAAAAACTCCCGGACAGTCTTGTTGCTACTCCGCGCCATTGCCAAGCTCTCAAGGTGTTCAAGTTCGCGCCGAAAACCGGCCGGTACCGGCCTCGCCATAACGCGAAGCACGTAGGGAAACTCAGTCGGCGTCACTTTGGCATCCTCCAACCAGAGCTGCTCGTGTAGTTTTTCTCCGGGTCTCACCCCCACAACTTTGATTTCTATGTCCTTGCCGGGACGCAAACCTGAGAGGTGGATCAGTTCTTTGGCTAAATCGATGATCTTGACCGGGTCTCCCATGTCCAGCATGTAAACGTCTCCGCTGGAGGCCAGGCTTGCTGCCTGCAACACCAACTGCACCGCCTGCGGAATCGTCATGAAGTAACGCGTCATTTCTTCATGCGTGATGGTGACCGGCCCTCCAGCCGCGATCTGCCGCAGGAAGATCGGCACCACGCTGCCTCTGCTGCCGAGCACGTTGCCGAACCTGACACAGGCGAAACTCGTGTGGTGGTGCAAGTTTTCCACGGCACGTTGCTGTACCAGAAGCTCCGCCACCCGCTTCGTCGCTCCCATCACGCTGGACGGGCGCACGGCCTTATCGGTCGAGATCATGACAAAGCGCTCGCAACCAAACTCAATAGCAGCTTCTACCAACTGGCGTGTTCCAAGAATGTTGTTCAATACCGCTTCGCAGCAGTTGCTTTCCATCACAGGGACATGTTTGTATGCCGCCGCATGCAAGACAACCTCGGGGCGGTATTCCGAGAATGCCAGTCGCAACGCTGCTTTGTCGCGGATATCGCCGACAAATGGTACAAATACTTTTCCGGTATCGCGAAGTTGTCCCGTCAGCTCAAAGATGGAGTTCTCATCCTGATCAAGGACAACCAGCTTCGCAATCGGCAGCTTTGCCACCTGGCGGGCAATTTCAGAACCGATGGAGCCCCCTGCGCCGGTAACCAGTACCGTGCGCCGGCGCAGACAATCGACGACTGACGGGTGTGCTTCCGCTTCTTTGACAAATCGCTTCTGTGCAATTTGATCGATCGCAACTGTCCGGCTTACGCGAACACTGCCGTCGACTAGATCACGTGCCGTCGGCAGGATGCGAACCTGTACTCCGAATTCCGTCGCTTTCGCCACAATCTCTCCGATGGCGGACGAGTCAGCGCCCGAAATAATGACCAGCTCGACTCCGAGACTTGCCAGCAAGCGAGGCAAGGATTGCGGAGAACCGAGCATGGGAATGCCACCGACACGCAGTCCCAGTAGCGACTCGTCTTTGCTCACGAAGCCTACAAGCTTTACATCGCCAAACAGCTCAACGTGCCGGATGGCGCTTGCCAGCGAGGAGTCATCGCCGACTAGCAGAGTGTTCACCTTGCGTGCCGCCGTACGGCTTGCCTGATAGGTAAGCCGCCTCGTCACGCGCACTCCCGCAGCGAACAGGACGAACGCACCAAATTCCAGGATGATAACGCTATACGGCATTCCAAACGGCAGTGCGAGCCATCTTGCCACCGCGACGACCAGGCTGACGGGGAAAGCGAGTAAAGCAAGCTGCACCGCGTCGTTCAGGTGAAAGAATCGCCAAGTTGAATCGTATCCATTGCCAACGAGCAATGCCATCGGCCGGAACATTGCCAGCACTGGGACCCAGATAAGCAGATGGGATTGGACGGCGAGATGAAGATCGCAATCAAACCTCAGCATGTATGCCGAGAGAACCGCCAGCACAGCCATGATTCCATCGAGCAGAATCTGAATGGTCCGACTGAAAAACCACTCTGGGATCTGGCCAATCAAGCGTCCCACCCTGTGTGGTAGAGCGATTAGTACGGCTTCAGCTTCAGCCAATTTGGTCGCCTTTTGAGCTCGGGGCAGGCCCCGAGAGGTAGAGTCCTGAACTGCTCAGAACTGGTCTATGTCCCCCGCGGATGCAGTGGACATGACATTGAAGTAATGCTATGAAAAGCGATGAGAGCACGTATGAGAATTCGCTATACACGAATGGAACTTTTCCTATTGCAATCAGCAGTTTCCCGTGCTTAGATGTGACTAACTAGGTGTGGTATCTTATGTCGCATCAGAGTTTAATCCTAGATGCCCTTCAGTTCCTTGCCAGCGAGCGTACTGCTTTCGCAATCGAAGATTGGCATGCAATTGCTGCCGAAGCTCTCGCCGGTTCAGCACCGGCGCAGTATATCGTCGCAACAGCATTCGAAGGTCTCGGCGATTTCACTCAGGCCCGCGACTGGTATGAGCAATCCGCAGCGCAGCAATACCGCCCTGCGGTTTCAAGGCTCGCCGCACTTCAGTCTGGCTCCGTCGCTTAGAGCGTTTCATAATCAGTGTCTTCAGCGGAGTCTCTGGTCGAAGTCCCCATGCTTCACCTCGCCTTGGTAGCCGGTCAGTTCACGGAGCAACTCTTACGGTCTCGTTAAGAGAGATCCTGGACTCGGTCGCAACATTGAGGACCATGCCCACGACCGCGTTGGCAGGCGCCTCCGAAGCCAGGAAATTGCCACGCACAACGCTTTGGATAAAGGTGAAATCGCGGCTCTGCTCGTCGCCAAGGGTAAGGCTCAACGGTTGCCGATAGCTTCAGGCTTATATTACAGAGCCCGACGTCGGGCAATTACGTTGTCGTGGTAAACACACCGGAGATGTCCGCGTGCACGTCGAGGGTTGTTGCCAGTTCAGGCGTAACTTCCGAGAACACACTAAAGACCGAGTTGTAGTTCAACACGATGGCAACGAACGTCAGAACAACAATCTTCGCGTTGCCACACTGTAGCTGACCGTTATCGATCCAGGGTTGCAAGTATCCAGTAATCACTTCAATCAGTTCACGGAGATACTTACGCAGGAGCGGATCGATCTCCTTCCCCAATTCCAGCGAGCAGAACTGAAGCAGACGAAGGAGGCGATTTTCCGCCAGCGCGGATCTGATCAGTTTGTAGGTACTCGCCAGTGCAGCGCGACCATCGGGCGCGTCAGCCACTTCCCCTAGCAAATCGCCCCGCAGCCGCACCTTCTGTAGCTCAGACTCCAATGCCGCAATGTAAAGTTCGCGTTTGTGTGGGAAATGACGGAAAATGGTGGCTTCGTTGATGTTCGCACCGCGCGCAATGTCGCGCGTGCCGGTGCCGTTGTATCCGCCTTCAGAAAACAGGCTGACAGCTGACTCGATAATTCTCCGCCGAGTGTCGGCAACGGCAGTTTCTCGATTAGGCATTGGCATTCCGAGAGATGGGATGGACTCAGCTAAGGTAAGTAAAACCGGTCGGCTGGAGAGGCTCGAGATCGGCAACATCGACCTCGACCGCGACGCTTTTCATGATCAGTTCTAGCGTAAGCACGATTCGCGCACTGTTCTTGTGACGCAGAATAATTCCTTGCATACCTGCCAGAGAACCGCTGCGGATCCTGGCTCTTTCACCTATCGTCAGAAACGGGTGCGGGGTGGCATTGTGCAGATTCAGGCCCTTGCGCAAGGTTTCGATTTCAAGACTCGGAAGCGGCGTGGCTCCCTTGCTGGTGCCAACGATTAAGACGACGCCTGGCGCACTGAGAACTTTGACTCGTTCCTCCCGCGCCATTTGCACAAAAAGGTAGCTGGGAAATAAAGGGCATTCGCGGGCTACGACTTGGCCGCTATTCCATCGCCTTACCGAACTATACAGTGGCAGGAAGCATTCTATTTCCCGAATCTTGAGGTGCTCCGAAACCTGCTTTTCATGGCATGGCCTGGTATACAGCGCATACCACTTGCGGTCTAGTTTTCGCAGCAAGATCAGCTCTTGTGCAAGATTTCCGTTTACCAATGAGGTAGACAAAGCTTCGCTATTCCTCGCTTTGAGCAAGTTTTCCACAGCCTTGTATGAAACTACAACAACTGCGAGTTATCTTCGCTGGCCCGAATCTCCGCCCACTCCTGCGAAGAGTCTTCGGTCGCCCAACCGCTTTCTGGAATTTCCCGCGTGCAAGTGGTTGCTGTTCGCACTCACAATCTGAAGCTTGAGTGTTGCTCCAGTCAAGTTACCAAGGTTTCTTGCACTTCACGTTTCGAGTTCCTTGGTACGGTGCGTGAGAGCCCTGATCAAGACCAAAATATTATGTTTTTTGCTGAAATTCTCGAGGCGGGCTAGTTGCAAATCCTCTTCGGTAACATGAATAAATGGTGGTTGTCGGCGCGAGCGGCAGGCCAGGCTCCAGTACGCCTTAGAGCAGGTGATCGCTAATCTATCGCCACGTTCTTCCCAAAGCTGTTCAAAAGTTCGGTGTTCTAAAAGACGCTTTGCGTTCAAAGCCTGCGTCATCCTGTCTGATCTGACCTTAGGAGGGGGACGCTGGTCGGTCGGTGAGCTATCTCGGCCTCAGCGCACATCACACCTGAGCGACTGCTGAAAGCTCTAAGACAGTACGGGTAAGTTACATTAAAGAGTCCTTGCACATCGCGCGGGCGTTCGCCGTCGCCGGCGTCGCCGGTGGTACCTACGGCAGCCTCGTGTACACCGGTGGGCGACGCGTCGGCGGCCACGGCAGCCTCAAAAATCCCATGGTAGGTATCATCGGGGTTGCGATGCTTTCCGGCTGATATTAATTGCTCCGCCTCAGCCTTGGAGAGCACCAGTTCGACACGAACGGTGTCATCGGGGTTGGGCTTAGGCTTCGGGTCTGTTTTCTTGCGACCTGGCGAAATTTTTCGCGAGGTCGCCAGCCATAACTGGATGCTGCGAACGGAATACCCGGTGCAGCGCTCGACCCACTCCGTCCAGGACGGATTTCCGGGAACGGGTATTCGACGCCCCTGCTTGCAAAAGCGATCATGCGCCTCCTGGAGATAGGCCAAGTCGTACTTTATATGGCGAAAGCAACTACGCTCGACATAATGCGCGAGTGCTTCGTCACTGAGAGACTTCGCGTGTTTCGCGGCATCCTCGGGTGACTCGATATTTGTTAGTGTGGCTTCTGCAGTTTCCGCCTCAGGATTAGCAACCGATGGCGGCATGGAGTTCCCGCTCTCCTGCGGGCCTTGTACTGATTCCGGCATCTTTGTAGTTCTCCCTTCGGGGCACCTTTACGGCGCCCTTAATAAGAGAAGCGGGCCAATTCTTGTCCTACTTGGGACTTTCGGTGTCCGCGCGGAAACGAGCTGTCGGTGGGTGCTTCTGTGAGAGAAAGAGTGGGCGTCTCCACGAGCGTAATGCCCGCCGCTTGGACCGCATCCATGGCGGCGAGTTCCCGCTCTTTCTTGCGCAAGGCGTCCATGTCCAGCAACGGGTCGCCGCCGCGACAACCTCGTAACGGCGGTGCTGGCTTTGGGGTCGAGATACCGAAGTATGTCGCTGGTGTCGCTAAGCGCCAGCTCTTGCCGGTTGACCCGCGTCCAAAAGCCCTCGGTGGTCTTCGTCGGGGTGTGCCCCCTCGAGCACCGGGTTGGTGCGAAGCTGCTTGCCCTCGGCAGACGCGGATTAAGAGGGTGGACTTTGACATTGGCTACCGCTCCATGGAAAGGAAGTCCTCCAGCTTCTGTGCCGTGTCGGGGGTGAGGCAGTAGGCTTCCAGCGGATAGTGATCCTGGTCGTCCAGGGGATCGCAGCAGCTATTGTCGTAGAACTGGATCGCGCCCTCGGCCCGAACGCAAAACATATCAACGTCGTCCGGTGACCATCCGTCCTGCCACGAGACATGACCTTTGGGGCTCACCCAAAGCCAAATCCTGCTGGCGTCCTCGCTGTCCAGCCAGTCGTAGGCCTCCTTCAGCAAGGCCTGTTTGACTTCTTCAACGTTTACTTCCGTTGCTTCTGCCATATTCTTCTCCTTTGTTTGGACTACGCCACCTTTGGCGGCACTTAGAACCTGCTGTCGTTGGGCTTTCCGTAAAAGAGCGAGGCTATTTATAAAATCGCCACTTATTAAACTCCGGCCCAGTGTACGAGCATTTCCAACTGGTTTTAATGTGGAGGCGGAGGAATCGACCCGCGTCGGCATCGATGCGCAAAATCATGTCTATAGCCCGGCCGACGCCTCTCCGTACGGCATCGCGGGCGGCTCCCTCGTGGCTACTCATTGGCCTTTGCCGGTTTTGCTTGCCGAAGGCAGCTTTGAGGTTTTTCAGAAGCTCCTCTTTATCGCCCGTGAGGCGGTTGCGTTGAGCTTGGTCGTGGTTGCGCTCGGCTTCGTCCAAACTCGCCTCGATATCCTTTAATTGTTTGTGGATTTGGGCCAGGGCAGTTCGATCGAAGGGATGCTGTCGGGTTTCGAAGTCGCTGATTCCCAGAGTTAGTCGATCATCAGCTGTCCCATCGCCACCAACGTTAGCTACCAGCGAAGGAGTAACAGCGGATGAGATTATCTCGGTGGAGTCCTTTATTCCGGCAAGAGCCTGCACATGGGACGGCGATAGTTCCTTCGGGCATGCCCGCAATATCACTTGGATGTAACTGAGGCCGACACAGTGTGCGACGCTAAATACCTTGTCCGGGTTCGGGGGCAAAGAGATGGTCCACACGCCGGCCGCGGGATCCTTGTACCAAACGCAATAATTGGGTGAGGCCGTTTCCGTTTCACTCGGATCGACGCGCCCCCGAGAATCCTGTCGGGTTACGGCACGCAAAACTGCGCTGATGTCATTCACGATTTCGTGGCGCACTTTCTGAAGTTCGGCGCACAGAGAGTCTAGGTTGATCGGCATCATGCCTGCCCCACAAAAGGAATTTGATGAAGGCAATCGAGCCGGAAACACTCGGGCGAAAAACTAAGCGAAATGGAGATACCCGGTACCGGTTCCGACTGCCTTCTTCCACCGCTGCGAGGAATTTTAAGATCCTAATTGCGGATTAAAAGGGAGGGAGAGGAAACAAGGACGGAAAATGCGGAAGCTACTGGGCGCGCAACCGTAGAGAGCGTTCTGGCGTAGAATGTTTGTTGGAGACTGGAGAAGATGTCGGAAACGAAGACTTTTAGCGAACAATTTCTCTCCAGCAACCCCCTACCACCTACGCCTAATGACTTTGTTAATTGGGCGCTGTCGTTGCATCGAATCCAGTTCTGCATGCAGTGGCAGTATTCTACTTATAGTGCCACATGGCGTTGCGCGGAGGAATTGAAGCGTTGCGCGGAGACCAAGAAACGCGCTGCATTCGAGCGATATTGGCGACTTTGGCATGAGGCGTTGCTCGGACAAGTTCGGCGATCATTCCGGGAGTTGGTGCAGATCGGAACGAACTATCCCGAGTGCGGCCTGCCCGATCCTGCCGTTTGGGCGCTCGACTGCTTGCATGCCTTATTAAAAGAGCAGATCGTTTTGCCTAACGGGGAGAATATTGTCGATCATTGGATCAAAATAGTTTTGTTGTCGAACGCGCTCAGGAGTGCGCGCAGTTGTTTCGCCTACGCTCGGGAAAAGCGGCGCACTACTCCAGCCTGGATGGACCTGGGCGGCTTAGCCGACGATGCTTCGGCAGAACCCGAAGGCTCTGACCGAATATTGGAGGCTCTTCGCGAAGAGTTTAGGCAGACGATCTGGCTGTCATTAGAAGCTATGATGTGGGGGGCATGCGCTGCCCTGGCGGGGAACGGTTGGAGACCACCAGCCAACGACCAAATGTGCCCGCCAGCGACCCCGGCACAAGCTGAAGAAGCCGAATTCCCTGCTGATGAACCGACGATAACACTACGGGATCTCGAACGCCTGCCTCGTCGCGACAAGAGACTGCAGGGAATAGTTCCCGAGCTACGTTCCCTACTGGAACATGAGATTAAGAGCGCCCGGGTCGCTGTGGCGTTGAACAAGGTTGCTACAATTGCAGACATTCGCAAACAATTCCCGATCCTGAGAAACGCGACGGACGTTGAGATTAAGACTCACACTTTGAGTCCAGAAAAGTGCTGCATGAATGAGCGCACTGCGGCAATTGAGATGATGCATCGGCGCTGCCCTGGCTACTCACTCGAGACAATTGAGAAGTACGCGCGAGGTCCCGTTGGGCGAAGCGAGCTCGGGCCTGCTTCACCAGACGCTGCTAACCAACTCGCGGTGGGAAGTGCGAAGCTA
>Ga0187891_1000753_pt1 | contig 31064 bp, 31 predicted proteins | sample June2016WEW_21_4_FD_132990 | JGI IMG/M metagenome (GOLD analysis project Ga0187891, IMG submission 132990) | Peatland microbial communities from SPRUCE experiment site at the Marcell Experimental Forest, Minnesota, USA - June2016WEW_21_40 | ecosystem: Environmental > Terrestrial > Soil >... | reverse complement strand
GATGATTCTTTCCACAGGCGGGTCGTCGGCTAAATTGAGGAACATTGCAACGTTTTTTATTGCGCCTGTTTCCTCGAAGCTTCTTCTAAAGAAGGCTGCGTCGTCATGTTCAAGACCCATGGCTATGAAAACGATGTAAAATTCTTCGCCTTGACCTCGAATGGTTGCTTGCCTAACGATTTGAGCTGCAAGTTCATTGTGGGATAGACCGGGACCGCTGAAAATCGGGAGTTTCTGTCCTCTTACAAGGCTATCTAAGCCGTCAATTGCAGATATACCTGTTTGAATGAAGTCCCTAGGATATTCTCGAGCGGTGGGATTCAATGGGAAACCGTTAACGTCGCGTCTTTCTTCAGTGAAGAATCGGGGGTGGCCATCTATGGGTTCGCCGAAGCTGTTCATTATGCGCCCAAGCATTTCAGTTGAGACGGGTACCTCTAGGGATTTTCCCAGAAATCTTGTGCGCGTCTCTGATGGTGACAAGCCTGTTGTGCCTTCAAAGACCTGAACGGTTACTGCTTTTTGGGTTACTTGAATAACTTTACCTAAGCGTATTTCTCCTGTTTGCGTTCTCACCGAAACAAGTTCATCGTAACCTACGTCTTGCACGTTTTCAACTACGATGATTGGACCGGAAATTGAAGCTACGCCTTTATACTCTATGCCTGATCCTGACATGTTTTTTACCTCAAACTTGCCTCTAACTCTTCAAGATTCTTTTGCATCTTCTTCTCTAACTCGTCTAAAGCACTGACTTGATCGTTTGCCACCGTCATTTTCATTCTCATTATTTCATTCATAACTGGCAACTGTGTAACCTTGAATAACGGTGCACCTTTACCTACAACGCGGTCTGCCTGTCTGTGGAAATCCACGATTATTTTTAGCATTTTGAACTGTTTTTGGGGAGAACTGTACGTGTCAATAGGGTCTAAAGCGTTTTGCTGTAACAGAGCAATTCGGAGTATTCTTGCGGTCTCTAAGATTAAACGCTGTTTGTCAGGCAAAGCTTCTGGACCAACTAGTTTAACGATGTTCTTCAAGTCATCCTCAGCCTGCAAAATCCGCATGGCTTCCTCTCTGTAGCTGTTCCATTCTTTGTCAACGTTGTCATGCCACCAACCAGCAAGCTCGCCGATGTAGCCGCTGTAGCTTTGCATCCAATTAATCGCGGGGTAATGTCTAGCATCTGCTAATTCAGCGTCTAAAGCCCAGAAAACCCGCGTGAACCGTTTAGTATGTTGTGTGACTGGCTCGGAAAAGTCTCCGCCCGGAGGAGAAACTGCTCCGATCGCGCAAATTGATCCTATACGTTTGTCTGAGCCTAAAGTTTCTACGACACCTGTGCGTTCGTAAAATTCAGCTAACCTTGACGGCAAATAACTTGGGAACCCTTCCTCCGCAGGCATCTCTTCCAGTCTTCCTGAAACTTCTCTTAGCGCTTCTGCCCATCTGCTTGTAGAATCCGCCATTAATGCCACTGCGTAGCCCATATCTCTGAAGTACTCAGCCATAGTGATTCCGGTATAAATGCTGGCTTCACGTGCGGAAACTGGCATGTTGCTTGTGTTTGCAACCAGAAGCGTTCGCTCCATGAGCGGATGCCCCGTTGTAGGATCAACTAGCTCTGGAAAACTAGTCAGCACATCGACCATTTCGTTCCCGCGTTCTCCGCAGCCTACGTAAATTATAATGTTCGCATCTGACCATTTGGCAAGCTGCTGTTGAGTAACGGTTTTTCCTGAGCCGAACGGCCCCGGAATTGAAGCGCTACCGCCCTTGGCAATGGGGAAAAATGTGTCAATTACACGTTGGCCAGTGATAAGGGGAACAGACGTAGGAAGCCTTCGAGTGTGAGGTCTTGGCTTTCTAACAGGCCACCTATGCATCATCGGCAGTTCAATTTTTGCACCGTTAGCTTCCAAAGTGACGATGTTCTCAATGATTGTGTAATCCCCTTCTGGCACAATGTCAACTAGTTTACCCTGCATGGTTGGCGGAACCAGAACGCGATGCTCAATCAAAGGAGTTTCTATGACCGTTCCGAGTATGTCGCCGCCGACAAGCTTGGCTCCAACTTTCGCCGTGGGCTTGAAAGGCCACTTTTTTTCTCTCGGAAGCGGTGACACTCCTTTTACGGGTTCGATGAATGCACCCGTAAGGCTTCTTAACAACTCTAATGGTCTTTGAATACCATCGAAGACAGTCCCAAGTAGACCAGGAGCCAACTCCACAGAAAGCGGGCTTCCAGTTCCGACGACGGGCTCGTCTAGTTTGAGTCCAGAGGTATTTTGATAAACTTGAATTGTGGCTTGTTGGCCTTCTAAACGGATAATTTCGCCGACTAAGGCTTCATTACCTACTTCGACCAGTTCATACATAACGGCCTGGGACATTCCTTTGGCTTCGACGACTGGTCCTGCAACTCGTATAACTTTACCTTTAGCGGGCATATTCTAAGCCTCTTTCTCGAACAGTATTTTTGCCACTTCAACCCTTAAAGTGGGCTTGAGTTCTTTTAATCGATTATCAATCGTGCTATCGTAGGTTATTTTGCCATCTGAGCTTTCGATTTTGCATCCCCCAATGAAATCTTCTGTCTGATTTGACAATTTTATTTCACCATGCAACTTCTTAGATACACGGTTCAGCATATCTTGCGTTAACCACTCTTTATCTTTAGAGTTGACTATTACAACCAGATTTTTTTGGCCGATTCTTTGCGACACTCCTGATATAAGATTCAGCAGATATTTGCGGTATTCCTCGGTTGCCACGAAATCCTTAAGTTTTAGAAGCGCTTTGTCGAAAGCATCGTCAACTAATCTTTCTTTTGTTTGAAGCAGGAGGTTCCTCATTTCTACTTCGGTTACAGAAGCGATTTTTCGTTTTTCTCCTTCTGCTTTAGCGGTCGCCTTATTCATTGAAGCCTGGTAATTTTGCAATGCTTGCTCTCTTGCCACTTTTAAGGTTTCTTTTGCTTGATTTTCAGCAGATATTATCATGCCCTCTGCTTCTCTCTGCACGTCTCCTAAAACTTCGTTTGCAATCGCGTAAAGGCCAACTTTAACACTCACTTTTTTAATCCACCTTTTATATCCTAACGCCTAATGTTTTGCTAATGAGATCAGACATGTGAACCTGACTCGGTTTTCCCTTGCTTCCGGGCAATTCCACAATTAAAGTATTCTTCCTCTCGCGGCGAATTTTTTCTATTTCTTCATGTATTTCAGGCTGAGTGGAGAATTCTTCGCTTATGATTATTATTGCGAGGTCGTTGCGTCCAACCGCTTTGTTTAGAGCTTGCCGTGCCTCATCAGCCGAATTCACTTCGGTGCCTTCAACGCCCACCAGCTTGAACCCGGTAATCATGTCGCTGTCGCCGATTACGTACCCAAGCATGCCATCGCCTAATAAAACTTTAATTCCTAGTTAATCAACATTTTGTTAGAACCCAACATGTTTCGACCAGAAAGGATGAGCGAGACGTCGATAATATGCGTCAAGCAAGACGTTGAATCAGTACTACAAACGCTAAGCAGCTTCGGAGAATTCCACATAGAACCAACTGAAGAGGCTAGCCCAACAGACTACATCCAGAATATCCAGAAGGCTGAAGAATCCCTCGCAAACGCCAATGAGTTAGTTAAACAACTTTGCCACGAAGAAACAGGCCTCATGGACATTTTCAAGTCATCACAACCAACTAGGATACAAGTAACCGCCGAAAACTGGCAATCCCTCTTAGAACCAATCAGTCAACAAGTTTTAACCCTTAAAAATGAAGTTGACGACATCAACACCTCGCTAGCCAATCTGCAAGAAAAAACTGCACAGCTAAACCGCATCAAAAACATGCTTAACACTATACAAGAGATGAAAGCAGACCTTGCAGCCATGGAGGAACTAAAACTAATACATGTTGCTTACGCAAAAGTGCCGCACAAAAACTTCGTCGGATTACAAACGGCACTTGCAGATTTTCCACTTCTTATACACCGAAGCTACTTAACCAAGGATACAGACTTTGTTGCCTTAGCAGTGCCAAGCAAACAGGGCTCAGACGTTGAGAAAATCCTAAAGCAACATCACGCGGAGTCCTTTGCAATTCCTAAGGATTTACCACACGATTTGGCGAAAGCACTAATCGAAATCAATAATCGATTAAAAGAGAACTTGGATAAGGAAAAAGCGTTCAGTGAATCACTAGATAAACTGAGCAAAGAAAACAAGGATAAACTTCTCTCGTGGAAAGAAATTATTGAAAACATTCTTACGTTATTGAATGCGAAACAAAAGATACTGCAGTCTGGCCGGCTTGCAACAGTCAAGGGATTTGTACCTACGAAAAAAGTCCCTGCACTCAACGAAAAAGTTCACGAAATGCTGGGTGAAAAAGCCATAGTTCTTGCGGAGAAGCCAGTTGAGAATCAAGACCCACCTACAAAACTTAGCAACAACAGATTTGTCAAGCCATTTGAAGAACTCACTAAACTTTGGGGTCTGCCACATTACGACGAGTTGGATCCAACGCCATTTATGGCAATTAGTTTTCCGATTCTTTTCGGTCTAATGTTCGGTGACTTAGGTCACGGCTTAATCTTGTTTGCAGGCGGATTAGCAGTCTATTTACTGTTGAAGAAAAATTCAGGCATTAAAAATATGGCATGGATCATAACAATGTGCGGTCTCGCCGCTATGGTTGCAGGTTTATTGTATGGCGAGATCTTCGGTCAGCCAATCCATACCGTGCTTGGCTTCGGAGGACCTATATGGTTTGATCCATTCAACCCGACCAGTAATATCTTCCAGTTCCTGATATTTGCCCTAGCTATCGGTGTATCGCAAATCATGCTAGGAATTGTTTTGGAAATGGCGGACTTTATACTTGCACACAAACCAAGCGACGCCATTTTTCTGTCGCTGCCCAAAATTGCCTTCTATGCTGGGTCAGTTTTTGTTATCTGCGTTTATAAGCTCAACATAGCTGCATGGTTCTCAGGTCCAGTGCTGATTATAATTATACCGTTCATATTGATGGTTGTTGCAAAGCCAGCATATGTTGCGGTGGGAAAGATAGGAAAAATAACCACGATGGGGTCTGTTGAAACCCAAGGCGAGGAAGAATTAGGAGCTGAAGCCCATGAGGGCGCGATAGGGCAGAGCCTCTTTGAGAGCGGAGACTTGGTAATACGATTGCTTAGCAACTCCGTTTCTTATTCACGTATTCTTGCCTTGCTTACAGCTCACTGGGCGCTTCTGCTAGTAACATACAGTCTCGCAGCTCTGGTAGGCACCGGCATAGGAGGCACCGCTGGCTTAATCGTAACCGCGATAATTATCGTCGCTGGAAACATCTTTGTAATTGCCCTAGAAGGACTCATCGTTTTCATCCACTCTCTAAGATTGCATTTCTACGAGTGGTTCACCAAATTCTATAAAGGAACAGGAACAGAATTTCACCCATTCAAACAAAACAACGTCTACACCGACATTGCCCTTAAAGAACAACAGGATTAAAAAAAAAGTTGATTCTGTATTTCCTCAGGCTTAACTGCTGCTTCAACACCCGCACTTATTGCGTTGAGGTTATGCACTTCAGTTTCTTTCTGAATCATGAAGGCAAGAGCTGCACCGATGTTGAAACTTTCTCCAATTCTGGTTGCTTTAGCGTGTTGTAAACCTGCTTTCTTGAAAGCCTTTTCGGCGTTTGATACTATTTCTTGCGGATTTGGACTTTTAACAAAGAACTTCACGTAATGGCCTTCGAGGACAATTTTGAGGGCTGACTCAAAGTCAGGTGCCGATAACAAAGCCTCAACACAGTCCATAGTGAGATTAAAATTATTATGGGGCACCGCTATTCGAAGCCAGTTGGCATCGTAGTTTAAGATTTTGCCCCGCAGAAGAGTCAGCAAGGTAAAGCTATCATTTTCTGTGCTGGCATAAAAAAGCGCGTGAGGCTTCTCTTCTTTTGGAAGCTGAATGTAACTTTCATAAAGTCTCTCAAAAAATACCTTGTCAAGAAGCATGTCGAGGCGCGCGGTTGAACCGGTTTCCTCATAATTTTGCAGTCCTATGCTCAAATTAGAAGCGTACTCCGTGCTTTTGAGGGCATTAACTAATTGTTTCACCGTTGGAGCCTTAGTGGCTTCCTCGATAACTGGGCGTTTCTTAAGGTAATCTTCAACAGAAAGGTATATTTTAGCTTGCTTTTGCTCAGGGCTCAGGTTAAGATTGGCTGCTTTGATTAGAGTCTTGATGTTTTCCACTTCGAACTTTAAAGGATACAGCTTAAGATAGTCTGCTGCTTTTTTAGGCGAGTTTTTAACTATTACTGCGTAAGACTCAATAAGATTTTCGTTGAACGACCGCTCAAGTTTTCGGCTTGTAATCGGCAAAGGCACCTTAGATATCTGCGTCTGATAAGTGGTATCTCTAAACTGAGCCGCAAATGCGGGTAAGTCTTTGCTTTCTACCAAGGTTTTGAGTTTGGTTTCGCTCAGCAGTTTGCTTCTTTCTGAGCCGATCTTAGCTAGAACACCCGCATATAGTGTTGTCTGGCTCAAGGTTGGGTTTCCTCAATCACCGCGTTCACAACTTTCTCGACTGCAGGCTCTATATGTTTTTCCGCTTGAACGCTCAGTTTGTCTGCAGCAACGTGGTTTGCTTTCAGCAGTTCGTCACGACTACGATTAGCTTCCTGAGTCGTGCTCATATACAGTTGCTGTGCCTCCTCCTCAGCGTAAGTTGCGCTGTTGGTCAGCAACTCTTCCGCCTCTTTCTGTGCGAGATCAGTCATCTCTTTTGCTTTATCCAACGTTTCGCCTCTAATCTGCTCTGCTTGAGCTTCGATTTTTTTAAGTTCTTCCCAAATTTTTTCCATTATTCCACGCCAACACTAAAGCTTGTCTGGTTTCTAAAGTTTTTGTTCCTTTTTTGAAAAAATATGTTGTTGATTGAAAATTTTATGTTTGAAGATAAGCACAACCTTATTACCACATTTGGGGGCTGTCGGCTAATCTCAGGTTATGTGTTGCCATTGTATTGCGGGGCGAGTTTTTCTCTGATCTTTTCTTCTCTAGCAACTCAAGAATGTCGTATCCGTTCATTCACTAAAAGTGCGCATCGCAACTCATAAAATTCCCTTATCTCTCTAACGGGTAGGGTATTTATATAAAATATTGATAGCAAAAAAGGCGCTTATACTCTAAAGTTTTTATCCAAATACCGTGATTTTTCATCTTAACTAATCGTGCATTAACACGATTTCCCCAGGGGCAAGCCAAATATCCCCGTAAAACTCGAATACTCGCCAACTGAAAAGTCGCCATAGCTGCAGAAAACTCATTCTTCCAAAACCTTGTCGGCTCAAGACACTCAAGGCGCCGGAATTTCTTCTTTGGGTTGAAGCAAAAATTGCCTTTGCGCCATCTTGTTTGAGACGCTGAATTCCCTCAGTCGTAAGTGCGCTTGCAATTCCTTTTCGGCGAAAATTCGGGTGAACAGCAATCCAAAGGATGCAACCGAACCTGTCGGGGCCCACTTGGAACTCGATCAGCTTAGCGAAGCCAACCGCAGACCCTTGTGCCTCGCTGACGAGCACTTGCCCTTCATCTGAAAATAAGCTGTGGATGGCAAAGAACCCCATTAGCCTGGAAAAAGACAAAGCTACAATTTCCTTAAGTTTGCTTGCATCGCTAGATGACATTTGCCTTATTGAAAAGTCTGCCGCCATAAGCGCGTTACCTCACTAATGAATAATGAAAGATTAAAACTTAAACGTGAAGGCTACTTTTAAAGTGGGGTTAGGGGAGGTCCGCCGGGTTTTGGCTCCATTCTTCCTTCGGTTTTTTGGTGGGAAAAGATTAGGCTTGTTGACTTCGCAATCTGCGGAATACCTGCAAGGTCTTCGAATATGAGTAAGCCCCTGGCTAGTAAAGCGAATACGCCTGCAATTGGAGCTGCAACTCCGAGGAGACCGAGGATTCCAACTATTCCGAATTCCTGCACGCCTATGCCTGCGGGAGTAATAGGGATGAAAGCGAGAGCAGTTACCAATGGGTGGATCAAGAAGAAGGCTAGCCACCACGTCCACGTCAATGTTGAGATTCCTAAGGCGTAACCTAAAAACCACCATTCAAAACCTTTAATGACCCAGCATGCACTGGTCAAAGCTAATATCTCCGGAATAGCTTTGCTCGTGCTGCCAGAGCTTTCTTTGTATTCATCAAGCTTACCTATCAAGCTGCCAGTGAATCTTTTGAGGAATCTCCAGTTAGCGATTCGGTCAAAAATGGAAATAGCTCGCTGTGACCACGTGAAGGCGGCAAGGACGATTGCGCCAACCATCATCAAGCTAATGCCGAGTATGGCGAGTAATAGTCCTGCATTTACTCCAGCTATTTGAACGTGATGGAAAACATTATCCCATGTGCTTGATGGAACTGTGGTAACTAGCAGGATTACTGCGCCTATTCCTCCCACAACTTTGATTAGAAATTCAAATGTTTGAATTCCAAGAACGCTTGAGAGACTTTTTGTTGTCGGTACATTTTGATCTCTTAAGTAAACGGGTGTGAGGACATAGCCTGAGCGCCCTGGAGTTACATCACTTGTTAACATCCCTGCGTATTGAGCGAGAAGTGTTTTACCGAACGAAGTCTTGACTCCGTTTTTGCCAAGGACTCGTCTTAGCCTGACTGTAAATAGCAAGTTTATCCCAAAGTACATCAGAAAAGCAAGACCCAAGAACTCGACTTTGATACCTAATATCGTGTGATAAATGTAATCTACTCCTTTCAGAATCACCGTTTCTCCCGGGTGATAAGTGGCTGGAACAGTTGTGCCTACATACCACAGTAACGCTACCAAAATAACGACCATGAGCACTACTTGGAGAAGAATCCTAACGATTTGCCTTGAAAAAAGCGATTTTTTCTTTTGCTTTTGGGATAATACTGAGGTTGTCAATTGAAATAACCTTCGTGCTTAGACTGTTAAATCTCTTACGGAAAAAAAATAGAAATCTGTCCATTAAATGAGAGCGCACAATTGTTTTTTATTTTCTTTTTAGGGTCTTACGCATTCTGCTTTGGGTTTATAGGGTCGCTTTGTGGTTCTTTTGCGTTTATGAAATTCGCATTCGTTGATGCGGGTAAGTATCCAGCCTAGATCTTGGTATACGCATCCACAGGGCAACTTTACGGTTTTTTGCTCCTCAGTTTCCGCAATGTTTTTTTTAGCTTTCGTCATTGTTTCATTCATTCTTTTTTAACGATGCCAATTAACATATTAAATTAATTCGTCTTTTTAAAACTAATTATTCATTCTGGGCTCCAACATAGGAATTATGTTAAGAGCCAAAAAATCGAATTTCTTGCTGCATAGCTGGGATTTAAACAATTAAGCTGTAAGCTGTAAACCTTAAATAATTAACCATAACAATGCCTATACAGGTTTAAATGAAGCTTCGCATACCCATTGCTTTCATCGTCAGCATGGTTTTAATTTTGATAGTTGCGTCTTCGGCGGGAGTTCAAGCTCAAACCATCACTCAATACAAAATCCAACTTAACAGCGACGGCTCCGCTTCTTGGACAATAACGCAGGAGTCAGGTTTAAACGGAACAGTTGATACGTTGACTGACTTTCAGCAAAAAGCAATCTCGCTTGTTGATGCAGCAGCCGCTCAAACTCAAAGACCAATGAATGTAGTCAATGAAACGTTCCAAACAAGCACCACCATCTCTTCAAGCGACTCAAAAACTACCGACTACATGTTCACATGGGTGAACTTCAGCAAAACAGAGAACAAGCAACTGATAGTAGGAGACGTCTTCGCCTCCTCAGGTTTCTATAATCAACTGTACGGTGACGGCGCGTTACAAATCAATTATCCTGCGAACTACACGTTAGTATCAGTTACCCCAACACCTAACGAAAGAGATGATTCCACACAGACGCTGCAGTGGCTGGGAACCCAATTCTTTGTAGGGGCACAGCCAAGCATCATCCTTAAAGCTCAAGACCAGGCTGCGAATTCGGGGTTACCACTATATCTGCTAATAGGGTCCGTTTCAGCAATCGCTGCCGCAGCTGTGGTTTTAGGCTGGTTCTTCCTTGTTAATCGGCGCCGTAAGCAAAATAGTGAAGAGTTGGCGGTGGCGTCAACTGCGGTTTTGTTGGAGACTGAGGAAGAAAAAGTCCTCAAGGTGCTTCGCTCTAACGGCGGCAGCGCATATCAATCGGCTATTACGGAGCAATGCAGGTTCTCTAAAGCCAAAACAAGTCAATTGCTGAGCGCGTTGGAGGCTAAAGGGGTTGTGCAAAGGTATAAAAAGGGAAGGGATAAAATAGTGAACCTTAAGGAACAAGCAAAAATAAAGGGCGAAAAATAAATGGGTTTTAATCTAAAGAAAACAGGCATAATTGCAGTGTTATTTGTTGTTTCATTACTGGTTGTTTTTCCTGTTCAAATGGTTAAGGCTCAAACAACAACCGTGACTGTTTCGCCACAAACCAGTACACCCATTGTGGGTCAAACAATAACAATAAACATCGAATTAAGCAACGCGCAGAATCTTTACGGAGTTGACGTAATGCTTAATTGGAATCCGGATTTTCTAAGCCTTAAGACAAATCAGTCCTTCGTAGATATAAAAACTTACCCAAATGGAATATTAAATGATCCAGTATCAGTGGTTCAGGACACGGCCACGCAAGCATTAGGCCAATACCACCTTGTCGCAACCTCCTATACCCCAGCAACTGGCTTTAGCGGAAGCGGAACTATCGCAACTTTGAAGTTCACGGTAACAGGTGCAGGACAGTCCTCTTTGACGGTGTCAAGTACGCTTGCTAACTACGACCCAAGCGGCTCTTCAGCCATAGCTCACACTGATGTAAGCGGCACAGTTGACGCCACCGCAAGCTCCTCTTCGTCATCCACATCTCCGACACCCACATCAACATCTTCATCTTCACCATCCTCGACGCCATCGCCAACACCGACGGCTCCTGAATTTCCATTGATTGCAACATTATCCATCGTTGCCATCATGGCGTTGGTTGCCGTCGTTTTATCTGTGAAAAAAATCATGAAGCCGACTTCTTCAAGAATTGAACCCTGAGATAGCCGTTTTAAAGATGGCTATGCGTGCCAATCAAGAGGCAAACGCTAAAAATGAGTGGACAGAAAAGGCCTAGGTTTATCTGAGTGTTGACTCATGACGACTCCTACGCCGGAGGTGGCGTTCGCATACAGCCTGCAACTGCCAAAGTTAGTGCCCACGTTATGTCGTGGTGGCTGTTTTGTGGTGGCTGAATTGCAGGTGCTTGTTTTAGCGAAGTTTTCACGCCGACTTACCGCCGATTAAAAAATAAAGTAAAGTACAGTAAGCCTCGAATCGCCGTTTTCTTTGGGGCGGAAATGAACGGGGAAACACGGGGAACCACAGAATTAAACGGAATACAACGGATGGCAGCGGAATTCAACGGGGAAAAACGCAGCCTGCAAACATTTCAAACGCTGAATCAAAAAAGCAACCCAAACCATCAAAACCCAAATCTCAAAGCCGAAGCTTACGCCGCCGGCAAAGACACAACTTAAAAATTCAGCAAAAACCAGCGTTAAAACACAACAAACTACCGAGACCAAAAAATAAGGATGCTTAAAGAGGAGTAATTTTCACGATATTTCTTTTTTCAAGCCTACGCAACGCGTCTAAGCACTCGTCTTTTTTCTCGCCAGTAATGTTTAGGTTAATCATTATGTCTTTAACTGAAACTTCTGCTTTACCGAAATTCTGATGCCGCTTGTAAAGATGCTGAACGATAGATTTTTCAAGCTTCCCGCATCGCCAAGTAGTATTTCGAATCAAAACAACGATGGTTCGAACAAGTGTTTGCTCCTTAGATTTTCTTCCCCTCAGATCTCCCAAGTCTCCCCACCGCCCAAAATAAAGTACATCATAGTTTTTAAAGTTTGTTCCCAAACGGATAAGACCCTAATTTTAGCTGAGACAGCGCCGTCACAGATTTTTTTTGAAGTAAAAACCGTTTTTTTTACCATAGTATTTTTCCAGTCCGCCAATTTTCAGGTACCCACATTTTTGATAAAGTTTCAATGCGGATGTATTGTCTTCGCGGACCTCTAAGTGACATTCAGTTATGCCCTTCTGCTTGAGAATATCCTCTGTTTCCTTAAGCATTTTACTGGCAACGCCCTTTCGCCGGCAGGAAGCTGCCACATTTACTGTTATTATATGCCCATACAGTGTATCGTTTTCAATTTCCACTTGCGCAATTATGAATCCCTCTACATCGCTGTTTGCTTTAGCTACTAACGCGATTGTATTGTAATCTGAAAGCAAGTAAGCTATTTGCCGTTTTGTGAAGGCTTCTTGGTCAAAGCATTGCTCTTCAATTTCGCATAGCTTATCAAGTAGCCTGAGGGAAGCGGTTTCAATTTTTATTTCCATTTTAATATCTAAAGAGTAATTACGGTGGAGGACCGATTTTAATTTTTTCCGTGTTTGCTGCCGCGGATATTGCTGGTTTTAGTTCGAGGTATTGCTGGGATACCAAGCCTATGATGAAGAATAACCACAATGTTATGATTCTTGTAAGTATCGTTGCTGTAGCGGCCAGTGCTCCTTGGACACCCATTGAAATGAAAAGGGTAGTCATTACTGCCTCTGGAAGACCAACTTCAAATGGTATGCCTACGGGAATTGATTTGACCGCTAAGAATATGGCTGAAGTGACGAGAATTATGCTCCATGAAACTGGATGCCCAAGCGATATAAAGACGAAGTAGGGTACGCTTAGACTAAAAACCCAAGATATGAGCAGATAGACCAGTGCATAAGTTATAGTTCTTGGGTTATGTCGGAACTCTTTCATTGAATCGTGAAAGTGCTCTGTGATTTCGACAGCTTCTTCTTTCAATTTTCCCAGCTGCGTTTTGCCAATGCGAATTTTTTGTGCAATCTTTGTAATCCAATTGACTAATTTTAAGGTCCATTGCTGCTTGAAAGACAAGGCAATCATTAAAACAAGTATAACTATTATTGCTGCTGCAACCAGTATAATCAGATTGAATACCAAGGGGTTAACGTTGCCTCCAAAGGCAAGTAACACTAATCCTGCGATTAGCGCAAAAGCGTTTATTGCTGTGCCAAGAAGCCTATGAGTATAAAGTGACGCCACCACTTTTCCGAATGAGCCGCATCCGTCTCTTGTAAGCAGATATGTTCGGGTTACTTCCCCGCTGATGGATTGCGCTGGAACAATGGTGTCAACGTACATGCCGTACCAAACATAGAGGTAAGCTCGAACTATACTCATTTTGATGGAGAGGTGATTAGTTAACACATGCCAAGAAATGGTAAAGAATAACACTTGAAGTAAACCGAACAATATAGCTATAGAATAAATAATTGGATTGGCGGTTTTGGCCGTGGCAAATATTCCTATAATGTTTACTTTGAACAGATAAATGTACAAGAAAAAACCTACTAAACCTAGAAGTGGAAAAAGCACAGACTGCCATGATAATTTTGGTTTAGTAGGCTGCATTTAAGTTCTTTGCACCTATGGCAAACGGTGACTATCAGCTATTATATACTTTGCCTAAATCCATCCCTATAGATCTTTAAGCAAGCGCGTTTTGTGGTCGAGGAAGAATGTGAACATCAAAAAAGATTAACTAACAACAGAATTAGAGAGTTGCAATGGATTACTTTTCATTAAATGTTGTTTTATAATTAAGAATAAATAAAAAACAAAAAAGAATTAGGTTATTTTTGAAGCTTTCAGTAACGTGGTCTGTAACCGCCGCCGCTTCCACCCGAGCCTCTCCGGTCTCTGTCTCTGCCGCCGCCGTATCCTCCGCCGCCTCCGCCGTATCCTCCGCCGCCGCGTCTGTCTCTGCCGCCGCCGTATCCTCCGCCGTATCCTCTGCTGCCTCCTCTTCCTCCGCCTCTGTAGGGTCGTCTTTCTTGTTCGTATGTTTTGCTTGAGACGTTGTTTTCTGTGTTTACTTCTGTGGTTAGGGGTTGTGCTGCGGGTTCGAGTTTGCCGTATTTGCCGATGTTTAGGCGTATGTTGCCTTTGAATAGGGTTACGTATCCGTTTTCTACGCGGATTGTGTCGTTTTCGTTGACTTTTTCGATGTTGTCGTCCCAGAGTGTGACGTATACGACTCCTGTTTCATCTCCGACTAATGCGTCAGATACCTTGTGTGGGGATCCGTCTCTGCCCATTGGGATTTCTCGGATTTCTGTTTTAGATACTACTTTGGCCGTAACGTTAACCGCTTTTGATTGTGGGGTTAAGTCGCCGACTTTAGCTTCTACAGGTTGCTTTTTGTTTTCGAAAAAACCTTCAACAGCCAATTGATTCAACATCCATGTTTTTGGTTCTAAGGGAAAGGTACAGGTTCTCTGCACTTAAGTTTTTCGCTTCGCCGGATTTTTGAGTGGCGCTTTTGTTTGATTTCAAGTTTTCTAGTTAATTTTGCCGGCTTTTTAAGTTGCGGCTTTGCCGGCGGCGTAAGCTTCGGCTTTGAGATTTGGGTTTTGATGGTTTGGGTTTAAGTCTTTTGGGGAGACCATAAATGCCCAAGTTTTATTTGTTGTATTCAAAATGTATACATTTGATGGTTTGAATGGAAGAGGTTATAACTTCGTTTCTCCGAGGAACTTGTCAAGAAAGTTGACCAAGCGGTTTCCAGAGGGTACTTTAAAAGCAGAAGCGAAGCCCTCAGGGGAATAATAGAAGAATATCTACAGGAGCATCCTGAATTGTTTTTAGGCGATAAAGTTCAATCGCTATTGGATAAGGCGCCTGCTTTAGGCTACAAGGATTTGGAGAAAGTTGGCGCTAAGCTCTTCAAAGGCACAAGTTGTTAAGCTCGTCGCTGAAGGCCACGCTTAATGTTGGTTTTACTGGATACTGACGTTATCTAAATGAAAAATCTAATATATTGCAAGGTCGTTTCTCCTGTTGCCTTAAAAAAAGACACGGAAAAATAAAACGTCTATTTGAGGAGCGTGTTTTCGTCTGGCGGCTGCTTGATTAACCCGTGCTTCATAAGCATCTCGGTTGATTGTCTGGCGTTTAGGATTATGGCTGAAGCCCGCTCGTACAGTTCTTGCCTGCTGGGCTTCACTCTTGCCACGCCCTGCTCAATCGATTTCAGGGCGCATGCAACGGCTTCTCTGGGGAAAACTTCCCACTCATCCATCTGGGGCAGGATGTTTTTCTCGTTTATTCCTCGTTCTTCCGCGTAGTTTGCCAGCTCCTGCGCCGCTGCAATACACATATCGTCCGTGACGCCTTTTGCCTTCACGTCCAAGACGCCTCGGAAAATCCCCGGAAACCCCAAGCTGTTGTTCACCTGGTTGGGGAAGTCGCTTCTCCCAGTCGCCACAATGCGTGCTCCTGCTTCCTCTGCGTCCCAAGGCCAAATTTCAGGTATGGGGTTTGCGCACGCAAAAATTATCGCGTTCTGCGCCATCGTTTTGATCCATTCTTTTTTGATGGTGCCCGGCCCAGGTTTTGAAGCGGCAACAACTGCATCCACGCCTCTGAACGCCGCCGTGATGTCGCCGGTTCTGCCTTCACCGTTAGTTTTCTGTGTAACATCATATTTCCATGGGTCCTCCTCTTTTGTGATGTCTTTTCTGCCCGCGTGAACGACGCCTTTGCTGTCGGCAAGTATGATGTTGCCTGGTTTAACGCCCCACTTCATAAGCACGTAAGCCGTCCGAATATTTGCTGCTCCCGATCCAACCAGTGTGATTAGGCTTTCCTGCGGTTTTTTGCCTACGATTTTGAAAGAGTTAATCAGCCCAGCCAAGATTACGGTGGCGGTTCCTTGCTGGTCATCATGCCAAACGGGAATGTTCAGTTGCTGGCAGGATTTCTCAAGGACATGAAAACACTTCGGTTTCTCAATATCTTCGAGGTTAATGCCGCCAAACGACGGTTCCAAAGCGCTGCAAATACGGACTATTTCATCGGGGTCCTTGGTTCTTAGGCATATTGGAAACGCGTCAACGCCGCCTAAATACTTGAACAGCAGCGCTTTTCCCTCCATTACAGGCAACGCCGCTTCAGGACCAATATCGCCCAGCCCCAAAACGCGGGTGCCATCCGAAACCACCGCCACGGAGTTCCAGCGATTGGTCAATTCAAATGATTTGTCGGGGTCCGCTTGGATTTCTCTGCATGGAGCAGCTACGCCGGGGGTGTACCAGATGGCGAAATCGTCAACGCTTCTGATAGCGCATTTGGGGATAACCTGCATTTTTCCCTCGTAAAACCTGTGCATCGGCGAGGATAGCTGCGCGGGTCTTTTGGCTTTGGCAAGCAGTTCATCCACGGTTGGTTTAGGCTTGTCTGATGAACCCAAAACATATTTCTCCTGTTCAACCGCCTAAATATCAGCCGATGGTTTTAAGCGTTTCCGCAGAGCGAAATATGGCTCCTTCAATGTTTTTTTTGTACCAAACTCCTGCGGTTTTCTAGATGAACCAAATAGGCGCATGTAGATGGGCCAAAGATCACACAAATGAAAGTGGAACAAGCAATAAGTATTTAAGTGTACTTTTCCACTTTTACACTTTGATTCTAAATGACTGTAAGCATAAAAATAGACGATTTAAAAAAACAAAAACTCGATCGTTTCCTAGCTCAGCTGCTGCTAACGGAAGGCAAAAAAGTAACGCTTCAGGAAGCAGTAGGACTTATGATTGACCATGCACTGGAAAACCAGGATGAATTCATTCAAAACCTAAAAGAGGTACCACCACTTGAAGATGATCCAATCTGGAAAATGATGGAAAATGCAAAACATTTGGGTATTAAGGACTTATCGACAAATATTGATGAATATCTCTACGGAAGCCAAACTTGATGGCGATTTTTATCGATACAGGAGTCTTCCTTGCTCTTTATAATGTTGACGATCATTATCACCAAAAAAGCAAAGAATTGATCAAAAACGCCTTAACGGGAAATCTCGGAAGATTGTATACCTCAGATTACATAATAGATGAGGCTATAACAACCTTATTGGTAAGAACGAGACAACACAAAATAGCGGTAGAGCTAGGAAAATACCTGATTGAATCACCAAGAATAACAAAGCTAACTGTGGACCAGGACGCATTTAATGTTGCATGGTCAAAATTCAAGAGTATGGAAGACAAAGGTCTAAGCTTCACAGATTGCACCTCAATAGCGTTAACAGAGAAACATGGGATAAAACAAATAATGAGCTTCGACTGTGGATTCGACGGCTTAACCCAAAGAATATGCTAACACGTCTCGCTCTCAAGCCTAACTTACGGGATTTTCCTTGATAATATTGAGTTCACTTACACTCCGATGGCAGCAGCGTTTATTTTTGTACAGCCTATCCCCGGTCTACTAGATGCGTCTATTAGGTTCCAAACATGATTCATCATAGCACTGCAACGAATGAAGACGTGCACTTTTCTATGCAGAACAATGCTGTTTCATGTACAAGAATTGCAGAATGAGCTGTTTTTAATTGTTTTTGACATATCAGAATATTTAAGAGCAATCGTGAATACAGTTTTTATTGGTTTGTAAGGTGTTTTAGATGTCGAGTGTTAAAACTGGGAAAGAAGCGAAGAAAATTGATTTGGGGGCTAAAGTTGCGCCGTATCCGATGCCTGTGGTTTTGGTTGGGGCAAACGTTAAGGGGAAAGCGAATTTCTTAACGGCTGCGTGGTTCATGATGGCGGGAACGACTCCGCCGAACGTGGCAATTGCATTGAATAAAGCGCATTACACCAATCAAGGCATAAAAGACAACAAAACCTTCAGCGTCAACATACCCTCAGAGGATACGATGAAAGCCGCTGACTACTGCGGGATAGTTTCGGGCTTAAAAGCGGACAAATCAGGGATTTTCGATGTGTTCTATGGCAAGTTAAAAACTGCGCCTATGATTGCTGAGTGCCCTGTTAATCTTGAATGCAGCCTCGACAAAGTCGTCGATAACGGCTCGCACGAGATGTTCGTCGGCGACATCGTGTCCACTTTCACGGAGGAAAAATACTTGACTGCTGGAGCTGTTGGCCTCAAAAAGGTGAAGCCATTCATGCTATCCTTGAACGACAGGATTTATTATGGGTTAGGCGAGCAGAAAGGGAAGGCGTGGGAAGCGGGCAGAGGCTACAAGCCGTAAGATACAGCTGCATCTTAGGAAGGCTTCTTAGCTTCTATGATAGCGCAATCAATTGTAAATAGTAGCCCTCTCTCCTCTTTGTGAAAAACGTGGTTTGGGTTGCTTTTTTGTTTCAGGGTTTAAATTGGTTGCTGGTTGCGGCTAGAAATGGTGAAAAATGGTAGAAAATGGTAAAAAATGGTAAAAAAAGGCTAGCGCCTCAGTGCGCTGGTTAAAAAATCGGTGTTTGCCTACCAATCAGGTTTTCTCTTCCAAATGTTAAATGTACATTGTCCCCAACAATAAGAACCGGCTTTGTATTGACAACCATTACAGCTGGCACCTGTGAATTTAGGCACTGACTCCCGTTTTGACTGAACCCGAACAAAAACCTTCTTCGGCTCCATGCCCTGATTGACGGGGGCGCCCTCTTTCTGGAACTTCAAACGCAGCGGGCATTTTTCGTAAACTGCAGGATCAGAAAAAATCGATTGAGGACAAGTTTGACCCCCACACACACGAACACTAACCTCAAACTCCCCAAAACCACCCTCAACCCTAGCATACTCACAACAAACCACCTTCACTTCTCCCCCAACAACACACTACACAAACAAGTATAAAACCTAAACAAACTTCGTTTAGTGATTATGTTTGCAGACCATGTGATGCTTGCGGTCGCATTCCATGTTCGATCTTCATAAGGCATTATTGGTCTCCAAAACGCGTTTGGATTTACAAATATTTTTATCTAAATTTCGTAACTGAGGTCTACCCTTGTTCTAACTTGTTTACTTGATAAAGCTGAAAACATGTTTGAAAAAACTAAAAGATATTTTTTATTCACCGGTAACCTTAGTTCAAATTGATCGGTTGTTAATCTGGCTTGATAATAGACTTTAAACTCATGACCGTTTCTCCAATTGATGAAGTCGATTTCATCCATCACAAACACATCAATGTCGTTTCCAGAACCTCCTGTTGCCACGAAGTAACCTTGTACAAGAGGGTCTTTAGCTTCTCTGGGAATATTAAACTCATTCCACTGACAATTTCCGTCAGGAACGACTAGCAGCCCATTGACTATGTTTATTGTTCTCCTAGCCATACAGAGTCAATGGTTTATTCCTTTAATTTCGTTTTAAGCTTTTGCATCGTTTGCTTTTGGATATTTGGGTTAGGTTCTTCTGTTTGTCTGCCGAGGGGGAATGTGGGAAATTTGAGAGACTAACGCAGTTAGGAGGTTTGGGTTTGGAGTAACCTTTTAATCTGCTCGCTACAATAGGCTAAAAAAGGTAACCTGAATTGAGCGACGAAGTTAAAAGCCCGAAACCTGAATGCGACAAGTTTACAGCCATAAATGAGTTAGCTCGCCGCAGAGGTTTTTTCTGGCCGTCTTTTGAGATTTATGGTGGCAGCGGCGGCTTTGTAACTTATGGTCCGCTTGGTGCACGTTTGAAGCAGAATATTGAGGCTAAGCTTAGGGAGCTTTTTGTTAAAAAAATTGGTATTTACGAGATGGAGTCATCGGTGATTGCGCCCGCTAAAGTTTTTGAGGCTTCGGGTCATGTGGATCATTTTAAGGAGCCGATGGTTGAGTGCCAAAACTGCCATACCCGTTTCCGAGCTGATCATTTGCTTGAGGAAAAAGGCATCACTTCGGCTCAGGCAGAAAAAATGAGTTTAGCTGAAATTAACCAGGAGATGGAGCATCATTGTGTTGTTTGCCCCGATTGCCGCGGTAGATTCGGCGAACCCCAACGTTACCTGACCATGTTTGAAACCACCATTGGCCCCTACTCGGGTGCGGTTGGTTACGGGAGACCTGAAGCGGCACAGAATATTTTCGTTGAATTCAACCGCCTCTACACTGTTGCCCGCGAGCGGCTTCCTTTCGGAGCCATCCAAATCGGGCACGCTTTGCGCAACGAGATTTCGCCCAGACAAGGCTTAATTCGCCTTAGGGAATTCACGATTTCTGATTTAGAGTTCTTCTTTGACCCTGAAGAGCCCTGTTGCCATCTGCTTTCGGAAGTGGAGGGCGAGGTTTTGCCTATTCTGCTCGCTGAGACAAGGCTCAAGGAACGCGAGGACACCACAAACTTCACGGTTAGGGAGGCGCTTGACCAGAAAATTATTCGGTCGGAGTGGCAGGCGTTTTTTATGGCGATGGCGAAGAGGCTTTTGGTGGATCTCGGGGTGCCAGTGGAGAAACAGCGGTTTATCGAGAAACTCGAGTGGGAGAAGGCGCATTATTCAAGCCAAAGCTTTGACCAGGAAGTTCTGGTTGACCGTTGGGGCTGGGTGGAGGTTTCAGGGCACGCGTACCGAACAGATTACGATTTGAAATGCCACATGCAGGCAAGCGGCGTTGACATGACCGTTTACAAAGAATACGCGAATCCCGTTGAAAAAGAAGAACTCACGGTGAAGCCGATTATGGCTAAGCTGGGTCCAGTTTACAAGAAAGAAGCCGCAAAGGTGGCGGCGTTGCTTGCAAAGGTTCCTGCGCAGGAGGTTGCGGACGCCATTCAGAAGCAAGGCTGCTTCAAAGTTGAAAACTACGAGGTTAAAGCTGACCAAGTGGACATCAGCAGGCGGAAAACCACTGTTCGGGGAAAACGCTTTATTCCGCATGTGGTGGAGCCAAGCTTCGGCTCGGACAGGCTTTTTTATGTGGCTTTGGAGTACGCGTACGGCGTCAAGGATGACCGGGTGGTTATGAGTTTTCCAAGAAGCATCGCGCCGATCCAAGTTGGCGTTTACCCGTTGATGAGCAAAGACGGCCTAGACACCAAAGCGGCGCAGTTGCAGAAGACGCTGGCGAACGAGGGTTTCATGGTTGAACTGGACGAAGCAGGCTCCATTGGCCGCCGCTACGCAAGAGCTGACGAGTCAGGCGTACAATTAGGAATAACCATCGATTACGACACGCTAAAAGACGACACAGTGACCATACGCGACCGCGACAGCTGGCAGCAAGTTCGAACCCCAGTGAAAGATTTGCCGGAGCTCCTGCAAAATTATTTTCAGGGAAAAATAAACTTCAGAAATTTAGGCTTGCTGGTTGAAAGCTAAGCAGCTAACTTTTTTAATGAAACAATTGTTAGTAACATGAGAAAACAGGGACAATTATAGGCGGGGAACAATGGTACTTCCATCAGAAACAGAAGAACGCGTGAAACGCAGAGCCTTGAACGTTTGCCAAGACAACCTACGCAAGGTTGTAGATGTGTCGAGGAAAATTCCTCAACTTGCCGAATGCTTTGCAAGCGGAGACAAAGAAAACGCAAGAAAACTCTTCAGCGAAATAAGAGTGGGCGAAGAAGAAGTCATCAAGGCAAGACGCATGGTTTCTCAGGAGCTAGCGGAGATAGGCGCCATTTTGATTGCCCGCGAAGACTTTTTGCGATTCACAAATTTGTCAAGTGAAATAGCCGATTTCTCAGAGGGAATCGCTTATTATTTGGTTGAAATTATGGAGCATAACTGGAATATTTCGCCGGACGTCAAAAAAGACCTGCTTAAGCTGTCTTTAGCCGTTTTGGACACGGTGCTCAAACTCCGAGAAACAATGATGGTGTTAAACTATGGTTCACAGAAAACGTTGGAGAAAGCTAAAGACGTAGAAATCGCCGAGCGAATAGTAGATGACCAGTACCGAGCGTTAACCATAAAAGTCCTAAACGGCAAACTCGACGTGCCGGTGCTTCTGCTTCTAAGAGACATATTGCAGCTGCTGGAAAACAGCGCGGACAAAGCTGAAGACGCAGCGGATGCGGCGCGGATGCTTTCCTTCATCATGTAAACGAGCCGACTTGCATGCAGAAAACCAAAGTTGAACTCATCGACAACTTCTTAGTCGTGTGGAATCCATCTGAAGGCTCGCAGCTGTACAGGGCAGGGTACTATGGGAAGCCGGTTGGGATTGCTAAACCAAAAATCCCCGAGTTCGATGCGCCCTTGATTTTGGATTTGATGGAGGGCTTGTACCTTGTTGAGGACAAGAAAATAGAAATTTACGAGAACCCAGGGGCCTGCAAGGTCAGCCTCAAAAAGCTCAAGCAGAAAGCCAAGCAGCTGTACGCTGAGTTTGAAGAGAAATACGCGGTTTACCGTGACCTGCGAGGCAACGGAATGATTGTTACGCCGGGCATAAAATTCGGCTGCGACTTCGCCGTTTACAAGTACGGACCAGGCGTTGAACATGCACCCTACATGGTTTCGGTTAAAAAGGCAGGCTCAGACATCTCCGCCACAGAAATCGTCAAGGCAGGACGACTCGCCACAACCGTGCGCAAACGCTTCATAATCGCAGTGCCCGATTTGGCAGCGGACAGGGTGAAGTACCTGATTTTCAAATGGTTCAAAGCCTAAGAAACGTTTTTAGTTGTATTATGGGTCCTTTTAGACCGAGCTAGTTTCCTTTCAACCCTCATCGCTGATGCCTTTATCAGTTCTTGCTTAACAGGCTCTCTAACTTTTACTCCTTTAGCTAAGCCGTCCAGCAGTTCAGTTGGATTTTCAACAACGAACTCATTTTTTTTCTTCGTGTTTTTTGCTTGGCTCAATTTTATCGCATCTAATCCATGTTACCTTTAGTTCGCGATTATTGTTTGGTTTTGGAATTCTCCTCGGATGGTTTGGTGCGGATAAATTTTTGTCGCTGCAAGCGAGCAGCCTTCTTCCAGTTTTACGTCGTCTGCGACTATTGAGAGGGCGGTTATTTTTGTGGGTTTAAGCTGGCTTGAGTTAACAACTACGTGTCTGCCGATTATGCTTTCGAATACTTCAGCGTTTTCCCCGATTATCACTCTATCCATCACGGCTGAATTCGTCACAACAGCGTTTTTGCCGATTCGGGTGAAGTTATCAATGCATGAATCCACAATTCTTGCGCCATCCTCAATCTGGCAGTGCCTCCCAATCAAAACGGCGCCTTCAATAGAGATTTTCTTTTGTTTTATTTTATGGATTATTTCTTGGCGGCGTTTTTCTGAATCGCTGCTTTCGCCTTGAACCCAAATTTTGGTTTCCGCGTTTAATCTTCCGCCGAATTCGTTAAGGGTGGAGAAGCCGCCGTGCAGCATGTTCTTCTGGGCGTCTAAGTAGCTTTTAGGTGTGCCCACGTCAAACCAGCTGCCCTTCAACGTGTAACCGTAAACTGGGCGTCCAGTCTGGATCACGTAGGGTATGAAGTCGTAGCCGAAGTCTAACCTGTTTTTTTCCTTGATGATTTGTTGAACGCCTTTTTCCTTAAAAATCTTTTTCACTTCAGGGGAGAGCACGTATAAACCTGTGTTGGCAAGGTTGCTGGGGGCGTCTTTAGGCAACGGCTTTTCAACAAATTTTTTGATGCAGCCGGTTTTGTCGATGTCAGCTATCCCTAAGCCTTCAACGTTATCAACTTCCCTTAACACTATGGTTAAGACAGCGCATTTTTCCTTATGAAAATCAATTAAGCTCTTGACTTTTATGTCAAAAATGTTGTCGCCTTGAACCGCAAAAACCGGGTTGTTAAGCTCATAGTACTCCATGTTTATCCGCGCGGAATCAGCGCTTCCCAAATCTTCAACGTTAGGCTGATATTTGATGTGGATGCGGGGTTTTATGTTGTAACGCGCTGAGAACCCGTAGCCTGACTCAAAATAATCATACAAGTCGCGGTAGTTAGTGTAGCCTTTAACTCCGAAGATAAAGTTGCGGATGCCCTGGCTTGCCAGCGACAAAAGAGAAAACTCCACAAGCGGCCTGTTCAAGAAGCGCAGGCAGGCTTTGCTTGTTTCAGCCGTTAAGGGTAAGAGGCGTGTGGCTTTTCCGCCTACCGGAATGATTACTCTTATCTTTTCAGGAGCATAGCTGTCTCCTACCAGCGGGGCATATTTGTCGCTCAACATTTCACCAACAATTCACAGTTTATAAGAATAGTTTGTACGCTAATCCTTTTAACGTTTCTTATGAACTGGACTCTGTCTCTAAAAACTTGGTTAACGCGTCAGGATCACGGCTACATCAACGATGAACTCCAACAACTTGTGAAACGCTGGCACCTATCAAAAAAGGTAACATATTTTGGGACAGTTTGCGACAGTTTACGACAGTTTACGACAGTTACCGACACAACCTGCAAATTATTTAAGTTTTCATCCAAAAAAGCAACTTGAAGCAACCTGTTCAAAAAAATAGCACGCAAATTGTTATTTATACAAACGAAAAAAGCATCAAAATTAGAGACACAGCCTATAAACTGCAATACACAAAAAACAAAGACTTCACTAATTTTTTGGCTGTGCCTCAAACAAGCCTTTGTTGCCAGCACTGTTTTATAAAAAATGGTTTGGGATGGTTAATCTATGGTTTAGTCTGTTTAGCCCATTCTTCTTTTACAGCTTTTGTGATGTTATCGAGGTTTGTCTGCGCTGTGAGGTCAGCGATTACGTTGTTTAGTTCGTTTTTTATCAGCAAAGAGACCTCGTTTGGTCGAAGCGGCTCCGGTCTTGTGGCTTGATAAACTCTGAGGGCACGCATGCAAAACTTTACCATCAATTTTAACTGTTGACTCTGTAAATCTGAAAGCTCGTTTTTGCTGTTTTTCATCATCTTGTCAAAACCGTTTGAATCCCATTTTTTTTCTTCGGTCATTTTTAACCAATCCTTACCGTTTCATATCAATCATGCATTATAGCCTTTTCTACTAATTGCATCTAGCTGCTAAGAAATAGGGGTTTTTGGTTTGCCAAGCTTCCTGTTAACGCTTGATTGGATAAACGAAAGGTATTCAGGTGAGGGTCTTCCGGGTCGGCTTTTGAATTCTCCGTGGAACTGAGAGGCAAAGAAGAAGTAGTTTTTCGGCAATTCTAGGGTTTCCATTCTTCTGCCGTCACTGCTTTTGCCGGTAAAGCATAAACCATTGTTCTTTAGGTTTTCTTGGTAGTCCAAGTTAACTTCAAAGCGGTGTCTGTGGCGTTCATAGATTTCTTCCTGCCCGTACATTTCGTAGGCAAGAGTGCCTTTTTGCAAAACCACTTTGTGTGCACCCAAACGCATTGTTGCGCCCTTGATTTCTATGCCGCGCTGCTCGGGCATAAGATCTATGACTGGATATGGAGTTTCAGGGTTAATTTCGGTGCTGTTTGCATCTTTTAAGCCGCAGACGTTTCGAGCGTACTCGATGACTGCTAATTGAAAACCGTAACAAATTCCTAAGAATGGAACATCATTCTCTCGGGCAAACTGGACGGCTGCAATTTTCCCTTCAGTTCCTCTGGGTCCAAATCCGTATGGAACGAAAACTCCGTCAAAATTGGCAAGGTCTTTTACGCATTGAGGCTCATGCTCAAGTTTCTCAGCCTCCAGATAAGAGATGCAAACCTTAGTTTTGCATGCGCCGCCGGCGTGTCGAAGTGCCTCGGTCATGCTTACGTAGCTGTCGGTTAAACCTGCGTATTTGCCTACTAAAGCTATTTTTACCTCATTTTCTGGATGTATCAGCCCGTCAACGAACGTCTGCCAAGGTCCGAAATCTTTAGTGTCACATTTGACGGCTAGTCTTTGACATATGAAATCGCCCATGCCTTGCTTATCTAAAATAAGCGGCACTTGATAAACGGATTCAGCATTGTAGGAGCAGAAGACGGCGCTTTCGGGAATGGTGCCGAATAGGGCTATTTTTCGGAGGGCTTCCTCATCAATCATTTTGGGGCTTCTAGCCACTATGGTGTCAGGTTGAATTCCGATGCGTCTTAACTCGTTAACGCTGTGCTGTAGGGGTTTAGTTTTCATTTCGCCTGTAACATCTAAAATAGGCACTAAAGCCAAATGTACATAAAGCGTATTCTCGTAGCCTTCCTCCATGCGCATCTGGCGGATAGCTTCCAAAAACGGTAATCCTTCAATGTCGCCAACTGTTCCCCCAACTTCAGTCAAAACGACATCAGCAGATGAAGTTTTGCCGACGATTTTTATGCGATTTTTAATTTCGTTTGTGACGTGGGGCACAATTTGGACGCATCGACCCAAAAAGTCGCCTCGCCGCTCTTTCTCAATTACAGATTTGTAAACGCTGCCTGTAGTTAAGTTATTTTCCTGTTTGAGACGTAAATCTAAGAAGCGTTCGTACCAGCCTAAATCTAAGTCGGTTTCTCCTCCGTCGTCGGTTACGAAGACTTCCCCGTGCATATACGGATTCATCGTTCCTGCATCAACGTTTACATAAGGGTCGATTTTTACAACTGTAGGCTTGATTCCTCGAGCTTGAAGCATTTTGCCGATGGAAGAAGTCAATATGCCCTTACCGACTGAACTTAACACGCCGCCCGTCACGAAAATATACTTAACCATGATATTCCCCGCAATTAACCTACACCTTTCAATCATACTTAATATAACTCTTTTGTGTAATGAACTGCAAAAATGTGCAATCCAGAATGATTTACTTCAAACATGTAAGCAGAATAATGAGGCGCGGTTGCTTCATCTGCGGTTGTTGTCCGCATAAAATTTGATTGAAATTTGATTTAGAATTGTCTTTTATGGCAGAAATATTTTAATAAGAACCCGCTAAGTATGCGTGGAGATAGATATGCCTAAAGCCTTTGTGTTGATAAACGTTGAATCAGGCTCGGAAGAAGAAGTTCTTGGGCTGATCAGAAAAATAGAAGGTGTAGAAGATGCATACTACTCTTACGGCGTGTATGACATAATTACTAAAGTAAAAGCTGAGACAATGGAAAAACTCAGGGAAACGGTTACGCAAAAAGTAAGAACCATAGGCAGAGTCAGGTCAACGTTAACGCTGATAATGATGGAAGAATAACCGCTACGAACCATCGCTCTCTTATTTATTTTTGCTTATAAAGCAAATACTGTGGCACTAAGTGTTTCCGCCTCTTTTCGGGCAAAGGCCGCAAACCTATGGTCCCGAATTGTTCTGACTTATGGCCCTATAGAGCTAAACAATAGAGCTGAAATAAAATTACAGAAAAGAGGTAAACGGCTAATTTTCCCAATTTTAATTTATTTTTAAGAATAATCAAGCGGTAACTTTGGAGCTTCATAGGAAACATTTTAATGCAGAATTAACCAATAAATTATCATAGGATTGGATTGATATGCCGACAGCCTTTGTTCTAATAAATACCGAGATAGGCTCGGAATCTGATGTGCTGAAAGAACTCAAAAAAGTCGAGGGTGTTGAAGAGGCATCAGCCGTTTACGGAGTCTACGACATAGTAGCAAGAGTTAAAGCAGACACCATGGATAAATTAAAAGAAATAGTAACATGGCGCATTCGACGACTAGACAAAGTACGGTCAACACTAACAATGATTGTCGTTGAAGAACGTTAAAATCATTTAAACTCCCTTTCTTTTATAATATAACAGCCCCAAAGACGCCCCAACGTTATTTTTAAATGCGTGAGATTTAACTATAGGTCTCACACCAGAAAAAACCCGATAAAATTAAATTTAACAAAAAGGTTCTAGACCTCCCCATAATAAGCGCTAAGTTGTGACTGTATCAAGCTAGTCACATAATTTTAAATTGTGTATGACTAATCTTAACAATCCATGCGTCTTGAGCTGTGAGACAATGAAAGCAAACGTGCAAATCCACAACAGGAAAACAGGACAGAGCCACATCCTAACGGGAACTCTCACTGTGAACAGATGCATTAAACTTTTTAAAGGTTGGATAAAGCGGTTTGGACAACAATCAACCCTTTTTTCGTTCCCTTTGAACAAGAAAGAACATCCAAACCTCTGAATCCAACCGCCCATCCCCCAAACAAAAGGAGATTGTAAGAAAAATGCCAACTGCATATGTACTTTTAAATACTGAAATAGGAGCCGAAAATCAAGTTTTGAAAGCCCTTAAAAAAATCGAAGGCGTCGAAGAGGCGCATCACCTCTGGGGCGTCTATGATATAATCGCAAACGTCAAAGCAGACAGCATGGATAAACTCAAATATGTCATAACAAAAAGAATCGAGAAAATCGGCAAAATAAACTCAAAACTAACCATGATAATAAACGAAAAAAAACAGACAAAACTGCAAGAACAAGTGATTTTTGAGCAAACCCCCATTCCACAATAAATAATAACTTAACTTTCGGTTTTGGCTAACAATATTTTTTACCTTCGCAGCTTAATTCTCTAATTTAACTTGGAGAACAGCAGCTTTGAGTAGGCAACAGGAGATGCACATTGGGTTTGACGATACAGACTCAACGAAGGGAGGCTGTACAACCTATCTTGCGGCATTGCTTATTGAAGAGCTTGAAAAGTTCAACGTTGAATTTACTGATTTTCCACTCTTAATTAGGCTTAATCCAAACGTGCCATGGAAAACACGAGGCAACGGCGCCCTCTGCCTGAGATTCAAGTACGACGCCGAATTTGAAGAAGAAATAAAAAAGTCAGCGACAACTTTATGGGAAGAAAACTCAGCTATCAAAGAAAGGGGGACAGATCCCGGAATAGTTTTTTTTAAGGGGCAAAATATTCCCGAAGAACTGGGGGTTTTTGCGAAAAAAACCGAGACAAGCATTGTAAAACTCAAGGAAGCTATGGCGTTAATCAAGAAGTTTGGGGCTGAAGCGTTGGGCTTTAACTCTTGCCGAGGCATCATCGGTGCGTTGGCAGCCATAGGCGAAACCCTCAACTGCGACCACACCTACGAGTTAATTGCTTATAGGGTACCGCAGAATTGGGGTTCAAAGAGGCGAGTTGATGAGGCATCTATTTTTGAGATGGATAAGCAACTTCAGCCTTACACTTTTAACAATGTGGATTGGGAGAAACGCAGAGTAATCATTACACCGAGAGGTCCGGATCCAATTCTCTTTGGCATAAGAGGCGAATCAGCTGAAATAGTGAAGAAAGCCTACGGTATGGTTAAGCCTCTTGAAACTGTTGAACGCTGGGTTATTTTCCGCTCCAACCAAGGCACCGACGCCCACCTGAAGCCTGTTGAATCATTAAGCAACATTGAACCTTACAGTTCAGTAATCGCAAAAGGCGTTGTTTCACAGAATCCGCGGACAGTTCCCCTGCGCCACGTTATCTTTTCAATTAAGGACAATTCGGCAGAACTGGATTGCGCCGCCTATGAACCAACGGGCAGCCTACGCAAAATCGCAAGAGAACTCGTTGTCGGCGACAGCGTTGAGGTTTATGGTGCCGTACATAAACCAACACGGGGCAAGCCGTTAACTATTAACCTTGAAAAAATTAACATCCTAAACCTTGCGGCAAAAACCGTGTTTGAAAATCCGCTCTGCCCCAACTGCGGTAAACGCTTGAAGTCCATGGGCAAAAACCAAGGGTTCCGCTGTGAAAAATGCGGAGCAGAATATAGCAACTTAACCAAAAAAGAAACAGCCCTACAAAGAACACTTAACGCCGGTTTATATGTGACTTCACCGAGGTCGCAGAGGCACCTCACTAAACCGCTCATGCGTTATGGCTTGGAAAAAAGGTGCTATGAGCCAAAACCGATGATTGAATGTTGGCATGCTTCGCCAGTTTGAAAGCATCTTTTCCAACTTACAGTTAGATCAGCTGTTACCTTGCAGCGTTGTTCACCCTATGTTGCCTTTGAATACTTGTTCAGAGGAGTTCAGTGTTTCCTCAACCAGAGCGTAGAGCTCATTTAGAAGCAAAGCCAACTTTTTGCCTTTAGCAGTGAGGCAGTAGACTTTAGGCATTTTTCTTGTAAACAATAACTTTTTCCCCTTCAGTCTTCTCAGATACTTGTAGGTTGTCCTTATGGTAAGTCCTGTTTTTTCGGCGAGTTTCGGGGCTGAAATTTTCTCGTTAGCTATGTCACTGTAAACCTTGCCCTCGGTGGAGGATAACGTTTCCTTTGCAGGGTCGCGTTTTGATTTGAAGAAAAATACGTAATCTCTTTCCATGGGTGTTTCTACCAAATTCACCTTTTTCAGCCTTCTTAGGATTCGCGAGACAATATTTTGGGAGACAAGCCCGTTTATGTCTTCAAAGGTTTTGGGTCCGCCAAGCAAAGCTTTGAGTACGGTTTCTTCATAACACTCGGAGTGAACGGGCAAAAAGTTCACTATGTTAGATGAACCTTCGATTAATTCTGTAAGTCTGGACCCGAATGTTGTCGCGTAATAGCGGTCTTGAGCCTCATCGGCAAGCCCAACTTCCATCAACGGTTGCAAGTATTCTTTAACAATGGTGTCTTGACTGTGTGAGTGACCTGTCTTTCTGAGTTCCTGCTGAAGCTTGCGCACTGAACAGTGGCTTTTAGCGATGGTTATAAGAATGTGCAGGCGCGTGTCGTTTTTCAGCACGTTCATCAGGTCTTTCATGAAGTCTGGGTTTTCCATTGTCTTGTAGAGTCTTCTTAGCTCGTTCTTCAACTTCCAGGTTTTGCAGCGTGAAATGCATTTAAGCGGAGTTATCGGATTGCACTTCTGGCATTCTTCGTCCAAGATTCTAAGCATCGCTGGGAAATCACTGTTTTTTTCTTCGCTTCTGGCCGTTGCCAGTACGTTTTGAGTCTTCATATGGCGTTTACCTTTTCGGCGAGAGGAAACAAGGCACATGCGCTACCCTTCTTCTGAATTGTTTTTTGAAAAGACAGGATACTTTGGCTACTGAGTTGATTGTTAAAGGCACCCGCGAACACTGGAAAGCAGACGATTATTAAACAGTTTTTCAAAATTATGCCCAACTTCGTTCCTAATCTTTTCGCCGCGGCATGCATAAAGTTCTGGACAGTGAATTCACGGTTCCCGTCCATGAAGACCGCCGAGAAACCGACGAGCGATGGAGCCAAAAATTAGCTAACTATTTAAATGCATGAATCTCGTAACCCATTAAAAAGCTAAAG
>Ga0187891_1000748_pt1 | contig 31191 bp, 29 predicted proteins | sample June2016WEW_21_4_FD_132990 | JGI IMG/M metagenome (GOLD analysis project Ga0187891, IMG submission 132990) | Peatland microbial communities from SPRUCE experiment site at the Marcell Experimental Forest, Minnesota, USA - June2016WEW_21_40 | ecosystem: Environmental > Terrestrial > Soil >... | reverse complement strand
GGAAAAGCTGAACGATTACGGTTAAGCGTTAAGGTTAAGACCCATTTAAGGATTCCCTGACATTTTGGCTCCGTTCAACGCGCGGCCCCCCCTGTGCGGCCCCCGGAAAGGACGAAGCCAATGGTCAGCGTAAAATCCGTGATCGCCGCCGGAGCGGCAGCCTTCATCAGCACTGCGGCGTGCGCCGCCGATATGGCGCTTCCCCCTCCGCCTCAGCTTGCCTACCCGGTTCCAGTCCAGGCGAGCGGCTGGTATTTGCGCGGCGACATCGGCGTCGGCATGACCGACGCCTTCAGCCTCGATTATCTGCCGAATCCGCTCAACCCGCCCAATAACTTCGCCTTCCAGCACTCCTCGATGGCCGATACCATGTTCTTCAATGTCGGCGTCGGCTATGAGCTGAACAACTGGCTCCGCTTCGACGTGACCGGGGAATATCGCGCCAAAACGGCGGTCAACGCGTTCGGCACCTATACGTATGGCGGCGGCGCGTTCGGCGATGCCTATCAAGGCAACCTGAGTTCCTGGGTCGCGCTGGCCAATGGCTACGTCGATCTCGGCACCTGGTGGTGCGTCACGCCTTTTGTCGGCGCCGGCATCGGCGGCGCCTACAACACCATGAACGGCCTCACCGACATCGGGATCGGCACTTCGGGGACCGGCATCGGCCGCAACAGCGCCTCATGGAGCCCCGCTTGGGCGCTCTATGCCGGCCTCACCTACAACGTGACGCAGAGTTTCAAGGTCGATCTCACCTACCGTTACCTCAATTACGGCTCGGTCACCGATACCATCGACTGCACCGGCGGCTGCAATCCGGATTCCTACAAGTTCGGCAACCTCTCCTCGCAGGACATCATGCTGGGCGTGCGCTTCCTGCTGCTGCCGGAACCGATGCCGGTGATGCCGCTGATGAGCCGCGGCTGATGCCTCGCCAGTAGCACTGCACCGGACCAGACGACCAACGGCGCGGGCAACCGCGCCGTTTTCGTTTTGGCGGCACGCGTGCCGAGCTAACGCTCCATTAAGGTTAATGCTCGATGATCGTGCCGCTTAAATGCGCGCCAAAGGGATGAAAGGGCGGCCGATGCGTCGGGTGATCTGTGCTCTCACTGTTCTGGCGTTTGCGTCGCCCGCATTCGCAGCCGACCTCGACCTCGACATATTGCGCGGCTCGCAACCGGTCGGACCGGCAACCTTCACGCGCTGGAGCGGCTTCTACTTCGGCGGCCAGATCGGCTACGGCGACGCGAACGCCGACTTTTCGGGGGCGACGCAGCCGCTCGTACACTACAGTTTGCGCGAACTGACGCTCGAGAACCAAGATTCGGTATCGACTTGGCCGGTGCTCGGCCGCGGGGGCAGCGACGCCGTCGGCTATGGCGGGTTCGTCGGGTACAATACCCAATGGCAGGACTTGGTCCTCGGTTTCGAGGGCAATTATACCCACACCGCCTTCACCACCAGCGCTGGCTCGGCGCCGCTGGCCGGCGGTAACGGTCGAATCGTATCCGCTGGGGGCAGCGCCTACAGTGTCAACCTGACCGGCACCGGTCAGTTGGCGATCACCGATTATGCCTCGCTCCGCGCGCGCGGCGGATGGGCCCTCGGCAACTTCCTGCCGTACGGCTTCGCCGGTTTGGCGATCGGTCGAGGAAATTACAGCGTCACCACGGAGGTGTATGGCCAGCAGAATTCAGCCTCGCCTGCCTACTTTCCGTGCAGCCCCGCAGCGCCGACTTGCGTTGGCTACGACTTCAGCAACAGCGCCGCGCAAAATGGCGCGCTCCTGTACGGCTTCTCCGTCGGCGGCGGTCTCGATTGGGCGATCACCCGAAATATTTTCCTGCGTGGCGAATTCGAATACGTTCAGTTTGCACCGATAGCGAACATAGTAGCTTCCATTGTCAGCGGCCGCGTCGGCGCCGGCTTCAAGTTCTGAGAACAGACGTCGGACGACAGAGGGCGGACGATGGATCACGAGGGCAACTCTCCGTCTTCTGACATGTGACGACCGACATCTGTCGTCTGCCATCCGACGTCCGTCATCTGTCATCCGACTTGACGTCCCCCCGCCATTTCTTTATGTCCGACCGCGGGACACCCCTCCCCAACGAGGGGCGCCTATCTGGAAGGATAGATCATGACCATTGCGAAGCCTGCCGTGCGGCCGACCGTGCCGCATTTTTCGTCCGGCCCCTGCGCCAAGCGCCCCGGCTGGAGCCCGCAAGCCCTCAACGGCGCGGTCCTAGGCCGCTCACATCGCTCGAAAATCGGCAAGGCGCGGCTCACGCGCGCCATCGATCTCACCCGAGAGATTCTTGCCGTCCCCGCCGATTATCGCATCGGCATCGTGCCGGCCTCCGATACCGGCGCCGTCGAAATGGCGCTTTGGTCGCTGCTCGGCCCCCGCCCGGTGACCGTGCTGGCCTGGGAATCCTTCGGCGAAGGCTGGGTGACCGACGTGGTCAAGCAGCTCAAGCTCAAAGACGCGACCGTGCTCAAGGCCGGTTACGGCGAATTGCCCGACCTTTCCAAGGTCGATCCGGCAAGCGACATCGTCTTCACCTGGAACGGCACGACGTCGGGAGTGCGGGTCGCCAACGCCGATTGGATCGCCGCCGACCGGGCCGGACTGACGATCTGCGACGCGACCTCGGCCGCCTTCGCGCAGCCGCTCGATTGGGGCAAACTCGATGTCGTCACCTTCTCTTGGCAAAAGGCGCTAGGCGGCGAGGCCGCGCACGGCATGCTGATCCTCTCCCCGCGCGCGGTGACACGGCTCGAGAGCTATACGCCGCCATGGCCGCTGCCGAAGATTTTCCGCATGACCAAAGGCGGCAAGCTGATCGAGGGTATCTTCCAGGGCGAGACCATCAACACGCCGTCGATGCTCTGCGTGGAGGATTACCTCGATGCGCTCGAATGGGCGAAGTCGATGGGCGGTTTATCGGCGCTGCGCGCCCGCGCCGACGGCAATGCCCAGGTCATCGCCGATTGGGTCGCGCGCTCGACGTGGATCGATTTTCTCGCCCGCGAGCCGGCGTCGCGCTCCAACACCTCGGTCTGCCTGAAGGTCGTCGATCCGGCCGTCGCCGGCCTTGCGGCCGAGGCCCAGGCGGCATTCGTCAAGGGCATCGCCGCGGCGTTGGAGAAGGAAGGCATCGCCTACGACATCGCCGCCTATCGCGATGCGCCGCCGGGGCTGCGCATCTGGTGCGGTTCGACCGTCGAGCGCGCCGACATCGAGGCGCTCACATACTGGCTCGACTGGGCCTATGCCGAGGCCAAGCATGCGCTGGCGCAGGCGGCGTAACCAAGTTTCCCTCTCCCTTGCAAGAGCGGGTTTTGAGCTAGCTCCCTTAACACCAACGTTTCTGGATCCACACCATGTCTCCCAAAGTGCTCATCTCCGATGCGCTGTCACCCGCCGCCGTGGCGATCTTCAAGGAGCGCGGCATCGAAGTCGACTTCCAGCCCAGTCTCGGCAAGGATAAGGAAAAACTCGCCGCGACTATTGACGGCTTCGATGGGCTGGCGATCCGCTCCGCCACCAAGGTCACCGCAAAAATTCTTGAGCAGGCGAAAAGCCTCAAAGTGATCGGCCGCGCCGGCATCGGCGTCGATAATGTCGACATCCCGGCGGCCACGGCGCGCGGCATCATCGTGATGAATACGCCGTTCGGCAATTCCATCACCACCGCCGAGCACGCGATCACGCTGATGCTGTCGCTGGCGCGGCAGATCCCCGAGGCCGACGCCTCGACCCGCGCCGGCAAGTGGGAGAAGAACAAGTTTCTCGGCGTCGAGATCTTCGGCAAGACGCTCGGCGTCATCGGCTGCGGCAATATCGGCTCGATCGTCGCCGACCGCGCGCTCGGCATGAAGATGAAGGTGATCGCCTACGATCCGTATCTCTCCGACGAGCGCGCGCTCAACCTCGGCGTCGAAAAAGTCGAGCTCGATGAGTTGATGCGCCGCGCCGACTTCATCACGCTGCATACCCCGCTCACCGACAAGACCCGCAACATCATCAACGCCTAGTCGCTGGCTTTGACCAAGAAAGGCGTCCGCCTGATCAATTGCGCGCGCGGCGGATTGATCGACGAGGCGGCGCTGTTCGAGGCGCTTAAATCCGGACGCGTCGCCGGCGCCGCGCTCGATGTGTTCGTCACCGAACCGGCCACGGAGAGCCCGCTGTTCGGGCTGCACAATGTGGTCTGCACCCCGCATCTCGGCGCCTCGACCACGGAGGCGCAGGAGAACGTCGCCTTGCAGATCGCCGAGCAGATGTCCGATTATCTCATTCGCGGCGCCATCTCCAACGCCGTCAACTTTCCCTCGATCAGCGCCGAGGAAGCGCCGCGGCTCAAACCCTTCGTGGCGCTGGCGGAAAAACTCGGCTCCTTTGCCGGTCAGCTCACCGAGACCGGCATCAAGCAGGTGCACGTCTCCTATGAGGGCATCGTCGCCCAGATGAACACCCGGGCGCTCACCTCGGCGGCGATCGCGGGGCTCCTTCGCCCCATGCTGCAGGACGTCAACGTCGTCTCGGCGCCGATCGTCGCCAAGGATCGCGGCATCATCGTCGAGGAGACGCGGCGCGAGGCCGAGGGCGATTACGAGAGCCTGATCACCGTCACCGTCGTCACCGACCGGCAAACGCGGTCGGTGGCCGGCACAGTCTATGCCGACGGACGCCCGCGCCTCATCAACATCAAAGGCATCCGCATGGACGCCGAATTCGGTCCGTCGATGCTCTATGTGACCAATCTGGACAAGCCAGGCTTCGTCGGCCGCTTTGCCACGCTGTTGGCCGAGGCCGGCATCAACATCGCGACGTTCCATCTGGGCCGCGATACGGCCGGCGGCAACGCCATCGCCCTGGTCGAGATCGACGGCACCGTTTCGCCCGACTTGCTCGCCAAGGTGCAGCAGATCCCCAACGTGCAACAGGTCAAGCCGCTGCGATTCTGACATCACCGTCTGGTCGCGATCGTAATGCCGGTGAACACCAGCGCGTAACCGATGGCGTGAAAAAGCTCGAAGCGCTCGCCGAGCAGCACGATGGCCAGCACCGATCCGAACACCGGAACGAGGTGCATGAACGGCGCCGCGCGATTGGCGCCGATCAGCTCGATGCCGCGGTTGAGGCAGAGATAGCCGAGCAACGAGGGAAATACGCACACATAGGCAAAGCTCGCGAAGGTGACGGCGTCGAGCACGATCCGCTTGCCGCTGGCAAGCTCCCACGCCACCAACGGAACGAGGAAGAGGCCTCCCAAACCCATCCCCACCGCGAGGAACGAGAGCGGATGCATCGGCGGCCGCTTGCGCAGCCAGGCGGTATAGAAACCGTAGATCGCCAGCGCGATGAGGAACCACAGGTCGCCGCGATTGAACGCGATCTGAGTGAGCACGGCGAAACTGCCGCGACAGATGATGACGAGAACGCCGGTGAGCGACACGCAGATGCCGCCGGCCTGCCGCGGCGTCAGCCGGTCGCGGAACAGCGCGAAGGTCCACAAGGCGACGAACAGCGGCCCGATCGATTGCAGCAACAGCCCGTTGATCGCGGTCGTATATTGCAGGCCGTAATAGGCCATCGTGTTGAAGGCCGAAAAGCCGGTTAACGCCAGCACCGTCATCAGCACCCAGTGCCGGCGGATGGTCGGCCAGTCGCGCAACAGATGCAGCGCGGCGAACGGCAGCAGGATCAGGAACGCGCCGCTCCAGCGGATGAACGCCAGCGTGATCGGTGGAATGTGGCCGGCAATGAACCGGCCGAGTACGGTATTGCCGGCCCAGAACAGCGACGTGAGCGACAGCAGGAGATAGGGCCGGTCGAACAGCCCGCCGCGGCCGCGAAAGTCGGTGCCCAGCCCCGCCATGCTGCCTCCCCCCGAATTGCGCATCGACGCAGTGGCGCGCGGATGTTGCGGCGCATCAGCTATCGCGGACCGCGCTGGACCACCAGTGGCCGCCCTGCATGCCTGGCCCCGGATGGACTTAGTGGAGCATGATCTTTTCGGAAAACCGGCATCCACTTTTCCGGATCATGCTCTAAACTGCGACAATCGGCCCGAAGCGGCGGGCATGAGGCCGGGCGCATCGGCGCCGGGGGGCCCAAAGCCATTGGGAACCAACGATTTAGGGCGTCGCGCGGGGGCGTTGTGGCGGCCGCTTCGCCTTGCTTCGCATCGCATCATCCATTATCCGGAACAGCGGCTGCAGCCGGTATCCGATCCCGACCTGCGTTCACTCGGTCTCCTGGGGACAAATCCTCATGGCAAATGTTGTCGTGGTCGGCTCCCAGTGGGGCGACGAAGGCAAGGGCAAGATCGTCGATTGGCTGTCCGAGCAGGCCGACGTCGTCGTCCGCTTCCAGGGCGGCCATAATGCCGGCCATACCCTGGTGATCAACGGGACCACCTACAAGCTGTCGCTGCTGCCGTCGGGCGTCGTGCGGCCGGGAAAATTATCGGTCATCGGCAATGGTGTCGTCCTCGACCCGCAGGCGCTGGTCAACGAGATCGCCCATCTCAAGAAGCAGGGCGTCGATGTCAGTCCCGAGAATCTGCGCATCGCCGAGAATACGACCCTGATCCTGCCGCTGCACCGCGAGCTCGACGCCATCCGGGAGACCGCGAACGCGGCGCTCAGCATCGGCACCACGCGGCGCGGGATCGGTCCCGCCTACGAGGACAAGGTGGGGCGGCGTGCCATCCGCCTGATGGACCTGGCCAACGGTGCGACGCTCGACCGCAAGATCGAGCGCCTGCTGACGCACCATAATGCGCTACGCAAAGGCCTCGGGCTCGATCCGATCGACGGCCAGGGCCTGCGCAGGGAACTCATGAACGTGGCGCCGTTGGTGCTGCCCTACATGGACTCGGTGTGGTCGCTGCTCGATCAGAAGCGCCGCGAGGGCAAACGGATCCTGTTTGAAGGCGCCCAGGGAGCGCTGCTCGATGTCGACCATGGGACCTATCCGTTTGTGACCTCCTCGAATACCGTGGCCGCACAAGCTTCGATCGGATCGGGGGTCGGACCCGGCGCGATCGGATACGTGCTCGGCATCTGCAAGGCCTACACCACGCGGGTCGGCGCCGGCCCGTTTCCGACCGAACAAAAAAACGAGATCGGCCGCATGCTGGGCGAGCGCGGCAAGGAATTCGGCGTCGTCACCGGCCGGCCGCGCCGCTGCGGCTGGTTCGACGCGGTGCTGGTGCGCCAGAGCGTACGCACCAGCGGCATCCAGGGCCTCGCCTTCACCAAGCTCGACATTCTCGATGGTTTCGACGAAATCAAGGTTTGCGTCGGTTATCGCCTGGACGGTCGCGAGATCGACTATCTGCCGGCCGGCGAGCACGCCCAGGCGCGGGTCGAGCCGATTTACGAGAGCATCGCCGGCTGGCGGGAAAAAACCGCGCAGGCGCGCTCGTGGGCCGACCTGCCGGCGCAAGCGATCAAATACGTCCGCCGCTTGGAGGAGCTGATCGGCTGTTCGGCAGCCGTACTGTCGACCAGCCCGGAACGCGAAGACACGATCCTCATGCAGAATCCGTTCGAGATGTGAAACAAGATGAAAAACCGGGGAGGCGAGCGTAAGCTCAAGAAATGACTGACTATCACCCGCTCATCGCCCGTGCCGTCGAGGGGCTTGACAAGAGCACCGGGGAAGCCCGCCGGGCCATCTATGAACGGGCGCGCACCGCCTTGGTCACGCAGCTGCGCAGCGTGGAGCCGGCACTTTCAGAATCGGAGATCACCAAGGAACGTCTGGCCCTCGAAGATGCCATCCGCAAGGTCGAGGCGGAAGCGGCGCGCAAGTCGCGAACGGAGCCGCGGCCAGCCGCTCCGCCGCGGCGCGAGCGCGCAAGTCCGCCCGCGGACGCAGCGCGAACCGAGACACGGCCGAGCGGCGAGACACAAGCCAAACCGGCCGCCGACCAAGGCGCAGCGGAGGCGCCGCGTCAGGCGCATCAGCCGACCGCGCGCGAGCGACTGCTGAGCGCACGCTCGTCCGCGCCGAGCCGGGAACGCACCAAGAGCTTCCGCGACGGCGCCAGCGAGGGCCACGATCGCGGCGGCGCGACGGCGAAAGCCGCGCAATCCACGCGCGACACGCACGATTCATTTGGACTGGTTTCGTCGCACCCTATGCCGTCAGGCGAGGAACCCGCAGGGTCTTCCCTGCATGACGGCTTCCAGCCGCAACTCGATGCCGAGGAACTGATCTCTCCGTCTTACAGCTCACGGCAAAGGCGCAGCCGCGAACTCGCCGACGAGCTGCAGGCCGAACAGCCGGCAATGCCGCCATCGGCGCGGCAGCCGCCCTACGCAACGATGCCGGAAGAACCGCGCGAGCAGCCGCGCCCGGCGCGTTCCTATCGCGGCCTGATCAAGCTCCTGGTGGTGCTGATCCTGCTCGGCGGCGCGGCGGCGACGATTTCGTGGCAGTGGTCCAGCATCACCGGGCTTTACCAGATCCTCACCAGGCACGGATCGAGGCAGCCGAGCCAGACGACACGCGAAACGCCGACAGCGCAGCCGAAATTTTCCGGACGGGTTCCCCAGGAGCAAAGCGGCGGACAAGCGCCGGGGGCGGCGCCAGGCAGCCAGACGGCGCCCGCCGTGGCGCAGCGCGTCGTGCTCTACGAGGAGGATCCGAACGATCCGCAGGGCCGGCGCTTTGTCGGCTCCGCCATCTGGCGCACGGAAACGGTCTCGCCCGGGCCCGGGCTCGCACCGGAGCTCGCGGTGCGCGCGGATGTGGAAATTCCCGAACGGCGGATGACCATGACCTGGTCGTTGCGCCGCAATACCGACAAGGCTCTGCCGGCCAGCCACACCATCGAGATCATGTTCAATCTGCCGGCGGATTTTCCCGGCGGCGGCGTCGCCAACGTGCCCGGAATCCTGATGAAGCAGTCCGAGCAGGCGCGCGGCACACCGCTCGCCGGACTTGCCGTGAAGGTGACCAACGGCTTTTTCCTCATCGGCCTCTCTGCGGTCGACACCGACCTGCAGCGCAACGTGCAACTGCTCAAGGAGCGTCCGTGGTTCGACATCCCGGTCGTCTATACCAATGGCGGCCGCGCCATCCTGGCGATGGAGAAGGGTCCGCCCGGCGACCGCGCCTTCGCTGAAGCCTTCGCCGCCTGGGAAAAGAAGTAAGCTGCATTGCCGTTTCGCCGGCACGCCGCGAGTTATCGGAGACATTTGCGAAAATGGGTTCAGCTGATGCCAAGGTGTTGAAACCGGCGCCGCACGCCTTCATTGCCTCGGCGCTGCGCACGCTGGACACCGAACGCGAGGGCCTGACGGCGCTGGCGGCGGCCATGTGCGACGGGCTGGGCCCTGCTTTCGTCGACGCCGTGGACACGATTCGCCGGGCCCACGGCCGCCTGATCGTGAGCGGCATGGGCAAGTCGGGCCACATCGCCCGGAAAATCGCCGCGACCTTCGCCTCGACCGGCACGCCGGCGTTTTTCGTGCACGCCGCCGATGCGAGCCATGGCGATCTTGGCATGATCACTACGGACGACGTGATGCTGGTGCTGTCGTGGTCGGGTGAAACCGAAGAGCTCAAAAGCCTGATCGACTATTCGCGCCGCTTCGGCATTGCCCTTATCGCCGTCACCGTCAACGTCGAAAGCACGCTCGGCAAGGCCGCCGACATCGTACTGGCGCTGCCGCAAACGCGGGAGGCATGTCCGCACAATCTCGCGCCCACGACGTCGTCGCTGATGCAGCTCGCGCTCGGTGACGCGCTTGCCATCGCCTTGCTCGAAAGCAGAGGATTCACCCCGGTCGATTTCGGCGTGTTTCATCCGCGCGGCAAGCTCGGCGCCGCGCTGAAGTTCATCCGCGATGTCATGCATCCGGGCGCCGCGCTGCCCTTGATCGCGCGCGGCGCGTTGATGTCGGAGGCGATCGTCGAAATGTCGGCCAAGGGTTTCGGCTGCGTGGCCGTCACCGACCCCGACGGCAGGCTGGCCGGCGTCATCACCGACGGCGATTTGCGCCGCCATATGGGCACCGATTTGCTGCAGGCGACCGTCGACGAGGTCATGACCGTTTCCCCGAAGACGGTCAGGCCCGATCAGCTGGTCAGCGAGGCGCTGCAATTGCTCAATGCAGCGAAGATCACGGCGCTCATCGTCGTGGACATGGAGCGGCCGGTCGGCATCGTGCATTTCCACGATCTGCTGCGCGTCGGCGCCGCGTGACGCGCGCTTGCTCTAATACAAGCCGCCCTGCGCCGCGGCCTGGTCATTCGGCGGACGGTTGCCGGCAGGCGCCGCCTGCGCCTCGGTTTTTTCTGCAGCAGCAGCGGGCGTCGTGGCCTCCGTCTTGGCTCGCTCGTGCGCAATGAACTCGTCATAGCCGGGAGCGCCGGGCCGCGGCGGAACATCATTGGACATGCCGCCGGCCCAGTGCGGCCAATGATCGGCGACCGCCCCGGCCACTGAGCCGCACGACCCGAGGGCCAAGCCGAGACCGAGCAACATTGTTGCCGTGAGCAGCCGCTTGATCATGCCGGCCGTCAAAGTTGAGCCTCGACCCCGCCGATTGAAGCGAGCCTGCGCGCTTTCGACCATGCTCTGCGACCGCCGGCAAGCGTTCTCAATCGGCCAATGGGCTCTCAAATGAAGAGCCTTCATGGCGGCACTGTGTCGGGCAGAAGGCGTGAAGTCCTTGCCGCCGATGGCGAACGGTCGTCGCGTGCGCTCCCCCCTGCTTGCATCTCGACCGGGCTTTTAACGGGCCGGCATCAAGGATTTGCTAGAGCATGATCCGGAAAAGTGGAGGCCGGTTTTCCGAAAAGATCATGCTCCACCAAGATATTAGAGCGCCAATCGATTCAATCTGAAGCGATTGCGCTCTAAGAGGCGGTCAATTGCCTCGCCCGGATTTTTCAGCATAGTCGTTGATGCAAACGGATGAACGAGGATGGCCGGGGTTGACCTCAAAGAAGCAGCAAGGCGCCCCGACCTGTCTGCAGAACGCCGCCTACGCGGCGCTCCTGCTCGCGCTCGCCGGCGCTGCCGGCTGCAGCAGCCTCGCGATATCGAGGGAAGACGCCCCGGCAACAGGTCCGGATCCGGGCTACAACACGTTGGTTGCCAATCGCCTCAAATCCTCGTTCAAAAATCTCGCATCCTTCGATGCGTTCGAAATATCGGACTATCGCTGGGTGCGCTCGGTCATGGGCTGGAGCTGGCTCAGCTGTGTGCATTTCCAGGATCGCGGTCACCGGCGTAGCTATGCTCTGTTCATCAGAGGGAACGATATCATCGATAGCCGCTACGCCGTTCAGGCCGACGGCTGCGACACCGCGAGCTATGTTCCGTTCGATCTGATGACGGGCGCAAGGCCGGTGAGCGCCGGCGTGCTGGACCCGCTGTATTAGGTGGCTTGCATGGTCGTGACCCGGATATTGGTGACCGGGGCTTCCGGCTTCATCGGCCGTGCCGTTGTAACGGCCTTCGCGCAACGCGGGGACGCGCTTCGCGCCGCCGTGCGGCGGCCGCCGCAGCCGCCGTTCCCCGCCGCGATCGAAGTCGTTGCGCATCCGGATTTGGCGCAGCCGATCGACTGGCGGCCGCTGCTCGACGGAGTCGATCGGGTGATCCATCTTGCCGGCATTGCCCATATCGGCCGCGGCGTCGCGCCCGAGCTTTACGACCGCGTCAACCGGCTGGCGACGGCGCAGCTGGCCGCCGCTGCCGCGGCAGCAGGCGTCAAGCATTTCGTGTTTATCTCATCGATCCGGGCGCAGAGCGGGCCCGCCGCCGACCATGCCTTGACCGAGCGCGATCCCGCGGCGCCGACCAATGCTTATGGCCGGTCGAAGCTCGCCGCCGAGGCTGCGGTCCGTTCAGCCGGCGTGCCGTTCACGATCTTGCGGCCGGTTTTGCTCTATGGCCCCGGCGTGAAGGGAAATTTTGCTCTGCTCACGCGGGCGGCAGCCTCGCCGTTGCCTCTGCCGGTCAAAGACTTCGGCAACCGCCGCTCGCTGCTCGGCATCGACAATTTCATCTCGGCGTTGGCCTTCGTGCTGGCGACGCCCGCGACCATCGGCCAGACTTATGTGGTCGCCGACCCGGGCATGCCGCCGTCGCTCTCGGCCGTGATTGCAGCATTGCGGCAGGCCGCGGGCCGGCGGCCGCTCCTGTTGCCGATGCCGAAGCACTACCTCGAAGTCCCGCTACGCATGATGGGGCGAACCGACCTTTGGGACCGGCTCGGCGGCAACCTGCGGGTCGATGCCGGCAAGCTCATGGCCGCCGGCTGGCAGCCACCCCACGACACGCTGAGCGGCCTTGCGGCGATGGTTCGGCCACTCACGCGGCCTGGCGCATCGCCAGCGCCTGATCGACCGCCGTCATGACCTGTGACACCGAGAGCTCATCGAGGCACTGGCTATGGCTGTCGATGCGGCGCTCGCAGCCCTCCAATTGGCAGGGCAGGCAGGGCAACGGGTTCTGCACCAGCCAGACATTGCCGCGATGCTGGATCGTGCCGGCTGCGGCCCACGGCGGATCGAGGCCGCCGACCGGCCATGGCCCCCAAATGCGCGGATCTGTCGGTCCGTACAGCGCCACCGTCTGCGTCGCCTTGGCGGCGGCGAGGTGGGTGACGGCGGTGTCCGGGCCGATATAGACGCGCGCGCCGCCGATCAAGGCGGCAAGCTCCGGCCAAGTGAGCTTGCCGTCGAGACGCGTGACGTCGCATTCGCGCCAGACCTCATCGAGATAGGCGCGGTCGGCGGTGCCGCCGGTGACGACGGCCGCGAGCCCCCGTGCGCGCAGCGCCGCAACGAGCTGCCGCCAGCCCTCGATCCGCCAGCGCTTGTAGGTGAACATCGGCGCCGCATGCACGACGGCGTAGGGTTGTGGCGGCACCAGGCCTGCACGCACCGCGCCGGCCGGGCAGACGATCTCGGGGAGCGCAGGAATACCGAGCAGTTCGGCGAGGCGGAGCGTATCGAGAACGCGGTGCTGCCCTCGGTCGGTCGCGCACGACCGGCTGAGCGCCAGGCGTTTGAGTGAGGCCGATAAGCCGCTTGCTTCGAGCAAGCCCGCGCTTTGCCGTCCGGCGATGGACGCGAGCGTCGTCGGCCGGTCGCCGGGCTGCACCGAAAGCGCGAGGTCGTAGCGCCGCGCCAGCCGCCGCAGCAGGGCGAGACTTGCGCCGGCGCCCGGACGCCGCGGCATGGCGATGACGCCGGCAAGATCGGGATTGCCCGCCAAAATTCCTTCCGTTCCGGCGAACACCAGCGCCTCGATGGCGGCGTCCGGATAGGCGCGCTTGATGCTGCGAATAAGCGGCGTCGTCAGCAGCACGTCGCCCAGCCGCCGCAACACCACGACGAGAACGCGGGGATTGCTCGGCAATCTGATCGGATTCATGGCTTGTTCATGGCTTGGCCATGGGCAATGCGGCAGCCGCCGTGCTCTGCTCCCGCAGCACCATGCCGCCGACGACACCGACGCCGAACACATAGAGCCAGCCCTGGGTGAAGTCGAACAAATGCGAGTTGAACAGCGAAGAGACGCTGTTTTGCACGACGACGATCAGGCCGATCCAGGCGATGAACCCGCTACCGCGAAACAGCATGACATGCGCCGTCCACATCGCCACCAGTACGACCGTGCCGAGGAGCCCGAGCTGGATGGCGACGGCGAAAATCTGATTGTGCGGATTGGCCGACGCCACCGATGACGCGCCGGTCTGGCCGACCGCCGCGGCTTGGCGGAACTGTTCGGTTATTGAGCCGGTGCCGTGGCCGATGATGGGAGCGGTCTCCACGAATGACAACGACTTTCTCAGAAACTCGAGATGCAGGCCGGTCGGGTTGTTCGCGTCGCTATTCAGGTAGTCCTGCAATTCCGTCACGGACCTTTCCAATCGCCCGTGCAGATAGGGCGACTCGAGAAAGAACACGCCACCGACAGCGCCGCCCAGCAGCACGGCGCCGAATAGCCCCTTCCAACGGAATTGTCGCCAGCCGAGCAAAAGCGCCAGCACCGGCGCGACCAGAAGCACAGTACGGCCGGTGGCAACGAAAGCGATATTGACCAGAAAGAGGACCGCGAGGCCGACAAGACCTAAAATGAAAAGTGGATTTTTTTCACCGCGCGCGTCAGACGCACGCCCCAGGAGCGCAAAGGCGCAAATCAGAAAGGTCTCGCCCTGAATGATATAATCTTTCACCGGCACGCCGAATTCTTTGCCCGGCCACGGCAACCCGGGAAATGCCACCGCAACCCAGGACATCAGCAGCAGGCCGAGCATCGAAGCGAAAAATCCATAGATCACCCAGATACCGTGCTCGGACCGGCGAAACTGCGCCAACAGCAAAGGGATCACCAGCAGCCGATGGAATTTGCCCAGGCCACCGATGCGCTCGGCCCAGCTCACATCGGCCCACAACATCCCGACTGCCGCCAGCACCCAGAGCAAGACCGGCAGGCCGCCGGCCACGGTCGCAAGCTCGCGCCGGACCGAAGCGATATCCAAGGTCGGCAGTACCGCGATGAGCCATGCCGCGATGAGAATCCCGGTGGCCGATGTCGACCACGGCAGCGATGCAGCAACGCCCACGGCGAGCCAGTCGGCCAGCCGCTCCAGGCGGACGCGATCGAAGCCCGATATGATGGGAATGGAGGTCATCCGATCGATTTCGCCGCCGCGTTCAGTCTCGTCGCTCACCGTCAAGAACCCGCGTCCAGCTGGAATACGATTGCTGACCAGGACTTTGTCAAGCCGACGCTCATTTGCCGACCGCCGGCCTTATGTTGCCATCGCACAAGCGCCGTGCCACAACGCCGCGCATCGTCTCCGACCGCGAAGGGCCCTCGCGTGTGAGGGATAATCACAGCGCCATCACCTCGACATGAAGGTCTCCGGATTTACGTTCGTGCGGGATGCAGTCCGGTTGGATTATCCGATCGTGGAAAGCATCCAATCGATCCTGCCGATTGTCGATGAATTTGTCGTCAATGTCGGCGCCTCCAACGACGGCACCCTCGATCTGGTGCGCAGCATCGCCAGTCCTAAAATCAGGATCGTCGAGAGCACCTGGAATCCGAACCTCTCGTCGGGCGGCTATGTGCTGTCGCAACAGACCAATATCGCGTTGTTCAACTGCACCGGGGACTGGGCGATCTATCTGCAGAGCGACGAAGCCATCCACGAGCGGGACCACGCGCGGCTGCTTGAGCTGATGAGCAGATACCGCAACGACGATCGCGTCGAAGGCCTGGTGCTGCAGCGGGTGAGTTTTTACGGCGACTACGAAACCATCCTCAACGTGCATCCGTTGCGTTGCGAGCTGGCCTGCCGGGTGGTCAAGCCGCACCGTTTCGTGCTGTCGCGCGGCGACGCGCTGGGCTTCACAGTGCACCCGAAATACAAGGAAAAAGGCCACCGCATCCGCGTCGTCGATTCCGGCCTCGACCTGTTTCACTATCTCGACGTCCGCTCGGAGGCGACGTCGAAGGCCTTCATCGAGCAGAAGTCGAAATTCTGGATCAGCGGCTCCGAGCGCAATCCGAAGCCGCTCGAAATGCACGATTACTATTACAGCCAGTTTCCGCGGCAATTCGTGATGGAATATCGCGGCGGCCATCCGGCGCCGATGCAAGCGCGCATCGACGCACACCAGACGCGGCTCGATCTGAAATCGCCGCACTGGCGGACCACGCTCACCGCTGCCGAACGCAAGCTCTATCTGCGAACCAAGCTGATCGATCTGTTCGGCTGGCGCGCCGGCCCCGGCCGGTCCAGCCGGAAGATGGTCGGCTCGCATCGCCGCGACCAGGGGGCGTTCAGCGCAGGCGGCGCGGCGGAGCGGCCGAAAAAGCGCTCCTGAGGTTACCGCGGCACAAACCGGCGTTATCCGCCGGTCGGTTCGCGGGCCTGCCGAATGATTCTCGTGGTGCTGTGATCCGGCACCAGATCGACCAGAATGACGTCGCCGCCCGCGGCCTCGACGACGTCGCGGCCGACCACCTCCTCGCGCCGGTAATCCGCGCCTTTGACCAGCACCGCCGGGCGCACGCGCTTGATCAGGTCGAGCGGCGTGTCCTCGTCGAAGACGACGACGAGGTCGACGGCCTCCAGCGCGGCGAGCACCTCGGCGCGGCCTTCGACGGGATTGATCGGCCGGCCTTTGCCTTTCAGCCGCGCCGTCGAGGCGTCGCTGTTGAGCCCGACCACCAGCCGGTCGCAGGCGGCGCGGGCCTGCGCCAGCAGCCTGATATGGCCGCGGTGCAGGAGATCGAAACAGCCATTGGTGAAACCGATGCGCAGGCCATGGCGGCGCCATTGCTCAAGCCGCTCGTCGAGCACCGACCAGTCGAACACGATCTTGTCCTCCGGCGCCAGCGATGCCGCGGGCAGGATGCGGTGGCGCAGTTCGGCGAGCGACACCGTTGACGTGCCGCGCTTGCCGACCACGACGGCGGCGGCGGCATTGGCGGCACGCATGGCGGCCTCGTAGGGCGCCCGCATCGCCAAGAGCACCGCCATGACCGCGGCGACGGTGTCGCCGGCGCCCGAAACATCACGCACCTTGACCGGATAGGCGGGAATATGGACCGGCGGCTGACCTTCGACGTGAAGGCTCATCCCGGCCTCGCTGCGGGTCACCAGCACCGCTTCGCTGTCGACCAGCCGCGCGAGCTCGGCGGCGGCGCCGGCGATCTCCGCCTCGCTCGTCACCGGCCGGTGCACCGCGGCGGCGAGCTCCTTGGCATTCGGCGTGATCAGCGTCGCGCCGCGATAGACGCGGTAGTCGTGGCCTTTGGGATCGACCACGACCGGTTTGCCGAGGCGCTGCGCCGCCTCGATGATGGCGCGGATGATGCGCACGGTGAGCACGCCCTTGGCGTAATCGGACAGCACCACCGCTCCGGCTTTCGGCAGCGCCGCTTCGGCAAAGCCGATGATCGCGGCCTCGCTTGCCGCGCTCGCCGGCTCGGCGGTTTCCCAATCGGCGCGCATCAGGTGGGTGGAGTGATGTTCGGAGACGAAGCGCACCTTGCGCGTGGTTGGCCGCGCCTTATCGACCACCAGTTCGGAAGTGATCGACCCAAGCTTGCCGAGCTTATTGGTCAGTACACGACCGGCCTCGTCGTTGCCGATCAGGCCGACGAATATGCAGTGCGCCCCGAGCGCGGCGATGTTGCGCGCGACATTGCCGGCGCCGCCGATCTCGACCTCGCTCCTGCCGACGGTGAGAACCGGCGCCGGCGCCTCCGGCGAAATGCGGGTGACGTCGCCATAGACGAAATCGTCGAGCATGACGTCGCCGACGCAGAGCACGGTCTGCTCGGCAATACGCCTGAGGGCTTCTTCAAAATCGAACATCTACCTGCCCTGCGATCCCCGCTCACCGATAGCGATCGGCGCGGTCAAGATAACAGCTCACGTAGCGCTTGACCCCCTCTTCGAGGGTGGTGAAGTCGGCATTGAAGCCGGCGCGGCGCAGATTGCCGATCTCGGCTTGCGTGAAATACTGATAGCTGTCGCGAATGGAAACCGGCATGTCGATATAGTCGATGGCCGGCTCGCGGCCCAGCGCCGCGAACATCGCCAGCATCAGATCGCGGAAGCTGCGGGCCACGCCGGTGCCGACGTTGAAGATGCCCGACACCGAGGGCGTCTCCAGCAGCCAGCGGACGACCGCGACCGCATCGTCCACATAGATGAAATCGCGCTTCTGCTCGCCGTCGGCGATACCGGCGCGGTGCGATTTGAACAGCTGGATGCGTTTGCCGGCCTTGCCCTCGTCGCAACGCTTGGCCACGAGGCTCATCATCTCGCCTTTGTGGTACTCGTTCGGCCCGAAGACATTGAAGAATTTGAGCCCGGCCCATTGCGGCGGCAGCCTGTCCTTGCGCGCCACGCGCTCGACCACGGCAAGATCGAACAGATGTTTGCTCCAGCCGTACAGGTTCATCGGCTTGAGCCGCTTGAGCGCGGTCGGTGACCAGTCGTCGGAAAAACCCGCCGCACCGTCGCCATAGGTCGCCGCCGAGGAGGCGTAGATGAACGGCGTGCGCGCCGCCGCGCACCACTCGAACAAGCGCAGCGACAGCCGGAAATTGGTCTCGATGACGAGATCGGCGTCGGTCGCGGTGGTGGAGGAAATGGCGCCGAGGTGCACGACCGCGTCGAGCTTGCGGCCGTCGAGCCAGCGCAACAGATCGGCCGGCGGCACGAATTCGGCGAGCTGGCGGCCGGCGAGATTGCGCCATTTGCCGTCGCTGCCCAGCATATCGTTGACGGCAATGTCGGCGCGGCCGGCCTCGTTGAGGCTCGCCACCACATTCGATCCGATGAACCCGGCCCCGCCGGTGACCAACAACATCGACGCCGCAAGACCGGTTAAGGTTGTATCGGCTCTCTCCGACTGCCCGCTCCTTTGCCCCAGTCTCGCGCGCCGAGCAACAGCGCCGTCGTTCTTATAGAAATGAATTATTGTTCATACGTAAAAACAAAAGTCCCGGGGACGATACTCCCGCAGGATGTGAACCGCGGCTATAGTGGCCTTTGACTGCTTCCGCACATTGCCGCCGGCCTCCGATCATGCAGAAAATCTCAGCCTATATCCTGACGTTCAACGAAGCCGAGAAGATCAAGGCCGCGGTCGAGAGCGTGCTGTGGGCCGACGAGGTCGTGGTGGTCGACTCCCACAGCACCGACCGCACCGCGGAGATCGCCGCCGGCCTCGGCGCCCGCGTGGTGGAGGTGCCTTTCAACGGCTTCGGCGACTTACGCAACCGCGCCGTCGACATCTGCCGTCACGACTGGATTTTCAGCCTCGACGCCGACGAGCGCTGCACCAAGCCGGTGCGCGACGAGATTCTTGCCCTGCTTGCAGCTTCGCCGCCCTACGAGGTCTATCGGGTCCCGCGCCGCAACTACATGATGGGACGCTGGATCCGCGGCTCCGGTTGGTATCCGAACTTTCGCCAGCCGCAGCTCTTCCGCAAAGGCAGCATGCGCTACACCCTCGAGCCCGTGCACGAGAGCTACGAAGTCCTCGGCGGCAGGCCGGTCGGCACGCTACGCAACGCGATCTGGCAAGTGCCGTTTCGCAACCTTGAAGAGATCATCAGGAAAATGAACCGATACTCTTCGCTCGGCGCGGCGAAGCTCACGCACAAACGCGTGTCGATGGCAGGTGCGCTCGGCCATGGAGTGTGGTCCTTCCTGAAGCATTACATTTTCAAGCTCGGCTTCATCGATGGCTGGGCCGGATTCGTGATTGCCTTCGGCAATTTCGAGGGCACGTTCTACCGCTACGCCAAGCGCTATGAGGCGGCGCAGAATTGGGCGCCGCCCGTGAGCGAGCCGCTGACCCGCGAAACACCGCTATGAGCCTAATCTTCGTTGGCGAAAATAATGAATAATAATTCATATCATAAAGGGACTGACCGCAGGGGCAGCGAAAGCGCGGACCGCGCTCCCATCCTGATCGTCCCCTACATGTGGATCGGCGATTTCGTGCGCTGCCATTCGGTGGTGAACCTGCTCCGCGAACGCTTCCCCGACCGTCCGGTCGACATGCTGTCGACCACGCTGTGCGCGCCGCTGGCCGATTACATGCCCGGGCTGCGGCAGGCCGTCGTCGTCGACCTGCCGCGCGGCCGGCTCGCCTTTGGCCAGCAGTTGACGCTGGCACGGCGCCTCAAGGCGGAAGGCTACGGCACGGCGCTCATCATGCCGCGGACCTGGAAATCGGGGCTCGCACCGTTTCTCGCCGGCATTCCGGAACGCACCGGCTTTGTCGGCGAGGCACGCTTCATCCTGCTCAACGACCTGCGCTTTGGCGAGCGCCAATTGCCGCGCATGGTCGACCGCTGCGCAACGCTCGCCCTGCCGCCTGGCGCCGCCCCGCCGGCCGAATGGCCGATGCCGCAGCTTAAGGTCCCTGCCGCCGAGGTCGCCTCATGGCGCAGCAGCCGCGGCTTGGCCGGGGAGACCCGGCCGATCGCCGTCCTGGCGCCGGGTGCGGTCGGGCCCTCGAAGCGCTGGACGAGCGCCGGCTATGCCGCCCTGGCCCGCCGGCTTCTGGCCGACGGCCTCGCGGTTTGGGTGGTGGGCGGTCCGGGCGAGAAGGCGCTAGCCGCCGAGATCGTCGGCGACACCGGGGCCCGCGATCTCACCGGCAACGATCTGCGCGACGCCATTCTCGCGCTCGCCGCCGCTTCCGTGGCGGTCTCGAACGATTCCGGCCTGCTCCATGTCGCCGCAGCGCTGGGCACTCCCTCCATCGGCATTTTCGGCCCGACAAGCCCGTGGCACTGGGCCCCGCTCAATCCGCTCGCCGCGACGGTCGAGACCAAGAGCGAGCTGAGCTGCCGGCCTTGCCACCGGCCGGTATGCCGGCTCGGCCACCACCGCTGCATGCGCGAGATCGCCCCCGAAGAGGTCCTCGCCGCCACCCGCAGCGCGCTCAAAGCGGTCGCCGCCGCCGGCTGAGAGCTGGAAGCGGCGCCATAACGCCGTATTCATCAAATCAGCGTATGGCGGGGACCTCAGGGAACAGGTTACGGGCATGACGGTCCTGGTCACCGGCGGAGCCGGCTATATCGGCAGCCACATGGTGCGCGAACTCGTCGATGCCGGCGAGCGCGTCGTGGTGCTCGACAACCTCACCACCGGATTCGCCTGGTTGGTCGCGCAGGGCGTGCCGCTTATCGTCGGCGACACCGGCGACCAGGAGCTCGTCGCCCGTCTGATCCGCCAACACCGGGTCGAGGCCGTCATCCACTTCGCCGCCTCGATCGTGGTCCCCGACTCGGTTCGCGACCCGCTCGCCTACTACCGCAACAACACCGTCAATTCGCGCGCGCTGTTCGAATGCGCGGTGAAAAACGGCGTGCGCCACGTCATTTTCTCCTCGACCGCCGCCGTCTACGGCAACACCACCGAAGCTCCGGTGACGGAAGATGCGCCGACGCAACCGATCTCGCCCTACGGCTGGTCGAAGCTGATGAGCGAAATCATGCTGCGCGACGCCGGCCGCGCGCATGGCCTCGGCCATGTGATCCTGCGCTATTTCAACGTCGCCGGCGCCGATCCGCGCTGCCGCACCGGGCAATCGGGCAAGGCGTCGACGCATCTGATAAAGGTCGCGGTCGAGACTGCGCTCGGGCTGCGCCCCAAGATCGAGGTGTTCGGCAGCGATTACCCGACGCCGGACGGTTCCTGCATCCGCGACTATATCCACGTCAGCGACCTGACCCGCGCCCATTCCGACGCGCTGCGTCACCTGCGCTCCGGCTTGCCGTCGCTGACGCTCAATTGCGGCTACGGCCACGGTTATTCGGTGCTGGAAGTGATCGACACCATCAAGCGTGTGTCGGGAACTGACTTCAAGGTCGAGATGGCGCCGCGGCGCGAGGGCGACCCGGCCCGGATCGTCGCCGATTCGCAAAAGATACGCGCCACGCTCGGCTGGCAGCCGCGGTTCGACGATCTTTCCACCATCGCCGCCCACGCGCTCGCCTGGGAACGCGAACTGATAACGCGGCGGGCCGCTTCGCTCGATCACAGCGAACAACGCGCGCCTGCCGGCATTGCGACGGCGGGTTCCGATCGGTCGTAGCGGCGCTGAAATCGCTTGAAAAATCCGCCCCTTCGGGGCATGGAACGCCCCGGGGCACGCCGGCGCGCGCCGTTCGGCCGCACGTGATGCAAGGATCGCGCATGACAGCTTTGACGGGCGGATCCTCGGATACCTATTCGACGTTCGCCCTGGTGCGCCGGCTTCTGGTCAGTGAGGCGCTGGCGCATTGGCCGCGCTACGCCGTCGCCTTCACGCTGATGGGGGTCGCTGCCGCCGGCACGGCGCTCAGCGCCTACCTCCTCGGCAAGATGACCAACGAGGCCTATGTCGACCGCAATTTCCACGGCATCGTGATCGTTGCTTTCGTCGCCATGGCGATCTTTGCGATCAAGGGCATGGCGTCATACGGCGCCACCGTGATGCTGTCGGCGATCGGCAATCGCATCGTCGCCGATAATCAGCGGCGCATGTTCGACAAGCTGTTGCAGCAAAATATCGGCTTCTTCGCCGACCGCCATTCGTCCGAATTCATTGCCCGGCTCACCACCGGCGCCAACGCCGTCAGCCAGGTGATCAATCTCCTCATCACCGCCATCGGCCGCGATCTGATGTCGCTCGTCGGGCTGTCGATCGTGATGGTGATCCAGGATCCGGTGATGTCGATCGCCGGATTGATCGTGACGCCGCCGGCGCTGTTTTTCCTGCGCAAGGTGATCCGGCGGGTGCGCGGCATCGCGCGCATGCAGTTTACCGGCGGCACCCGCATCATCGAGACCATGCAAGAAGCCCTGCAGGGTATGCGCACGGTCAAGGCGTTCTCGCTCGAGGACGAGATGCGGCGAAGGCTCGCGGTCAGCGTCGCCGCGGTCGAGCACGAATCCAACAAGATGGCGCGGGTCGGCAATCGCGCCAGTCCGATCATGGAGACGCTCGGCGGCATCGCCATCGCGCTGGCGGTCATCTACGGCGGCTACCGCATCATCGAAACCGGCGCGACGCCGGGCGCGTTCGTGTCGTTTATCGCCGCGTTCCTCTTGGCCTACGAACCGGCCAAGCGGCTGGCGCGGCTCAACATCGATCTCAACAACAATCTGGTCGGCGTCCGCGTGCTCTACGAGGTGGTCGACAGTCCGCCGGGCGAGCCGAGCGACGAGGACCGGCCGCCGCTCAAGCTTGACACCGCGCGCCTGGAATTTGCCAACGTGCGCTTCGGCTATCGCCCCGGCACGCCGGCGCTGCGCGGCATGAGCTTCGTGGCGCAGCCGGGCAAGGTCACGGCCCTGGTCGGCCCCTCGGGCGGCGGCAAATCGACCGTGCTCAACCTGATCTTGCGCCTCTATGACGCCGATTCCGGCCGCATCCTGATCGACGGCCAGGACATCGCCGCGGTGTCGCGCCACTCGCTGCGCCAGCAGATCGCCTATGTCGGGCAGATCGTGCAACTGTTCCGCGGCAGCATCCGCGACAACATCGGCCTCGGCCGGCTCGGCGCCAGCGAGGCGGAGATCGTCGCCGCGGCCAAGGCCGCGCACGCGCACGACTTCATCCTCGGCTTTCCCGCCGGCTACGACACGCCGGTCGGCGAGCACGGCATGCAGCTGTCCGGCGGTCAGCGCCAGCGCATCGCCGTGGCGCGGGCGCTGATCAAAAACGCGCCGATCATCCTGCTCGACGAGGCGACGGCGGCGCTTGATTCGGAATCCGAGCGCTACGTGCAGGACGCCATCGCCGAGCTGTGCAAGGGGCGCACGACGCTCGTGGTCGCGCACCGGCTGGCCACCATCATGCACGCCGATTGCATTCTCGTGGTGGAAGACGGCCTGATCGTCGAATCCGGCCGCCACGACGAGCTGTTACGCAAGGGCGGCCGTTACGCGTCGTTCTATCGCCTGCAGCTCAAGGAGCAGGGGCCGGCGCGCGAACCGCTCGCCGTCGGACGATGACAGACGAATGACGGTGGAAATCCGTCTGCCGTCATCTGCGCGTCAATGGAAATTCGGTAAAAGTGGCGGGTTAGGAGGTGAACCGCATCTCCTGGGAGATTGCCATGGGCGCCCGCCGTGTCACTCTACGCGTGCAACCGCCGATCCCGTTCGGCGATGTCACCATGGTGCCCGCCGCGCTGAGCGGACGGCCTGAGGCCGATATGGCTCGCGCCATGGCCGCGGCGCTTGCCGATATCGAGGCGCCGACGGCGGCCGATGTCTATAACCGGCTGCGGCAATCGTTTCCGCTGGCGCCGCTCGGCGCCCGCGTGGCCGCGCTCGGTGTCATCATGGAACGCTTGCGTCGCGCGTTCTGACTTTGTCGTCATAATCCGAGATAAGCACTGCGCACGCGGTCGTCGGCCAATAGCTCGCTGCCGCTGCCGGACAGCGTGACCCGGCCGTTTTCCAGCACATAGGCGTGGCTGGCGAGCTTGAGCGAAAGCGCGACGTTCTGCTCGACCAACAGACAGGTGATGCCTTCGCCATTGAGCTCGCGGATGGTGTCGAGCACGCTGCGAACGACATTGGGCGCCAGGCCGAGCGAGGGCTCGTCGAACATGATGAGCTGCGGCGCGCCCATCAGGCAGCGGGCGATGGCGAGCATCTGCTGCTCGCCGCCGGACAGCGTGCCGGCCGGCTGCCGCGTCCGCTCGGCGAGCTTGGGAAACATGGCGAGCACGCGCTCGCGGTTCTTTGCCCGATGGGCGCGGGCGCGCGGCAGCATGGCGCCGATGTCGAGGTTCTCGGTCACCGACAGCGTGGGAAAAACCTGGCGGCCTTCCGCCACCTGGCCGAGGCCGAGGTCGCAGACGCGATGGCTCGGCCAGCCGGAAATGTCGGTGCCGCGGAAGACAATGCGACCACGCGCTTGCGGCTGCATGCCGGCGAGCGCGCGAATGAGCGTCGTCTTGCCGGCACCATTGGCGCCGACGATGGCGATGATCTCGCCTTCCGCGATCTCGAGCGACACGCCGTCGAGCGCCTGCACATCGCCGTAGAAGACATCGAGGTTTTCCACGCGCAGCATCACACCGCCTCGGCACCGAGATAGGATTGCACGACCGCGGGATCGCGAACGACGTCCCGCGGGGTTCCTTCGGCGATCGCCGTGCCGTGGTCGAGCACCAGCACGCGCGAAGCGAGCGCCATCACCGCGCGCATCACGTGCTCGATCAGAAGGATGGTCAATCCGCTGTCGCGGTTGAGCGACTGCAGGATGGCGACCATGCGGCCGGTCTCGGTCGGCCGCAACCCCGCCATCACCTCATCGAGCAGCAGAAGCTGCGGATCGGTGGCAAGCGCGCGGGCGACTTCCAGCCGCTTGCGATCCGGCAGCGTCAGCGTCGAAGCGAGCCGGTGCCGCAGGTCGAAGAGATCGAGGCGCTGCAGCAGCGTCCGCGCGTGTTGCCGCGCCGCCGCGACGTCACGCCGGTGCAGCAGCGCGCCGATGGTGACGTTGTCCTCGACGCTCAGCGCCGGAAACGGCCGCACGATCTGGAAGGTGCGGGCGACGCCGCGCCGGCACACCGCATCGGCCGGCAAGCCGCCGATGCGCTCGCCGGCGAAGCTGATCGAACCGTCGTCCGGCGCCATGGCGCCGGCGATCATGTTGAACAGCGTGGTCTTGCCGGCGCCGTTGGGGCCGATGACGGCGAAGATCGCGCCGGCCGGCACGGTGAAGCTGACGTTGTCGACGGCGAGCAGACCGCGGAAGCGCTTGCTGACCGCCTTGACGGCAAGCAGCGCGCTCATGGCTTGTCCTCGGTCAGGCCGAGCCGGCGCGCCAAGGGCGGCCAGACGCCGTTCGGCAGCGCCACGACGACGAGAAGGAGACAGATGCCGTAGAACACCTGCGTCGCGCCGGGCAGATCGAAGCCGAATGCGGTCATGCCGGAATTGAGCGTTTCGGCGAGGCCGGTCAGCACGAAGGCGCCGAGGATCGGCCCGAACAGCGTGCCGACGCCGCCGATGATGGGACCGAGAATGATCTCGATCGAACGCGAAATGCTGAAAACCTGCTCGGGAAACAGGTTGTTGTAGAAGAACGCATAGAACACGCCGGCAAACGAAGTCACAGCGGCGGACACCATCACCGCGAACATTTTGTAACGGAATGTGTCGATGCCGGCGGCGCGCGCCGCCTCCTCATCCTCGCGGATCGCCAGCCAGAAGTAGCCGACGCGGCTGCGCAGGAGAAAATGGCAGAGCAGGAACGCCAACACGGTCGCCGCCAGGATGACGTAATAGAACATGGTCGGGCCGCCGCGCAGCCGCCACAGATCGTTGTGCGCGTATTGCTTGACCGGCAGGAACAGGCCGCTCGAGGCGTTGACGAAACTCAGATGGTCGAAGCCGATGCGGGCAAACTCGGCAAAGGCGATGGTCAGGATGGCGAAATAGACGCCGGCGACGCCGAAGCGGAAGGCGAGAAAGCCGATCACCGCGCCGCAAGCCGCGGCCACTGGAATGGCCGCCAACAAGCCGAGCCACGGGCCGATGCCGAATTGGGTGAACAACGCCGCCGCGACGTAGCCGCCGAGCCCGAGATAGATCGCATGCCCGAGCGAAAGCTGGCCGGCGAAGCCCATCATGATGTTCCAGGCCTGGCCGGCATAGGCGAAATACAGAATGATGATGAGAACGGTAAGCAGATAGTCGTTGACGATCCAGGGCGCCGCCAGGAAGGCGGCGAGCGCCGCCACGAGCAGCACGGCGCTGCGGCGCGACACGCCGGCGGTCAGGCGCGACAGAGGAGCGGCGCGCGGCGCGGTCATGTCAGCCTCTTGCCGAGGAGGCCCTGCGGCCGGAACAGCAGTACCAGCACCAGAATGCCGAACGCGAACATGCTTTTGGCGGACGGCGTGAACAGAAGCCCAGCGAGCGCCTCGGTGACGCCGATCAGCACGCCGCCGAGGAGCGCACCCGGCATCGAGCCCAGCCCGCCGGTGATGACGATGACGAAGGCAAGGAGCGTATAGCTCGGCCCGAGCATCGGGGTGGCGTCGACAAGGAGCACCATCATGGTGCCGGCCGCGCCGACGCAAGCGGCGCCGAGCCCGAAGGTGAGCGCGTAGAGCCGCTTGACGTCGAGCCCGACCACCAACGCGCCGGTGTGATTGTCGGCGCAGGCGCGGATCGCCGTGCCGACGAGGGTAAAGCGGAAGAACGCGAACAGCGCGGCGGTGAAGACGATGGCGGCGGCGGCGGCATAGACCTTGGCGGCGTCGACGATCAGCGGGCCGATCTGGAAACTAACGAACGAATACGAGGTCTGCACCGAACGGGCGTCCGGACCGAAGACGATCAGCAGGACGTTGGCGATGATGATCGCCAGCGCCACCAGCAGCAGAAACTGCGTGTGCTCGGGGCGGGTGATGAACGGATTGATGAGGCCGCGCTGCAGCACATAGCCGAAGACGAACATCACCGCCGCAATCGGCACCAGCAGGACCAGCGGATCGAGGTGCAGACCGGCAAAGGCCAGCACCGCGATGAACATGGCGATGGTCATCATCTCGCCGTGGGCGAAATTGACGACGCGCACCACGCCGAAAATGACCGACAGGCCGAGCGCCATCAGGCCGTAGACCAGGCCGGTCAAAACCCCGCCAACGGCGACGTTGAGATAGACGTCGAACGGCACCGCGACGCTTTCAGACGCGATTCTGATAGGGCGGCAGCGGCCATTCCGGCTTGGCGTTGGCCGCTTCCTGCGGCGCCAACGTCACCAGCTTGCCGCCGCGATTCTGGATGCCGCCGTCCTTGACCTTCTCGTTCTGGCCCTTGGCGTCGAACTGGATGCCCGGTCCGATGCTGACATTGTCGGTGATGTTGGTAGTGCGGATGGCGTCGGCCAGCGCCTTCGGATCGGCCGAGCCGGCGCGCTTGTAGGCGTCGGCGGCGACCAGCAGCGCCTCGAACGTGAAAACGTGGTTGGTGTTGAGGTTGACGCCGGGATCGGCCTTGGCCAAGGCAGCTTCGAGGATCGGCGTCAGCCGTTTGTGCGGGTCGTACCAGGGCACGAAGCTGATCGGCCCGTCGGCGAGCTTGCCGAGCGTCTTGATATATTGGTCCTCGTACCAGCCCGGGCCCATGCTCAGGATCGCCTCCGGCGTCCAGCGCTGCTTGACCAGCTCGCGCGTCAACAGCATGGCGTCGTTGAGGCGGCTGACCACAAGCAGCGCCTCGGCGCCGGTCGCCTTGGCCTTCGCCACCTCCACGGAAAGGTCGCGCGCCGCCGGATCGTAGGCGATCTCCTCGACGACCTTGTACGGCATGTCGAATTTCGGCATGACCGCGCCGATGCCTTTGGCCATCGCGGTGCCGAAGGTGTCGTTGACGTGCATGAACACGACCGTCTTCGGCGCCGCGCCGGTCACGGCGAAGATCTCCTTCTGATTGGCGAAGGCGTCGCCGAGAATCATTGCCGCGGTGGGAAAGTTCCTGAACACGAACTTGTAGCCCTGCTCGGTGATGGCGGGCGCCGCCGCGATATTGATGACGTAGGGAATGCCCTTCTGTTCGGCGACTTGCGCGATCGCGGTCGACTGGCCGGAATCGAAGGCGCCGGTCAGGAGCTGCGCCCCCTCGCCGATCAGCTGCTCGGCGCGCGCGCGCGCGGTCTCGACGTTGGTCTCGGTGTCTGCGTTCATCAAGCTGAGCTCCGGCAGCCCCATCGACTTGAGGATCGCCGGCGCGATGTTGGCGCCGCGCTGGCAATCCTGGCCGATGCCGGCCTGGTAGCCCGAGCGCGGCAACAGCACGCCGACCTTCAGCGGGGCGCCCTGCGCACGGAGGATTGCGGGGGCGGCGAACGTCGCGGCGGCCGCGGCCCCGCCCGCGAGGACCCGGCGGCGGCTGGCCAGCAAGCTATTCCGAGTCATGGCGATATCCTCCCGTGGACTTTGCGAAATCCTACGCGGCTGCCCGACCTGCGGCAACAGCGGTCAGGTCTGCAAAAGCTCGGCAACAGCCGCGGCCATGCGCAGCAGCATGCGATCCTGGCCGTTGCGCGCCAGCAGCATCAGCCCGACCGGAAGCGCGGCTTTCAGCGGCAGCGAGATGGCGCAGAGGTCGAAGAAGTTGCCGATCGCGGTATTGCGCAGGAGCATGAAATTGGGCGCGGCGAACACTTTCGGGTCCGCCACCTCGGCGATGGTGGGCGCGACGATCGCTGTCGTCGGCATGACGAGCGCATCGGTGCCGGCAAGGCGGCGATCCAGCGCGCGCACGAGACGCTCGCGCGCGCGGATCGTCTCGATGTAATCCGCCACGGGAACGGCGCAGCCGCGCTCGATGCGCACGCGGACATTGGGGTCGACGTCGGCGGCGCGCCGCGCGAGCCGGTCGCGATGAACAGCGCAAGCCTCGGGCGGCACGATGCCGCCCTTGGCGTTGACCTCGGCCATGTCGTCAAACAACGACAGCTTGTCGCGGGTGATGCGCACGCCGGCGCCGTCGAGCGCGTCGAGCGCCGCGCCGAAGGCGGCAGCGACGGTGTCGTCCAGTCCCTCAAGCGGCAGCCCTTCGGCGAGAGCGAAACGCAGGCCGGCGAGCGCGACCGGCTCGAGCGGCGCAAAATCCTCGCCGGCCATGACCGCGTCAGCCTTGGCGCAATCGGCGACGCTGCGCGCCAGCGGGCCGATCGAATCGAGCGTGAAGCTTAAGGGAAACGCGCCTTCGGTCGGGATGCGCTGCCGGCTCGGCTTGAAGCCGATGACGCCGCACAACGCCGCCGGTATCCGCACCGAGCCGCCGGTGTCGCTGCCGATGGCGATCTCGCACAGCCCGTCGGCGGCGGCGACCGCGGCGCCCGCCGACGAGCCGCCCGGCACGCGCGCGCGATCGCGCGGATTGCCCGGCGTGCCGAAATGCGGATTGGTGCCGACGGCGGAATAAGCGAACTCGGTCATGTTGGTCTTGGCGACGATCACCGCGCCGGCGGCGCGCAGCCGGCGCACCACGACGGCGTCGACGTCGGCCGGGGCCGCCTCTTCGGCGAGGATTTTCGAGCCGGCGCGCGTCGGCTCGCCGGCGACATCGAACAGATCTTTGATGCTGACGATCGCGCCATCGATCGGCCCGCGCGATACGCCGTGCGCGGCGCGCGCGTCGGCCGCATCGGCAGCCCCGCGGGCAGCGTCGGCATAGACCGAAAGGCAGGCCCGCGCCCCCTCCCCCTTGGGGTCGGCGATGCGGGAGAGCGCCTGTTCGAGCCGGTCGCGGCAGGAGAGCGGTTTCATGGAGATGTCCGGCAGGAGCTGCGTTCGCATTTCACGACGCCATTGCCGACCATACACCGATCCTGTCATCATCGGCGAGGGCCGACGCAAACGAGCAAATGAGGATGCCAGAGATGAAGCCGGCGCTCTCTTTCATCGGCTTCGGCGAAGCCGGCCAGGCCATCGCCGCCGGTTTGCGCCAGGCCGGCGTCGAGCGGATTTCAGCGTGGGACATTCTGTTTCCGCACGCCGCAGGCGAACGGCTCACCCGCGCCGGCGCGGTGATCGGCGTGCGCTGCGCGCCTTCCGCCGCCGCCGCGGTCGGCGAAGCCGACATCGTCATATCCGCCGTCACCGCGACCGAGAGCGTCGAAGCGGCGCAATCGGTCAAGGCGCATCTTGCCGGCAAGCCGTTTTTGCTCGACATCAATTCGGTCTCGCCCGGCCGCAAGCAGGAGACGGCAAAACTCCTCGGCGAGGCCGCCCGCTATGTCGACGTCGCCGTGGTGGCGCCGATTTATCCGGCGCGGCATCAAACGCCGTTGCTGCTCGCCGGTCCGCATGCCGCGGCCGTCGCCCCCATCCTCGCCGCGCTCGGCATGCGCGCCACCATCGCCGGCGCCGAAGTCGGCGCCGCGGCGGCGATCAAGATGGTGCGCAGCGTGATCATCAAGGGGATCGAGGCGCTGACGCTGGAGTGTTTTCTGGCCGCCGCGCGCGTCGGCGTGGTCGAGCAAGTCGCCGCCTCGCTGCGGAACAATTATCCCGGTCTCGATTGGTCGAAAATGATCCCCTACAATCTCGAACGCATGGCGACCCACGGCGAGCGGCGCGCCGCCGAAATGGAAGAGGTCGCCGTGACCTTGCGCGAACTCGGCGTCGAGCCGATGATGAGCGCGGCCACGGTCAAGCGGCAGCGCGAAATGGGTCAGATCGGCACGCAGCAGGCGGTGCGCGGGGCGCTGAGCAAAAAGGACGGGAGCGCGATCCTCAACGCCATCAGCGCCGCGGCGCGCGACCGGCATTGACTGTGCAATGATTGGGTAACCCGATGGAAGTCACAGGAGCGGCATACCTCTACACGATTGCGGTAATCAGTATAACCTTTATAGGCTTTTCGGCGATTGTTATGATGTTGCGTCAGACCTCCGGCCAGTCATTGCAACGTTTCGATATTTTGATCGCTCATGTTTATATGGAATTTGGACTTATCGTCAGCGTAGGTTCATTGCTGCCGCCGCTATTTTCATTTTGGGGGCTAGGCCCTCAGCTATCCCCTCATTTTCTAGCTGAGATGTCGGGGTAACAAGGGACTCCGGCGGGGTGCTGGGACTTTCTGAAAAAGAATCAAGATGGACTTGGCGACCTTCGCATTGCGCCGGAGGTC
>Ga0187891_1000747_pt1 | contig 31205 bp, 27 predicted proteins | sample June2016WEW_21_4_FD_132990 | JGI IMG/M metagenome (GOLD analysis project Ga0187891, IMG submission 132990) | Peatland microbial communities from SPRUCE experiment site at the Marcell Experimental Forest, Minnesota, USA - June2016WEW_21_40 | ecosystem: Environmental > Terrestrial > Soil >... | reverse complement strand
CGTCATGCGGACTTCTGAACCAAAGCCACACTAGATCAATACGTTGCTAGTGTCCTTCGATTCCGAAGTTCGCAAACGAGGGTGCCGCATAATGATGCGAACTTCGGAATCGGGACACTAGTGCGGCGGATTTGGCCTTTGCCGCGCCACCGTTCTCGGGCAATCTAGGCGGCGGCCCGGGCCAGTCTCGGCCGCAGGAGGCCAACGGGCTAGCAAGAGGCCAGAGCGCCACGTGACCCAGCACTCGCGCGATACGCCGCAATTCTACCTCACCGCTCCCTCGCCCTGCCCCTATCTCCCCGGCAAGGAGGAGCGCAAGGTCTTTACCCACCTGGTCGGCGAGCGCGCGGGCGAGCTCAACAACATCCTCACCCAGGGCGGATTCCGCCGCAGCCAGTCGATCGCCTACCGGCCAGCCTGCGAGGGTTGCCGCTGCTGCGTCTCGGTGCGGGTGATCGCCAAGGAGTTCCGCCCCACTCGCAGCATGCGCCGGATCGTCGGCCGCAACACCGACATCGTCAGCGAGATGAAGATCGCCGTTCCGACCTCGGAGCAATATTCGATCTTCCGCGCTTATCTGGATTCGCGCCATCGCGACGGCGGCATGGCTGACATGACGGTGCTCGACTACGCCATGATGGTCGAGGACAGCCACATCGAGACGCGGATCATCGAATATCGCCGGCGCGAGCCGGGTTCTTCGCTGCCGGGGCGCCAGGCCGACGACCTCCTCGCCGTCGCCCTGACCGACGTGCTCAACGATGGCCTGTCCATGGTCTATTCGTTCTTCGAGCCGGATGAAGCGGCGCGTTCGCTCGGCACCTTCATGGTGCTCGACCATATCGCGCGCGCGCAGCGGATGGGGCTAGCTTACGTCTATCTCGGCTATTGGGTGCGCGGCTCGCGCAAGATGGATTACAAGAGCCGCTTCCGGCCGCAGGAGCGGCTCACGCCCGACGGCTGGGCAAGGGTAGAGTAACGAGGCTCCTGCGCTTAGCAGCCGTTTGTTGGGGGGAGAATATGTTCCTCAAGCTCGAGGACGCCGAACTGTTCGTGACTTCCTTCGGCAAAGGGCCGCCGACGCTTATTGCCCATGGCGGCTGGGTCGGCAGCGGCGAACTCTGGTCGCAGCCGTTCGAAATCCTCAGCCGCTCGTGGCGCACGATCACTTACGACCACCGCGGCACCGGCGCCACCACCAATCATGCATCGGCGATCACATTCGAAATTCTCGTCCAGGATCTTTTCAAGGTTCTCGACGCGCTGTCGGTCGAGCCGTGCGTTTTGGCTGCGGAGTCGTCTGGCGCCTGTATCGCCCTGGAAGCCGCCTTGCGCGATCCGTCGCGATTCAAAGGGCTGGTCATTGTCGATGGCCGTTACCAAGGAGGAAGGTCCGTTGGCGCAGCGCGCTTTATCGAGGGTTGCAGGACCGATTTCCGCAAGACCATGGACTTGTTCGTCAACGCTTGCGTCCCGGAGGAGGAATGCGACGCCGAACGCCGTTGGGCCAAACAAATCGTCAACCGCTCAAACGGTCCCGATGCTATCCAGTTGATGGAATGCCTCGAGATCGTTGACGTGGAGCGCCGGCTCTCGGAAATTTCGCTGCCGACGCTTATTCTCCACGGCAGGCGGGATGTCATCACTGCCATGGCGAATGCCGAAACCCTGGCGGTAAAAATCCCCAACAGCAAACTTGTCGTCATTGAAAACGCCGGGCACGTACCGACGATAACCCGGCCGGCAGTCGTGGCGAAGGCGATTGAAGAGTTTTTTGCCTGACAGTCGGCACCTCGCTACTCGCCATTTGCCCGTTGCTGCCACCGCCGAACTTGTTCTTGGCAAAGCCCCCGGCCGCCCGGCGTCGGCGCGGTTGCCGCGCCAATCGGTCAGTTCCTTGAGCGACAATGTGAAACCGCGGCCGGCGGAAACGGTCCAGCTCAGACCTTTTCCCGCCTCGAACGTCCTGTCGGAAAGCCGCCGATCCGATTCGATTGAGACGAGCTGTTTCGGATTGCCACCATTCGTGAGTGGCGTAATGTGGCAGCGGAGCCATTGATCGCTTGGGGGTGCAATGGATCCTTGCGCCAGCTTCGTTTCGAAGTTGATTGCTGCGGCGGCCATTTTCGGGACCTGCCTGTCTCTGTCCGTACCGGCGCACGCCGAGAAGCGCGTGGCGCTGGTCATCGGCAATTCCGCCTACAAGGTGGTCCCGCGGCTCGACAATCCGAAGAACGACGCCACGCTGATGGCCGAAACGCTGCGCTCGCTCGGCTTCACGCTGGTCGGCGACGGCGCCCAGCTCGATCTCGACAAATCCGGCATCGACCGCGCGGTGCAGAACTTCGGCGACCTGTTGCAGGGCGCCGATGTCGGGCTGTTCTATTATGCCGGTCACGGCATCCAGGTGCGGGGCGCGAATTACCTCGTGCCGGTCGACGCTAATCCGACGCGCGAATCCGACGTGGACTTCCAGATGCTCGACAGCGACCTGGTGCTGCGTCAGATGACGGACGCGGGCACCAAGCTCAACTTCGTGATCCTTGACGCCTGCCGCAACAATCCATTTCCCGGCCGCGGCTTGCGCGCGACGGGCGGCGGCCTCGGACAGATGCAGGCGCCCGAGGGCACGCTGATCTCGTTTGCGACCCAGCCCGGCAATGTGGCGAAGGACGGCGCCGACGGCAACAGCCCCTTTACCAAGGCGCTGGCGCAGACGATCAAACGGCCCGGCCTCGGCATCTTCGAGGCGTTCAACGAGGTCGGGCTCTTGGTGATGCAGGCTACGGGCAACGCCCAGCTGCCATGGTATTCGACGTCGCCGATCAGAGGCAAATTTTACTTTGCCGAGGCGCCCGCCTCCGGTCCGCCGCCCGCCGCCGAGGAGCCGGGCACGCCGACGAAAGAGGCCCGCCTGACCAACCCTGCCGACACATTGCGTCCCGACCTCGTGACCGACTGCGATCGGCTGGCGGCCCATCCCTTGGATGATCAGCGGCCGCGAGGAGTCACCGGCGTTTTAATCACGGATACGATCGACGTCGTACCCGCGCTCAGGGCCTGCAGCGACGTTATGCGTCAATACCCCGATGTCGCGCGGTTCGTCTTCGAGGCCGGCCGCGTTGCGTATGCGCAAAAGGACTACGCGACCGCTCGCCAATTGTTTGAAAAAGCGACCGGTATGGGCAGCAAAATTGCGATCGCTGACGTCGGCGTCATCTACATGAACGGTCAGGGTGTTGCGAAAGACTATACCAAGGCCCGGCAATTGTTCGAGGAAGCGATAGCCAAGGGCGATCACCTGGCGGAAGTCTCTCTCGGCTCGCTTTACCAAAACGGCTGGGGTGTCGCGCAGGACTACGCGCAGGCGCGCCAATGGTTCGAGAAGGCCGCCGCCGCGGGCGCGCCCGCCGCGATGAACAGCCTCGGCGTCCTCTATGGAAACGGGCTGGGTGTCCCCAAGGATTATACGCAGGCGCGCCAGTGGTATGAAAAGGCCGCCGCCGCGGGCAACGCGCTCGCGATGCAAAATCTCGGCTGGTATTACCAGTACGGGCTGGGTGTCGCGCAAGACTACGCGCAGGCGCGCCAGTGGTACGAGAAGGCCGCAGCCGCGGGCAATGCCATTGCAATGAATAGCCTCGGCATTCTTTACCAAAAAGGATTGGGCGCCTCGCAGGACTATACGCAGGCGCGTCAGTGGTACGAAAAGGCCGCAGCCGCGGGCGGGCCCGCCTCGATGAACAGTCTCGGCGTATTTTACCAAAACGGCTGGGGTGTCGCGCAGGACTATACGCAGGCGCGGCAATGGTACGAGAAGGCGGCCGCTGCGGGCAATTCTGATGCGATGAGAAACCTGGGCTTGCTTTATGAGAGCGGGTTGGGCGGGATCAAGGACTACGCGGCAGCGCGCCAGTGGTTTGAGAAGGCCGTCGCCGCTGGTGACGTAGGCGCCATGACCAATCTCGGCTTTCTTTACGACAGGGGATGGGGTGTTCCTCGGGACGGCGCGCAGGCCCGTCAATGGTACGAGAAGGCGGCGGCGGCGGGCGAATCCATCGCCATGGGCAATCTCGGCGTGCTGTATAGAGACGGATCGGGCGTCGCCAAGGACTATACCCAGGCGCGTCAATGGTTCGAGAAGGCCGCAGCTCTGGGCAACAACCAGGCGATGAATAACCTCGGCGTTATGTACGGCACCGGGACGGGCGTCGCCAAAGACCTGACGCAAGCGCGGCAGTGGTACGAGAAGGCGGCAGCCGCCGGAAACGAGGTCGCCAGACAGAACTTGCAGAAAATAGGCAGGAGAAGGTGACGATGTTCGCGTCTGGCTGCCGCAGCCGGACGCGCCTTCGACGCGAACTTGAGGATGCAGCGCCAGCCAAAGCGATTTTTCCGCCGCCTGGTGTTGTGTCGATTTATGGGTCAGCGCATCGTTCGGATTGAAATCTTTGATGACGCAAACCGTCAGTAGCTTGGCGGCGCGTTGACGGCGATTCATTGAGCTTGATCAAAACGCCTGCGGAAAATTCTCGGCTATAATGGCTGTACTCTCCCCGCCGCCGGTCAGGCGGGCTGAGGGGTGCGCGTCTTTCCGGCTGCGCGGTCGCTCATGCAGTGCCGTACCACCCCTATGCTGGCTGCCGCTGTTCTGGCGGCGATCGCATTTGCCGGCCTGCCGGCCACGTTGCTGGCGCAAACGGCCGGCCCCGCAGATAGCGGGCCCGTCGACCCGCCGGATACCGCCTATTACACCGGTTCACTGCCTAACGACCCGGAGGTCGAGCGCGGACTGCCGATTGCCGAACATCATCGGGCATTTCTGCCGGAGCGAGTCGATCTTTCGAGCCGCATGCCGCCGGTGGGCAGTCAAGGTCACTTGGGATCCTGCTCGGCCTGGGCCGCCTACGCGGCGCGAAGTTACTACACCGGCGCACTCGAACGGCGCGACCTCCAGCAGCCGGCTAACCTCCTGAGCCCGAACTACGTCTTTCACCTGGCCCGGGGCGGCGGACGCGTTTGCGAAGGGTCGAGCTACGACGACGTCGTCAAGGTACTGAGAAGAGGTGCGCTATCGCTCGCCGACTACGCCTACAGCGACGCATGCTTGCCACCGGCGCCGCCGCAGCTCGTCGCACGAGCCCATGATTTCCGTGTGCGCGGACTGAATCGTGTCGATATCAGCCGACGCGATGATGCCAAGGGTCAATTGGCGCGATCCGCTCCCGTGCTGATCAGCTTCTACGCCAGCACGGCATTCCAAAAATTTCGCGGTGCTGAAACGTTCACGGAACGCGCCATGCCCCGCGACGACAAGAAGGCAGGTTGGCACGCGATGACACTGGTCGGCTACGACGAGCGGCGCCAAGCGTTCCGCTTGATCAATTCCTGGGGTCGGGGTTGGGGAGATCACGGCTACGCTTGGATCAGCTACGATCTGCTGCAGACCCACATCAGGGGCGCGTATACACTCGACATTGGCCCGGTGACGCCGCCGCCCGTCGTCGATGTGCCGCCGCCGCCGGTCGTGCAACCGCCACCGCCACAACCGGTGACGCCGCCGCCCGCCCCCGTGCCGCCAAGGCCGGCCGGCCAACTTGCCGACCTGCAGACGTTGTCATGCGCCCATGTCAACGTCGAAGCGCGAGGCGACCAATCGGTGTTGTCCGGCTACGTCGCCACCGATGATGACCTCAACCGGGTCAAATTGATCGCGGCGAGCGTTCCAAACACGGTTCTCGGCAACGTGATTGTGGCGCCATGGCCGCAATGCGAGGCATTGCAGACTTTGCAGAAGCCGCTCCTGATTGCCGACCGCCCGACGATCGACATTGGTCCAAACACCGAGCTGCACAGTGGCGACCTGCTCAAGATTCAGGTCCGTTCCCCCGCGCAGATCAGTTATCTCTACGTCTCCTATATCCAGGCCGACGGTTCCGTCGTCCACCTGGTGCAGCCCAACGGGCTGCTGCCGCAGCCGACGCTTCCGAGACAAACGCTGGTGTTCGGTAGCGGCGAGGAGGGCAAACCGAAATTCACCGTCGGGCCGCCCTTCGGCCGCGAAATGATCATCGCCATTGCATCGCGCTCGCCTTTGTTCGATCACGAGCTGGCGCCGCAGCAGACCGAGCGTGATTATTTGAGCGAGTTGCGGCGGGCGCTGATTTACAAGCCCGTTCCGGATATGCCCGACCGCGAACTCGCGGCCACTATAACAACCCTGAAAACCAGTGCGAGGCAGCCATGATAATGTCGTTGCTTCTCGTCATAGCGCTGCTTGTCGGCGCGCCGATCATATCCGTGCCGGCTGCGGCGGAGGAGGCGCTTTCACCGAACGACATTGAATGCGCGTTGGATCCGAACTGCCCAAAGCCGCAACAGGAACGCACGCGCAGCCTGCTCGGGCGCGGAGTGACTATCGAAGGCAAGCCCGCCGAACAGCCGCTTTCGGTCAATCTCTATGTCAACTTCGCCTTCAATTCGTCGGATCTGACGTCAGACGCGCGCATCACGCTCGACCGGTTGGGCGCCGCACTCCGCGACCAGCGGCTTGCGGCATTCAGCTTTCTCATCGCCGGCCACACGGATGCGAAGGGCGGCGTCGAGTTCAATCAGAAACTCTCGGAGCGGCGCGCCGACGCGGTGCGCAGTTATTTGATTGCCCAATTCGGGATCGCTGCCGAGCGACTTAGCGCCAAGGGCTACGGGAAATCCCAATTGCTCGACCCGGCTAATCCGGAAGATGGCGTCAACCGCCGCGTGCAGATCATCAACATCACCGCGGCAGGGCAGCACAACTGAAGATGACGGCTTGGAACTCGTAGAGCAGGCATCGGTCACGCGTTTTCTGCACCCTTGCCGTTCGCCGGCGTGCGGCCGGATGCGCCGCCGAACTTATTGTTCTTCGGAAATCCCTTCGGCGCCAGGCGGCCGGCGTCGGCGCGGTTGCCGCGCCAATCGGTCAGTTCCTTGAGCGGCAGCGTGAAAACGCGGCCGGCGGAGTCGGTCCAGGTCAGGCCCTTTTCCGCCTCGAAGGTCTTGATGTCGGAGAGGCCGCCGTCCTTGTGACGCTGCAGCCGCACGCCGCGCCCGCGCGTCATTTCCGGCACCTGATCGATCGGGAAAACGAGCATCTTGCGGTTGTCGCCGATCGCCGCCACCAGCTCGCCCTCGGCCGGCGCAATGGCGCACGCCTGATCCGGCGGGCTCACGTTGAGCACTTGCTTGCCCTTGCGCGTATTGCCGAGGCATTCGTCCTCGGCGACGATGAACCCCCTGCCCTGTTTGCTCGCCACGATGAGCTTGCGCGCGCCTTCATGGCGGAACACCGCGATCACGTCGGCCTCTTGCTCCAGATCGATGAACAGCCGGATCGGCTCGCCGTGCCCGCGGCCGCCCGGCAGTTTCGCCGCCTCGATGGTGTAGCAGCGGCCGTTGGTGGCAAAGACGAGAAGCTTTGACGTGGTCTCGGCGAAGAAAGCGATCTTCAGGGCATCGTCGGCCTTGAACACCAGGCTGGAAAGGTCGGCGACCTGGCCGCGCAGCGCGCGAATCCAACCCTTCTCGGAGACGACGACCGTGATCGGCTCGCGCTCGACCAAGGCCTCCTCGATCGCCGCCTCGTCGTGCGCCGGTGCTTCAGCAAAGCCGGTGCGGCGTTTGCCGAGCGGCGTTTTGGCGCCGAATTTTTCCCGCACCTCGCGGATCTGGCCGGCAATCGTCTTCCACTGCGCCTTTTCCGAGCGCAGCAAATCCTCGATGGCGCGCTTCTCCGCGCGCAGCGCCTTGTCCTCGGAGCGGATTTCGATCTCTTCGAGACGGCGCAAATTGCGCAGCCGCATGTTGAGGATGGCGTCAGCCTGGACGTCCGAGAGCTTGAACGTCTTCATCAGCACCGGCTTCGGCTCGTCCTCCTGGCGGATGATCTTGATGACCTTGTCGATGTTGAGATAGGCGACGAGATAGCCGCCCAAGACTTCCAGGCGATGCTCGATCTCGTTGAGCCGATGGCGCGAACGGCGCAGCAACACGTCGCGCCGGTGCGTGAGCCATTCCGTCAGCGTTTCGGCAAGCCCGACAACCTTGGGAATGCGGCCGCGCACCAGCACGTTCATGTTGAGCGGCACCCGGCTTTCCAGCTCGGTCAGCTTGAACAGACTCTCCATCATTAGCGCCGGATCGACGCTGCGCGAGCGCGGCTCGAGCACAAGGCGCACGTCCTCCGCGGATTCATCGCGCATGTCGGCAAGGAGCGGCAGTTTCTTCTCGTTGATCAGTTCGGCGATGCGCTCCACGAGTCGCATCTTCTGCACCTGCCAGGGGATTTCGGTAACCACCACCTGATAGGTGCCGCGCCCGGTATCCTCGGTCTTCCAGCGCGCGCGCAGCCGAAACGAGCCGCGGCCGGTGGCATAGGCTTCCGCGATCGCTTCCGGCGGATCGACGATCAGGCCGCCGGTCGGGAAATCGGGGCCGGGCACGAATTTCAGGAGCGTGCGGGTGCGCGCGTTGGGTTGCTCGATGAGATGCAGCGCCGCGTCGCACAGCTCGGCGATGTTGTGCGGCGGGATCGCGGTCGCCATGCCGACCGCAATGCCTTGCGAGCCGTTGGCAAGGAGATTGGGGAACGCCGCCGGCAGGACGACCGGCTCCTGCATAACCCCGTCATAGCTGGGGCGGAAGTCGACGGCATCTTCGTCGATGCCGTCGAGCAAGAGCCGCGCCGCTTCCGTCAGCCGCGCTTCGGTATAGCGGTAGGCGGCCGCGTTATCGCCGTCGACATTGCCGAAATTGCCCTGGCCGTCGACCAGCGGATAACGCGAGGAAAAATCCTGCGCCAGGCGCACCAGCGCGTCGTAGATCGCCTGGTCGCCATGCGGATGGAAATTGCCCATCACGTCGCCGACGATCTTTGCCGATTTCTTGAACGCCGCACTGGGATCGAGGCGCAGAAGCCGCATGCCGTAGAGGATGCGGCGATGCACGGGCTTGAGCCCATCCCGCGCGTCGGGCAGCGCCCGATGCATGATCGTGGAGAGCGCGTAGGCGAGGTAGCGCTCTTCGAGCGCCTCGCGCAGTCCGATCTCCTGCACGTCGCCGGTTTTTTCCGGGGGAATCAGCTTTTTGTTCATGGCGGTGAGCGGTAGCGCGGTTAGGCGTGGTGAACAAGAACGGCGGCGACGAAGCGCCCGCGTGCGTCCGGCAAGGCGAGACCGCGCGGCGCGAAGGCGTGACGATCGAGAAAGAAACCGGTCAGCGCGAACGCATCGGCGAGATCGGCGGCGGATGCCGGCTCGGCGTCGGCGCGCAGGAAGCTCGGGAGCCGCAGGAGCTTATCGCGATAGGCTTCCCCGGCCGCGCCCGAAACGGCACGGCCCGATCGCGGCGAGACATAGATGAGATCATCCTTGGCGCCGGTCGCGGCGCAGGAGGAAAGATCGAGCCCGAAGCCGAGCTCGGCCAGAAAAGCGAGCTCGAAGCGCGCCACCATGGGACCGACGACCGAGGGATCGTCGAGAGCATCGAGGATCTGTTCGAGCGTGGCATGGATGCCGGCATGCGGCTCGCGTTCGGCAAGCAGACGGCACAAAGCTCCGAGATGTGTCACGCCATGGACGGCATGCGCCGCGGTGAGAATGCCGGCCGCGCGCAGATTGATGCCCTCGACCAGATAATGGCCGAGATGATCGTCGAGCCGCGCCCGCCAGGTCGCGCGCAACGAATTGCCGGGCTGCAGCACGCCGCGCAGCCGGGCGCCGGTGCCGCCGCGCACCAGCCCGAGATGGCGGCCGCGCTCTTGCGTCATCAATTCGAGAATGACGCCCGACTCGCCAAGCCGCCGCACGCCGAGCACGATGCCTTCATCGGTCCATTGCATGGGATGTATGTAGTGCCTTTGTCGTCATTCCGGGACGGCCCGCAGGGCCCGGCCCGGAATCCATAGTCACGGCCTGTCGTTATAGATTGCGGGCTCGTTTGGCCCCGGAATGACAAGAACCCGACTCGGGCTCAATGTTACTCCCGGGGGAACTCCAAGCCCATCTCGCGGTAACGTTCCGGGTCGTCGCCCCACCCTTCGCGGACCTTGACGAAGAGAAAGAGGTGCACCGGCTGTTCGATCGCCGCGGCAATGTCGGTCCGCGCCGCAGCGCCGATCGCCTTGATGGTCTGGCCGCCCTTGCCGAGCAGGATCTTGCGCTGGCTTTCGCGCTCGACATAGATCGTCTGCTCGATGCGCACCGAACCGTCCTTGAGCTCCTTCCAGACTTCGGTCTCGACCGTCGACTGGTAGGGCAGTTCCTGATGCAGCCGCAGATAAAGTTTCTCCCGCGTGATCTCGGCGGCGAGCTGGCGCAGCGGCGCATCGGAAATCTGATCCTCGGGATAAAGCCACGGGCCCGTCGGCACATGGCCCGCGAACCAGCCTTTGAGGTCGGCGACGCCGTCGCCGGAGCGCGCCGACACCATGAAGGTCCCGGCAAAAGCGGCGCGCTCGTTGAGCGCTTGCGTCAAAGCGAGCAGCTTCGGCTTCTCGACGAGATCGATCTTGTTGAGCACCAGCACCTTGGCGGCACGGATATCGGCAAGGCCGCGCAGGATCGCGTCCTCGTCGTCCTCAACGCCCTTCCGCGCGTCGATCAGAAGCGCGACGATGTCGGCGTCGTGCGTGCTGCCCCAGGCACTGCCGACCATGGCGCGGTCGAGCCGGCGGCGCGGCGCGAAAATACCCGGCGTATCGACGAAAATGAGTTGGCTTAAGCCTTCGATGGCGATGCCGCGGATCAGCGCCCGCGTGGTCTGCACCTTGGGCGTGACGATAGAGATTTTCGAACCGACCAGCGCATTGAGCAGCGTCGACTTGCCGACGTTCGGCGCGCCGATCAGCGCGACGAAGCCGCAGCGCGTGGCCTGCTCCGCCGGCTCAGCCATCGATGCGGTCGGGCTTGACGCCCTCGCGCGCCATCATCGCGGCGGCGGCGGCCTGCTCGGCGGCGCGCTTGGAGCGTCCCAAACCTTCGGCCGGGGCCAGTTGCGGAAGCTGCACGGCGACGCGAAATTCCGGGTCGTGGTCGGGGCCCGAGCGCGCGATCTCCCGATAGGCCGGCGTCGGCAAACCGCGCGCCTGCGCCCATTCCTGCAGGACCGTTTTCGGGTCCCGTAGCGGCTGCGCCTTGGTCTGCATGCGCGCCGCCCATAGCCGGCCCACCAGCGCTTCGGCGGCGGCAAAGCCGCCGTCCAGATAGACCGCACCGATCAGCGCCTCGCAGACGTCGGCAAGGATCGCCGGCCGGGTGCGGCCGCCGGCATTGGCTTCCGATGAGCCGAGGCGGATCGCCGCGCCGAGATCGATGGTGCGCGCGATCTCGGCGCAGGTCTCCTTGCGCACGAGATCGGCCAGCCGGCGCGACAGCTCGCCTTCATCGGCCTTCGGAAAGGCGCGGAACAGCATGTCGGAAATCACCAGGCCGAGCACGTGGTCGCCGAGGAACTCGAGCCGCTGGTAGCTGCCGGCGCGGTTGCGCGCGCCCTTGAGCGCCGAAATATGCGACAGCGCGCTGTCCAGCAGCGCCACGTCCTTGAATCGGTAGCCGATGCGCTCCTCGAGCGAACCGTCGCCTCGCCGCCGGCGAGGACGGGACTCTTTTGGCCCGGCGGCCGCCGCGCGCGGCGCGGTTGGCGCCGGGGCAACCTCAACGGCAGGCGGCTGTTGCGGCGTGGTGGTCGGTCTGGCTTTGCTGCGGCCGCTCATCGTACCAGTGTGAACAACCGGTTCCAGCGCACCGTCCACGGCCAGCGCCATACCTCCCAGGCGTGCGCGCCGTCCCTGATCGAGAAGAAGATGATCTGCGCCTTGCCGATGATGTTCTCGTAGGGCACGTAGCCGACCTGGCTGAGCACGCGGCTGTCGGTCGAGTTATCGCGGTTGTCGCCCATCATGAAATAATGACCCGGCGGCACCACATAGACCGCCGTGTTGTCGTAGAAGCCGTTATCGGTGAGATCGAGCGTGGTGTAGGTCACCCCGTTCTGCAGCGTCTCGCGGTAGCGCTTGACGCGCTGAACCGCGCCGTCATCGTCGGTGACGAAGTCCTCGATGCGCTGCCGCTTGACCGGCTCGCCGTTGATGTTGAGCACGCCGTCGATCATCTGGATGCGGTCGCCGGGGAGCCCGATGACGCGCTTGATGTAGTCGGTGGTGTCGTCCTTCGGCAGCCGGAACACGACGACATCGCCGCGATCGACCGGCTGGCCGAAAACCCGGCCCGAGAAAATCGGCGGCGAGAACGGCAACGAGTAATGGGTGTAGCCGTAGGAATATTTGGAAACGAACAGATAGTCGCCGACCAGCAGCGTCGGGATCATCGACCCCGAAGGGATATTGAACGGCTGAAAGAGAAAGGTGCGGATGACGAGGGCGATAATGAGGGCATGGAACACCACGCGTACGGTCTCGGCGAAGCCACCCTCTTTGCGCTTGGTCCCGGTCTGCACGCTCATCGGCCTATTGTTTCCGTTCTGCACCGTCCGCCCCGCGACCTTGTAGCCTCTGCGCCATACGCGCGCAATTGCGCGCGGGATTTCGCCGCGGCGGGCGGCCGTTCCGCTTTACGTAGGAATGCCATGAGCTTAACGCCAGAACGCGGCGAACATGACGAATTTGTCATCCGGCATAACACCGCGGACCAGGCCACGCGCCGTGCCCAAAAGCGTGGCATCAAGGACGGGCAAGCGCTACCGCCGAGATGATCACGAAGGCCTGGGCAATTGGCCCGTCGTCGGTAATGGTGAGGTCGATACGCGCCTCGTAGCCGGCAGGCGTGATGGCCTCGAGCCGCCGTTTGGCGCCCCCCGTCAGTGCGAGCGTGGGCCGCCCCGACGGCAGGTTGACCACACCAATATCGCGCCACCACACCCCGGCGCGCAGCCCCGTGCCCAGCGCCTTGGCGCAGGCTTCCTTGGCCGCGAAGCGCTTGGCATAGGTCTCGGTCCGGTTGCGGCGTTTCTCGGCCTTCGCACGCTCGGCCGCGGTGAAGATGCGGTCGATAAAACGATCGCCGTGGCGTTCGATCACCTTGGCGATGCGGCGCACGTCGGTGATGTCGGAGCCGATGCCGAGGATCATGGTGCCGCCCGGCCTTTGGCCCGGCCGCGATCCATCGCCGCCCGCATTTTGCGCACGGCGGCGGGCAGGCCGTCAAAAATCGCCTCGCCGATGAGGAAATGGCCGATATTGAGTTCGACGATCTGGCTCAGTATCGCGATTTGCTCCGCGGTGGCGAAATCGAGGCCATGGCCCGCATGGACTTCCAGGCCGGCGCGCGTCGCCAGAGCGGCGCCGCGGACGATGCGCTCGAATTCGGCGGCGCCGGCGGCGGCCTGGCCCGCCGCCACCGCCTCGCACCAGGCGCCGGTGTGAAGCTCTATCACCGGCGCGCCGATCGCCGCTGCGGCTTCGATCTGCGCCGGCTCGGCGGCAATGAACAAGCAAACGCGAATCTCCGCCTCGGCCAGCTCGCCGACCGCCGCGCGCAACGCCTCCCGCTGCCCGGCGGCATCGAGACCGCCTTCGGTCGTGCGTTCCTGCCGCCGTTCCGGAACAAGGCACGCGGCGTGCGGGCGGACCTTGCGGGCGATTTGCACCATCTCCCGCGTTGCCGCCATTTCGAGGTTGAGCGGCTTTTCGATGCTCGCCTTGAGGCGTGCGATGTCGTCGTCGACGATGTGGCGGCGATCCTCGCGCAGATGCGCGGTGATGCCGTCGGCGCCGGCCTTGATCGCGATCTGCGCGGCCTTTAGCGGGTCGGGATGCCGCCCGCCGCGCGCGTTGCGCACGGTCGCGACGTGATCGATGTTGACGCCGAGGCGGATGGGAGGAGCGGCCATATTGGGCAATTCGCCAAATCCAAATAATCGCCTGACTATATCTCAAGCTGGCAAAGCAAATGACTACCCGTTCACCCGCTCGGCATTGGCGACGACTTTCTTCGCCCGCAATTGCGAGATGATCGAAGTCAGGTGCTTGAGGTTGTAGACCGCGAGATCGATGGTCAGCTCGGTGAAATCCGGCGACTGCCGGGTCATGCGGATATTGTCGATATTGCCGTCGTGCTCGGCGATCACCTGGGCAATCTGCGCCAGCGTCCCCGGCTCGTTCACCGATTGCACCGCGAGCTGCGCGGGGAACCGTTGCGGCGTTTTCTCGTCGACGTCCCAGCGCACGTCGAGCCAGCGGTCGGGCTCGTCCTCGAACTCGGTCAGCGCCGGTGAATGGATCGGGTAGATGGTGATGCCTTCGCCTGGCGTCATGATGCCGACGATGCGGTCGCCGGGAACGGCGCCGCCGTTGGGCGCAAAGCGCACCGGCAGGTCCGAGTTGATGCCGCGGATCGGGATCGCGGCGCCATTCTCCGCCTGCTCCGGGACCTTGAACTTCACCGCCTTGGCGCGCTTGAGCCCGAACCAACCGCTCTCCGACTTCGGCGCCACCGGCGTGACGCGCTCGTCCTTGTAATCGGGATACATGGCGCGCACGACGTCCGCGGCCTTCATCTCGCCGCGGCCGACCGCCGACATCACGTCCTCGATCGACGCGCGCGCCAGCCGCGGCAAGGCGCCTTGCAGCTTATCGTCCGCATAGTCGACCTTGGCGCGCTGGCAGAGCCGCTCGAGAATCCGCCGGCCGAGCCCCGAATATTGGTCGCGCACCGCCGCTCGCGTCGCCCGCCGGATTGCGGCACGCGCCTTGCCGGTCACGACGATCGATTCCCAGGCGGCCGGCGGCGCGGTCTGCGCCTTGGACGTCAGGATCTGGACTTCATCGCCGTTCTGCAGCGGCGAACTGAGCGGGCCGATCTTGCCATTGATTTTCGCGCCGATCGCCATGTTGCCGACATCGGTGTGCACCGCATAGGCGAAATCGATCGGGGTGGCGCCGCGGGGCAGCGCGATCAGCTTGCCCTTCGGCGTGAAGCAGAACACCTGGTCATGGAACAGTTCGAGCTTGGTGTGCTCCAAAAACTCTTCCGGATTGGAGCCTTCGGCCAACAGCTCGATGGTGCGGCGCAGCCACGCGTAGGCATTCGATTCGCGCGACAGCATTTCCGTCGGCGAACCGACGCCGTCCTTGTAGAGGGCGTGCGCGGCAATGCCGTATTCGGCGATCTGCTGCATCTCGCGGGTGCGGATCTGCAGCTCGACCCGCTGCTTGCCCGGCCCGATCACGGTGGTGTGAATCGAGCGGTAATCGTTCTGCTTGGGTGTCGAGATGTAATCCTTGAAGCGGCCGGGCACGACCGGCCAGGTGGTGTGCACGATGCCCAGCGCCTGGTAACACTCGACCAGGCTGCCGACGACCACGCGGAAGCCGAAAATGTCCGAGAGCTGTTCGAAGCCGACCGCCTTCCTCTCCATCTTGCGCCAGATCGAATAGGCGCGCTTGCGCCGGCCGGTGACTTCGGCGGCGATGCCGCTGTCGGCGAGTTTTTTGGCGAGTTGCTGCTCGATCTCCGCGATCCAGCCTTTGCTGCGCGCAGCCAGCGCCTCGAGCCGCTCGGTGAGGACCTTGTAGGCGTCGGGGTTGAGCTCGCGGAAGGATAAATCCTCGAGCTCCTCGCGCATTTCATGCATGCCCATGCGGCCGGCCAGCGGCGCATAGATGTCGAGCGTCTCCTCCGCCGTCACCCGGCGCGCCTCCGGCGGCCGATGCGCCAGGGTGCGCATGTTGTGCAGCCGGTCGGCGAGCTTGATCAGCAGCACCCGCACGTCGTCGGCGATGGCCAGAAGGAGCTTGCGCAGGTTCTCGGCCTGCTTCGCCTCCTTGGAGACGAGATCGAGCTTTTTGAGCTTGGTCAGGCCCTCGACCAGGACGCCGATGTCGTGACCGAACAGGCGGTCGATCTCGGCGCGGGTGGCGTCGGTATCCTCAATCGTATCGTGCAGCAGCGCCGCCGCGATGGTGGCATCATCGAGCTTGAGATCGGTGAGGATCGCAGCCACCTGCAGCGGGTGCGAGAAATAAGGGTCGCCGGAGGCCCGCTTCTGCTCGCCATGGGCCCGCATGGCATAGACATAGGCGCGGTTGAGCAGGTCCTCGTTGGTGGCGGGGTTGTACTGTTTGACCCGGTCGATCAGCTCGAACTGCCGCATCATCCGCGGCTTGCGGGGCTTTGGCGCCTCTTCGCCGTCCTGCGGCACCAGGTTGGGGGCGTGCGCGGCTGCAACCCGCAGCCGGGGCTGGTTCTGCATCCGGGGCAAATCGATCGGCGAGCGCGCCATGTCATCCTCGGCGCCGCCGGCAGAGCCGGCGACAGCTGTTCACAAGGATATCACGACGTATGGCACACGCCACAAGGCGACAGCTCCGGCCCCCGTAGCGAGCAAAGTCGCGGCGGTTCGCAGATTTATCGTTAACCGCGCCGCCTTCCAGGAAGGCCTTACTCTTCCTCGTCGCCGACTTCGGTATCGGGCTCGGGCTGGCTTTCCGGAGGCGTCAGACCCTCCAGGCCCTTGAGCAACTCTTCCTCGCTCATCCGCTCGGTGGTGACCTCGGTGTCGTCGGCATCGACGCCGGTACCGGGCGCTCCGATCAGCGGGACCCCCTCGGGCTCGGGCTCGTCGACCTCGACGTATTTCTGCAGCGAATGGACGAGTTCCTCCTTGAGGTCCTCGGGCGATACCGCCTTCTCCGCGATCTCGCGCAGCGCCACGACCGGGTTTTTGTCGTTGTCGCGGTCGACGACGATCTGTCCGCCGGAGGAAATCATGCGCGCCCGATGGCTCGCCAGCAGGACGAGATCGAAGCGGTTTTCGACCTTGTCGATGCAATCTTCGACGGTAACACGGGCCATAGTCGGGGCTCCTGGCGAGGTTTCTGCAACGGGGCGTTGCCGGGACCGGCCGTTACGTATCGTCACCGGCGGGCAAGTGCAAGAGCTTCCCGACGCCCGGTCCTGAACTTGTGAAATCTTTTAACTTGGCGTCGGCGAGCCGCTCTGTTACCCAAAATTCGGGAATCTGGTCGCGGCGTCCCGATTTTATGATTTCCGAGCCGCCGCGACGGCGTGCCGCAGTGCTCGCGCCGGAGGGCCCGCGCCATATGGCTCGTGCGCCGTGCTTTTCCACAATGCTCACGCCATGGGCGACGTGGTTTTGCCACTGTGCCTGCGTACTTCGTCAGTAGAACGTTCCCGACGGCGATAAAACTGTTTTAAACAACGCCGGAAATGTCGAGTCCATTGCGGCTGCTCCGGTTTCATCACGAGAAACGCATCGAGAGACACCATGTCGGCACAGATCGAGAAAATCGCGCTTTTCATTGACGGCGCCAACCTCTACGCCACGGCCAAATCGCTCGGCTTTGACATCGACTACAAGCGCCTGCTGCGCGAATTCCAGTCCCGCGGTTATCTGGTGCGCGCCTTCTACTACACCGCCGTGATCGAGGATCAGGAATATTCATCGATCCGGCCGCTGATCGATTGGCTCGACTACAACGGCTATACCGTTGTCACCAAAGCGACTAAGGAATTCGTCGATCAGACCGGCCGCCGCAAGGTCAAGGGCAACATGGACATCGAGCTTGCGGTCGATGCCATGGAGATCGCGCCGCATATCGACCAGATGGTGCTGTTCTCCGGCGACGGCGACTTCCGCTCGCTGGTCGAGGCGGTACAGCGGCGCGGCGTGCGCGTCGTCGTGGTGTCGACCATCTCGACGCAGCCGCCGATGGTCGCCGACGAACTGCGGCGCCAGGCCGACCAGTTCGTCGACATCGTCGAGCTGCAGAACAAGATCGGCCGCGACCCGGCGGAACGACCGGCACGCGAGCCGCGGGAGGCGCGCGAACCGCGCCACACGCCGCAATTCCTGCAGCGCAGTACCGGAGCCCCGCGCGCCGAGGTCGAGGTCGAAGACGAGTTTGAGGAAGATTAGGCTCGGCCGATGGCTGCGATCGCGCGCCCGAGCGGCAAGCCCGGCCGCGACTGTCCGCGCTGTCCGCGTCTGGTCGCCTTTCGCAAGGCCTGGCGCGAACGCGAGCCGGAGTGGTTCAACGCGCCGGTTTCCTCATTTGGCCCGGTCGACGCGCGCCTCTTGATTGTCGGGCTTGCCCCGGGGCTCCGCGGCGCCAACCGCACCGGCCGGCCGTTCACCGGCGACTATGCCGGTGATCTCCTCTACGCAACGCTTGCCGACTTCGGATTCGCGCAGGGCCGCTATGAGGCCCGTGCCGACGACAGCTTCACTCTGGTTGATTGCCGCATCACCAATGCCGTGCGTTGCGTGCCGCCGGAAAACAAACCGACCCCGCAAGAAATCACGACCTGCCGGCCTTTTCTTGCGGCGACCATTGCGGAAATGCCGCGGCTTGCTGCCGTCCTCGCGCTCGGGCGCGTCGCCCACGACACGGTCGTCGCCGCCCTCGGCGCCCGGCGCTCAAGCTTGACCTTCGTGCACGGTTCGGCGCGGCCGCTCGCCCACGTCACGCTATTCGACAGCTATCACTGCTCGCGTTACAACACCAACACCGGCGTGCTCACGACGGAGATGTTCCGCGACGTCGTCGCGCAGGTGCGCAAGCACCTCGCCGCGGTGCCGCCCTCCCCCACCCACAGCGCCAAGGTCGGTGCCGCGTAACCACTCAATCCCATGCGGGAAGACAGTGCCTAGGCTGTCGAACGACTACGCCGCCGAACGAGTGGGCTGCTGGCCTACCAGTTAATGGTGGCGCAGCCAGGCAATCACCTCGGCGGCGTTCTTGTCGGGCGGGAACACCGGATAAAAAACCTTGACGATAACGCCGTCGTCGATGACCAGCGCCATACGCTTTAGGAGCGTCATCCCGGCGACCGAGAATGTCGGCAGGCCAAGCGCGCGGGCAAACGCCAGCTTGGCATCGGACAGGATCGCGAACGGCAGGTGCAGCCGCCCGGCGGCCTCGCGCTGATAATCGGTGTCCTGGGTCGACAGGCCGAACAGGTGCGATACTCCCAGCGCCTTGAGTTCGGCAAAATGATCGCGAAAACCGCACGATTGCGGCGTACAGCCGCGCGCGCCGGGGATGTCGTCCCATCCCGGCGGCAGATCGACGCCCGGCACGCCGGTACGCGGATAGATGTAAAGCACGGTGCGGCCGGCAAGGAGCGACAGATTGACGGCGCCGCCGCGCGTCGCCGGCAGCGCGAGGTCGGGCAGTTTCCTGCCGGTGAGATGCCGCGCAGCCCCATCGTCCTGCGGGACCGGAATGCCGGAAGGAAGATAAGTTGGATCGTGCTTACCGGGTGCCTCGGCCATGCCTGCGCTCCAGATTTTAGTTGCGCATGATCTTATCCGAAAACCGGTATCCACTTTTCGGGATCATGCGTGTACTTGCGCATGATCTTATCCGGCCCTCCCTCGCCCGCCGAAGCGGGCTTCGCAAAGGCGGAAAGCCAGGTGCCCACCCCGGATCAAGTCCGGGGCAGGCTTTTCAGGATCATGCGTAGGAAATGAATTCCATCAGCGAACCGTCAGGGTCGCGGAAGTAGACGCTGGTGCCCGGCCCCTTGGCGCCGAACCGCCGCAGCGGACCGCGCTCGGTGGCGACGCCGCAGCGTTCGAGGTGCGCCACAGCGTCCGCGATCGGCCCTCGCCATTCGAAACACAAATCGCTGTTGCCGGGCGCCACCGGAAGACGCGCGACCTCGGCGGGTTCGACGCCGGGACCGTGGACATTGAGCTGCCGGTCGCCGAAGCGGTAGGCATAGCCGACCGGCCGCGCAATCAGTTCCGCTCCCAGAACCGTCGTATAGAACGCATTCGAGCGCTCCCAGTCGGTGACATGAATGACGCAATGGTCGAACGTCACGGGAGGCACTTTCAGCCCTTCTGCCGCAGCAGGCGCCCGCGCTCGCGGTCCCACGAGCGCTTCTTCTCGGTCTCGCGCTTGTCATAAAGTTTTTTACCACGCGCTAGCGCCAGCTCGATCTTGGCGCGGCCCTTCTCGTTGAAATAAAGCTTGAGCGGGATGAGCGTCATGCCCTCGCGCTCGACCGCGCCAATCAGTTTGTTGATCTGCCGGCGGTGCAACAACAGCTTGCGCGGCCGTTTCGGCGCGTGGTTGAAACGGTTGGCCTGCTGATACTCGGGAATGTTGGAGTTGATGAGCCAAATCTCCCCGCCGCGGGCGTCGGCGTAGGATTCTCCAATTGTCGCCTTGCCCTGACGCAGCGACTTCACCTCCGTGCCGGTGAGCGCGACGCCGGCCTCCATGGTCTCGTCGATAAAGTAGTTGAACCGCGCCTTGCGATTGTCGGCAATGATCCGGAGCTTTCTTTCAGGCTTCGCCGCCATGCCGCCATCCTGCTCAGCGACTCTTCAGGGCGTCGCGAATCTCGGTCAGCAGCAGCACTTCCTTGGATGGCGCCGCCGGCGCTGTAGGCGGCGCTTCAGCTTTCAACCGACTGATTCCCTTGACCGCAAGAAACAACGCAAAGGCGATGATGAGGAAGTTGAGAACGAGGGTGAGAAAATTACCCCAGGCGAGCACCGCGCCCTGCTTTCTGGCATCGGCAAGCGACGTCGCCGTTACCTTCGACGAGAGCGGAAGGAAGTAGTTCGAAAAGTCGAGCCCGCCCGTGAGCGCACCGATGATCGGCATAATGATATCGTTGACCAGCGAATTGACGATCGCGCCGAAAGCGGCGCCGACGATGACGGCGACGGCGAGATCGACGGCATTGCCCCGCATCGCAAATTTCTTGAATTCCTCAAGCATCGACCCCCTCCGTCGCCAAGATTATCCCTCCGCCGCTCCGCCGGCGGGGAGGATTAAAGAGGTCAGTTGATCAGCCCGGCATGCACCATCGCCTGGCGGACGGCGGCCTGCGCCCGATCGCTCGCCGGCACCAGCGGCAGCCGCAACGTGTTGGCGCACTTGCCGAGGAGTGAAAGGGCGTATTTGATCGGCGCCGGACTGGTTTCGATGAACAAATCGATGTGGAGAGGCGCGAGCTTGTCCTGCAGCTTCAGGGCGGCGGCATAATCGCCCTTCAAGCACGCGGCCTGGAATTCGGCGCACAGCCGCGGCGCCACATTCGATGTCACCGAGATGCAGCCGTGCCCGCCATGCGCCATGAAGCCGAGCGCCGTGATATCCTCGCCCGATAGCTGGTTGAAGTCTTCGCCCATGGCCGCGCGTTGCTGCGTGACGCGCGCCATGTTGGCGGTGGCGTCCTTGACGCCGGCAATGTTCTTTAATTCGTACAGGCGCTTCAGGGTGTCGACCGAAATGTCGATCACCGAGCGCCCCGGAATGTTGTAGATGAGGATCGGAATGCCGATCGCATCGTTGATCGCCTTGAAGTGCTGATAGAGGCCTTCCTGGGTCGGCTTGTTGTAATAGGGCGTGACGACCAGCACCGCGGCGGCGCCGGCTTGTTCGGCATGCCGGGCGAGATCGATCGCCTCGGTGGTGGAATTCGAGCCGGCGCCCGCCACGACCGGCACGCGGCCCCGCGCCTGGTCGACGCACCATTCGACCACGGCCTTGTGTTCCTCGTGCGACAGCGTCGGGCTCTCGCCGGTAGTGCCGACCGGAACCAGGCCATTGGTTCCCTCGGCGATCTGCCAATCGACCAGGGCACGGAATGCTTTCTCGTCGATGGAACCGTTCTTGAACGGCGTGACGAGCGCAGTGAATGAGCCTCGGAAGCTCGTCTTGGCAGTCATGACACGATCCTTGGATACGGCCTCGGCCGGGGAGCACGTCGCCGGCGGCGATCCGTGCTGCCGTCAGGATAGATATCGGGTCGGAGCGAGCCTTGAAAGCCCCTTTGCACGGCTTGTCTTTGGATTCCAGCCGCAGGCGGCGCCTCCCATGTCGCTAAACTGCGGAACTTCGAATCGACAACGCGCACAGGGATATGCCCCGTTTTTGCCGTGAAATTCGCCGATTGCCCTGTTAGCCGGCGCGCATTAGGAATTCTTCAATCTTGCCAGCCGAAGAGGAATTCCGGAGTCGCCGGCGGCAAACGCTGCGGCAGAAAGGTCCGTGCCGGTGATGGTCACTCGGCTCATATTCGCATTCGCTGCCGTCAGTCTGCTGACGGGCCAAGCTTGTGCCTCGCCGCCGTCGGCCAAATTCCCGCTGCCGCGCGCCAGACCCGCCCTTCCATCCGACAAAGCCGCGAAGTCCGCAGTGCACGCGCCGCCGCTCAAAGGCGCGGTGGGGCCGCTGCTGCACGCTGTTCCTACGCGGCCGCTGACGGCGACGGCGTCGATTTCGTCCACCGGCGCCCGTGGCTACGAGGCGTCGGAACGGCCGAGAAGCTCCGCAGTGCTTGGACCGTCGGCGGCGATGCCGCCCCGCGCCCTGAGCATGGCTGCTCCCGCGGTGCGACCCGCTCCAGCTCTGGCGCTAGCGGCGACATCGAATACGTCGCCGCTCGATCTTGCCGCCATCAAACAGGTGATCGACCTCGCGCACAAAGGCCAGCCGGACGAGGCGACCAATATCGCCGGCACGATATCCGATCCGCTGGCGCGCAAGCTCGCCGAATGGGTGATCCTGCGCAGTGAGGACGCCGATCTTGATTTTCCCCGCTATGCCGCCTTCATCGCCGCCAATCCGAGCTGGCCAAGCGTGATGACCTTGCGCCGGCGCGCCGAGGCGGCGCTTTGGCAGCGCCAAGTCGACCCGCAGACGGCCATTGCCTTCTTCAACAGCGATCCGCCGCATAGCGCCAAGGGGCGGTTTGCGCTGGCGCGGGCGCTCCTTGCCACGGGCGACCGCGCCGGCGCGCAGGCGGCCGTGCGCGTAGCCTGGCACAAGGACGGCTTTTCCGCGGACCTTGAGGCGCAGGCGCGCGCGGCGTTCGCCGGCCTGATTACCGCCGCCGCCGACAAGGCCCGCATGGACGCGCGCTTCGATGTCGAGGACGATGACGCCGGCTTGCGGGCGGCGCGCCAGCTCGACCCGGTGCAGCTCGCCATCGCCAAGGCCCGCACCGCCGTCATCAACAAATCCGCCAAGGCCAAGGCGCTGCTCGATGCGGTGCCGGCTGCGGCCCGGCATGATCCCGGCTATATGTTCAGCCGCATCCAATGGCTGCGCCGCGCCGACAAGATCGCCGAGGCCGCCCAGTGGATGCTGGCGGCGCCGCACGAGGCCGACAGGCTCGGCGATGTCGATCAGTGGTGGATCGAGCGGCGGCTCATCGCCCGCAAACTGCTCGACCTCGGCGATTTCAAGTCGGCCTACGAGGTCGCCAACGGCGGCGCCGCGCCGGCCAACGAAAACTATCGCGCCGAGCAGCAATTCACCGCCGGCTGGATCGCGCTGCGATTCCGCCGCGAGGCGGCGACGGCGCTCGCCCATTTCGCCCGCATCGCCGAGGGCGTCTCCAACCCGATCACCTTGGCGCGCGCCTATTATTGGCAAGGCCGCGCCGCCGAGGCGCTCGGGCGCGGGCCCAATGCGCGCGCCTATTACGAGGCGGCCGCCCGATATCCCACCGCCTACTACGGGCAATTGTCACGCGCGCGCCTGGGGCTCGATGTCGTCTCGTTGCGCAATCTGCCGGAGCCGTCCGCGGAGCATCATCGGCTGGAGGTGGCGCGCGCCTTCGAGATCCTCTACGCGCTCGACGAACGCGATCTCGTCGCCGTCATGGCGGCCGACCTCGCCGACAAGGCGACCGACGCCGGCGCGCTGGCGACGCTTGCGGAAATCGCGACGCGCCACAGCGACGCGCGGGCGACGCTGTTGATCGGCAAGACCGCTCTGGGCCGCGGCTTACCGCTCGAGCATTACGCCTATCCGGACTTCGGCGTGCCGAACTACCAGCAGATCGGGCCGGCGGTCGAGCGCTGCGTCGTCTATTCGATCGTGCGCCAGGAAAGCGCCTTCAACACCCGGGTGGTCTCCAGCGCCAACGCCATCGGCCTGATGCAGGTGACGCCCGCCGCCGGCCGCGACACCGCGAAGCGATTTAACGTGTCGTTCGACCAGCGGCGGCTCATCGCCGACGTCGCCTACAATGCCCAACTGGGAACGGCCGAGCTCGGCAACGACATCGCGACTTGGCACGGCTCCTACGTCCTTGCCTTTGTGGCCTACAATGCCGGACCGCGCCGGGCGAGGGAGTGGATCCAGCAATACGGCGATCCGCGCGATCCGAAAGTGGACCCGGTCGACTGGATCGAGCGCATCCCGATCTCGGAGACGCGCAATTACGTGCAGCGCATCATCGAGAACATGCAAGTCTACCGCGCCCGGCTCGGCGACGATCCACGGCTGCTGATCGAAGCCGACCTGCGCCGCGGCGGATGATTGATCGCTCAAGCGGTATTTCCCGATTGCCCGCTCGCCCGGCACGCGACTAAGGTTGCCTTGCCTGCTCCCCCTGGCCGGGAGTGGTGAAAGCGGACCACTGCACAGGCGATGAACAAGCCCTCCCCTCATCTGGCGCCGGAAACCAGTCACGACGCGCGCAATGCGGGCGCGAGCGTGTTTGTGAGCGCGCAGGACGGCTTGCGGCTGCATGTGCGCGAATACGGTACGCGCGGCGCGCCCGGCCTGGCGGTCGTTTGTCTGCCCGGCATCACGCGCACGGTGGCCGATTTCGCCGAGCTCGCGCCGGCGCTGGCGGCCGGTCCGACGCGGCGGCGCGTCATCGCCATCGGTTCACGCGGGCGCGGCCTCTCCGAGTACGACAGCAATCCGGAGAACTACAATTTCGTCGTCGAACTTGGCGACATCGTCAGCGTGCTGACTGCGCTCGCCATCGGCCCGGCCATTTTCGTCGGCAGCTCGCGCGGCGGCATTCTGACCATGCTGCTCGGCGCCGCCCATCCGACCGCTATCGCCGGCGTCGTGCTGCACGACATAGGTCCGGTCATCGAGCCGAAGGGATTGGCACGGATCAAAGGCTATGTCGGTAAGTTGCCGCAGCCGCGCAGCTTCGAGGAAGGCGCCGACATCCTGCGCCGCGTCATGAGCGCGCAGTTTCCCAAGCTGTCCGCGGATCAATGGCTCGCCGCCGCGCGGCGAGCCTGGCAGATGAAAGACGGCGCGCTAGTGCCGACCTACGACGTCCGCCTTGCCCGCGCGCTCGCCAGCATCGATCTTGAGCGGCCGATTCCCCCGCTATGGAACCAATTCGACACGCTGGCAGGCGTGCCGATGCTGGTCATCCGCGGCGGCAATTCCGACATCCTTTCGTCGGCGACGGTGGCGGCCATGCGGGCGCGGCGCGCGAACATGGAATTGATCGAGGTTGCCGACCAGGGGCACGCGCCGCTGCTCGAAGGCGAAGACCTGCTGCGCGGGGTTGTCCGCCTCGTCGAGGACTGCGAGGTCGCGAGTCGCAGAACGCCGGCGCCAGCATCGCAATGAAACGCACTTCGCCATGGCGAGTCGCGCCGCGACGAACCATCCAATACCATATGCAAATTCTAATTTGCTTCGCACAGCGCCTGCAGGCGCTCCGTAGCTCGCAATGACCAAGCTCGGCTTACCAGCCCGCCTTGTAATTCAGCCTACCCAACAGGCTCTGGGTCTTCAGAGCGGTTGAGTACATCTCAGGCGCGCCCGCGAGCGGCACACCACCGATCGTGTTTGGTGCGCCATTCGACGGGTTGCCGAAGTCGGTATAGAGATATTCCAGGCCCAGCGACCATTTGGATGAAAACTGATATTCGACGCCGACGCCGGCCGTCCAACCGCTCAATTCCGTGCCCTGCGAAAATGCGCCAATCGGGCCGCCCTGCAGCGGCGATCCAACGTCGGCCGCGGCGAACCCGCCTTTGACATAGGGAAGCCACTGACCAAACGAATATCCGACCTTGCCCGTCACCGTGCCGAGCCAATTCATGTTGGGCGTCCAAGCGCCGGTCGCGGGCATATACGGGGCCGTAAATCTGCCGTCGAAGTTCGCCGCCGCCAACGAGCCTTCAAGTCCGAATACGAAATTCCCCGCTTGGAAGTTGTATCCGAAATTCTCGTTGACGGGACGGGTCGCTGCGCCGGATGACGAAAATCCGTTCGCGGCTCCCAGAGCTGTCCACGGTATGCTGTCGGAGCCACCGCCGGGATTGGCTCTGAAATAGAAGCCTGCCCAATCCGGGCCGTTCGACTGCGACGGCGTCACTGGAAAATAATTCAAATCTGTCGCGCTGGCGGCTTGCGCGATGCAAGCGCCCAAGCAGGCAACGGTCAGAAGCGTGCAAACTCTTTTAACTGGCAACAGCATTCGCCTCGTTTGCGTCCTTTACGGTCACCGACGAGTTACAAAAGGGCCAGAGCTGAAGTTCGAATTGAAGGCTTCCGCCTTCTGGCGGCTTTGCCTCCGACTCTCCCCCGCCTTGCCCCGAAACATCATATACGCGTTCGGCGGTAGGGTCGATTCCACAGTTGGATCACCTTACCGCGCTAAGTGGCTATTTTCCCTCAGTTTTTCCGGTCGACCCGCGCTTTCCTGCCATGTGTTGCAAATATGGCTCAGGGGGGTTGCCCCCCGCTAGGCCGATATAAAAAGAATGGCGCCGCCGGAAATTCCGGCGGCGCCATCAATCATCCTAGCTGTCTCTCCAGTCGCCCAACTGATTGCAGGGCCAGCCTGCAGATTCTCAGAACCGGAAGCGTAGGCCGCCGGTGACGGCGAGGTTGTTGGTGGCAATATCGGCGTTGGCGAGGCCGCCATACGCCGCCGAGTACATGAAGCCGATGTAGGTATCCCACTTCGGCAGGAACCGCCAGTCGAGAACCATTGAGTACATGTCAAACCAGCCGGCGCACTGGCTGTGCGCGGTGGCGATTGCGCAAGCATTCCCCGTGCCGAGCGTATATTGGTTTTGGATGTAGTGGTAATAAGAGCCGATGATGTCCAGGTCGCGGGTGATGCCGTATTTGGCGCCGGCCCACATGATCTGGAAGATCTCGTCGGTGCAACCACCACCAGTCCCGCAGAGGGAGTTGAATCCATTGTTGTTGATCGCGGTAGGGTAGCCGACCGCTCCGGCACCATGGCCGGTAAGTGCATTACCAGGATCGGTCAACAAGAACCCGTCATCCCGGAATGACGTTTGCGGATCGCTCGGGTTGGCGAACTGCATCCACTCGTAGCCGGCGTACAGCGTGAGCGGGATGCCGGAGGGTCCGGACGGCGCAGGAGCCGCTTTACCCACGACCGGCGGCGGGGTGTTTCCCCACGAACCGAAGCTATATTTGGCCACCACCATGACGGACGTTTGGTTGGAGAGCGTGGCCTTGATGGCGGCATCAGCGGGGAACGGGTTTGCCCCACCCGGGAAGCCATTCACATTGGTATTGCCGGGGTAAATCATTGACCAATTCACCGCGTCTACCTCGTAATCGCCGAGGACATCCACCGAGAGAGTGCCGGGACCGAAATTCCTGAAGTCCGCGCCGATCTGGCCTCCGACCGCGCCGTTGTTTGGGTTATAAGCGTTGTATCCGCCGTTTGCGCCGCCGATGGGCTGCCCCATCACTGCCAGCCGGAAGTTGCCGATATTTTCGCGATATTTAATCGCCGTGGTCCAGCGGGCGTCCTCGGTGTCGCCGGCGCCGGCCGCCTTGCCGGAGAAGCCGATCGGCGAGAAGGCGTAGGCGGCACCCATCGGATCGTAGGCAACGATAGCGTCGTTATACAGCGTGTTTTGCCGGCCGAAGGTCAGGGTGCCATACGTCCCCGAGCTGACGCCAGCATAGATCTGGTCCGCCAGCCAGCCCCAGCGGCTCGAGTCGATCGGGCTTTCCTCCATATTCTGCGCCGTGCCTATGGCGGCTTGCATCGCCGCCGGCGCGTTGGACAGCAGCAGCGAATACGGGTCGAACGCCACCCCGGCTTGGCCAACGAACGACCAGTCGCCGCCAAGAGCTTCTTTCACCTTGAAGCCGGCGTTCGACTGGCTCATGGCGTTGGGACCCAGGAAAAGCCCGCTCAGCCGGCCCGTCGCACCCGTCCCACCACCACCAAGCAAGTAAGGGACGCCGGTCGGGAAGTTCGGGTCGAACGGCGCGCCGTGCGTCATATAGCTGCCACCCATGTCAACGGTGCCGTAGAAGGTGACGCCGTTCCAGCTCAGCGGACACGCCGTGAGGAAGAAGTCGTAAAAGCTGCCGCACGAAGCCGGCGGCGTGAACGCCGGCGGCGGCGGCGCCTTTGTCACCATGGTGTCGATATCCGCCGCGTACGCGGCGCCGCCGCACAGAACCGCCGCCGTGGCAAAAGCCGCAATCAAACCGCAGCTTTTCGCCTTATTTCCGCTCATCAACATAGCCCCCTCCACCTGTGCGCGAGTCCCCGAAATAGTTGATCGGAAATTAACCTTTGCCGCGTGACAGGTCCATGACATATGGTTCTCCGGCCTCGATTCCGCCCTTATTCACCGCGATTAGTCGCCAGTCGTGATAAAATTGCCACAGCTTAGATTAGCTCGCCGACGAGCGCGGCGATCATATATTGCGTCGCCCTGATTTGCGCGACGAGAGCATTTCGCCGCGCCCGATTGACCGGCTATGGACCTCACGTGCCGGTGGAGGAGCCGTCCACAGCATCAAAAGCGGACTAAATGCAAAAGCGGACTCATGCACCGCAGCAACAACGTCCCGATTCGATCACTTCGCCAGCGCGGTGCGCGGCGTCCGGTTGGCAAGGCCGGAGAGGAGGATCCGCAGCATCGCGTTCATCGAAATGATGCGTTGCGCCATCAGTCGTGCCGCCATCAGGTGAAACTCGACGGCGACGGCGGGCTGCTCCCGGTTCAGACGAAGAAGGGATGCGCCGCTGATAACGCCGATGGTCGCATCCGTATCCGCTATCAGCGAGGCCGAACGTTTCCTGTCGGTATAAAAAGCCATTTCCCCCGTTAGGGTGCCGGGCAAAAATTTCCGCAAGCGAACCGATTGTCCGCCGCCGAGATCGAGGTGCGCCGAAAGAGTGCCACGCACCAGCAGGATGGTATCGTAGTCATCGTCGCCCTGGCGGAACACGGTGGCACCTGCCCGTATGTCACGGATGGTGAAATAGGGTAACAAGGCCATCGCCTTGTCCCGTTCCCCTATGAGGGAAACCAAGGCATCCTCAGCGCTGATCGGGGCGCTGGTCGGGTCTTCGTCCCAGCCAGACTGCTTGAGCAGGCGGTTTTCAACCCATTCGACAGCCATCGCCGTAGTCGCGAAGCGGAGGGACAGATCCTCGTCGAGGATTTTCGCGGCCTGCAAGTCTTTGGCGGCGTCGCTGTTTAAGCCCGAATACAGCAAACAAATATCCTGCATTTTTGCAAAAGTTTTCAGCTTTCGCAGCGCGAAATGCGCCGCGGCGTCCAAGCCGTCAACATTCGCAAACCCTAGAATCACAAATTCGACTTTTTGCGTGCTCGCGCCGATGCGCTTCCGGATATGCTCGAGAAGTCCGATCGCCGTCCCGAAGAAAATAAATCCCTGGATTTCGAAAGTGACAACCCGCTCCCCGACCTCACGCAAAATCTGGTCGGCGCGGGGGGAGCGTTCGACATCGCTGCGAAAATCGCGCCCCGAAAGTTCGGCCTTTATGACATTCAATCTGCCGTATTTGACTTGGAAGTCGAGGACAGCGATGAGAATGCCGGCTGCGACCCCTGGCAGAAATCCGACCAGCGCGATGATCCCGGTGATCATCAGGACAAGGATGTAGTCGCTGCGACCTAGACGATGACGGGCGCGGATCAGCCATTCGTCCATCAGGCCGAACGCGAACACGACAAGAAGTGTGCCCACCATGACCTTGGGCACTAACCCCAGGAGACTAAGACCCGCCACCCCGAGCGCCAGACTAAAAAGAGGGCGCAGGATCGGCATCAAGCGGCTAGACGCTCCGAGGCGAAGATAGGCCAATGAGGGTCCAGTCAGGGTGAAGGCCGGCAAGCCGCCGACCAGCGCAGCCGCCAGATTCGCCAGACCATGCGCCCGGAATTCGTGATTTGGCTCTAGCTCTGTTTCGGCACCGATTTCCAGGGCCGTCGTGGCGACCGACGCGCCGATCGTACAGACCAGAATGAGGCCGCCGATTTTTCCCAGCCCATTGAGGACAATACTCCAATCAATTTTCGTAACAGAGAGCCATTTGAACGCGTCGAAGACGCCGCCTTCGGGCAGGGACCGGAAGACGAAACCGCTCTCGCGCAGGGAGACGAGCGAAAAGGACAACATGCTGGCCACAATGTAAAACGAGATCACGATGCCGATCAGCGCGATTGGCAGAAACAAGACATGCCGAATGCGGTTCATTCCCCAATACAAAAGGCTGCCGGCGAGCAGGGATGGCAGCCAGTGCAGGGCTGTTTGCCAGGAGAAAAGCTGCGGGAGGCTGTCCAGGGTCGGCGTGATCCCGGACTGAAAGCGGATCGTGGCGATCAAGACCAGCACGCCAACCCCGGCCAAGAAGCCGCCGATTACCGGATAGGGAACGAGTTGGGTGTATCTTCCAAATCTCAGGACGCCAAGGAGCAGGAGAGCCAATCCGAAGGAAGCGGTAGAAATAACAATGACGGCGAACATCGTCGAGATGGCCGCCCCCTCATCGAGCACGCTCATGCTGGTGAGGCCGCTCGCGAAGGTCGCCAGAATGGCCGCTGGCTGATCCTGGGCCCCGCTGAGATTGCAATAAAAACGGCTTAACAAGCCGACCACTAACGCTGAAACAGCGGTTCCAGCCAGAAAGGTCACGAAGGCCAGCGGCACCACCTTTGCCAAGGGCCCGGAAAAAATCATGGCGGCGAATGCTACTGTTCCGAGAACAGTGATGACGCTGGACAACGCTGCCAAGGATAGGTCAGCCAGAACCTCATGCGCTGTTAATTGTTTGATCCGCATCGCCTCGACAATGGCCAATATCGCAGCTAGTCGGCAGCCCCGAAACCGGGCACAATTTAACACATACGTCGATTGCGTGGACAAAAATCGGCGAAGGAAAAAAGTTTCATGTTGCCGTCATATGGCGGCAGTGAAGCCGCCGTCGACGGTGTAGAAACCGCCATTGCAACGGCCCGAACAATCGGCCGATTGGCCGCGCGTCCCATGTCGGATGTTAAGATTTCGCGCATCGCCAACGATTTGCGGATACGGAAAGCATCTCTTAGTACCATCTCCGCAATCAATCTTACCACAGCGAAAGTTTGCTGTTGTGCATTACAGCAAGATTGGGCTGGCGATGAACAATGATTGCATT
>Ga0187891_1000744_pt1 | contig 31356 bp, 32 predicted proteins | sample June2016WEW_21_4_FD_132990 | JGI IMG/M metagenome (GOLD analysis project Ga0187891, IMG submission 132990) | Peatland microbial communities from SPRUCE experiment site at the Marcell Experimental Forest, Minnesota, USA - June2016WEW_21_40 | ecosystem: Environmental > Terrestrial > Soil >... | reverse complement strand
CGTTTCGCTTGGGCGCCTGGCGCCACACAGTGGGCGCTCATCAGCAGCAACTTAGCACGGAGCGTTGCGCAGGAACTCTGGTTCTTAGCAGCAGGTATCTACTTTATAACACAGTAGCACTAGAACTCCAACCTCAATGAGAACTGCATACACCTGCCTGCAACTCCATCGCATGTCGCCATCGTGCTGTTGTAGTGGCCGAAGGTTCCCGGGATATCGATTTCCGCATTCATATTCTCGGTATTGAACTTGGGCGTATTTGTCAGGTTGAAAGTGTCCCAGGCAAAGGCGAGGCGTAGACGCCCTTCGTCGGCCAAGTCGAACGTTTTTCGGACGCTCGTGTCAATCGAAAAATACCCGTCTCCTCGAAACACGTTCCGAAGGCCGATCTCCCCAGGTACTCCAGGCATGAAGGCAAGGACCGCTTGGGACGCGTTGGAGAAAGCATCCGGGTAACTACCTGCACCTTTCGTCACGTGGGTCGAAGGCAATGGAGCTGATGGATTAAAAAGGACGGCGTTGTTAACAAGTGTATCGTCGGTCGTGAAGCAAGAACCGCAGCTCAGGACATTGAACGGAAATCCGGATGACCACCGGTAGAGTCCAGAGATCTGCCAACCTCCGACGATTCCGTTTATCCAGCCCGGAACTGTACTCCCCAGCCACTTACCGCGTCCGAATGGAAGCTCGTAAGACCAGTTGGCATTAAGTTGGTGTCGTAAATCGAAGTCGGAATTCGAATAAGACTTTCTTGGAAACCACGAATCCAAGAGAACAGTCGACACGCCGCCTGTGAACAGTCCACCGTTGATTGGGTTGCCACGTTCTGTGTCAGACGTTAAATCCAAAGAGTGAGAAAAGGTGTAATTGAAGTCGAAGCGCAGCCCGTGGCTTGTGTGCTTGCGAACAGTCAGTTCCAGCGCGTTATAATTCGACACTCCAACCGTGCCTTGCCCGGTTAAGCAGCAGAACTGCTGGAGAGAGTATGCAAATGGGCCGAGGGCACTATAGAACGGAGCTCCGGCATAATTATCCACTGATTGGAGTGCGTCCATATAGTCGCCGCGATAGCCCAGCATCAGATCGTACATCGTCTGAGTGGCGGTCGAAGCTGCACCGACGCCGTAGATATCAAAGATTGGATGTCCCGCTGCGGCCGGGTACATGTCTTCCCAATAGGCGATAGGCTGGACCAAATGCGTGTTCGTTCCGACTGAAAGCCCCCGGGGGTCTCCAACCCGAGCCAAGTTACCCAATAGACTCATCGCAGTGTACATGTCCATTCCGGATTTCGGATCGACCAAATCAAGGGGCTGGGCGTAATCCCTCTTAGTAAGGAGATTTCGGCCAAATCTTCCCACGTAGGCTGCTTGGACTGTGAAGTTTCCAGACAACTCTCGCTCCAGGGCCAGATCTACAACATGGGTGTGGGGCGTGACGATGGTGTTATCCACTATGCTCGAAAGCCCAACAGCATAGGCGGGAGGTGTAGACGGGAAACCTCCTGGTGGAGCGGCAGGAATCACGGGCGGCCCCGGCATGTTGTTAATGCCCGTAAAGCGCGCGGCACTAGTCGACTCGGTAATAGATCCGAAGGGTGCGCTCAGGCTAGCACTCAGCCCGTACGTCCCTGGCCCCCACTGCGCAGCACCAGCGTCAAAGGTCCGAGCAATAGCCATGCCAATGTCATCCCAGACGAGAGAATAACCGCCGCGGACGGATGTTTTGCCATCGCCGAACAACTGCCCGAGCAATCCAGATTTAAAACGAGGACTCCATGCTGCAGAAGCTCGGGGAGAGAAGTTCGTAGGATCCCAAGAATAAAAACTTGGCTTGCCATTACCAGGTCCGCATAGGTTGAAAGAAATAAGTGGTTCGGCGCTAGTAGGAATGCCCTTGAACATTCCAGCACGCCTTTCATTGAACTCCGTGCCCGCGCCAGGAGTTGGACAGACCTGATTTCCATTTACTTCCCAAGGCGGCGAGAATAGGTTATGCCGCACCCCAAAAGTCACCGAAAGACTCGGCTTTACGTGCCACTGATCTTGGACATACCAAGCGTAATTGTCCGTAGCGTAACGGCGCTGCACGGGCGCGCCGACAGGAAGTAGTGTACCGTTTCGGGTATAATTGTAGTTGCCGGCGCCGCGACTATTGATTCCCCAAATCTCTATCGAGCTGTAAGCCCATACTCCTTCGTAGCCCGATGCAACCGCCGGGACCTCGGTGCAACCTGGCGTGGTGCATGTGGCCGCGCCAGGAACGTAGGTTTTGCCTATACCACCCATCCAGTAGGGATCCTCTGTCGCACTGGTGAAAGACCACAAGTTGCTCCATCTGGGAATGCGGTTAAACATTAGTTGTCCACCAAACTGGAGAATGTGGTTGTGCTTGGACCAAGTCAGATCTTCGCGGAGCTCGTGAGTGGGTTCTGCCTCGTAGCTCGAATTTGTCTTAGCGGGCAGATCATCCATGTAGAGAAAGCTGATCTGAGGCTGGCTCAGCAGCCCAGAGACGTTGGTTTGCGGCCGGGTGAAACCCCAGCGCAGGGAATTCTCCAGGTGCTGAGTGAGAGCAGCGTCGTAGCCAAGCACCATTCCCTTGCTGGTTGTGCGCGTCGTGCTGTCGGGAGGTAGCCCTGGGAACTGGGGCACACCACCCAGTGTATCATCCTGCATGACACCACGAAATAATAAGTTGTGCCGTCCGGCGGCGTCCAACTTGTAGTCCAAACGGAAAATGCCCGTGTTCAACTGAGTTTTGAAAGGTGCTGAAAACCGGAACCCCATTATGTTTACTCCATCATAACCTGGATCGTTGGGGGTGGGGTACAGTTGGAAATGCTGTGCAACGCCAAGGCTGGGACCGATCCCAAGAGGATCTATGGCAGCGTTCTGCTGGGGCGTCAACCCATAAAAGCCCTCCGGAATCGAGTGGCTCTGCGTAATCCCTTGTACTGTTCCTCCTGGACAAGCAGCTTGGTTCGCGCACTGATAGACCAGCACACCATCACGCATAGTTTCCGAAGGCACATCACGAAGTGTAGGTGATTCGCTTGACTCGCGGAGTCCCTCGTAATTTCCAAACACGAAAAGTCTATTCTTCAGGATCGGACCGCCAGCCGAGGCCCCAAAGGTATTCTTGTCAAGTTTGGGAGTTTTCAGACCGGCGAGCTTAGTGAAATATTCATCGCTAGAGGTCGCCGTGTTGCGCAGATATTCATACAGAGATCCATGGAGCACGTTCGTGCCACGTTTAGTGACGAGTTGTACCTGTGCGCCTCCCCCACCCGCCTGCTCGGCGCCGTAATTACTGGTGGTTGCACGAAACTCCTCCACAGAATCCGGCGTCACTCGAAGTGTGGTTTGATAAGCGGCAAGTTGGTTTTCGGGGTCGTTCACGCTAACCCCGTCCAAAGTGTAATTTGATTGATCGCTCCGACCGCCTTGCATGCTGCCGCTGCGATTGTCACCCGTAGGCACATAGACCGCCCCAGCCTGGAGGCTTAGCAATCCGGCAATGTTTCGGCCTTCTAAGGGTAGTTGGACGATGGCTTTCTCTGCGAAGGAATCCCCCAACGAAGAGTCTTGGGTATTTATCGCAACGATTCCGCCAGTGACATCTACTACTTCTTTGACCGTACCGACTTCGAGTTTAAAGTCCAAGGTAGTGGGTAAGTTGACCACCACATCTACGCGCTCGCGGCGCGCCGTCTTGAAACCCTCCGCAGTAACTTCGACCCTATACGAGCCCGGGGCCAGTCGTGGAAAGGTATACACTCCGTTCGTTCCCGTCGTCGTTGTGCGAATGGCTGCTGTGGCCAGGTCCGTGATGCTGAGTTGCGCCCCAGCGACTACTGCCCCACTGACGTCTGTCACAATGCCCGTCAAAGCCCCTACAGCTTGACCCCACGTCCAAGTCGTGCTGGAAAAGGTCAGGAGGACCAAACAGAAAACACTGCGACACCATAGGCTTGCCGATTTCATGGGTGATGACCTCCCTCAAGAGCAGTCGCTTATGCCGCCCGTAACATTTTGAGTGCCTACACGTTGAACGCACGTACAAGCAAATAGCAACCGAAAACTTCTGTATTGCAGATCATTTCAGATCACATGAATCTGATGTCCCTGTTGCTGGATCCAACGTGCGAACCAACACATAGTCCCACATAGTCCGGTTCATCTTGACAAACACGAAGCAGCGACAGCGGGGCTGTTGTTTCCGATTCCTCGCTGATCTCCATCAGCACGATCGTGACCAAGCGAAGCAGGGAGGCCTCGTTCGCGAACAACCCTGCCACCCGCGTGCGGCGTTTGATTCCCTGGTAAGCCGCTCCACCAGGTTCGAGGTGCGCAGCCGACGCCAGTGACTGCGAGGAAAAGCGAACATCGTCAGTCCCTCCTCTACATTAGCTTCCAGCCACTGGCTCAGCCGAGGAACGCGTCCCTTGTACTTCTCCCCCACCAACTGCAGGCGACGTTCCGCCTCCGTGCGGTCCGGCGAGTCGAAGAGGGCACGCAGATCCGCAGCCACCTCCGCCCGCATCTCCACCCGCGGCACGAACGCCATAGCATTGCGCTGCAGGTGGAACTGACACCGTTGCCAGGGCACTTTCGCGAACCGACTGACCAGCGCCGCTCGCAGGCCGGCATGGTGACCGCTGATGATCAACTCCACCCCATGCGGTCCGCGAGCTTATAAGCTCCCCAAAACTCTCGCCAGTGAACCTCCGCCTCGCTGAACGACACACTGCAGCCCAGCACTGAGCGATGGCCATCCGTGTTCACTCCGATCGCCAGCAGCACGGCACACGAGATCACCGTGCCCCCATGCCGCACCGTCTCGTAGCGCGCGTCCAGAAACAGATAGCGATATTCCCCAACGGACGGTCGCGCCAGGCACCCAGCTCTTCTTCCAGCAGCTGCGCAGCTCGACTCACCTGCGTGCGGCTCACCTCCAGTCCACAGAGCTGTTGCATCACTTCGGTGACTCTCCGCGTCGACACCCCTTGCACATACATCTGCGCCACCGTCAGCTTCAGCGCCCGTTCGCTGCGCACTCCCCGTTCCAGCGCCGAGGGGTAAAACTCGACTTCGCCTCGCACCTGCGTGATCGCCACCTGCATCCGGCTCAGGCGCGTGTCCACCGTCTTCGGCTTAAAACCATTCGCGTAACCGCGGCGCTTGGCAGACCGTTCGTGCGGCGAGGCTTCCCATGCCTGCGCTCGTTCCACTCTCACAGCTTCATTCAGCAAGATACGAACTCTTTCCGCCATATGCGCAAGTCTGTCGTGTTGGGAAAGCAGTTGAACCACCGTTTCGATTACGTTAGAGTCCCCTTCAAGGGCCATGTTCTGTTTCTTCTTTGCGTGGGTTTGGCTGATTCACGAAAGGAAAACAGACGTGGCCCGCTCTCAGCAAGTCCTCTATATCAAGGGGGCCGCCTCCGCTCCGCTACGCTTGCAGGGCTGCGCTCCGCTCCGGCGGCCAATTTACAGAAAAGAAGTTATACCAATTAATTGACGGCACAAGGACTTTCACCTCGCAAGATTCACAGCCTTGTCGGCTGCTCCCTCCTGCCTCACCTTGACGGGCGGAGTACTCTCTGGTCCGGCCCTTCCCTCCGGACGCGAAGAGATTCCCGGGAAGAGAACACACTGCGTTAGCGTATGCTCGTTCAAGCGAAAGCTTCTTGTTTGGTGAAAAACTGCATCGATAACAGCTTTTTACCATGAAGGGGCTTTTCGTGTTTCTGAATTCATGGCTTTTCCGGGCTAGCTCTCGAATCAGCAGTAGGCCGGCGTCAGCCGTGGATTGTGAGCCTTGGAAATCAACCTTCAGGGAGGAACAAAAAGAGAAGCGAAACGGCTGATTCTGTGTCTCAGCCATTGAATGTAGGCCTCCGGAGTGTATGTCGTGGTTCTTCAGGAACACATAAATACTGGGTGCTTGCGACATCATAAGCGCAACTGCTCCGAGTTCAAAAAGGAAATGCGGGTTCAGGCATCCCCACTCCGGAGAAGCCGCAGTCGACCCTACGCAGCCGCCTGGAGTTAGGAGTTGGCAAGATTCCGTCCGGGCGGTGCACCGGGAAAACACTACGAACAAGACGACGAGGATTGGTTCGGTTGTAGCAAACAAGCTCGTGCACAGACTTGCAAAGAAAGCGCAGATTTCTGTTGTTTTCTTATCTTTTCCTATTTACAAGCTGGTAAGGAGTTGATAATAAGAAACACTAGTCAAGTGACGTGAAAGGCAATTCGCTTGCACAAGAGAGTGTAATCGTTACTCGTTGCTTCCGAAAGATCGGCAGATTATCAGTCGTGTGTCGTATGCACAATTATGGTGATATGCTCCGGACGTGACCACTTTGATTTTCAATTCTATTATACGGACTTTCAATTCTATCCTACGGACAATCCTGATGTTTTTGCTTATGCTTGCCCTCGCGTCAATTCTGCCCGATTCTGGTGCGCAAACCTCATCTCCGGAAGCTAAATCGCGACGGTTCATTGTTCTGGACTTGACAGGCACACCGTACGAGCGCGGAGTACAACACGGTCAGGCGTTGCGTGAGGCCATTCACAAATCTGTGGCGATCTGGAAGGGGAACCTGCAAAGCACGTTCAAGATCGACGGGGACACCTTCGTCACGAAGTTTCTCGCCGAGACAAATTATTCGCCGGCGATTAAGAAATGGACTCCCGACCTATTGGAGGAAGTGCGCGGCATCTCTGACGGAGCACAGATAGACTTCAACACTATTTTGGTGTTCCAGTTGATGGATGAATATTGGGTCAACGGACCAGAAATAACAGCGGAGCAGCATTGCAGCGCCATGGGTATAGCGGGAGCAGCTAATCATCCGACCATCGTGGCGCAAAACATGGATCTCGAAAACTTCAGAGACGGATTTCAAACAATTCTGCACATCAGGGAGGCCTCGGGGCTGGAGGAGTTTGTGCTCAGCCAACCTGGACTGATCGCATTTAATGGGATGAACAACCGTGGTGTCGGGGTAAATACGAACACGGTTGGGCAGTTGGCACACTCGCGGGATGGTTTGCCTGTTGCCTTTGTCGTACGTGGAATTCTCCAACGAAGCACATATGAGAATGTCGCTTCCTTCCTTAAGACGGTTCACCATGCATCCGGCCAGAACTATACGATCGGAGCGTCGGGGCGTGTGGGTTATTTCGAGGCTTCTTCTCACGATGTTGTGGAAGTTGCTGCTACTAGCAGCGGGAGATTTGTTTATCACACAAACCACCCTCTTGCGAACCACGACTACGGCCCTGAAGGCACTCGAGAGATGACGAGTCCCAACGAGTCTGATAATTCTCATACTCGCTATCTGTCTCTGCAGAAGCGGCTTTCAACTGGACCGGGCGCCGATATCATCCAGTTGATCGAGAACACATTACGCTCGCACGACTCCGAGCAATATCCCATATGCCGTGAGTGGAGCGCGAAACCCGATTCCTTTAGCTACAGCTCAACGATTATGATCCTGTCGGGCGACTCTCACTTGCTGGCTTCCCCCGGCCCGCCGGATCGCTATCCTTACGAGGAGTTTCGATTCAGTCAAGGAATCAAGAACACGGGCCGGTAGTAAGCTCTTTCAATCTGGAGTGGCAGCTGTTCCAAATTCTCCAGCTGGGCTGCCATTACGACTACTTGCGTTCTAAAGGAGCATCTCGTGACTCAGATTCTCGCCCTCATCCATACGAGCCAAGTGTTTCTGACCGTGGAAACCATGATGAAGCAGATGTTCGCGGAGATCATGCCGGACGTGCGTTTAATTAATATCATGGACGATTCTTTGTTGCCTGATGTCATGGCCGAGAAGAAGATCAGTAAAGAAGTGACGAAACGAATGTGCTTCTACATCATGGCGGCCGAAGCCACCGGAGCGGATGCGGTATTATCCCTTTGCTCGTCTCTTGGTCCCACAATCGATGTCGCCCGGAGTTTCGTTAACATCCCAGTCATCAAGATCGATGATGCCCACACAGAGAAGGCGGTGCGCGAAGCGACAAACATTGGAGTCATGGCGACTGTCTCAACCACGCTCGGTCCTACCGTTGATCTGATTAATCATAAGGCACTGGCTGCGAACAAGAAGGTGGAAATATACCAGTCGCTAGCCAGTGCTGCATTTGATGCTTTGATGCACGGCGATAGCAGGGAACACGACGCTATGGTGTTGGATGCAGCTCGTGACTTGGCTCCTAAAGTAGACCTTATTCTCTTCGCTCAGGCCTCGATGACCCGCTTAGCTGAGCCGGTCGCGCAAGCGACTGGCTTGGTCGTTCTGACCAGCCCTCGGCTTGCAATCGAACACACTAAGCGCGTGTTGGACGGACTGAAGGCGAAGAACGAAGCCTCGTCGCCGACATCGGCAATCTGTTAGAAAACAGGCGCAAGCCTGCCAAATTCAGTGTACCTTCCGCAGGACGGCTCGTGCATGATTCAAGCGCGAGATGAAGTTGGAATCGGAGATTCTCCTTTCTTCTGTCCAAAGCGAGAGTTGTATTTAAGGAGTACAGAAATGAGTCAGCCTTACTTTTTGCGTGTCGTCAGTCAAACCCCGACCGAATTTTGGGTCAACAATCCAACTCGCGAGCACGCTGACCTAGCCATTGCCAACGGGGCCAGCGGCTGCACGAACAACCCCTCCTATACCCAGAAGATGGTGGACCACCCGACCGAGGGCCCCCACGCTCTCACATTTCTCGATGAGGCGATCCGTGAATCGGAAAACGACGATGAAGTGGCTGCGATTTTTCAGCGTAGACTGGTTGGCCCGATCGCCGAGAAATTTATGCCAATCTTTACGCAACATTGCGGCGACAAGGGCTACGTAAGCATTCAAGGCGACCCGATCCATGAGGATGACACCGATGTAGTCATTCGCGAGGCGCTGGAAAACCGGAAGGTTTCACCGAACATCTGCTGCAAGATCCCCACCACTAAGAGCGGGCTGGCTGCTATGGAGTATTTGGTGGGGCAGGATGTGCCCATGAATGCTACTGAAATTTTCGGCATCAGCCAGGGCATCGCACTCTGTGAGACTTACCTAAGAGCTTCCAAGCGTACCGGCATGTGCCCAAAGCTCTACATCTCGCACATTACCGGCATTTACGATGATCACTTCCGAAATGTGGTTGAGAGAGATCATATCGATATCTCCCCCGATGTACTCTGGCAGGCGGGGCTGGCGGTGGCTCGCAAGTTGTATGCGTTGATGCAGGAGCGCGGTTACCCGGCTACATTCATTGGGGGAGGAGCGCGCGGGCTTCACCATTTCACAGAGATGGTCGGGGGAAAGGTATGCTGTACGATAAACTGGGTAGGTACGGCAGATGAATTGCTAAAGCAGAACCCTCCGGTGGTCTACCGCTTATTTAATCCGGTCCCACAGAAGGTTATCGATGAATTGATGGAAAAATTGACTGATTTTAGACGAGGTTACCAGGAGGATGGGTTGGCCATTGAAGAATTTGAGGATTTCGGTCCGGTGCGTTTGTTTCGTAGCAGTTTCACCAAGAGTTGGAATCGTGTCCTTAAACTGATCAAGGAGCGCCGAGCCGCGCAGGTAATGGCATAGTCCTGAGGCATGCAAAGTGGCCCTCGACGATGCTGTGGCTGGTTTGTTTGAGCCAGCAAGATTCTGTGCTTCTGGCACCCGATGATTCGCAAGCAGGCGGGGAGAGTACGCCCTTGTTGTGGTTGCTGGGCGGCAGCCGCTGGGAGACATCTTGGGAGAGTTGGAGTGATGGGCTGGCTCAATCGGGCCAGGGCGCGGCCCGCCCGACCATGCGGATCGACACCCCCGAAAGTCTTAGCTCACTCGTTTTGACTTTCTTGCCTCTTTTGAGAATTCCTGCAGTGCTGACCAAGAACGGAACGTTGACTGTTGCTCTTTCCAAGATCTAACAGCCCGGCGACTAATAATCCGGAGTCCGTTAGTGCTGCTTTTCGGAATTACGGTGACGTTTTTTCCAGCATTTCGATGCATAGACGTCCGGTGATCCCAGGAGGCGCGTCGCTGCCGCCAACGGTCGGGAAGTAGTTCGTCGAGGCGAGCTCGTGGGTGAGCGGCAATATGGACAAACAGATCGCGGAGATAAGCGAAGGGATCGACACGTAGCCGTTTGCAGGTTACGATCACAGTGTTCAACACCGCGCCCATGCGCCCGCCCTTGTCACTGCCATAGAACAACCAGCTGTTGTGTCCCACCACGATGGATCGAAGGCTGCGTTCGGCGTTGAGCGTCATGCTAAATACGCTTCTGTCGCCAGTAGAAATATGCGGGAAGGCCGAGAGCGATGAGCGCAAGACCCGCCAAAGATTCGACTGGTTTTTCAAAAAGCGTATTGACCAGGAGCGCGCCCAATCCGAGGATGAAAACCGCCGGAATTATCGGGTAGCCCCATGCGCGATAAACGCGTGGAATCTCGGGACGTCGATACCTCAGCACGAATACCGCCGCCCCACCCAACACGCCAAACAACAGGCCCCCAAATACGACATATGTATAGACTTGCTCGTACGATCCTGAGAACGCGAACAGGACCGCCCAGAATGTCGTCAACGCCACCGCGACGTTCGGAGTGCCGTACTTGGGGTGAATACTACCTACGCTTTTCAGGAAGGCGCCGTCACGTGCCATTGCGAAAAATACGCGCGCACAAACGAGCATCCAGGCAGCACAGCATCCAAACGCAGACGTCAGCACGGTGACTGACAGGAATCGTCCCGCGCCAGCTCCGGCCATTACTGTTGCAGCTTTCTCCCCGACTCGGACAACTCCTCTCATCTCCTCAAAGGACAGCGCATACACGTAGGCAATGTTAACAATTACATAAATCGCCACAACCAGAAGTACTCCGAGCGTCAGGGCCTTCGGAATGTTCTTCTGCGGATCTCGAATCTCGCCCGCAGCAAATGGTACGTACTGCCATCCATCGTAGGCCCACAATACGCCAATCGTAGCCACACCGAAGGAAGCGCCCAGTCGAGTTGTGCCCGACGGGACGATCGGAATCCAGTTCGGGTGTGCGCGGCCCCAAAAAATGGCGAGGAGCGGAAGAGAAACAATTCCCAAGACTTTGGCCACAGTCAGAACTGCGTTTAGGCGGTTGCTCGATCGCGCACTCACATAATTGACGGCGCCAAGCAGCAAAATCGCCGTTACCGCAGTGATCTTGTTCGCAGTGAATAGCAATACGTGGTGCGCGATGGGAATTGCAAAGAGCACATGCGAGGAAGAGAGCCATGGGAAAAAGTAGCTGAAATATTCCGCGAATCCGATGGCAATCGCCGCGATCCCCCCGGTTAGGATCACTAACAAGCACGCCCAGCCGAAAAGAAATGCCAGCAGAGGTCCATATGCCTCTCGCAGAAAAATATATAGGCCACCGGAGCGCGGATACATTACTGCCATCTCGGCATAGGTCAGAGCGCCGGCGAGAATCAACACTCCACCCACCACCCAAGACAGAATCAGCAGGCTCGCGGATGGAATTTTCTCCAACATAGTCCCAGAGACAAGGAATATTGAGGAGCCGATCACATTGCCGATGACCAGCAACGTTGCCCCCCAAATGCCTATATGTCGCTGAAGATCGCCGGGGGCAACCGAGGCTGATGCGACGATCTCTCGTCCTTCCGGTTTCCCATTGACCGATGGCGGCATTTCAGGAACTCTTCACCTCACGCGAACAGCAAAGCAGAGCCTTGGACCGAATTGGTGACTCGCAGTTTATGTTACTGGATTATGACGCTTGCCATTCTTGAATATCTTCTTGAGAAGGTTTCTGCAAGCGAAATAATAGGCAAAAATCAGAATTCACTTTCTAAACGAAAGATCCGAGAAAGCTTGTAGGCCACGATCATGGGGCATCCACATGTGCAAAATACGCTGCGCGCGCGGAGCCGCACTTCAGTCAGCTAATGCGCCAAAAAAAATAGGCCCTATCGTCCATCAACGGGAACGGAATCATCGACCTCAAGAGTGAAGGCCCCGATCTGAAAAAACCTGTAATGTAGATCTTTTCTGTTGTGCTAGGAGACATCCTAGATAAACTACTGCTCAGGTGCTTCGCTGAGGTTCGTAGGGTATCGATCACTAGTAGATGTGCTGAGATCGTTTTTCCTGACTCATCCTTAAGCCGGGATAAAGCGTGGCGAATGCGGCAGAAGTCAGTTACAGGCTCTTCATCGGCGGCGAATGGCTGGATACAGACCAAAGACTTGCCGTGCGTTCGCCTTACGACGGAACGGTTGTGGCTGAAGTGGCCTGCGGAAATAGAAGCCACGCAGAGACAGCGATTGATGCCGCTGAGCGGGCTATGCACCTGCCCCTTCCGGCTCACTGGCGCGTCAATGAATCACCGTCATACCGTGCCGACCACATGCCGTACGGTGGAATCAACGGCCGCGGGGAACACACGCGAAGGCCTTGCTTATGCTGTTTCAGAGCTCACGGAAACGGCGAATTGTTGTTTTGAAATTAGGTGACACGTAGAAGTTTGGACTTAAGCCATTTCCTGTGCGACTTCAAAGTTCTCTAGGCGTGAAGGAGTTCGGGAAATCAACCGACGGGAAAAAATGGAAGCGTCACGATTGCTAGAGGTGCAACTTTATGGCGACACTTGATATAAAGGCTGAGAAAACTGCGAAACCTTCATCAGTCCGGTTAGTAACGAGTATTCCGGGCCCGAAATCGGCTGCCCTGACGTCACGTCGACAATCGGCTGTGCCACGTGGAGTGGTGGCACAAAGTCCGATCTTTGTCGCGCGCGCGCAGGGGGCCACGATCGAAGATGTTGACGGCAACCGCTTCCTTGATTTTTATGCCGGCATTGGATGTATCAATATGGGGCACTGCCCGCCCGCCGTAGTGAAAGCAATCCAGGATCAGGCAGAGCGGTTCGTGCATACTTGCTTTATGGTAGCGCCTTATGAGAGTTATGTGCGCCTGGCTGAGTTACTAAATGAGCAGGTGCCAGGAGATTTCCCAAAAAAGACGATCTTTGTAAATTCAGGTGCCGAGGCAATCGAGAACGCCATTAAGATTGCACGCGCGTACACGCGGCGGTCGGCGATTATCGCTTTTGAACATGGCTTCCATGGGCGAACGTTGCTGACAATGACTTTGACCAGCAGGACCCATCCGTACAAAGCCGGGTTCGGACCGTTCGCTCCAGAGGTCTATCGCATCCCTTATGCCTACTGTTACCGTTGCGCGTACCATCTTCAATATCCGGGATGCCGCCTGGAGTGTGCAAAACAACTGAAAGAGGTGCTGCTGCGCCAGATCGACTCCCAATCGGTTGCAGCGGTTCTGTTTGAGCCCGTGCTCGGTGAGGGAGGATTTGTTGTCCCACCAACTGACTGGTTTTCGGAGATTGCAGCAATCTGTCGTGAGAGTGGCATACTGATTATCGCCGACGAAATACAGACAGGGTTTGGACGTACGGGATCGACCTTTGCCTGCCAGCAATTAGGGCTCGTGCCAGATTTGCTCGCCTGCGCGAAATCCATTGCAGCGGGCCTGCCGCTTGCCGCTGTCACCGGTCGTGCAGAGATCATGGACGCGCCCGGACCTGGCGGAGTGGGAGGGACTTTTGGAGGCAACCCCGTAGCGTGCGAGGCGGGGCTGGCTGCCTGGGACACGTTCGTTGGCCAAGATCTGAACAATCGGGCGGCTCAGTTAGGGCGGATTGTTGCGGAGTATACGAAGAACTGGCCCCAGCGTTACTCCCTCATAGGGGAAATTCGTGGCATAGGAGCTATGCGTGCATTGGAGCTTGTGCGGGATAGAACAAGCCGTGAGCCCGCCGTGGAAGAAACACGCCAAGTGGTCTCAGAATGCCATCAACGTGGTCTGCTTATCATTTCCGCAGGGACTTGCGGGAATGTAATCCGGCTCCTCGTTCCTCTTGTCGCGACGGATGATCAAATCGAAGAAGGGTTAGCGATCCTTGAACAAGCCCTGGCAAAAGTCAATGCTGGACGCTAGGTCAAAAAGGAAATTCCGGTTGAGACCAGCAACACCGGGAAAAGGAGTGCGCCGTGAGCTCACTCGATCGTAGAGGTTTGATAAAAGCCGGCGGTCTGGGATTGCTCGCCCTGCTGGCCAACTCAGAAACGATTGCGCAGGATTCTCCGATGACGACGACTCTGCGCGCGATGTCTGTCATCACCGGAGTACAGGTAAGTGACCAGTGGCTCGTGCCGAGCGCCGGGCTCGTGAGCGCGATTATGGATGATTCCAAGCCGCTGCGGTCTCTGGAGTTGGGATCCATAGAACCCGCTACCCGCTTCCAATCCGACTGACTCCCGCATGGCCGAAGAACTCATTGTCCGTCCGATCGCCGAACTGGCACCCCTTCTTGAGAAGAAGCTGATCTCTCCGGTGGAGCTATTTAATGAAGCTCTCCTCCGCATCCATCGCCTGCAGCGCGACCTGAACAGTTTCATCACCATCACCCCGGAGGAAGGCAGGCGGGCGGCCCTCCGGGCAGAAAAGGAAATTCTGGACCGACATTACCGGGGCCCGCTGCACGGAATCCCCATCTCCATCAAGGACCTGTTTGCCACCCGAGGCATTCGCACGACCGCCGGCTCCAAGGTGTTAGGCAGTTGGATTCCAGATCACGATGCAACGGCGGTTGCACGATTGTATGAAGCCGGCACAGTGCTGGTTGGCAAAGCGCACATGCATGAGTTCGCCTACGGCGTAACCAGTGAGAATCCGCATTACGGCCCCGCTCGCAATCCGTGGGATCAGGCGCGAGTTCCTGGCGGATCCAGCGGTGGCTCGGCTGCTGCCGTAGCCAGTTCCCAATGCTCGGCATCGCTGGGTTCAGATACCGGCGGCTCTATCCGGATACCGTCAGCAGCGTGCGGCACGGTGGGCCTGAAACCAACCTACGGCCGCGTCAGTCGATATGGCGCGGTTCCGCTGGCTTGGTCTCTTGACCACGTTGGTCCGATTACCAAGAGCGTGGAGGACGCAGCGATCGTGCTTGGCGCGATTGCGGGTCCGGATCCGGGCGATCCGTCCGCCAGCTCGCTACCGGTATCGGACTATCGCCGGTCGCTACTGGTCGGGGCTAGCGGCCTGCGCTTGGGAATCCCCAAAAGCTACTTCTTCGAGCACGTCGATGCGGAAGTTCGTCAAGCGGTCGAACGGGCAATCCGACAACTGGAAACGCTGGGTGGAGTACCTGTAGAGGTTGAGATCCCGGCGCTGGAGAATTGTGCCGCGATGGACGCGCACATTACTCTGGTGGAAGCCACTTCGTACCACGACCCCTATCTCAAGAAACAGGCCGACGATTACGGCCCTGGAGTACGGACTGACCTGGAGGCCGGCCGCTTTCTCCTGGCCACAGACTATGTGAAGAGCCAGCGCGCGCGTACCCTGCTGCAGCGGAACTTTCATAAAGCCTTCCAGCATGCCGATGTCATCGTTTCACCCACCCTGCCCGCGTTGCCTCCACCAGTCGGCGAGATGTGGGTGCAATCGGGCGACCTGCGCGAAAACGTCATCGATGCCTTCGTTCGTTTCAACATCCCCTACGATTTGACGGGTCTCCCCGCTATCTCGGTGCCTTGCGGCTTCAGCGCCATGGGACTGCCGATCGGGTTGCAGATTGCCGCCAAGGCTTTCGATGAGGCAACCGTATTGAGGGTGGCGTACGCCTATGAGCAGTCCACGCCCTGGCATCTCTCCAGACCCACTTGGCCGCAATGAATGAGAGCCGGGCCCTCGCCGGGTGGCTTTCCAAGACACGCAAACCTGGATAAAGGTGTACCGCCGGACCGGGATTTCGGCCCAAGTTCACGGTCCATGGTCCTGGCATGCCGGTGATGCAACTAGTTCATGGGTAATGCGTTATGCCGTATTTTTTGCCAATTCGCCTGGGTGATTTCAGGGGGGGGTCACGCAGAATACGCGCCTGAGATTTCTTCTCCCACTCGCGTTCCACTTTGGAAGATTGTGCGGTGTAGCCGGAGAGACGGGTGCGTTCGCTCGTTTTCGCTGGTACCGATTGTGCCCAATTGAGTTGTGCGCTGAAAAAAATCATGAACCAAGGAATGAGTAACCGGGTCGACCTCAAGGCGCCCTCCTCGGATACGACGTTTCCATGATTCCTGTTTTTGCGGAATACAGCGTGTGTCCAGCCTGCGTCTGGCGTACCAGCGGGTGTCCAGTTCTACCGGGATGCACTACAGTCTCTATCTCTATGTCTTGGGCATGGTTAGAGGTCCCAGTACGGTCATCGAAGGAGATTCTTGGTATTCACCTCGATAACATGGAAACTCAATGGCCGTGTCACGAAATGACTTGAGGATTTGACCGAGTCGGAGGGTGCCAGACCGTCTTACTTCCCGAACTCGATCGAGATCTATTGTGAAAGGCACCTGTTCCCCCACTTCACCCGACTGATGGATGATTTCACCTCCGGGACCGACGACTATGGATCGTCCATTGCCAAGTTGACCGGCATTATTTACATCGACGAAATAGCACTGGTTCACGATGGCATTTGCTTGGGCAATGATCAGTTCCTGTGCCCGATCAATGGTTCCAGTCATGGTCGGATGGATAACGATCTCAGCGCCCTTCCACGCCAGCGCGCGAGTCGTCTCTGGAACCCACTGGTCATAGCAGATTGGGACCCCAAACCGCCCAACATCTGGAACATCGAATACGACGAACTCTTTTCCGGGATTCACTCCTTTTTCCTAAGGCAGGAATGGATACATTTTGCGGTATCGCGCGACGACCTCGCCCTCCGGATTCATGACAGGCGTGGTGTTGAAAAAATCCTCTCCAATCCGTTCATAAATTGATCCTGGAATAAGCCATATCCTGTGTTTCTTTGCCAAAGCTTGATACCGGGTTTCGGTCGGTCCGGGCATCGTTTCGGCAAAACTCACACCAGGCCCAAATGAGCAAAGCTCGGGAAACACCACCATTTGGACCCACGGAAATCTCGCCAGAACACGTGCGGCCTCTTTTTCGAGACGATCACGATTGTCTCCATAAGGCAACTCAACCTGTAACGCTGCAATCGAGAATATTGACATGTTCAACTCCCAAGGTGAATAATGACCGATCCTTCCGATTAAACAACAGGGAAGTGATTGTACCCATATATTCAAGGCTCGAATGCGTGGCGCGGATTACTGAAGACCTTGAGCACTCTGCTCGTCAGGTCAATTGTTGATGGCACCGCGGTCCAGCACCCATGCCGGGATCGCCGACGCAAGGGTCGCAAAGGCCAACAGCACGAGCGCCATCGCGATCAACGCTGAGTAATTACCCGCTCCTACAATGAACGAAGCTAGCATCGGGCCTGACGCCAAGCCCATCTTGGAAGCAAAACCGCCCCATACCGCGGTCTGGCCGGTCTGATCAAACCTGGCGCACATGCCGAGCAGGTGGGAAATCACGAAGTTCCACATGATGCCTGTACCGATGTTCGCCGCAATCCAGACCCACTTTATCTCGCAGTAGTTAAATGTATAGGTACCGACCAGCGCCAACAGCATGCCGCCGAGGATCGGTTTGAATATCCCAAAGCGGGTGGAAAGCACAATCACCAACACTGCGCCGAGCATGGCGAACCAGTTGGCGACGCCCAGAGTTTCACTGACAAACGCCAGCTCCAGGCCATGGTGCTTCCCGAGCCCGATGATGAAGGCGTATAGCCCCATGTTGCCGGCCTGAAAGAAAAATGCGGAGAACAGCGCCAGCAATAGCAGCTTCAATTTCAATCTATCGGCCGCGGCACCCTGCGTGCGTGTCAACGGTACCTTTACTGGATAATCCGGCAGGAACTGCAGCATCAATAATGTCGTCACGCTAAACAAGATCAACGACACAAACAAAACATTCGTACCGAACCTCGGCACCAGCAAAGGCAAGCTCATTACGCCGAGACCGCCCGCGAAACCTTGCACCAGAAGCAACATGCCAAAAGTGCGGTCCGGTGCCGTGGTGCGAGCGAAGATCGAAAAGCCTATCCCCACCAGCATCCCACCGATAAAACCGTGCAAGAATCGAGCACCCATGAGCCCGTATGGGTTTTTGACCAGCATGGACAGCAGGTCCATGCCAATCAACCCCAGCAGAAACAAGTGGGCGGCAGATCTCCAATTGATGCGTCGAACCAGAAATGGAATCAGGAATGCGCCGCAAGCTGCGCCGTAGACATTGCAGGAGCCGACCAACCCTGCCTGCTTGTTGCTGAAGCCGAGTCCTTCCTTCAGCCCGTCTACCAGGGCCGGCATGATGTTGACATAAAATAGTCCGGCGGCGGCGAGAAATGCCAGCAAGAGGCGCGCCGTCATGCTGTTTGGAGAAACTTTCGGCAAGCGGTTGAGAAGTTCCGTGTTCATCCTCCCTATAGGCGGAATTTGCTTTGCTGCATCCTGCTCTGGGCTATCGAGGTGTTCAATGGCAAGGACGGGTCCCCGTCGATGACCACTTTCAACTCGCGCATTCCCCTTCTGGATCGCAGGAGACGCGATCCAAGCGTAGAGAGGCAACTCGCCGATACGCTCTGCGCACTGCTGGAGTTCAAACCATTGCTCTTTTCATAATGAAACTGGGCCTGCGGATTCGACTCGCTGATACGGTCGACTCGTTCGAAAGGGGCTTGACGCGCAGCCCCTTTCCTCAAGGAACCCTACTGAATGGAAACAGTCTTAATGTTCGTGAACTCGCGGATCCCATGGGCTCCGAGTTCACGGCCATGACCAGACTGCTTCACGCCGCCGAAGGGAAGCCGAGGATCGGAGACCACCATTCGGTTGACGAAGACCATTCCGGCTTCGATCTGGTCAATGAGGCGCTCGCGCTCATTGTCATCATTGGTCCAAACGCTTGCACCCAGCCCGAAGCGGCTGTCGTTTGCGATCCGAATTGCGTCATCCACGTCCTTGGCGCGGAAGAGGCAGGCAACTGGGCCAAACAGTTCTTCGCGATATCCGGGTGACTCCGTAGGGATATCGGCCAACACAGTGGGCGCGTAGAAATTGCCTGGCCGCTCCAGTCGCTTGCCGCCGGTTAAGAGCCGTGCGCCTGCCCTGATCGTCTTCTGGACATCGGCGTCCAGGGAGGATAAGCCGTCGGCGGTTGCCAGCGGTCCCAGGTCGGTAGTCTCATCGAAGGGATCGCCCACCTTGAGCGCTTCCATCTTTGTCACGAATCTGCTTTGGAATTCATCCGCAATCGGGGCCGCGACGATGAAGCGCTTGGCCGCAATACAAGACTGCCCGTTGTTCAGGATGCGCGCTTTAACCGCAGTTGTGACCGCCTGCTCAAGATCGGCAGTGGGCATTACGATAAAAGGATCGCTGCCGCCCAACTCCAGCACGACCTTCTTAATTCTCTTTGCCGCCCCAGTACCTACCTGGATTCCAGCCTCCTCGCTTCCGGTGAGCGTGGCCGCCGCAACACGGGAATCATTGAGAACTCCGTCCACTTTCTGGGAACCGATGAGGAGTGTCTGGAAGACCCCTTCCGGGAAGCCTGCTCGATATATGATCTCCTCAATCTTGAGGGCGCATTGGGGGACGTTGGAGGCATGCTTGAGCAGTCCAACGTTGCCTGCCATCACCCCCGTCGCCACAAACCGAAATACCTGCCAAAAGGGGAAGTTCCAAGGCATGATCGCCAGGATGACCCCGAGGGGCTGGTAACGAACGTAGCTGCGTTTTACGCCCGTCTCCACCCTTTCATCGGCCAGGAAGCGCTCTGCATTCTCGGCGTAATAGCGGCACGCCCCGGCACATTTGACAACCTCGTCGATTGCTCCCCGGAACGGCTTGCCCATTTCGGTGGTCATTAATCGACCCAGCGTCTCCTTTTCGTTTTCAAGGATGTCGGCCGCCTTCACCATCATTCGCGCCCGTTCTGCGAACGGCACTCTCCGGTAGTGAGAGAACGCATTTGCTGCGCGCTGGAGTTTCTTTTCCAGCTGCGAATCCGACAGAGGTTCAAAGGTTCTGATCAGCTTTCCAGTAGTTGGGTTTATCGAAGCAATAGCCATTTGTTGCCTCCATTATTGCGGCGGTGCAGAATTGCAGTTATAGGGATGAAGTCCCGAACTAATGGAATTGATAGCCTTGAGACTTAGAGAGGACTCCGCGAGAATGTTCCACCCGGTGAACACCAGGATCATGTGTAGTTCGGGAAGCACCAGTAGGCACTGGCCTCCAAGTCCTAGGGCCGCCCACGCTAGAGTTCCGGGCGCAGTTCCATGGGGAATAAGCCACCACTGGAAACCGTATTTCCTTCCCGCGCGAGCATCGGTGCTGGGCGTAATGGATTGCTTCACCCAGTCGCTAGAGACGATCCTGTGTCCGTTCCAGGCCCCGTCATGCAAATAAAGGTAACCAATCTTCGCGAGGTCCTGTGGCCGTAAGTAGAGACCGCCTTCTGTATCTGCCAAACCCAGCGGCGTCCGCTTCCAATGTTGGTGTTCGAAGCCCAATGGCCGGAAAAGATGCTCGGCAGCATAGGTCTCGATGTCCTGGCCGGTAACCTTCTGGAAAATGTAGCCAAGCAGTTCCGATACCCCGCTGCTGTACGCAAAAAATGTTCCCGGGTCGTGCGCCATCGGCCGGTCAATTACAAACTCCACCCAGTCGTCCGTAGCTTCCATCGCGCTCGAGCCGTTATTCGGATCGTCGTAGGAAAGATCCTCATTCCAATCGAGACCTGCTCTCATGGTAAGCAAATCGCCTAAAGTGATGCGCCTTTTGCGGTCGTCCACATTCTTTATTTTGGAAATATCGAAGAACTGCAGTATTCGGGTGTCTAAGTTTGCATGAAATTCACGTCTGTACATCGCAGTGCCGATCGTGACCGAAGTTATGGTCTTGGTCACAGACTGCATGGTGTGGGCATCGCTACCTTCAAAGTATGGATGATATTTGGGATTGAAGTAGTTGTAGACGCCCGCCAAACGTGCGTTCAACGGCCCTCTTGTGTGCGCTTCCTTGCAATAGATCTCTCCATAGTCGTGGAAGTAAGTGCGCTCATAGACATTTTTCCCGCACCGGATGACCAACATGCTGTCCACGTACGGATATTTTCCGGCTGAGATGTCAGCGTCAAAAGCTGCTAGGGGGGCCGACTCAATCCCGAGCGACTCCGGCGTGGCCTTGGGCCAGAAATTCCCGGGTTGCGCCGCCTGCCCGTGTGAACTCGTAGCAGTGTCGAGTGCTGGCTCTCCTGATGGTTGCATGTTCCTCCGATCTTCCGGTAACGCCTCTTCTCGCTGTGGCGTGATTCCGGTGTCTCTCTAGTACGTAGAAGGCCTGTGCCAATACCAGTAGGCCGGTAGCCCCAGCAAGATCAATGCGAGGCCGGCAAACGATTCGTTGGGCTTTTCCGCAATGGTGTTCACGACCAGCAAGCACGTGCCGGAAATGAACACGCCAGGCGCAACGGGGTAGCCCCACACACGGTAAGGACGTACGTGCGCTGATAATGTTCGTCTTAACACAAACACTGCTACTCCGCCAAGCACGGCGAACAAGAGGCCTCCAAAAATCACGTAAGTGAACAACTGCTCATACGATCCCAATATTGCGTAGAGAATTGCCCAGCCTGCGGTAAGCATGACCGCTACATAGGGCGTACCGTATTTTTTATGAACTTTTCCAACGCTGCGCGGAAACACGCCGCCTTTCGCTATCGCGAAAAAAAGCCGGGTGCAAACCAACATCATGGCTGCGCAATATCCAAAAGTGGAGACGAGGACTGCCAGCGAGAGCAGGCGGCCTCCCGCCGGACCGGCCAAGGGAGTAGCACTTTTCTCTCCCACTCGGAGTACCCCTTGCATTTCGCTGCTGCTCAAAGAATGCAAGTACGCGAGGTCAACAGAGACAAAGATGATGACTACCAAGGCGACACCAACGGTAAGGGCTCTGGGTATGTTCTTCGCAGGATTTTCGATCTCTCCGGCGGCAAAAGGAACGTATTGCCAGCCATCATAAGCCCACAGGACAGCAATCATTGCAACTCCGAACGCGGTTGCCACGCCAGTCATATGCAGGGGAACCACGGGAATCCATTGCGGCTGCGCCCGGCTGAACAGTAGTGCGAGCACGGGCAACGCGCAGATTCCGACGATTTTTGCAACGGCGAGCGCAGCATTCAGGTGGTTGCTGGTTCGTGCGTTTACATAATTCACCATGGCCAAGAATGTAATGGCAAGCGCGGCGATAATCTTGTTGGCCGTAACGATCAGGGCGTGGTGTTCCCCGGCCGGAATCCTGAACAGGACATGGGTACTGGCAAAATATGTGAAAAAGTAGCTGAAGTACTCCGAAAAGCCAATCGCGATAGCACCAATTTGCCCAGTCAAGATTACCAGCAAGCTCGTCCAGCCGAAGAGAAAGGCCAGCAGGGGGCCATAGGCTTCGTGCAGGAAGAGATATATGCCGCCGGAATTCGGAAACATTGCACCCATTTCAGCGCATGTCAGCGCACCTGCCAACGCCAGCATGCCACCAACGATCCAAGCGAAAATAAGAAGAGCGTCGGAAGGTATTCGTTGCAACATGACTCCAGAAGTAAGAAAGATTCCTGAGCCGATTACATTCCCAATCGCCAGCAGGATTGCGCTTGCAAGGCCGATATGACGTGGCAGATCAGATGAAGGGAGATCGCTTTTGCCGGCTAGTTTACCGGAAATCCCTGCCGCACTGAGTGCTTGAGTGACCATGAGTCCGGTATACGAAATATGGATCGGCTAGCCGTGTCTCACGCCGGCCATCTCATTTTCTATTTTTTCGAGAGCGCCCAAGAATCCGTCAACCATGAACCGCAGTTCTCCTTCCGTAATGACCAAGGGTGGAGAAATCTGCAGGGAGTGGCCGAGGAGAGATCTGGTCATCACACCGTTTCGCCGCGCTTCCATCAAGGCCTGATCCGCTATCCCGGGATTGTTGGAACGAGAGCTTTCAGAGAACTCAAAAGCTGCCATCAGGCCCACACAGCGGACTTCCTTTACTAACGGATGCTGCAGCAACCGTCGCATCTCGGAAGCCAAAACTGGTTCCAGTTCCAGGGTTTTCGCCAATAGTTTTTCTTTTTCGATAATTTCGACATTTGCGATGCCGACCGCGCAAGCGGCAGCGTGTCCCGAGTAAGTGTATCCGTGGCGAAACATTCCGGCGTTTCCACGCCAAAATGGCTCTTGCACCCTCGGTCCACAGATAACAACTCCCAAGGGGAGGTAGCCCGAGGTGATGCCTTTGGCGCCGGTAATGATGTCAGGAACAATGCCGAATCTAGAACTTGCGAACCATGTACCCAGACGACCGAAACCGGTTACGACCTCGTCGACCACGAGCAGAACATCGTTCTTCCTGCAGATCGCTTGGATTTCTTCCCAATAGTTTTCAAGGGGCGGATAAACTCCGCCGGCTCCACGAACTGGCTCGCCAAAAAATCCGGCCACCTGACCTGGATTTTGCTCGATCGCATTCGCAAACGCCTGAGGATCATCCGCAGGAATGTGTACCACGCCAGGCACAAGTTCGCCGACTCCGGAGGCGTTGGACTCGATCCCGGCTAGGCTGGTGCCGTAACCTGCCATGCCGTGATAGGAACCGCCGCGCGTCACCAGCAATTGGCGCTCGGGCTTCCCTGTCGCGGTCCAGTAGCGCCGCACTAATTTGGCTGCGGTTTCGATGCTTTCGGACCCGCCGCTGGTAAAGAAAACGGCTGCATCTTTCATCGGGCTGATGGAAGAAACGAATTCCGCAAGCGTGAGTGCAGGGTCGTTGGCCAGATCTCCGAAGGTGGAATAGGAAGCGAGCGCTTTCATTTGCCGCTCCGCCGCCTGCGCGAGTTCAGCCCGTCCGTGCCCCACAAAGCAATACCAAAGTCCGGCTGTAGCATCCAGGTAGCGATTGTCGTCGGCATCCCAAATCCATACCCCCTCGCCCCGATCAATGATGGTTTCGTTTCCCTGAACGGAGGACATGTTGGCGAAAGGATGCCAAAATCTCGTGGACGTCTGGTTGTGGTTGGGCCTTGCCTGTTTGCGCACGGTGGTGATCCTCTTTGTCGAATTCCCGAGGGACTCCGTGCCCCCGGATTTCGCTGTTTCGTTAAGCCGCACGCATCTTAAATAAGCAGGCCATGCAGCGACAACAGAAAAGATCCACATTGCAGCTTATTGCGTGTCTGGCGGGTAGAGATAGCGAAGGGAATGGCAAATTCCGCACGCTGCAGATTCCTTGCATCCCCGACCGCGTGGTGCAAGGAGCACTGATGTTGATCCTCGAAGCTATCTTCGAGGCGGACTTCTGCCCAAACTCCTACGGATTTCGACCCCGGCGATCACCACACCGCGCACTTGGCGGAAGTCAGACGTAGTGTGCTGCGGCGAATGTCAACCATCATCGATGTTGATCTGTCGCGCTACTTCGACACGATTCGACATTCGGTGTGTTAGACAAGATCGCGAAGCGGGTCCAGGACCCGCGCGTCTGGCATCTCGTAAAGCAGATCGTCAAGGCCGGAGGAAAGATCGGAGTCCCGCGAGGCGGCCCGTTCAGTCCTTTGGCCGCGAATATCTATCTGAACGAGGTGGACTGGGCCTTTGACTTAATTCGCCATAAGACGGCAGAGGGACCTTACGAGGCAGTGAACTATCATCGGTTCGCCGATGATATCGTCATCGCCGTCAGCGGCCACCATACCAAACGAGGCTGGGCTGAACGAGGCTGGGCTGAACGAGCCTTGCAACGGCTCCAGGAGCAATTCGCGCCGCTCGGCGTGGAACTGAACCAGGAGAAAACGAAGGTGGTGGACACACTGAAAGGGGAAGCCTTCGGATTCTTGGGATTCAACTTGCGTCGTATCCGCAAACGTAAAGGGAACGGCCATTACCTTCAGATGACCGCGAAAAAGAAGGCCCGTAAAGTAATAAAGGTTCGTGACATCATTCTGCACAGCGGGGCAACCCCGATGCCGAAAGTGGTCGCGCAAATCAATGCCTCGCTTGCCGGGTGGGTCAAGTAAAACGGGTTTTCCACCAGTTGGTAGTACGCACTAGCAGAAAATCGCGTTTCTGAAGTGCTTGTCAATGTTCCGCTTCAGTCATTACTTCAGGGTCGGAAATGCGAGCCGCGCCTTCAGCGAAGTGCGCGACTACGCGGAGATGAAGGTGCGTAATCTTTTAACTCGGCGGAAACGGTGGCGAAAGACGAGCGTCGGATGGCGGCGATGGAGTAACGAATACCTCTACGGAGTGCTCGGGCTGTACTGGGACTGGAAAGTCCAGCCCCTGCCTGGAGTGGAGAGTGTACCGTGAAAATTTCCGCCACCCGGCCCGACGCATAACCCTTTCGACGAAACTCACTCAGTGAGCTGCTTGAGGGAAAACCTCACCAGCAGTTTTTATGGGGTCATCTCGGTATGGAAAGGCATTGTTCTGCGACTCACGGGCGACTAGGAAAATGCGATTCAGGTGTGCCTGCAAGCCACTCAGGCAGGATCCAGAGTATGTACTTGCCTATTGGGCGCTCGGTCTGGCCTATGAAGCGGCTGGATACCTCGAACTCGCGTCTGCAGAATTCGAGACCGCCGAAGTGCTCTCAGGTGGCAGCCACAGGATGTTGTCTGCATTGGCGTACAACCGGGCCCGTCAGGGTGATGATCAGCGTGCGAAAGAACTCTTGGAAACATCTGCACGCCCTTTTGGCCAGGCGATATGTTGCAGCTTACGACCTCGCAACGGTTTACGTGGGCCTGCGCGACGACGAAGGAGCGCTCAAGTACTTGGATAAAGCCTTCCAGGAAAGATCGCCCTAGATCGTAGCCCTCTCTGTTGGACCCAGGATGCAGAGGCTCATTTGCAACGTCTATTTTCAATCCCTCCTCAGAAAGCTCAGGCGACCCTTGATCGATGCGCCGTGTGCGCCCAAGACGGAAAGTGTAAACGGTGATCGGCCACCTGCGAGTGCGTCCCAACACGCCGTTCAAGTGAACTCACGAGAGACCTAATGCTGGCCTCCTCCGGTTCCGCTGTAAATCGAATGAATGACATAGCTGGGGCTTCCTCTTGCTCAATCTGCAATCAGCTGCAATGTGGATCTTTTCTATTGTCGCGCCGGTACCGATGGCTTATGCTCGGCCTGAATTTACTAATATCTTTGATTTCGCCAATGACGAGGCTTATTTGGTGGAGGCGAACGTGAACCGCGATCCGAGCAGTCCACAGTTCGGGCAATTCGAAGGCACCCCGCGACATTTTCGCTGGACGCAATCTTTGTGCAAGACGACTGGAAGATGCGTCCGAACGTGACCCTTAACCTCGCCTTGCGTTGGGAAAGGTATGGATCGCCGAGCGAGACCAGCGGGCTGCTGGCGAACATAATTTTTCCTTCGAGGACAATCTTTCGCAGCAACAATCGCAACCGAGATGGCAGACACTAAGGTGGGCCGAGTAAATCAACTTTGGAAAGCGCAGAATTTCAATTTCGCACCGCGCATCGGGATTAGCTGGGATCCGACGGGTTCCGGGAAGATGGCGGTACGGGCCGGCTTCAGCATCGCCTATGGTCCGTCCGAGTTTGATGTTCGTCATCGCTTTACGCTTAGTGGCACGTGGGACATCCCTGGGCCGAAGTCGCAGGGTCTCGGCCAGAAAGTTCTTGCAGGATGGCAATTGAACGGTATCTTGTCGTTGCAATCGGGGCGTCCCTTTGACGTATTCTGCGGGCCGGCATGGTATCAAGGTTGCGACTTCAACATGGACGGCCTTGATTACAATCGGCCGAATAGCCCCGCCAATGTTGCCCAGAGCGGGTTTAGCGAACGGCAATTCATCCACGGCGTCTTCGGCAATCCCGCGCGTACGATTATCGGCGGGGTGGCCGACTCCCCCGCTATTCAGACATTCTGCCCGAATGGTCTGGTACCCTTCTTTGTGGGAACTTCGTGTGTCCCACTCGCCACCAGCGACAAATTGAGCCGAAACGCATTTCGTGGGCCGGCCTTCCAGGATCTGGATTTGTCGTTCTTCAAGAATACGCAGGTAACGGAGCGGATAAAGGTACAGTTCCGGGCGGAGGCCTTCAACCTTTTCAACCGTACTAATCTTTACAATCCTGACGGCGATTTGGGCAGTCCGTTTTTTGGCCAGTCAACCGCAGCGTTCGTCTCACGTCAATTCCAATTTGGACTCAAGTTTCTGTTTTAGATAGCGGCGCCGACGCGGCGCAACTGAACTCGGAGACTCGCTCGATGAAGCCGAAAAAGCTCTTCGCGGTTTTGCTGCTCTGGACTGCTCTTGGCGCGATTTGCCTCGCGGGCAAGTCGTCGTCGGCAACGCCAGAGCCCGGTGATCCCCTCGCAGGCAAGGGCAACGTGAACCGCAGATTGCTTACTTACCAGAGTCTTTTCTCCGATACCAGCCCGTCGGCTCCTGTTGACGACGCGGCATTTGCGATTCCTGCCAACGCCGCACCGCCAAAGGACTTCTTCGAAGGCCGGTTGGAATTGTTGAATCCTGAGGAAACGGGAGGCTTCTCCAAAGTCCACGAAGAATTTGACTACACAGGCAATGGTGATTCCCCTTGGAGACACTTGCCCGCGTTCAGTTTTGAATTTGTGCAGAACGGAAGCCATCTGATTCCGGTGAAACAAGGATTAATCTTCACTGGGAACCCATCATGGAACTACATCATCGGACCGGGGCGGGTGTGGCAGGAAGAAACCGACTCCGGCTATACGCGGGCGTCCTTTCCTTTCGCGCTGGTAGAACGCAACCAGAATTGCGTTCACAATGGCGAGATGATGTTTTTGTTCAGCAATGCCAAGCCGGTCCGAATATCGAAAGTGCATTACCAGGTCACGCAGGAAACCTGCAAGTATTTGAAATTCGACATGTGGGGCCTGCTTTCCGCTACCTACTCTCCGTACCAGGTGAACAACAGCGCACATATCAAGAACGAGCATGCCGCGGAAACTGCGAACCGGATTCCTCGAAGACCTTTCAGCGCGCTGGCCAAGGACTTTCCAAATTCTGGTTTAGATCTCGGAGGTTTTTTCCGGACCGTCAAGTTTCCCAAGGACATTACAACTTACGGCTTGTACATCGATGGAACCCACTATGCCGGGCCTTGCCAAACCCGCTACGGTGAGTACGCCTTCTGCGATGAAATGCGGCTCCCATCGTATTCCACCGCCAAGTCTGCATTTGCCAGCGTAGCCATGATGCGTTTGGGAAAGCTTTATGGAAGTGGAGTGTACAGGCAGCTCATCCGAGAATTTCTGCCGCAATATACGCAGGGTGGCAACTGGAGCAAAGTCTCATTCGACAACACCCTCGACATGGCAACCGGCAACTACATCAATCCAGGATTCCATGCTGACGAAGATAGTCCAGAAGAGGACATGTTCCTGCTGGCTGAAGCCTACGACAAGAAAATTGCAGCCGCGTTCAAGCCCTTCCCTCACAAAACTGACCCTGGAACTAAGTGGATCTATCAGAGCCATGCCACATTTCTGGTCACTCAAGCAATGACGGGATTTCTGCAGAAGCAGCGTGGCAGTATGGCGGATCTTTTCAATCTCATCCGAGATGACGTTTACAAGCCAATCCATTTCAGTCAAGGCGCGCTCACGACAATTCGCACTGATAACAGCGAGAACGGAAGACCTTCGGGCTATTTTGGGCTGTTCTACATTCAAGACGACGTAGTGAAAATCGCGAGATTCCTTAACAACCAGGGAGGAATGATTGATGGGTCCCAGGTTCTCGATCCCTCACGGCTTCAGGCATCTTTGTTTCGTCAGCCGCGAACCCTAGGCCTGCCTGTGCCCGACCAAGGGGAGGTTCGGGTCTCCGATACTTTCCGCTACAACAATGCCTTTTGGGCCAAGCACATGACTGCAGCAGAGTTTCCCCAGTATAGCTGCGACTTCTGGATACCGTACATGAGCGGGTATGGAGGCATCACCATCCTGCTGCTACCTAATGGGGCGACGTACTATGTCTTCAGTGATGCCAACGAATTCAAGTGGTACAATGCGGTCCACGAAATTAACAGGATTAAGCCATTCTGCGCTTCGCGGTAGTGGCGCGACTATTCGAGACGCTCCTACCCGGCTCTGACCTATAAGTTTTCAGGGTGAAAGCGGTGTCTCGCAGCTGGCGATTCCCTGCGCGAGAAGAGACGTCTACTATGCCCGTCATCGGGCGGAGTGGTTGGGAAAGATCAAGCAAGCCGGCGTCCACCGTAGAGCCGAGCGACTCTACCAACAGTCGGACGTTCTCGGAGGCTTGCGTCAACAAGCTCGACCCCAACTGCTTCTGGCGCGTACGCGGCCGTCAGCCCGGGTGAGGGCAAAGTTCTGGATTAGGGCAGGCGACCTGTTGGTGGAGAACCGCAAGCATGCGGCCACCGTCAGGCTACAACAGATCCCGTGTCGAAAGTACCAATCATGTTCTTGAAGCGCTGCATGGTCTCACGTTTCGTCGCCTCGCCAAGTGACGACATCGTGCCAGGAGAGTTTGTGGTGGTACGAGGTGCGCAAGGGTCCGGGGAGTCAACTCTGTTGAACATTGTCGGCTGTCTGGGCGTCATCAGAAGCTGTGAGACCAGCTCGATGGGTATCGACTACGTACTGGTAAATAGCGAAATCGTAATTGAGCGCGACGTGCACACAGGCCGACGTCCAGAACACATCCTCTACGGCTCGGGGCCCGTCCGTCTGAGGTCAGCACAGAATGACACAATGCGGCCACTCGGACTTGGGCACGGGAAACCTGGCACCGGGTACATTCCAGGCCAGTTGGAGCGAGACCTGTGCCAACTGGTGCCGGCTACGACCAGGCGAATTTGGGAACGCTGCAAAAGAGAGGCCAGCCGTGCGTGAACACAACATAGCTGTCATTGCCGGAGACGGCATTGGTAAAGAAGTTGTACCCGTAGGCTGCCGCGTGTTGCAGGCGGCCGAGCAAGCGATCGGTGGGTTTCACCTGATCTACGATCATTTTCCTTGGGGTTGCGAATACTACGAGAAGACCGGCCGCATGATGGACGCCGATGGCTTGGATCGCCTGGTGCACTTTGATGCCATCTATCTCGGGGCCGTGGGTTGGCCGACCGTCCCTGACCACATCTCCCTGTGGGGATTGCTGCTGCCTATTCGGCAAACCTTCAACCAGTATGCCAACTTGCGTCCCATCCGGCTACTGCCGGGCCTACGCACTCCGCTGCGCGGCAAGAACAATAGCGAGATTGATATGGTCTGCGTTCGTGAGAACGTAGAGGGGGAATATGCCGGGGTGGGCTGGAGATACCGGCGAGGCCGGCCTGACGAAATCGTTCACCAGGTCGGTGTCTTCACTCGCTGCGGTGTGGAACGGGTAATGCGCTATGCATTCGAATTGGCGCGGCGGCGGCCCGCCCGCCGCCTGACCAGTGCCACGAAGTCCAACGCCCTGCAATACAGCATGGTTTTCTGGGATGAGGTGTTTCGGCAACTTGCTGCTGAGTATCCCGAGGTCACGACTGAGACATCCCACGTGGACGCCTTAGCGGCACGCATGGTCACACATCCGGAAACACTGGACGTTATTGTCGGCAGCAATCTGTTTGGCGACATTCTCACCGATCTGGGCGGCGCGCTGCAAGGCAGCCTGGGAATCGCTGCTAGCGCTAATCTGAACCCCGAGGGCGAGTATCCGTCCATGTTCGAATCCGTCCACGGCAGCGCGCCGGATATCGCCGGGCAAGATCGCGCCAATCCCGTGGCATCGATCTGGGCAGGGGCGCTGATGCTCGAATCGTTGGGTGAAGTTGATGCCGCCGCACTTGTCATGGCAGCGCTGGAAAGAGTCCTTGCCGAAGGTGAGGTACGCACCGCCGATCTCGGCGGGCGCAACAGCACCGAGGAAGTTGGCAATGCTATCGTGCGCGCCGCACTCAAACTGGGTAATGTGCTTCCCAAGCCTCGTGCCATGGGTTACATTCAACCAATTAAGCCGCAGCGCACAAGGAAGACGCAGGCAGGAACCGGAACATAGCGATCTGGGCAGCATTGCTGGTCGTGTTTTCGATGTCGGTCGTCACACGAGACACAACAAGTGTGATGGCCCCTAATGAATTGCTGTTCGTCATCAGAACCTCTGAGACCGGCTTGGCAGATGTGCTTAAGTCGCTCGAATCCAATCCTGTGCCTCGCCAAAATGATTACGTTGCGGATCTCAGCAAGAAAACTGATTGAGTATTGCTGAACGAATGAATGCGGGATCTGCATTTCAAGGCAAGACCGACGCACTTTCCGCAAGGTTT
>Ga0187891_1000742_pt1 | contig 31364 bp, 14 predicted proteins | sample June2016WEW_21_4_FD_132990 | JGI IMG/M metagenome (GOLD analysis project Ga0187891, IMG submission 132990) | Peatland microbial communities from SPRUCE experiment site at the Marcell Experimental Forest, Minnesota, USA - June2016WEW_21_40 | ecosystem: Environmental > Terrestrial > Soil >... | reverse complement strand
CGGGGTGCTCTTGGCCAAACAAGGGCAGTACAGCGAGGCCATCCATGAGTTCGAAGCGGCGGACGCGCTTCAGCCCGGCACCTTCGAGATTCTTCACAACCTGGGTCACGCCTACCTGCAAAGCGGGGATTCCGTGAAGGCCCTGGATATTCTGAATCGTGCTCTCAAGCTCTCCCCCGATTCGGTAGAGACGCTTTACTTCATGGCGCAAGCGTACGCAAACCAGGGCAAAGACCTCGACGCACTCGATTTGATCGCCAAAGCGCACAAACTGGCCCCGCGCAATACGGATGTGATCGTCTTAATGGCGAGTCTCAGCATGAGGCAGTCCTATTACGAGGACGCTATTCCTTTGTTGCAGGAGGGATTGAAAGTTGATCCCCGCCGCCCGGACCTGCTCGCCGAACTCGGCGAATGTTATTACGTGTCGGGAAAGGTCGATCAGGCGCTTCCCATTTTCCAGACGCTCCTTCAGGTCGATTCCTCCAGCCGCGCCTACGCGTTTATCGGTGTTTGTTACAGCCACCTGGGGCGATTCGAAGAGGCGGAGAAATACTTGCAGGAGGGTCTGAAACTCGATCCTCAGGATGTGCCGTGCCTCTACAACTTAGGTTTCATTGCGAGCCGGCAGGGGAAATACGAGCTGGCGGATCGATATCTCAGTGAAACCCTCCAGGTCGACCCGAACTACGCGGGTGCGTTTCTGGAATTGGGCAACCTGAAGATGCACCAAAAGAAGTTCGAGGATGCCGTGCCGTTGTTGCGGAAGGCTGTGCAATTGAACCCTCAGGCCGCCACAGTCTACTATCGCCTGGCTATCGCCGAGCGAAGCCTCCATCAAATGGAAGCGGCGGAAAGAGACCTGAAGATCTTCCAAACCCTTTCCAAAGACCCCACTCGTCAACCCGCTGCCTTCCAGCACCTTTACGACTATCTGGGTCTGCGGGCTCAACTTTCTCCACAACAGAAGAACCTGAATGACCTCGAGCAGCTGGAACGGGAGATGAAAGCGCATCCTGACGAGCCGCAGAACCTTTATTTTCTTGGGGAAGCCTATTTGAAGGTTGGCCGAATCGAGGACGCCAAGCAGGCGATCGCTCAGCTCGACCAATTAAGCCAGGGGGATTTTCGCACCCTGGTGGGCGTAGGGGTCCTGCTGGCGCGTTATCATCTCTACGCGGAGGCCATCGCGCGTTTTCAGCAGGCACTTCAGTCCAACCCGAATTCCGACGACGCTTGGTACGACCTCGCCGATGCCTGTTTCCGCAAGCACGATTATTCGGCTGCCCTTGAGGCTGCGCAGCACGTCTCGCCTCAGGGGCAGAAGGACACCAGCTATTTAGCCCTCGACGCGGATATCCTCGCCCACCTCGGCCGGATCGAAGAGGCTACCAAGCTACTGCGTGAGGAGATCGCCGAAAACCCCGATCAGGATCAGGCCTATCTTTCTCTGGCGCTGGTCTATCTCCGCTCTGGATACACCTCTGGCGCGCGGGCCGCCCTCCAACAGGGCCTGGCACGCACTCCGGACGCAGGTGAACTGCTGTGGGGCATGGGGGTCTTGTCTGTAATGGAGGGGCAAAGCGACAAGGCGCAAGAATACCTCGAGAAATCGGTGGATTTGCTTCCTGATTGGCCGGGAAGTTATTCGGCGCTGGGAGTTCTCTATTTCCAAACAGGACAAATCCAAAAGTCGCGAGAAACCCTGGAACGATTCAGACAAGCGGGGCCTCGAGGCGGGCTCGATGTTCAGCGTATCGAGCAAGCCCTCGACGCCGCGTCGGCTCAGCATCTCGATTCGGCGAAAGCCCAGGCCCTTTCGCCGCAAGCCCGGCAACAATTCCTGCAAGTCGCCTTGGCCTTCGCTGACCAGGCCCCGTGATGGACGATTCTCGATTGCCGATTGTCGACTTCTGTCACTACTGAGTCCGCACCCCCACTACAAACGGCAGAAACCAGAAAATGGAAAATAGAAAATGGAAACTGCGCCAGTTTCCAGCTTCCATTTTCCAGTTTCCGGTTTTTGAATTTTGAATTTCTTTTCCCGGCAGCGAGGTGGTAGTCTAGAGCGCATAAGGAGCAATATCCGGGGTCAAGAGTCAGCAGGGGCGGTATGCATCGGGGATCCAAGACACGACTTTCCCGCAGGGTCGCACCTTTAATCCTGCTCGCCACGCTGGGGTCCTTTAATCCCCGGGCAGCTTGCGGGCAGGAGATCCCTGGGGCGGGGCGTGGATTCAGGACAGTGTCGGGGCAGGTGGTGACCGAAGGAGAGGTTGCCATTGCGTCGGGCGTAACGATTGTTATCGAGGCGCACGACGGAAAGCGTTCGGCTGATATACACCCCAATGTGCAGGGGCGGTTTGAGGTACCGGGTCTCTATCGCCAGACCTACATCATGACCGTCACCGCGGAAGGGTTCTTCCCTCAAGAGCTTTTTCTGGACCTCAAAGACGGAGAAGGTGCGGTCACGCTGCAAGTCGTAATGCACCGCGCGTCCAGGACCAAGTCCTCCTCGCCTTTGCCGGCCTTGACGGACCTGAGCGCGCCCAAAAACGCCCGCAAATTGTTTCAGCAAGCCGTCCACTCTCTTCAAGCCAACCATGTAGATGAAGCGCGAGAGAAATTCCAGACAGCCATCGCGGAGTATCCTTGCTACGCTCGTGCCCGAACCGGCCTGGCTTCGATTCAAATCGCCGCCCGCGATCTTGAGAGCGTAGCAGCGAACTTGCGTGAAGCTATTCGTTGCGATCCCGGGTTTCCGGACGCTTGCGCCCTGCTGGGCAAAGTCCTGAACAACCAAAAGAAGTTCGCCGAAAGTGAAGAGATACTGAATCAGGGACTGCGGCTATCGCCCGATGCCTGGCCATTGTACGATCAACTCGCAACGGCGCATTACAATCTGGGTCAATACGGCAAGGCGCAGGACGAATGGCTGCGCGTCATTGCTCTTGACCCTGCGCCGCCCGCTGAGTTGCACGCGAAGCTGGCCGCCGTTTACGTTCGGGGAGGCGCTCGCGACAAAGCCTACGCTGAAATGCAGGCCTACCTTCGCGCTGACCCGAACGGCCGATTCGCCTCCGCGTTCAAAGCCCTCATGTCGCGCCTGGAAACGCCGGGGGCACACGCTGCCACTTCACCCCAGCCCGAAGCGGTGCAGCCCCAAATTCCCAACCCGTGAGAATATAAAACATACTAGAGAACCCCACAAAAAGCTTGACAATCCTGCGACAAACATGTTATTCGATTAGGCGTTTTACTGCACACTTTCTTGCGTCGGGCGAACGTCATTTAGACCGCGTCGGGTAAGAAGTCTCTGAAAATCGGGCAAAAGAGGTACGCCATTCTTTCAGATTCTGCTGAAGGAAGTACGCGCCTCGATTCGTGCTTAGGTTCCGTAGCCACGCGGCAGCAGAACCTGGAGAAGAGACGACCGAAAGCGCACTCTCGCCTCCAGGCCAAGCCGGCCGCACCCAACTCCATTATTCTGTCGATCTCCAGCCGCAGAGTTGTGCGGCGGAGGAGAGGAGAATGAACGGATGCCAAGACGCAGCAGTTTCCTGCATTTTGTATTTCTTGCCGTGGCAATCTCCGCGCTCTCGCTTCTGACCTGCGCGAGCCTTCGAGCCCAGGTCGACACCGGCTCGATCACAGGGACAATCAAGGACCAAAGCGGCGCGGTGATCCCCGGCGCCAAAGTGAGCTTGAGGAACGAGGGGACCGACCTTGTGGTTACAGCAACCACTAGCCCTGACGGCAGTTACACTTTCTCCCCGGTCAAGATCGGGACTTACGAGCTAAGCGCCGAAGCCGCGGGGTTTTCCAAAGCTGTCCAATCGCACATCACGGTCAGTATTGACCAGCACATCGTCCTGGACCTCTCGCTCACGCCGGGCGTTGTCACCCAAACCGTGGAAGTCACGGCTGCTCCTCCTGCGCTGCAAACCCAAGATGCCTCGGTCGGCCAGGTGGTCAACAGTCGGAGCGTGAACGACCTTCCCCTGAACGGGCGAAATTTTACCTTCCTCGCTCAGACCGTGGCCGGCGTCAACACACCTCAGCCCGACACGCGCGGCAACGCCGCCAATGGTGCCTTCTCCGCCAATGGTATGCGCCCCTCTCAAAACAACTACCTACTCGATGGAATTGACAACAATTCCGACAACGTTGACTTCCTGAACGGCACCAACTTCGTCGTTCTTCCACCTCCCGACGCCCTTTCGGAGTTCAAAGTCCAAACCACCGATTTCAGCGCCCAGTACGGCCGCGCAGGCGGTGCGATCATGAACGCCACCATAAAGGCCGGGACGAATGGACTTCATGGTGACCTGTGGGAATTTGTCCGCAACGACAAGTTCGATGCCGCCGACTTTTTCGAGGACGAAGGGAATGTCACGAAAGGCGAGTACCGCCAGAACCAATACGGCCTGACCATCGGCGGACCCGTAGTGATTCCTCACGTCTTTAACGGCAGAAACAAGCTGTTCTTCTTTGGCGATTACGAGGCTTTGCGCAGGCACCAAGGAAGTGTTTTCAGCAACACCGTCCCCACGGCGGACGAGGTGTCCAGCGGGTATACGAATCTCGCCGACACTATTCTCGGCAGCACCACTCCGGCCTGCCTCAGTAACGGGAATTGCACCTATACGGATAACCTGGGACGCACGTTGCCCGACGGGACGGTCACCGACCCCGCTACCACCCGGGAGGTCATTGCGGGGCAGACGGACCCGGTGACGGGCCTTACTGCCACGGCCAGCGGCTATATTTCCGATCCGTTTTATACCGCCGGCCCAGTCGGCAAAATGATGAATTTTGCCAGCGCTTGCACCAGCGAGTCGAATTGCCTGCTCAACCAACTCCCCGCCAACCGAATCGATCCCAACGCGCTCAAACTCTTTGGCCTTTACCCTACTGCCCAGAAGGGCTTCGTGAGTGGGGCGCCGACCGTTGTTCTCAACAGCACCACCGATCCCCTTCTTGTCGAAAACCGCAACGCCATGGACAGCCGGATGGACTTTAACCAGAGCGACAGGAACCAGATATTTGGAACTTTCAGCTACATCAGCGACCCGATATTCCTGCCCGGACCCTTCGGGGGAATTGCAGACGGCGGCGCGTTCCAGCAGGGCGAGCAGGACGCGAAGTCCATCCTCACCGCGGCCAGTTATACGCACATCTTCTCCCCGAGCCTAGTTAATGAAGTGCGGCTGGGAGAGGACCGCCTCCATGCCACGCGTTACGGGCCTGTGGGGACTCAACTTAACATCCCGGCCCAGTTCGGCATCCAGGGAATCGAGCAGGCGGCGGAAAACGGCGGCTTGCCGGCCATTACCATCGGCAACCTGAGCACCCTCGGGTCGAATCCCTATCTGCCCTCGGATGAAATCACCCAGACCACGCAATTAACCGAGAACCTGACCAAAATCTACGGGAAGCACAGCTTCAAAATGGGCCTGGAGTTCCAGCACATCAAGTTCTCGACACTTCAGCCGGCTTGCTCGCATGGTTGCATCGACTTCAACAGAACTTTCGCCGGTGTTGGCATGGCTCAAATGGAGTTGACGCCCACCGCCTCCAGCCTCCCTGCCGGAGTTGGGCTTGATAACGTCGGCGGCTCCGATGACATCTACATCTCCAACTTCTCGCCCACCGATGACGGCCACAATTATTGGGCGGCGTACTTCCAGGACGACTGGAAAGTGACCTCGAAATTAACGCTGAACCTCGGCCTGCGCTGGGACCACTTTGGCCAGATCGCGGAGAACCACGGACGGCAGGCCAACTTCGTTCCCAATGTGACTCCCGGAGGTCAAGCGGAGTACCTGGAGCCCAACAACGGGAAAAACCAGGCGATCGTGGTCAATTCGACTTTTCCCACCGGGCTGGCCAAGGATAACATCGCGCTCAAGTATATCGACAACTTCGGCTTGGCCACTACCCAGAACGATAACTTCGGTCCCCGCATCGGGCTCGCTTATCGAGTGCTGCCGAAGGTCGTCTTGCGAACCGGCTTCGGCATCTTTTACAACGGGTTCGAAAACGCCGGATACGGGCCCAACATCGGCGAGAATTATCCCTTCCAGTTCACCATCGGCTACAGCAACCCTAACGGTGGAACACCCATCACCGTCCCCAGAGCCACTGGCGGAAACTGCCTCCGAGGCGCCACCCTCGAGCAATCGTTCGCCTGCATTCCCCTCGATCCCTCTCTAATCGATACAGAGGGGCTGGGGCTCGAAGGTCTCCAGTACAACTGGAAAACGCCTTACACGCTGGGTTGGAACTTCACCCTGGAGTACGAGATCACGCCCACTATGACCCTTAACATCGGGTACGTCGGCAACGCCACGCGCCACCTGGATGAGGATCCTGGAGCGAATTCGGAGCCCGAGATCGAAATGAATCCCCTCGCCCCGACTTCACTTGCTGGCAGCGCTGAACCCTTCCCGGACTTCGGTGGCGGGGGCAGCTATCAGATGAGCGCGGGAAGCAGCTACTACTCGGGCCTCCAGACAAGCCTCGAGAAACGTTATTCGAACGGCTTGAACTTCCTGGCCACCTATACCTGGTCCCACTGCCGCAGCGACGCGGGCGACCTGCTGAACGGCGGCGCCGTTTACAACCGGGCAGCTTGGGTTCAGGGGATTGGGATTCAGCGCGATTACGGCGACTGCGACTTCAACATCTTTGACGTGTTCCATTACAGCGGCGGATACCAGCTTCCCTTTGGCGCCGGGAGTAAGTTCCTTTCACATGCCAACGGCATCACCAACCAGATTGTCGGCGGTTGGTCATTCATCTGGAACGCTACACTCGAAGGTGGCCAGCCGATAAGCATTGGTTGCCCGTACGGGACCAACAACAGCATCGGCTGCCAAGCTCTGACGGTTCCGGGACAGAGCCAGTTCACGAACAACGGACACCCTGTGGACGGTTTCTGGAACCCGAACGGCTTCACTCAGCCCTGCCCCGCTCCGGGCTTTACGCAGCCCTCTCGATGCACGCCTGTCAACAACTTGCCCAGTATTGCCGTGTCGGGCACGAACATCGCTCCCTGCACACCCGTCTCAGCTTGCGTCGGGCTCCTGGGGGGAAGCATCGGTCAGACGTCCGGACCCGCCATCGGCCGCCTGGATTTCTCCACCTTCAAAAACTTCCGTTTGAATGAGAGATCGCACCTCGAATTCCGGGCGGAATTCTTCAACATCACCAATCACCCGACATTCAACGCTCCCGGATTCGGCGGTAACGGCGTCGTCGCGGTCGGGGGATCGACGAACTACTTCAACACCAACTTCGGCAAGATTGGGTCCACGCGCTTCCCCTTCCTCGACCCGCGCCAGATCCAGTTTGCTCTGAAGCTTTACTTCTAGTTCGCACGTAGGGGCGCATCGCGATGCGCCCCTACCAACTAAGCAAAGGGGCGGGCCTTGTGCTCGCCCTCGGGCGCCCGCCAGGGGCGCCCTTTTTGTTTTCTCAGTGACCTGGAACCCGTTCCGGTAGCGCGCTTCGTGGCAAGGGCGTCCCGCCCCTGCCCGACATGGACAAACTGACCATGCCAGGCGCTGCCGAAGCTGGGGCATTACCTTTTTTCACATTTTCCGCTTGACAGCCTCGCGAACCTGTGATAGCCTATAATTGTGGTCTTGTTGGAGACACTTTGTCGTAGGCGAGCGTCGCCACGCGCCGGAGGCCAGCCGCAAGTGGAAGGGTCCCGGCTATGGAGGAATGTAGAAAACTACAAAAAATGAAAAATAGTGGGAACGAAGCTAAGGAGTACCTGAAAACAAAGGACATCACTTTTTTTGATGGTGCAAAATACGTGCGTTTTGCGCGCAAATCAGCACCCATTTGACCTCAAGAGGAGCAAAAAACACCGCATTTTGCGAAAACGAAGTCAAGGCTTCCCAGGCGCAAGATGAGGCCGCGACAGCGACAATTAGTCGGCTACACAAGGGCCGGGTAGTCTAAAGTGGCGCCGACCTTCAGAGCCTGCCCTGAGCCCGTTCGCTTCGCTCAGGATAAACTCCGCGAAGGGTCGGCACACAACCAAGATTCGGGTTTCAACCGCGCAGCGGGTTTTTATGCGACCGAGAGTAATCCTGCGACTGAGAGGAGTTGGAGTTTGGGGGCTGGCCTTCTCTCTCGCACCGCTTTTGTTCGGGCAAGACCTCCTGATCGAGAGTAATTTGGACAGTCCGACGGGGTTGTCCTCCCCTTTGGCGTCGCTACTAGTGGCGACAAGCCAGGACCAAGCGGAAAGCCGCCAGACCCTCGACCGCAAGTTCCAGTCCGCGCTGGCCCATTTCAATTCCCGCCAGTACGCCGCCGCCCGGCAGGAGCTTGAGTCGCTTGTCAAGGTTTTGCCCAACAGTTTTGAGGTCCAGGAACTGCTGGGTCTGGTCTACTCCGCCGAAGGCCAGGATGAGAAAGCGACGACGCCCTTCGAGCAGGCCGTGCGGCTGCGCCCGAAATCCGGCGAGGCCCGCATTAATTTGGGCACGAACCTCGTGAGGCGGGGAAAGATGGCGCTGGCCGAGACTGAGTTCAAGGATGGCGTTGCACTCGAACCGGGGAGTTTCGACGCCAACCGCGACCTGGGTTCGTTTTACTTGCGAGCGGGAAGAATCGCCGAGGCCATTCCATACCTTGAAAAAGCTCAAGTTGTAAATCCCGCGTCATATGACAACGGCTACGATCTGGCGCTCGCTGATGAGGAACTAGGGCGCTTGCCGGAGGCCCGGCGGCAGATTCAGGCACTCGTAAATCAGAAGGACACGCCCGAATTGCACAACCTGCTGGCCGAGGTTGAGGAAAAGGCCGGGAACTACGTGCTCGCTGCGAACGAGTACGAAAAGGCTGCGCACCTGGATCCGAACGAATCGAACCTGTTTGATTGGGGCAGCGAACTGCTGGCGCATCAGACCCCTGCTCCAGCCGCAGAAGTTTTCTCCGAAGGGCTAAAGCGTTACCCGCACTCTTCGCGGCTTGCGATCGGACTTGGGCTCGCCCTTTACTTGCGGGGCCGCTACGATGAAGCCGTGCAGTCGCTTCTGAAGGGCGTTAGCCTTGACCCCTCCGACGCACGCGCCTACTATTTCTTGAGCAAAGCATACGAGCAAGCGCCCGGCTGGGCCGACCCGGTGGTGGAGGCCTTCCGCCGATATGCGGAGCTGCGTGCCCATGATGCCCTGGCCACCTACTATTATGCGATCAGCCTGTGGAAGGGCCGCCGCTCGGAAACCTCGCCGGCCTATCTTGATCACGTCGAGTCTCAGTTGAAGAAAGCCGTCGCTCTCGACCCTTCGCTCCCGGATGCCCACCTCCAGCTTGCAAATCTCTATTCCCAGCGGCTCCGATACGACGCGGCCGTACCGGAGTATCAGCAGGCGCTCAGGCTCGCTCCGAATGTTCCCGATGCACACTTTCGGCTGGGGCAGGCTTATGTGCACTTGGGCAAGAAGGAACTGGCAGACAAGGAATTTCAACTCCACAAGCAGCTTTACGAGCGGCATCTGGCGGATGTCGACAAGCAGCGGTCGGAGATTCTGCAGTTTGTCTATTCGATGAAGGACGCGAAGTGAGCGTTTGTGATTGGTGTTTGATGGGCAATCAGAAATCACCCATCGCAAATCACCAATGCTAACTGACCCGGGTGCCCAAGGCATCCGCGAACCGGTCGAGCGTAACCGGCGCCGCTTCGTGCGCGAGGGAGAATTCCTGGGACCGACAACGTCTGGTTCAGAGAGGCTCTCGGCCAGACAGACGCAGGCGGTCGAGCGCCGCAGCTCGGCAAGCGAGAAAGCCGCGGCGACTCAGGGATGCTGCCCGCCAGGAGATTGAACGGCTGGTTCGCTGGGTTCAATCTGACATTGATTGCCTCAGAGACGGCATTCAGTATAACGAGCTAACATAAGTGATCTTACGGTGGCGTGCGGATCCAAAATAGTAGCCTTTCGGAGCGAACTGCCAGGAAGTACACTGCTGTTGCTCAGAACGTAGAAATGGAAATTCTGGGTAGAACGTGGGGGATTTCGATGTGCTCTACCCGGCATCAACCTTTGCAGACCAGGAAGTCGTGCTTGGGCTGCCCACAGGCTTTCCTTCAGTCACGGAGCCAGGCATGACCTTCAAGAAAGCATTGGGTTGGTTCTTTACGGCAATTGGCGCGTTGGTCGTTGTGCTTCTGCAGTCGATCATCATGCTGGCTGGTCTGACATGCGGCGGGGAAAACAAGAATGGGTTTGGAACTCTAGCCCAAACCGAGCAGGGCGCCGTGGACGGTTTTGTGATTCCCGATTTCCAATCAATCGCCTGGCTTGGAATTCCGTACGCAAGACCGCCGGTTGGGAGCCTCCGTTGGAAAGCGCCGCAGGATGCGGTGCGCCGAGACGGTGCGCTGACTACCAAGTCTTATGGGAGCCAATGTTTTCAGACGGGCGCCAAATCCAGCGAGGACTGCCTGTACTTGAACATCTGGCGCCCTGACAGCACGGAGAAAAGGCTGCCGGTATTCGTCTACATTCACGGGGGGAGCAATATCGATGGTTCCGCAGAAGGCCCCTGGTACACGGTCGCTCACCACTACAATGTGGTGGTTGTTACATTCAATTACCGCCTAGGTCCGATGGGCTGGTTCCTGAACCCTGCATTGCTTACAGGAAACCCGAAGGACGACTCGGGGAACTTTGGGACGCTAGATCAGATCAAGGCGCTGGAGTGGGTGCAGAAGAACATTGAGCAATTCGGAGGCGAAAAAACGAATGTGACTCTCGCGGGCGCTTCGGCCGGGGCACAGAACGTCTCGTACCTGATGCACACGGCGCTCGCAAAGGATCTGTTCCAGAAGGCAATAATCGAGAGCAATTATCCCGGAATCCGCCCTGTCAGCGCGGCGTACAAGTCGTCTCAACAGGTTCTCTACAATCTCCTGGTTGCGGAAGGAAGGGCGCCAAATGCAAAGGCGGCCAAGGTTTATGCCGAGTCGCACATGACGGCGCGCGAGGTTCGTGACTATCTCTATAGCAGGACGCCTGCGGAGATCAGCAAGGCGTACTTCAACGCCGACATGGGGGCCATTAATTGGGGTGATTTCTACCGCGATGACATCCACGCAGGGCGCAATCATTTGCCGCCGCCGTTGGTCCAGTGTGCCGAGAACCGGCCCGAGTTCGTGTATGTCATTGGAGACGGGTTTGTCCTGCCGAGAGGAGTCCCGTTGGCGGATTTTTCTGAGGGACACGTTTTCCCCAAGCCGATGATCGTCGGCACCACACGGAATGAAAACAACATGTGGAATGCGACTTGGCCATTCAATTTCCAGGAAGGGAAATCTCTGTCGGCCCTGATCACGGAGGCTGTGGAGGGGACCAACCCGGCTTATCGTCGCCTTCAGAGATTCTATGATGCCTTTGGGGAGGGCAATGCCAATACTTTCCGACAGAATTACAGCTTTGCCACTCATTTGATCGATGAACTCGATACCTATTTGGGGTCGCAGATGCCAGCCAGACACATGGCTGCAATCAAGGCAATGCAGCAATTACCCATCTATGTCTACCGCTTCGATTGGGGGTCGGACCCGAAAAAGAACTACAAGATCCCATTCGAAGATTCGTGGGTGTTTTATAAGGGCGCCATTCACGTATCCGAGTCCGATTTCTTTTACCAGAACTTCTTCGGGCTGACGGAAGGCCGTAACGAGGCAGCATACCAGTATACCGCCGCCAACCTTGAGGGTAGAAAAGCGCTTTCGCTGGCTATCAAGTCGTATCTTTGGGAGTTTCTTCACAACAGAAGCGGTCGAATACAGAAGACCAGTGCACAGCCCGTCGATTGGGAACCCTGGACCGCTAGCACGGCGCAGTACATCGTGTTCGACGCGGACTGCGCGAAGATCGATGTCCACACGAGCACCACCGCCATAAGCCGGACGCCGGAACAGCTTTATGCAGCGCACGCAGCCCACCCGAACGAAGCCGTCCGCGACTTCATCGAGTACTACGTGCTTTGGGCTTGGAATTGGAACTGGTACCCGAACTCCTCGGTCGGGCACTTTAACACATCACCCGGACCCAATGCGCTGTTTGACCCGGCGAAGCCATGAGACGACGGGAGGAATATGCCCGTTTTCCCCGCGCGATGCGTCCTGCTATTGATCGACCATGCCAGCCGTCGGGTCAGATCGAGGTTGAGCCGGCTGAGCCCGCAGAATTGTTGAGCCACCGTCCGTTGCATGCCCAAGCGGCGAAGTGTATGACAGCCACACGCCTGAAAATGTGTTTTCTGGTGTGGGAGGCTGGGTGACTTGTGAGTCAGGTGGGGGCGTGTCGGGACTGCGCGCTGGGTTACCGGGGTTTCGTTCGGCCCGCTTCTGCCAGAGCTACGTCACCTGTAAGGGTTCCTTAGCTGCAGCGACAGCGCGCCCGCTCAGGCACGCGCTAAATCCTCGCTCAACGCCTCGTCCAGCGCGCTCACCAGCAGCCCGGCGTCGGCCGCGTTGAAAGGAAGCGGGGGGCGGATCTTGATTACGTTGTGGAACTGTCCTTCAGTTCCTGTCAGGACGCCGCACTCGCGCAGCCGGTTAACGACGTAGGCGGTTTCCTCCGTCGCCGGTTCGATGGTCGTGCGGTCGCGGACGAGCTCTATCCCCACGAACAGCCCCATGCCTCGCACATCGCCGACTACGCGGTGGCGTCCCATCAATCCGCGCAAGCCATCGAGCAGGTCGGCTCCCACACGCCGCGCGTGCTCTTGGAGGCGCTCTTCCTCGATGACCTCCAGCACTGCCAGCCCCACTGCGCAGGACACGGTGTTCCCGCCGAAGGTGCTGAAGAACTCCATGCCATTGTCAAAGGAAGCGGCAATCTCCGGCGTGGTTACGACGGCGCCCAGCGGATGGCCGTTGCCGATCGGTTTACCCAGCACCACGATGTCGGGCACCACGCCCTGCGTCTCGAAACCCCAAAAGTGCGTGCCAAGCCGCCCTAGCCCCACCTGCACTTCATCGGCGATACACAGGCCGCCCGCCGCCCGCACCTGTGAATAGACCTCCCGGAGATAGTCCGGGGGCAAAACGATCTGTCCGCCAACACTGGGGAGCGACTCACAAATGAACGCCGCCGGACCGCGGCCTCGGTTTTCCAGCGTGGCGACAATTCCGGCCACTTGCCGAGCATACTTTCGGCCGGCCTCCGGGTCGTCGCGTCGGTACGGGCCGCGGTAATCATCGGGCAGCGGCGCGATCTGGACCCAAGGTTTGAGACCTTTGCCTCCCGGACCCTGAAACTTGTAAGGGCTGATATCAACCAGTGTCGTGGTGTGCCCATGATACGCGCCTTCTAAGACTACGACATCTTCTCGACTGGTGTGGGTTCGGGCCAGACGCAACGCCAGCTCGTTGGCCTCGCTGCCCGAGTTGACGAAGAAGCAGACGTTTAGGGGTTTGGGAAATTTCGCGCACAGGCGTTCGGCGTAGCGCACCAGGTTGTCGTGCAGGTAACGCGTATTGGTGTTGAGCAGGCCCATCTGCCCCCGCGCGGCCTCCACCACTCGCGGGTGACCGTGCCCAACGTGGGGCACGTTGTTGTAAGCGTCCAAGTAGCAGCGTCCCGTCTCGTCGTAGATATATTGCATCCAGCCACGCAGGATTTTCAGCGGCTGGCGATAGGATAGGGTCAGGTTAGAGCCGATGTGTTGCCGGCGGGCAGCCAGGGTCTGGGACTTCGTTGCCTCCGGCGGCGGAAAGCACTCGGCAGGTATCCCCAGAATGTGGTTCGGGTCAGGCGAGAGACTTTGCCAAATCTCGCGCTGGCTGGCAAATACCACGCCCGGAAAGTCACGCTCGAGATCCAGCAGATCTAGAATCAATTGGAAGTGCAGGTGAGGCGGCCAATCGCCATTAGTGGGGGGCGCTCCGACGCTGGCGATACACTCGCCGCGCATAACGGCTTGGCCTGGTACCAGCCTGTTGAGCGAATCCTCGCTAAGATGGCCGTAGAGGGTGTAGAACACGGAGTCGTCGGCAACAGCGTGTCGCAGGATGATCAATGGGCCATAGTCTTTGCGTGCAGTATTGTTGGCCAGGCAATACACCAATCCTTCGAGCGGCGCGTGGACGAGCGTTCCGGGTGGTACAAACAGGTCAATGCCCAGGTGAATGGTCCGGTGCTCGTCGGTGGGATGTCCGCCTTTGCCAAAGGCAGGACCGCGGTAGATCGGCCGCGCTTCGTCATACCGTCCAATGCCCACGCACGCGCCCCTTCTGCGCAGCTCGCCGAAAAGCGTTTGGGTTAAGGTGTCGGTCTCGGCGGCCTGAGGGTTGGCGCTCACGAGCAGACTTCCCACGCTCAGGTCAAGGACCGCGGACGAAGTCTGACCCAGGTCCACATGGAGCACCGGCGCGAAGGGAGCATGAGTGCGCAGCCATGTGACCACTGCCTTGCTGTGCGGCATTGGCGCGAGACCGCACGCCCGCCGAAACGTGTAGTGCGCAAAGCGCGGGTGAATTCCGGCTAATCGTTCGAGCGCCGCCCAGGCGGGTGCCTCGCTGACGGTGACGTACGGGTCATCTGGTTCGAGCGTCCGCCGATAGGCAGAGTTGACCACGCTCACACAGAGCCGCGCGCAGATGAGCGGAAAGAGCAGCGCGATTTCCTTTTCCTCGAGTGGGAAGGCGCTATGATAACCGGCCACCACGGCGCCAGCGGCCGCCAGCGGGTCGGTTGTCCCCAGGAGTGCGTAGGCAGCGGCCACGGCGACTTCTCCGGCCGTTTGGGTGAGGAGCATATCGCCGAAATCAATGACGCTCACCACCTGGCGCGGCTCCCGGCGCGACAAGCCCACCAGCACGTTGTAGTCGTTGGCGTCGTTGTGAATGACGCTCCGGCGCAAACCCGCCAGCAGCGGCACCACTTCGCCCTCGTACAGAGTGAAGTGACGCTCTACAAGTTTCCGCCGCTCAGGGTCTGAAACACAATGGAGGAAGCCGCGAATCCAACCAGCGCGGGCGAGGTCCCACTTCAGTTCTCGCTCGGCGGCCGGGTGGAAGAAGCCGGCTAAGGCGGCATCCAGCCGGCCCATGAACTGTCCCAGACTGTGGAGTAGTTCCACCGCACGCGGTCTGGTCTCGGCCAGTAGCTGGCCGGGGATGTAGGTGAGCATCCAGACCAGGCGCTTCGTTCCGTCACTGACCTGTGCGGTACCAATCGCTTCACCCGCCGGCGTCTTCCAAACACGCGGCAGGGTAAGCGCAGGATCCTGCTCGTCAGCATGCGCGAGAGCCCCGCACTGAAGGGCGACAAGCTCCGGCTCAATGTCGGCGCGCATAACTTTCAGCGTGAACTCGCTGCCCGGTTCGGCGTGCAGATGGAAATTGGCGTCGTATTCGCCCGGCAGCGCTTGGGCCGTCGCCGTCAGCCCATAGACTTCTCGGGAGATCCGCACGGCTTCGTCCGTTGTGAGTCGCGGCGCTCCGTGCTCGAGGAAAGCCACCCCAAATCCCTCTCGATCCAAGCAATCCCGCTGAAGATCGGGTCCCAATCCGAGCCCTCCCGATAATGGCGACTAAAGGAGGAAAACGCAAGGGGTGAGATACAGGGTCACCACTCACGTTTCCGCGCACGTGCGGCTCTCGGCTTTGCCCGCTTAAATAACTTCGATCTGGCGGACCACCAGTTCACATCATCAGCGTCCAAGATAATGCGCCTTTATCGGGCAGTTACGCGATCACTGTTAAGGGGACGCACGTTTCGTACTCCAATACTCTAGCTCGGATCATCTTACCGCACACGGTGCAGCAAGGGGACCGTGAATACCTGTTCAACGGCTTCACCTACCCCAAAACCGGCACGCTGATGATCCGGCTTACTCCTCTTTTTGGCGAGCGTCCTAACGCGCCCTTTCCACCGTCGGCAACTCGTTCTTGTAGAACTTGAAGTGCACCACCTTGTAAAGCTCCTAGCCATCCCCGGACAAATGCTTGTGGACCTCTTACTGCGGCCCATGCCTGGTCGAGCCATTTTCCCGTTGCCGATCACGGAGTGTATTTGATGCTCGCACCGATGTCGCCTGGACACCACTACATCCACTTCGCCGCCAATGGCGGACAGCAGAACATTACCTACGACCTAATCGTGATACACTGAAAGGGTTGAGACTGGCGCCCGCGGCGTGCCGTGCATGCTGCGGATCCACCTTCAGGAAGCCATCTCGAAAGCGGCCGCGGGTCGCTTTCTGAGAGCCCACTGAGCTCGCAATCAGCCAACAGGAAGTGAGTCACTGAACACATCCTGGTCGAGGGCCAGCCATTTCTCATGCTGGGTGGCCAGGCAGACAATTCCAGCGCCACCTCGGCGCAGGATCTCGAGCCTTTCTGGAAGTCCCTGGTGGGGATTCATGCCAATACGGCGGAAGTGCCGCTTTGTCCCAGACTTCCCTCGCCACCAGCCCCGCCTCACCGCTGCACTCGATGCAGAACGAGCGGTTGCTGGGGGAGGAACCGGGAGGCTCGGATCGACGGATCTGATCCGTCCGGTGGCGGCCCAATGGCCGGGCGCGTCCCGGCAGGCGCCTCGGAAGGATTGGGAAGGCGGAAACCGAAATCAATCCTCCGTTCGAGCTCGATCTGGTCGCCCTTCACGGTTCCCGTGAAGGTGGAGTTCCCCGCCTTGAACGAGACGTTCGGGCCCTCCACCTTGCCTTCGGTGATCGGCGTGGGAGCATCGCTGCCGCCGAAGAAACCGGCTCCCGTGCCCTCGACCGTCCCCGTGAGCTTGTCTCCCTCCTGCTTCAGCGAGAACAGTATATTGCCAGCGCCCAGGATCATCGCCAGGAGTGCGCTGTCTTCCTCGGTGCGAGGAATTGGCCTCCAGAGGCCGCTGATGCCCGGGCCCACCGGCACCTCGCGTTCCCAAACCGCCACCTGTGGACGCAGCACCGTGCTTCTCGCGGCCACCGTTACGCGGGCGGACTCGAGTCCGGGAGACGTCGCTTCCACCGCGATGTCTCCTGCTGTTTTCGTCGCTTGGACAATAGCCATGCAGAGCCCGCAGAAGGCTCGACGCGAGGTACCCTTGTCCGGCTCGTGACTAGTAGGATCGCCGTTGCCCACACCGACCAGCTTCCCTTTCCCTGAGATGCGGAAGTTCACGGGGTTGTCCGCCACCGGCACCACGCGCCCCACGGAGTCGTGAACTTCAACCGCGAACATGACCACGTCTTCCCCGTTCGCTGACACTTCCTCGCGATCTGCCTTCATCACCAGCTTCGCGGCCGGCCCCGTGGTTTCGCGCTTGGCCGTCAGCACCTGCTCGCCGTTCTTGTAGCCGCGCGCCTCGATCGCGCCGGGAGCGTACTTGACGATCCAGGCCACATGCGAGTCCTTCATGACTTCTTTCGCGCCTAGGCTTTCGCCATTGAGAAAGAGTTCCACCTTCTCCAGGTTCGAGTAAACCCAAACTGCGACTTCCTTGCCTTCCATGCCCGGCCAATTCCAATGCGGGAACAGGTGCAATACCGGCTTGGTCGTCCACCAGGATTGGTAATAGTAGAAAGAGTCCTTCGGAAAACCGCAAGTATCGATAATGCCGTACTGCGAGCTGATGTTGGGCCATTCGTACGGTGAGGGTTCGCCTCGGTAGTCGAATCCTGTCCACACGAAGCCTCCCGCCAGCCAAGGCCGCGCGTTGCAGAATCTCCACCAGCCCTCGGCGGAGGCGCGACCGGTAGTTGTATACGGGTCGTACGACCCCAAGTAGCCTTTCTCAGGGTCTGTGATGTAGATGCCGCGCGTGCTGACCGCACTCACCGTCTCCGTGCCGATAACCGGGATGTCAGGATGAGCCTTATGATAGGCCTCGGCGCCCGGGTCCATGTAGTTGTAACCCATGACGTCGCACACCACGAGTCCGCCTACGCCAATCGCCCTGATGGGCGCAATTGACACCGGCCGCGACCCGTCATTCAGGCTGGCTACCTTCTTCATCGCCGTCAGGATGTGCAAACCGTGTTCGGTATTGGCTTGGCCTTCTTCATTTCCCATCGACCACATAAAGACGCTGGGATGGTTGCGGTCGCGCCGCACGAGGTTTTCGAACTGGCTCAGACCCTCGGGATTCGACGACATCATGCGTGTCTCGTCAAACACCAACATTCCCAGCTCGTCGCAGGCATCCAGCAGCTCCGGTGTGGGCGGGTTGTGCGACGTGCGAAGCGAATTGCAGCCCATCTCTTGAAGCTTGCGGATGCGGTAATACTGCACCGCGTCAGGCAGCGCGGCGCCCAGCCCGGCGTGGTCCTGGTGATTGCACGTCCCTTTCAACTTGACCGGTGTACCGTTCAGCAGGAAGCCGCGCTCGGCATCGAAGGTCGCCTTACGAATGCCAAAGCGAGTCTCGTAGCGGTCAACAAGCTGGCCGCCCGCCTCGACTTCCGTCACCAGCTTATACAGGGACCGCTCCTCGAGCGACCATAGGGCGGGCCGCTTCACCACAATCTTCTGTTCATAGGTGTGATCGTCCCATTCCGGAACTGATGCAAGACCGGTGGCCGCTTTCCCCACGGCGTTGCCGGATGGATCGAGAATGGTCGAGATGACCCGCGCGCTCTGCGTGGCTTTCCCGTGGTTATTCACCTCGGTGCGAATCGAAACGGAGGCTTCGCCCGGCTGCACTTGCGCGGCAACGAACGTCCCCCACTTCTTCACCTGTACCGGATGCGTCTTCACCAGCCAAACGTGCCGGTAGATCCCCGCTCCCTCATAAAACCAGCCGTCGCTCAGCGTGGCATCCACTCGAACCAGCAATACGTTCCTTCCGCCCGCCGTTGCGAAATCCGTAACATCATAGCTGAAGGGGTCGTACCCACCGCTGTGCCGGCCAATGCAAAAGCCGTTGAAGACCACCATCGTCTCCCGGTACGAGCCATCGAACTCAATGCTGATTCGCTTGCCGGCGTCCGTAGCGGGAAGTTCGAACACACGTCGATACCAGCCCACGCTCGTTTCCGGGTAAGCACGTCCTAGCGGGTAAAAGCCCTTGCTCGATAGCGCCGGATCGTTCTTGAAATCCAGTTCGACAGCCCAATCGTGAGGCAGGTCCAGCGCCCGCCAGGCGCTGTCATCGAATGCGAGGCCGCCCGCAGGAAGGAAGTTCCCTGTCTTCTGGAAGTTGCCAGTCCTTCCTCCCCCGAAGCCGAAATCTTTTGCAGGATCGTCTGCGTGGCCGAAATGGAATCGCCAGCCGAAATCCAGGAGGAGGCGTTCCCGACCGGCGCCGGCCGGTACAGAGGAGATTACCGCGGGCTCGTCCGCGACGCCCATCGCGCTCTTACCGTGAACCACAGCCTCGTGCGCCGCGGCCGCAACCGCCGGCGTGAGCAAGCTCGTCTTCAACAGATCACGACGTGTCAGGTTTTTCATATTGGCCTCGTGTTCTCACCGATGCAATCTACTCCGAATGAGGTTTGCGTTCAAGGGCGGCCAGCAGCGAACGAGACGCGCGCGCCCTGCTCAAAACTGCGTGACGCTCAGCGTGTTTCCATCAGGGTCTTTGAACCACCCCACGCGGGCGCCGCTCGGGGAGCTCCAGATGCCGAGCTCGTCTTGCTGCATTCCCGGATAGCGTTCCAAGGACACGTGCGCCTCCCGGGGTTGTCTTGCTGTCGAGACAATGTCCCGCACATGCCAGCCCAGCACCGTGTATTTAGCTGTAACGAGATCTGAAACTCGGGTGACGCGCAACATCGTCCCGCCGGCATCGAAGACCAGCCCAAATGGGTCCTCGCTAACCAGACGCAGGCCCAGAGTGTCGCGATAGAACTCTTTGGCTGGACGCGCAGTTTCGCCTTGCGTTCAGGGCCGAAGGTGAGGAGCACATCACGGATGGTCAGCTCGCCGTCCTTGGTTTCGTCGACGATGCTTGCTTCGGCGTTGCCAGGCGGGGGAGGGAAACGGCCGGTGACGTAATACTCGAACTGTTTCTTGAGGAACAGTCGCCGGCGCTCCCATCGCTCCTTGGTGGAAATACGGACCTGCTTGCCATTCTCTTCCAGGAGTAGTGGGTCGGGCAGATCCATGATTGTGGGCAGGGCATCGAAGTCCGGCGGTAGTTCCCCTGTGCGATTGAGCCATTCGTTCCAGGCCGGGTCCTGAGGAAGCATGGCCAGCAGTTGAGTGAGAAATGCCTCGCGTTTTTCGATTGTGTCCCCCGCGCCCTTGAGCGTTGCAGGAATAGAGAGAAGGGCGACGATGAGGAGGAACCGTCCGAGGGTCCTTGTGTCAGTCTCCGTGGTTTCCGCTCCTATATTTCGTTGAGGCGCTCAGTGGCCTTGACCCACTGGAACGGGTGCATAATCCGCCTGTCAATCCCCACCTGCGATCACCAAATGTTTCGGCTCCGGCATGGGCATGTTGCCTTTGCGCTCGCGCCAGAGAATGGCATTGAGCGCGTGAGCGTCCGCCGCGTCCGCATGCGAGAAGTCCATCTTTGCGGATTCCTTCGCTCCCGGTCCGTGGCGGGGATTAACCAGATAGATAAGGCCATTCTTGCGGTTGCGCCCGTCGGCGGTGAACGGGGCTTGGTCTTCGCCGCCTGAAAACAGCGGAGCCATCACCGTCGCATGCGCGTCGTTGTTGTTCATAGACGGAAGCCCCAGCAGAACTTCCATGGTGTGAAGCATGCTGACTGTGGTGTAGAAGTGATGGTCGACGAACGGATGGGCAGGCGAACCCGGCGAGTACTTGCTGATCACCAGCGCCAGGCTGCGATGGGCATCAACGTGATCGGCGCTGTCCTGGGCATCATCTTCCAGGATGAAGATCGCCGTGTCATCCCAGTAGGGGCTGTGCGAAACGGCTTCCACCACCCGCCCGACGGCCAAATCATTATCGGCCACGGAAGCCTCGGGCTTGGGCATGCCTGACTCCGTGCCCGCGGTGTGGTCATTCGGCAGGCGGAGGATGATGAACTGAGGTAATTCAGTGCCTGTGCCTTCCTGCCTGGCCTTTACGAATTCGACGAATTCATTCAGAAACTCATCCGCTCGAAGCTGATCGGGATAGTCCAAGCGGAAATTGGCGAAATGCGGGTCGAAGTTGTTCTCGAGTTCCGGCTTGGTGGCAACATCGAGTGCGATCAGCGGGACACGCCATGGCCAGGGACTCGGTGAACCGTGCGGTTCGCCCACATTGGCTGGGAGCGGCTCTCCTCTCCGAATGAAGCTCTGAGCGCAACTCATACCCTGCGGCAGCGGCGTACCCTTGAGAGGAGACTGCTCGGCGGCTGCATCATCACACCAGCGCGTCATCACGTACTCGCCGTAGTTACGATGCGTATGCCCCTGGCGCGCCACAGCCGCCCAGATGTATCCCGTACCTGGCTCATTCACATCCGGCATTCCCTGCTGGAGCGGCACAGCGTTAGCCACTTCGCCTTCGTAGTCGTAGGCGTGCTCGTCTCCCCGGTAGCCGACGGGCCATGTCTTCTCGTTGTAGTCGCTGGTGATTGCGGCCATGGACCACACATGGCCATCGCCGGAGACTTCCCCGCTGTCGTAGAAATTGTCGACAACGCCGAACTGCCGCGCCAGCTTGTGTTGGTTAGGAGTAATATCCTCGCCGTACATGCAGAGCGAAGGATCCGCGTCGCCTGGCTTCAGGTCGCCAAACACCTGGTCGTACGTGCGGTTCTCCTTGATGATATAGATGACGTGCTTGATGGGATTGCCGCCCGCCTTGAACGGAATGTCGTCTTCGTTCACCCGCATCAAATTGCTGCGGAGGACTTCGTCAGTGAACCCTCCCAACTGGCGTTCAGCCTGCGGAACGTTGAAGCGCGCGATCGACCCATGGATCATCGAGGCAATGTAGGGATGCGCGCGCCCTTTGTCCGGGCTGCCGGGATCCTCCGGGCCGTTGTTCGGCCCGGTTCCTTCACCTTTTCCTGTGGCAACCAGGAGGTCATCACCATGCACAGCCAGGGCCGAGGGGTACCATTCCGTCGGGAGAAAGCCGATGGCAGTTTCCTTCTCAGCGGCGCCGGAAGTGTCGAAGACGGCGACAGCGTCAAGCGAGGCGGCGGCGACGAACAAACGTTTGCCGTCCGCGCTCTGCGCCAACGCGATGGGACATGTCCCGCCCTGTTTTTGTCCCGGCAGCATCGTTGACAATGTTCGCAGCAGGCGCCCTGATGCCGTGTCGATCACGGCCACGGCATCGGCATTCGAGAGTGTCACGTACAACTGCTTCTCATCGGGACTGAGCAGCATGGCCGTGGGATGCGAACCTGCCGCTGTAGCCGCGGCCGGCATCCGCAGGGGAATGTCTCTCAAAATCGTGCCCGCCTCCAGGTCGAGTTCTGCGACCTGCGAGGCGTTCCACAGGCTGCAGTAGGCGCGGCGGCCATCCGCGGTTGCAACCACCGCGTAGGGATAGGAGGCAGGAACGTCATTCGTCATGCTGAGGTCGAAAGTGCGCAATACCTTTCCTGTACTCGCGTCCAGCAGCAGGGCATTGTCCGCGAGGTTATTCGCAACCAGGATCTGCTTCCCCGCCGGCCCGGAAATCACCGCAAGCCCGGCTGGGTACGGAATCGCTTTGCCGCTTGGTATAAACCTGTTGATCTGAGTGTGCTTGCCGGGAGCCAGTGCTTGGAGTGGAATCGGGATGAAACGTTCCGGCGAGAGGCGACCTCCTTCGAAGCTGTATACCGCGATCCCATTGCCCGTGTCGCCAGGACGCTTTCCTTCGGGGTCTGTCAACGATACCACCGATGCGTCTACCTCTTTACCGTCCATGTCAAAGGCAAGCCCCAGGAAATAGCTCTGATGAGCGTCTACTTTGAGCCGGCCATCAGGATAATCCGTGAGCTGGTTGGTCGCCAGGTCCAGTATTGCGAGGGATTGCTGAAACCCGCATTCCGCCGTGCCACGGCCATTGTTGAGAATGGCAAGAAAACGCCCATCCGGACTCAGCGCCACGGCGGTAGGAAAGCTGTTGGTCCTTTGCGGACTCCCTGCTACGGGCTTCAGAAGAACCTTGCTGCTGGGCAAGTTGATCACCGTTTTGCCGTTTTGCTGGGCGGTCGCCACTCGGCCCACCAGCATGCATGCCAGCGTTGCGGTCGCAGGTAGGACAATTCTAAAGGTACATAAACTTTGTTTAAGCGAGCTACTCTCGATAAATGACATGGTCCACCGTCCTGGGTTGTTGTCCGGTATTCCCTTCACGATTTCTTTCCGCGATCAACGGCGTACGTAGACCAACCCTCATGACTTAGGCAGTTCGGCCGGTGTCAGGATTGGCAGAACCAGCGCTGCATCACGCTGTATCATAGGGTTGGATCACAATGGCCCGCAAGTCTTTGACCGGTTTCGAGTCCATTCGCACCTGCCAGACGGTGTGCTTTGGTACAAATGGTACACCTCGACACTGTGGCCTAGATCCAAGCGACCCAAGATACCTCGGGTGTCGTCACTGGTGTTTCTCTGGGAAAGCCTTTCCAAGTGGTTTCTGCGCTTGGGCGTCGAGTGGATTTCAGTCCGTGTAGATGGCGATAACGCGTTGAATAGCGCGTCGGCAGACCGCACAAAACGACATATGGCGGGTAAACATGATGCAGTCAACCTCGGGACGGTAGTAGCCCTGTGACTCATAGTTCGCGCCCTCGAATGCGCCGACTTTCCCGGCGTATTTCTGCGTGCTGAGCATGGCGTCCTCTTTCTGGCGCTCCAAGCGGAAAAGGGCGTCCAGGTCCGCTTCAGGCTTACCCGCGGCACGGAGTTCCTTACGCTGTTTCTGAATGTCGCGCTCGAAGCGGTCGAACTCGCCCTTATCCCACGGCGTGGGCACGGGAGTCCCTGGCGCGACCAGGTCCCGCCACTTCAAATTCGCAGGATCGAGCAGCGCGGTCACGTTTGGCTCCCACGGCTCCGTCTTGTGCTCCGGTGGCAAATAGGCCACGTCTGAGGTGTAGTATTCATCGGCCAAGCCAGCGAAGTGGTGCGCGAATTCGTGCACGCCCACGTAGGCCGACCACGGATTGTCAATGGCCACACATGCGAACTGATTGAAGATTCCTCCGCCTCCGTACGTCTCTCCGTTCACCAGAATCTCAACGAATTCATACGGTGCAAACGAAGCCACGTCCCGCAGCGTGCGATTCTCCATGGTTAGCACATAGCGCTCAGTCCCGAAAGTGTCATACGAAGCGCCCAGGGGCGACCTTCGGTAAATCCCGCTCGAGGGCCGCGACACGCCCGATTGTTCCGCCGCCGGGCACAGCCCCCAGACGTTGAAGTCCGTGCGGTGCTCGCGAAATGGCGGGATGGCGAAGAGCGCCTTGATGAATCGACGCGCGTCCTTTTCAAACTTCGGTCGCTCCGCGGCCGTGTACCCGTCGCCCAGCACCAACAAATCCACCTTCCCCGCCGGGTCCCCCATCTTTTCGAGTTCCATCAGGGGACCTGGTGACGTCGGGCGCGCACGGTCAACGAACTTATTCCTGGGATCCACAACTGTTTTCCACACCTCATGAAAGCCACTCGCGTCGCGCTCCTTCAGCGAAACCTCCACCATCGCGTCCGGCGAGGGAAACCGTAGCGACTCGGAAAAGGTCCGGTTCCCGTGACGCGCTTCTTCCGTCGTCTTCCACTCGCCAAACACGGAATTAAATCCCCTTGAGTACAATAACTTTCCGCTGCTCTGCTCGCGCACCTCGAAGAGGTAGTCTCCCAATTGGCTTTCATCAATGGCCTTGTGCGGATTGCCCGGCCATTCCAACGGCTCCAGGACCACCCGATCGAGGCTGAACCATTCTTCGTGCGCGTTTCCCGTGTGGTAATAATCCACGCGCAGGGTGCGTGGCGCACCGGCGCCAAGAACAGAAAAGAGCAATGAGGTAATCACAACGCCAGCGATTCGTCTCATCTGTAAGCTCCGCCTTTGTCTTCAAATCAGGATGATTGTACGCCCATCTTGCGCGTTGCGGTGCGACCCTTTCGGTCGAAGGCAACCATGCCGCCTCCACGAGTGACCTGACGAACGACGGGACCCGCCCGCCCTCGGAGGTCCAGCAGATCCAGCCAAGGAGTTAAGGTCGTCGGACGCAGCCAGTCCGGGATGCGGATCGGGATGCTGGCGCATCTGTTTCAACAGCATGGGCCCGAGCATTTCGAAGTTGGGCCAGCACGCAAGGCAAATGGCGGCGGCGACCCGACGCAGGAATGCAGGGCGTCGTCTAGCTGGTGCCCACCAGAGCCAGAAACGAAATTCGTGGTTGTTGTGGGGGGACTCCATCATGGAGAATTTACGCCGGGAGGCAGACTGGGTTAACGTGCGGCTATCGAAGACGGGCTGTTCTCTTGCGCTGAATTGAACGCAGAATCGGTCGGATTCCAACCCGACGGCCAACCCGATGCCGAACCGACTTACATGCACTTACTGAAGTAAGCAGGCCCTGTGAGCGCTTGTAAGTTGTTGATAAATCAATGAATTGCTCATTGGCACGGTAGAGGTCTGGGGTTCGAGTCCCCACGGGCCTACGAGTTTCTTTCCTAAGGTTTGGCCAGCGCGTGCGGGAGTCCACGGCCCGAATTACCGCCGCAGCCCGCCGTCTGGGCCGAACGCAAAAAGTCCCGACTGGGCGACGCGCCCCTCGACCGCTGCCTGCCCCAGTGTCAGGTACGTCCCGCCGGGCTGGTGATGCGTTCGGCGGTATTCGCGTGCGTGTTCTTCTGACCAGAAGAATACGGTCTGGTCTCAATAATCGTGGATGATGTTCGGGCTGCGGAATGTGCTCCAGTCGACATGCGGCTCGAAGAGCAATGGTGACGCGCCCGACGAGAGGACGCGCCAACCCAACTCTTCATCGACCTCGATCGTGAGCGGCTGCGAACAATGGTGGCATTCGGAGTCAATCCGGACCCGCAGCCTCTCACCGCGAAGGCGTCCTTCGACGAAGGACGTGGCGAAGCCGTCCTCCGCTCAGGCCGCCGAGGTGTGCTCGCCCGTGGAGAATTCCAGGCGGTGGCGCGTCTGGAAAGTCGTGACCGGAAAAGCCCAGCTTACGCTGCCCTCCGAGTCGCGCACGAGGAAGAACAGGTTCCTCTCCAGGTCTGTGAGGACGGCGGATACTTTGGGCAGGTCAAGTCCGGTGGCTCGCGCAATAAGTGCTGGCGAGAGCGGCTTGTCATGGCGTGGTATTTCGCGGACGACGAAGTCGCGGACAACGTGGTGCTCGCGCTCCATGAATGCCAGGCGCGACGCCATTCTGCCCGGAAGGTTCTTGAGGGCTTCGAGGAAGTCTCCGCCTGGCACGGCGTTAATCTCTCCTCCAGCCCCCACGAGAATTTGCCCGCTCATGCTCACCTCCTTGCTTCGACAAGTTCAGCTCGGGATGCGGGCAACCATTGTACATCCGTCCCTTGTGAGGTACCATGCCAGCGGTTTTTTGTCATGACCCGAGGTGTCCATCGCAGGGCTCAGAGTGTCCAGGCAGCCGCCGGACGGCGCTCGATGAAATGCATGTTGACGGTAGCATTGATTGTGCTCTGGACTCGGCTGGTCCGACCATGAAGGAAACCCTCAAGGCTGGCGCTGTTTATTTCGCCCTGGTGTTTGCTACCGGATTCGTGCTCGGCACCGTCCGCACGCTTTGGGTGGTTCCGAGGTTGGGCGTGAGGACGGCTGAACTGATTGAAGCGCCCATCATGTTTTGCATATCCATCCTTGCGGCGCGGTGGGCCGTGCGTCATGTCCAGGTTTCGCCGCTGCGGTCGAGGCGGCTGGCCATGGGATGCATTGCGCTCGGCCTCATGCTCGCGGCCGAGTTCACGCTCGGCCTGTGGATTCGTGGGACGACAATTCGCGGATATTTTGCGGCCCGTGACCCCATTTCGGGGACCGTCTACTTTATGACGCTCGGGGCTTTTGCGGTCATCCCGATATTCGCCGGACGGGGGCGTGCCTGAGCGCTGAGAGGCGGCCGCACCAGAGCGCATGTGATGGCAGACAACGAGGGCAGAGAAACGTGAGTGGCGCACGCTGACCCAGGAAGGCCCGCAACATCCCACTGCATACCATCTTCCGTCGGCAGATTGGACAACACGTCAGATATGAGCCGTGATCCTCAATCAGGGTCTGTCTCGTAAATCGCGGTAGAGTGTCCAGCCCAGACTCAACGTGCCGCGAAGAAAAGTTCCGGAACAGGGCGCACGGAGACGAGGGAGGAATCACTTCGCCTTTTCTCTGTGGACTCCGCAGACTTTGTGGTACGTTAACGTCCGGGCTAAAAGAACCGCAAAAAGTGAAATCGGAGATTGCCCCCACCCTGGAGCTAATAAGGCAGCTATGAAAATCACGAGATTCTTCGGCGCGCTTGTGTGTTTAACGTTCCTGATGCTTTGTGTACGCGGCGGGTGCGCGGACTGGCCGACTTTTGGCCACGACCCGCAGCGCTCCGGCTGGGCCGACCAGGAGGATACCCTCAGCCTCAAAAACGTCTCCGCCCTGAAGCTGCTCTGGAAAACCCAGGTGAAGAACGAGGCGCGGTCTTTAGCGGCGCTCACGGCGCCGGTAATCGCTGAAGGAATCACCACCCCGACCGGCATTCGCAGCCTGGTTTACGTGGCGGGAAGCTCCGACAATATCAACGCCATCGATGCCAAGACGGGTGAATTGGTCTGGAGTCAGACATTTGAAACTCACGTACTGCCCAAGGACGCGGGCATGTGGCTGTGCCCGAACAACCTGAACGCCACGCCCACCATTGATAAGGCCCGAGGCTGGATCTATGTTGTCGCCGCGGACGGCAAGTTCTATGGCCTGGACCTGGGTACCGGCCAGACGCGCTTCGGTCCCGTCCAGTTCGTGCCGCCTTACGCCAAGGATTGGAGCTTGAACCTTTCGAATGATACCGTGTACACGTCGATCTCCCAGGGTTGCGGCGGCGCACTTTCAGGGATTTATTCCATCGACATCCGCCATACTACACAGCCGGCGATTCACGATTTACTGGTGGCGCAGCGCGGGGCCGGGATCTGGGGCCGAGGCGGAGTTGCTGTCGGTGGCGACGGGCGGATCTACGCCTCCACGGGAGACGGCAATTTCGATCCTCCAGCGGGTGAATACGGCAGCGCCATTTTCGCGGCCAGTCCCGTAGACCTTAAACTGATCGACTATTATTCCCCCATCAACCACGAGCAGATCACGCAGTATGATCTGGACATTGCCGCTTCCAGTCTCCTATGGCTGCCGTACCGCAGCCACCGGCTCGTGGCGGGGGGCGGCAAAGAGGGCGCCCTCTACTTGCTGGATGCTGATGCGTTGGGCTCGCAGGATCATCAAACGCCCCTTTACCGCCAGAAGTTCGCCAATGACAAGCTGGAGTTTCAAATGATGGGCATCTGGGGCGAACTCTCAACCTGGCGGGACGAAGAGGGTCACACCTGGATTTATGTGCCGATCTGGGGGCCGATCTCAAAGGAGGCTCCGCAGTTCCCTGTGACGCAAGGTCCGAATCCCCACGGTAGTATCCTGGCATTTAAGCTGGAAACGAGCCCCACGACCAACCTGCCGACGCTCACCCCGGCCTGGGCTTCCGCGGATTTTGACGTTCCCGAGCCTGTCGCCATTGCCAACGGCGTGATGTTCGCTCTTTCCACCGGGGAGAACACGGCGCAGGTTTCGGGGCCCGGCGTTTGGAATCAACCCGGGCACACTATTCTCACGGACCAACAGCGCACCCTTAATACTCACCGCGCGGTGCTGTACGCGCTCGACGCCAAAACCGGCCGCGTCCTGTACCAAAGCGGGGACGCTATCGCCACTTGGGTTCACTTCAGCGGGTTGGCCATTGCCGCAGGCCGGGTGTATGCCGTTGACCACGATTCAAACTTATATTGCTTCGGCTTGACCGAGCAATAGTGGCTGATTCTGGTACGATTAAGCCTTCTTGAGGGCGAGTCATGATGATTTGGAGGAACGCGGCGATGGGAGTGCTCAGCCAGTGAGCTCAGATCTTCGTTACCACCCGCGTGGAGGCGGGGCCGACGCCAACCGGGGGAGGTATTTACCTGTTTCGCGCGAAGGGCTGGGTTATGGTCGCCAGCCCGAAAGGATGGACCTATGAAGACAAAATCACTCGACGCGTTGGATGAGTTGCTGGTTTCCAGGGAATTCATGGAGGACCCGTATCCCATTCTGCGCCAGTTACGCGAGGACGATCCTGTCCACTGGAGTGATTCAATAGGTGGATGGATCCTGACCCGTTATGATGACATAGTCACCACGTTCAAGGACGTGAGCCATTTTTCGAACGAAGGACGGCTCGCCAGAGCTGTGGAATACCTGCCGGCCGAGACTCGGGCAAAATTCAAAACCTTCGAAGATCACTACCGTCTGAAGAGTCTCATTCATTCAGACCCACCTGACCACACGCGATTGCGAGGGTTGATCACCAAGGCGTTCACTCCACGAGTCGTGGAGGCGATGCGGCCCCGCATTCAAGAGATTACCGAGAAGCTGTTGAACGCAGTGCGGCTTGGCGGACGGATGGACGTCGTAAGAGACCTGGCCATTCCTCTACCGGTTACCGTTCTAGCGGAAATCTTCGGCGTGCCGAAGTCCGACCTGGGCCTTTTCAAGGGCTGGGCGGATGACTTGCTGGCTTTCCAAGGGGTCAACAAGCCCGCTGTCGAGCTACTCGAACGCTCTCAGAGGGCGCTGGTGGAAATCCGCGCGTATTTGAGTGAGTTGATCAAGCAAAAGCGGCGCGAGCCGCTCCAGGACCTTCTCAGCGCGCTGGTGGCCGCCGAATCCGAGGGTGGCAGGCTTTCCGAAAACGAGTTGGTCAATTCCTGCATCACTCTTCTGGTTGCAGGACATGAAACCACCACTTCTCTCATCGGCAACGGGCTTTACACGCTTCTGCGCCACCCGGATCAATGGCAGCTATTGAAGCAGAACCCAGCACTACTTCCATCCGCCATCGAAGAGATGCTGCGCTATGAAAGCCCCGTCGCTCGCCAACCGCGCCTTATGAAGCAGGATGCGGAAATGGGAGGCAAACGGCTTCGCGAAGGACAGATGGTGTTTCAAATGCTCAACGCGGCCAATAGGGATCCCGGCTACTTCACGGAGCCGGACAACTTCGACATCTGCAGGCAGAAGAACCCTCACTTGGCGTTTGGTTTCGGCGTTCACTTCTGCGTGGGTGCAACGCTGGCCCGCACCGAAGGAGACATCGTGTTTTCAACTCTGATGACGCGCCTGCCTGAGATTCGCCTCGTGGACGAGGAGCCGCATTGGGATCTGCAAAAACCGAACTCGCGAATGATGAAGACGATGGATGTGGTGTTCTGAGGGAATTGGACTCGATCTAATCTCCTGTGAAAGGCCAAGAACGACCCGTTGTCCCTTCCTCGGGAGTCTGTGTGAGAACTCAGGCCCAAGTCCAGCTCGCTATCTGTTACGAGCAGAAAGGTAACCTCGCAAAGGCACAACAGTATCTGGAAGCTGCCATCCGGTTACAACCCGAGCTTCTTGATGCCCGCCGACTGTCGGCGCGAGTGTAATACCATCGCCAAAGGAACACGCCCGAGGGTGACCTCGAGGCGGCCGTTGTTTCAAAACTGGATTCACAGCAATTAGGTCGCTGATCCGATGAATTGGAATTTGTGCCCTCCACAGCCCCGTCGTTCTGACGAAGGCGTCCCTTCTTATGTGTATGCTGCACGCAAGATGGCCCGCACGGAGACCCAGGATAGTCATTTCGCCTTGGTGATTTGCCTGCTGCTGCGCGCGGAAGGGGTCTTCTTCCGGACCCTCGCCTGCGATGGCAAAGGGCTGGTCCCGCAGGCAGCCTTCGACGCTCAACTGAGACGATAGAGAATAATTCTCGCTGAAATGCTGTCGCAGTCTTTCGTATCCTCTTCGGGAGGCTGGACATCGAGCCGCTGCTGGGAACGAGCCTCCACTTGGGCGACGAGATTACGGTGAGCCACGGGAAGGTAGTCGAGCACAGGGAACTGTCCGACTTGGAAAAGCAGTAGCGGTCGTCGCCTTTCACGAGACCGAGTGGCGCAACTTAGGGTCGTTGCTGGCAGGGGTGATCGCGGAGAATATACCGCACCCGCCAAACGGGCGGATGCATTCCGGTACAGTTGTTAGCGGTCGCCGCACCGCCGAAGCCGCCAGCAACGAAGAAGCGAGGCCAAGCAGAGTGAAGAATCGGGAACATCCGCAGGGCTATGCGCCCGCGGCCGGTGGATATTGCACCTGCTGCTATCCCCACCGCCCCTGCGCTGGCTGTCTGACAAGTTGCAGCAGCAGCTTCGCCAGCCACACCAGCGCCTTGAGCACGACGGGT
>Ga0187891_1000738_pt1 | contig 31421 bp, 31 predicted proteins | sample June2016WEW_21_4_FD_132990 | JGI IMG/M metagenome (GOLD analysis project Ga0187891, IMG submission 132990) | Peatland microbial communities from SPRUCE experiment site at the Marcell Experimental Forest, Minnesota, USA - June2016WEW_21_40 | ecosystem: Environmental > Terrestrial > Soil >... | reverse complement strand
GCTGGTCGGAGTGGCAGGATTTGAACCTGCGACCCCCACGTCCCGAACGTGGTGCGCTACCAGACTGCGCTACACTCCGACATTGGCGGCGCTTATACAGTCCGCGTTCCGGCCCTGCAAGCGCCGGCCGTTTCCGCTATCTAGTGCCGGTCTGGCAGGCAAGAAATCCATGACAGCTCCGCTGGTCACCCGCCTATCGAAGGCTGATGCCGCGTCCGTCGCCGACGCGGCGCGAGTCCTCGCCGCCGGCGGCCTGGTCGCGTTTCCGACCGAGACCGTCTACGGCCTCGGCGCCGACGCGACCGACGGGCGAGCCGTCGCGCGGCTCTACCAGGCCAAGGGCCGTCCGGCCTTCAACCCGCTCATCGCCCATGTCGCGGATCTGAACGCCGCGCAGGCGCTCGGCCGTTTTGATGCGGACGCGACGCGGCTTGCCGCCGCGTTCTGGCCGGGACCGCTCACGCTCGTTCTTGCCAAGGCGGCCCATTGTCCTGTCGCCGAGCTGGCGACGGCCGGCCTCGACACCATCGCGGTGCGCGTGCCCAATCACAAAGTGGCGCGCGATATTCTGCGGGCCTTCGGCAAGCCCGTCGTCGCGCCCTCGGCCAACCGCTCCGGCCACCTGTCGCCGACCACGGCTGACCACGTGCTGGCCGATCTCGGCGGCCGCATCGATCTTATTGTCGACGGCGGCGCGACCCCGGTCGGCATTGAATCGACCATCGTCGCCTGCCTCGGCGAGCCCGTCCTGCTGCGGCCTGGCGGCCTGCCGCGCGCGGCGATCGAGCGCACGCTCGCGCGCAAGCTTACCGATCCACCGGCCGCCGGCACCGATGACGCTCCGCTCGCGCCCGGTATGCTCGCCTCGCATTATGCGCCGCGGACGCCGCTGCGGCTGAACGCCCGCCGCGTCGAGGCCGGCGAGGCTCTGCTCGCCTTCGGACCCACGCCGGCGGAAGGCGCCGGGCGCGCCAAAAGCATGCTCAACCTGTCCGAACGCGGCGATCTGATCGAGGCGGCGGCCAATTTGTTTTCGCAGTTGCGCGCGCTCGATGCCGCCGGTGCCGGCGCGATCGCCGTCATGCCGATCCCGGCCGACGGCCTCGGCGAGGCCATCAACGACCGCCTCGCCCGGGCGGCAGCGCCGCGGTGATCTGCAAGCTTGCGGAGCAACAAGGCGGCTGTCATCTATCTAACGTGCCAGGGCCCGATAGGCGGCCCTAATGGACGCGCCTTGATGCTCGATAAGCCGCCCAAAACCATCGATCCCGCGCTGCTGGCGCGGTTCGCCGCCATCGTCGGCGAGAAATACGCCATCACCGACCGGCTGGCGCAGGCGCCTTATCTGGTCGAGATGCGCGACATGTTCCAAGGCCGCACGCCGATGGTGCTGCGGCCGGCGTCCGTCGCCGAGGTGTCGCAGATTTTGCAGCTCGCCAACGAGACGGCAACCCCGCTGGTGCCGCAAGGCGGCAATACCGGCCTGGTGGGCGGCCAAATTCCGTTCAACGACGAGATCGTGCTGTTGCTGACGCGGCTTGATCGCGTCCGCGAGGTCGACCCGACCTCGAACACCATCACTTGCGAGGCCGGCGTCACCTTGCAGCATGCCCGCGAAGCCGCCGCCGCGGTCGATCGGCTCTATCCGCAATTGCTGCCGTCCGAGGGCACCTGCACCATCGGCGGCAACCTCGCCACCAATGCCGGTGGCACCGCGGCGCTGGCCTACGGCATCGCCCGCGCTCACGTGCTCGGCATCGAGGTGGTGCTCGCCGACGGCCGCATCCTCAACGACCTCAACAAGCTGAAGAAGGACAATACCGGCTACGATCTGAAGAATCTGTTCATCGGCGCCGAAGGCACGCTCGGCGTCATCACCGCGGCAGTGCTGCGTCTGGTGCCGCGGCCGCGCGCGGTCGAGACCGCGTTTGCCGGCGTGGCTTCGCCGCAAGCGGCGCTCGATCTCCTCGACATCGCCACGCAGAATTCCGCCGGCGAGGTCACCAGCTTCGAGCTGATGCCGCGCTTCGGAATAGAGCTCGTGGTGCGCCACGCCGCCGGCTGCCGCGATCCGCTCGGCACGCAGCATCCCTGGTACGTGCTGATCGAGCTTTCCTCGCAGCGCCGCAGCGGTCTGCGCGAGGTGATGGAGGATATCCTGGCGCAGGGGCTGCAACGCGGCTTCGTCGCCGACGCGACCATCGCCGACAGCCTCGAACAGGCGAAGGCGTTCTGGCGAATCCGCGAAATGTTCAGCGAGGTGCAGCGTCACGCCGGCGGCTCGATCAAGCACGATGTCTCGGTGCCGGTGGCGGCGGTGCCGGCGTTCCTTGCGGAGGCGGCGGTGGCGGTCACCGCGCTTATTCCCGGCGCGCGGCCGATACCGTTCGGCCATCTCGGCGACGGCAATATCCATTACAACATCAGCCAGCCGGCCGGCGCCGACAAGGCGGAATATCTCGCGCGCTGGCACGAGGTGAACGCCGCCGTTTTCGCGGTGGTGAAGAAGTACGGCGGCTCGATCTCGGCCGAACACGGCGTCGGCGTGCTCAAGCGCGATCTGTTGCCGTCGGTGAAGGATCCGGTCGCGCTCGACCTCATGCGCAGCCTCAAGCGCATGCTCGATCCCAAGAGCATCCTCAATCCCGGCAAAGTGCTGTAGCACCGGCGCGAGCTAAAACAGCGACGGTTGATTGCTCGGTTTCTTCGGCTTCGCCGGCGCGGCCGGGGCAGCGGCCGCAGGCTGCGCATTGCCGCCAGGCGCAGCGGCAGCCGGCGCGATGAGGTCCGCGGAATCATTCGCCACGCGGTTCACGGCCGGCGAGACTTCGTAGCCTTCGAGCAAAGATTCGGAAGCCGGCGCGATCAGCGCGGCGGCGGTCATGGCGTCAACTTTGGCGCAATCGAGCCAAAGGTCGAACGCTTCCGGCGGCACGATGACCGGCATGCGGTCGTGGATCGCGGCAAGCACGCGGTTCGCCCGTGTGGTGACAATGGCGGCGGTGTCGACTTCTTCGCCGTTCGGGCCGGTCCAGGTTTCCCACAGCCCGGCAAAAGCGATCGGTCCGCCGGATTTAGCCCGCACGAAATAGGGACGCTTCGGCGTACCGGCCCGCCAGTCATAGAAGCCGTCGGCGGGAATGAGGCAGCGCCGCCGCCGCACGGCGTTGCGAAAGGCGGGCTTGTCGAGCACCGATTCGCCGCGCGCGTTGACCAAGAGCGAGAACGTCTTGGGATCCTTCACCCAGGCTGGCAGCAATCCCCAGCGCATCAGCGCGAAAGAGCGCTTGCCGTCGACCAATCGCACCAGCGGAATCGGCTGGGTCGGCGCCACGTTGTAACGGGGCGGGAAATTGGGCTGCTCGGGGTAGCCGAACAGCGCCCTGACCGCAGCCGGCGGCGAGGTGATGACATATCGTCCGCACATTGGGATAAACCAATCCGGTAAGCGAATGACGGTGGTACGCCGTTTCCGATCATAGCCAAATGGGATCGGCCTTTGACGAGTGCCAGCAGCGAAACGCGAACTTATCCGGCGCGGCCGTATCTGGCGGTGAGCGCCGCCATATTCCGCGACGGCCGCGTGCTGATCGTGCGCCGCGCGCGGCCGCCCTCCCAGGGGCTGCATACCCTGCCTGGCGGGGTGGTCGAACTCGGCGAAACCCTCGAGCAGGCCGTAATCCGCGAGGTCCGTGAGGAAACCAGCCTCGACATCGAGCCGCTGGCGCTCGCCGGCTATCGCGACGCCATCGTGCGCGACGCCGGTGGACGTATTGAGCGGCATTTCGTCATTCTGCCGTTCGCGGCGCGCTGGATCGCCGGCGAAATAGCGCTCAGCGAGGAGTTGGCCGAGGCGCGTTGGCTTCTGCCGTCCGAGCTTGCCGGGCTTAAGACCACCGAGGGGCTTGCGGACATCGTCGCCGCCGCCTGGGGGCGGATCGCCGCGCTTGACTGAAAAGCGCCTCAACCCTGCCGCGTTGTCACGCTTGCTGTTCGGCGCTTTCGGCCCCTATGCTCGCGCCAACCCGATGTTTCGCACCTTCCTCATTGTTTCCCTGATGCTTTGTCTCGGCGCGACAACCACTCGCGCCCAGTTTTTCCTGCAACCACCCGTCCAGCCCCGACCGCAGCCTCCTGCCCAGCCGCAGCTTCAGCCCAGAGCTGCGCCGCCAGTTCAGCCCCAATCTCAGCCTCCGGCGCCACCCCAGCCGACCTCCGCCCCCTACGACCACGACCTGCAGCGCCTCGCCGAAATCCTCGGCGCGCTGCATTTTCTGCGCGGTATTTGCGGCTCGAACGAAGGCCAGAAGTGGCGCAATGAGGCGCAAGCGCTAATCGACGCCGAAGCGCCGGCCGGCGAGCGCCGCGACCAGATGGTCGCGGGCTTCAACCGCGGCTATCGCGCTTTCCAGCAGAGCTACCGCACTTGTACGCCGGCGGCTGATTTCGCCGTTCGCCGCTATCTCGACGAGGGTGCCAGGATCGCCCGCGAGATCACCGCCCGCTACGCCAACTGACCTTGTCCCGGCCGGGACGCGGATGGAGGGGTGTATCTAGCGGAACAAGCTCGCGAATTAACCCTTCCTCAAGGTTCGACTTAGCGTCCGCCGAGGCCATGCTAACTTGCGCGCGGGTCAGGGACGCTGCAGTCCTGCGGCGACAACGTGATTGCAATGAACACGGCGAGACAAAATCCGGCGGCGCGCGACGCCGTATCGGATCACGAACAGAAACGCCTGGCGCTGATTTGTCTGCAGGAGGCGTGGGCGGAGGCGCATCACGACGGCATCGATGGCGATTGCCTGGCGCAAACCGCGCTCTTTCTGGCGCTCGCCGAGCTGATTTCCACCTACGGCGAGGAAGCCGCCGCCCGGTACGCGGAAAACCTCGCCCCCCGCATTCGCAACGGCGAATTTTCGGTGGAGCTGTCGCGGCAATAGCCCCGCGGGACGGCTGACCAGCCACTTGAGCGGACGCGGCCGGCACCTTAGTTTCGGTGTCTGATGCCAGGACAGTCTGCTCATATGAAGGCCGCCCTTCTCCCGGACCGCGGCGTGCTCAAGGTTGCCGGCGACGACGCGCGAAGCTTCCTGCATGGGCTCGTCAGCGCCGATATCCTCAAACTCGGCCTTGGCGAGGCGCGCTTCTGCGCGCTGCTATCACCGCAAGGCAAGATCATCGCCGATTTCATCGTCGTCGAAGCGCCGGCGCAGCATGGCGGCGGCTTCTTTCTCGACGTGCCGCACGCTGTCGCCAAGCCGCTCCTCGACAAGCTCAACCTCTACAAGCTGCGTTCGCGCCTCATCGCCGAGGACTCCTCCGACACGCTTGGCGTTCTCGCGGCTTGGGACAGAGACGGTAGCCTGGCATTTGGCCTTTGCTATGCCGATCCGCGCCTGCCGGCGCTGGGCCTACGGGCGATACTGCCGCCGCAACGTGCCGCCGATGCCGCCGCTGCGCTCGGTGCCGCCCTTGTCGACGCCAGCGAATACGAGGCACACCGCATCGCGCTCGGCATTCCGCAGGGCGGCGTCGATTTTCAATACGGCGACGCCTTCCCGCACGAGGCCGACATGGATCAGCTCGGCGGCGTCGATTTCACCAAGGGCTGTTACGTCGGCCAGGAGGTGGTTTCGCGCATGGAGCATCGCGGCAGCGCGCGCACGCGCACGGTGCCGGTTCGCTACGACGGCGCGGCGCCGCCGCCGGCCGGGACCGCAATCACGGCCGGCGGACGCCAAATCGGCGCGATGGGTTCCGCCGCCGCCGGCCGCGGGCTCGCGCTGTTGCGCCTCGACCGGGTGGCGGAGGCGATGTCGCACGGCGAACCGCTTCTCGCCGGCGGCGTTGCGATCTTGCCGATCAAGCCGGATTGGGCGCGTTTTGCCTTTCCCGACGGGACCAAGGCCGCCGAATGACGACCGCCGCCGCTCGCCACGCCGACGCCCTTGCGCGCTGTCCCTGGCCGAAGGACGATCAGCTCTACCTCGCCTATCACGACGAGGAATGGGGCGTGCCCGAATTCGACGACCGCGCGCTCTATGAAAAGCTCGTGCTCGACGGTTTTCAGGCCGGCCTGTCGTGGATCACCATTCTGCGCAAGCGCGAGAATTTCCGTCGCGCCTTCGACGGTTTCGTTCCGGAAAAAATCGCCCGCTACAGCCCGAAGAAGGTCGAGCGCCTGATGCAGGACGCCGGCATCGTGCGTAACCGCGCCAAGATCGAGGGCGCGGTGCTCTCGGCGCGCGCTTGGATCGAGGCGATGGAGAACGGCCCCGGCTTTGCGAAATTGCTGTGGGACTTCGTCGACGGCGAGCCCAAGGTCAACCAGTTTCGCAGCATGCGGCAGGTGCCGGCGGAAACCGCGACATCGCGCGCGATGTCGAAGGAGCTGGCCCGGCGCGGTTTTAAGTTTTGCGGGCCGACCATTGTCTACGCCTTCATGCAGGCCGTCGGAATGGTCAACGATCACCTGATCACCTGCCACCGCCATGAGGCGGTGCAGAAGCTCGGCAGAAGGGTGTGATACACCTGCTTGGTCATGGCCGGGCTTGTTCCGGCTATCCATGTGGGAACGATCGCTCGCCTTCATCCTGACATGCCAAGGCTTCCATTACCGCCCTCCCCCGGGTCTCCCTCGCACAAAGCGACAGCGAGCGTGCCGCGCAAGCCGGCCGCGACCAAGCCGCGCGCGATCTCGCCGCGCGCCTGGCAGCGGATGCTGTCGGGGCGGCGGCTCGATCTGCTCGATCCTTCGGCGCTCGATATCGAGGTTGAGGACATTGCGCACGGCCTCGCCCGGGTGGCGCGCTGGAATGGGCAGACCAGCGGCGCGCACATTTTTTCCGTGGCCCAGCACTCGCTCTTGGTCGAGGCGCTAGCGCGCGCCCGCGTGCCGCGGCTCGATCGCAGCCGGCGCCTGGCGGTGCTGCTGCATGATGCGCCCGAATACGTGATCGGCGACATGATCTCGCCGTTCAAGGCTGTGATCGGCGATGCCTATAAGGCGGTGGAGCGGCGGCTCCTTGCGGCTATTCATCGGCGCTTCGGGCTGCCGGTAAAATCCGCGCCGGAACTCGAAAAGCTGATCAAGATCGCCGACCGCGAAGCGGCCTATCTCGAAGCGACTAGCCTTGCCGGTTTTGCCGCCGCCGAGGCGCGACGGTTCTTCGGCCGCCCGCCCGTCATTTCTCCCGCGATCGAGCGCGATTACCTCAAGCCCTGGCCGGCCGAGACGGCGCAGGCCCGCTACCTCGAGCGGTTCCGCAAACTGGTCGATGAACCGTCCGGCCCGTCACGGCGGGACCATAGGCCGCTATGAGCGGCACACTTGCGCCGCCCTGCCATACCTATATGAGACTGACCGAAGCACCGTTTTGACTGCGATCCGCGTCTTTCCATGATTCACGTCTGCTCGCTCGCGCGCCTGCACGAAACGGTCGAAGACACCGGCGCCCGCCACGTCGTCTCGCTGATCGGCGACGAGGCGCGCATCGAACGACCGAGCGCCATCGAGGCGGAAAATCACCTTTGGCTGCGGCTGCACGACATCAGCGCGCCGCTCGACGGCTATATCGTGCCGGCGGAGGAGCATGTCGCCAATCTTCTGGATTTCGTCCGCCGCTGGGACCGCCGCGCGCCGCTGGTCGTGCATTGCTACATGGGCATCAGCCGCTCGACCGCGAGCGCCTTCGTCAGCGTCTGCGCGCTCAACCCGCATCGCGACGAGCAAACAATCGCGCGGGCGTTGCGCAGCGCCTCGCCGACGGCAACACCAAACATCCGAATCGTATCGCTCGCCGACCGGCTGCTCGGCCGCGACGGCCGCATGGTCGCGGCGATCGAAATGATCGGCAGCGGGGTGCTGACTTCGGAGGCCGCGCCGTTCCGGCTCGATCTGGAATGACTAGCTAACGAGAGGAATCACTCCTCGATAGCCGGCCGCAACGTCGCCATGGGCGTCGGCCGCGCCGGCGCCGGCGCGCGGCTTATCAGCTGAGCGCGCGGGTTATGCTGGTAGAAGTCGCAATAAGCAAAGCCCAAGCCCGCGATCGAGCCGCGGAAGCTCCGGTAATCGATCTTCTGCACCCTGAAACATGGTTCAATCGGCAGGCCGGACAGATGGGCGCACATGGCCGTACCTTCGACTCTGAGGGTTCCGGCGGGCAGGCTGGCGAAGCGCATTGCGCCGCGGCCGCCCGGCCGGATGGTGCCGACAACAGACCCGTCGGAAAAAACGCGGCCCATGCCTGCGGTGCCGTCGAAACAATTGTAGGCAAACAGCTTGCCGACGACGAACGCCCTGGCCTGGTCCGGCCCGAGCTCCTCGGCGACGGCCGAGGCGGCTCCCAACACGCACGCACAGACGACAGCCACGCGCAGCAACATTGTCGACTCCACATTGACCTGCAGAGGATTAACGAAATTTCTTAATTGTCCCCTTACCATAAGGCCCTGCATGCTGGACAAGATTCCTGGCGAAATTCTGAACTGCTTACCGAATTTTTACCACAATTCGCCCGCGCACCTCTCCGGCTAGGATGCGCGCCCCGGCGTCGATGACATCGGCGAGCCCGATTTCGCTGGTCATCGCCGCGATCTTCGCGCGGTCGAGATCGGCCTCCAAGCGGCGCCAAGCCTGCTGCCGCAGCGGCAGCGGACACATGACCGAATCGACGCCGAGAAGCGACACGCCGCGCAAGATGAAAGGGGCGACCGTGGTCGGCAAGTCCATACCGCCGGCCAGTCCACAGGCGGCGACGGCGCCGCCATAGCGCGTCATCGACAGCACATTGGCGAGCGTCGTCGAGCCGACGGCGTCAATGCCGCCGGCCCAGCGTTCCTTGCCGAGCGGGCGCGGCGGACCGGTCAGCTCCTTGCGCTCGATCACCTCGGCGGCGCCGAGCTCCTTGAGGTAGGCCGCTTCAGCGGGTCGCCCGGTCGAGCCGATGACGGTGTAGCCGAGCTTGGCCAACAGCGCGACGGCAACCGAGCCGACGCCGCCGGCGGCGCCGGTGATGATCACAGGCCCGCGCGCCGGCGTGACCCCGGCGCGCTCCAGCGCCATCACCGACAGCATGGCGGTATAGCCGGCGGTGCCGATGGCCATGGCGTCCCGGGCGCTCATGCTGGCCGGCAGCCGCACCAGCCAGTCGCCCTTGACGCGCGCCTTCTCCGCATAGCCGCCGAGATGGGTCTCGCCGCAGCCCCAGCCGTTGAGGATCACCTTGTCGCCGGATTTCCAAGCGGGATGCGAGGAGGCCTCCACCGTGCCGGCGAAATCGATGCCGGCGATCATCGGGAAGCGGCGCACCACCGGCGATTTGCCGGTGACCGCGAGCCCGTCCTTGTAATTCACCGTCGACCAATCCACGGCGACAGTGACGTCCCCCTCCATCAAATCCTTCTCGTCGAAATCGGCGAGCCGGACCGTTTGTCCGGCCTCGGTCTTATCGACGACGATCGCCTTGAATGTGCTCACGCTCTGACTCCGGCCTTGCTGTTCGCCATCCTGCTTGCCATGGCTGGTCATTTGCCGGCCACCGCATCCCCAAGCGCGGAGTTTGGAAGACGCCGATGCGCGGCACAAGCGGTTTACACGCGGGTCTACCCCGCGCCGGGCTGCGTCGTTTAAAGTTTTGCGGTGCGCGCGGTCTTGCTGCCGGCCAAGTCGGCCGGCGACGCCGCGGCTTCGGGGATTTTCGCCGCCGCATCCGGGCTCTTCATGCCGGCCGCGGAAGCCTTCGCCGCTTCGGGAATTTGTGCGGCGGCGCCGGCCGGCTTCGGAGCGATCGGCGCCCAGTTCGGCGCGTCCGACCCGTCGCCCCAGGCGCGCGGCCGATAGAAGGTGTGGACGCCGAGCTTGTACATCTTCTTCATTTCGTGGACCCAGCTCGGGTGCACCCAATAGGCGTGATAGTGCGTGGCGTGGCCGACGTCGGCGAGCCAGATATTGCCGTCGAGCGTGTCCTTGGCGATGCGTTTGGCCTGCGCCCACATGTCGGGCTCGTCGATGCGGCTCAAATCCTTGCCTTCGCAGGCGAAGGTGAACTGGCAGGCGAGATGCCGGTTGGCGTTCTGATAGACCACGCCGCACACATTGTCCGGGTAAAAGCCGGAGAAAACGCGGTTCATCACCACTTGCGCGACCGCCATCTGTCCGCGCAACGGTTCGCCGCGCGCCTCGAAATAGACGGCATCGGCTAGACATTTCTCCGCCCTGGCGCGCGGCTTGCCGGTAAGGCCGAGACGCTCCGCCGGGCTTCTGAGCAGGCTGACATCGTTCTTGCCCGCCACGGTTTCGCCGCCGGCGCCGGCATCGCGCGGTGCTTGCAGGGCGGAAAGCTTGATGTCCGGATCGACCGACGGCGACACCAGAACCGGCTCCGCGCCCGGCTGCCAGTGCTCCAGTCCGCTGCGCGATCCCATGGCGGTAACGCCGAAATAAAGCTGCGTGTTGCGCTCGGCCGGATCCTCGTCAAGGACGGACAGCGAGGCGAACGGCGATTGCGCTTCGGGCGGATCGCTCTCGCCGGCTGCCGGGATTTCCGGCGGCTTGTCGGCCAGTGCGAGGTCGTCCTCGGCCTCCGCATCGCGGGCGCTGTCAGGCCTATCCTGCACAGCGGAACTCGGCTGCAAAGCCGCGGTGATCTGATGGCTGCGCTGCTCGGCCGCCGGCAACGCGCCGGTCACGTCGGGCGCGGCTTCCGGCAGCGCCGCGGAGGGTGCCGGCTGGCGCTGTTCGGCGTCCTTGGGACGCGGCGCCATGAATGGTGCCGGCCGCGCGGGTTGCGGCGCATCGATCGGCTGCGCCTGCGGCAAGCTCTCGGGTTGGCTCGAACCGGGAGCGGGCTCCGGCAACGGCATGCGGTCGCCCTTGAGCCGGCGATTGACACTCGGATAGTCGATTTGCAGCGCGGCGCGCGCCATCGGCGGCGCGTCGACCGACCACGTCTTCACATTGAGCGAGCGCGGATCGAAATTGACCGGCTGCGCGCCGAACGGTTCCGGCATCGCCGTGCCGATCGGGCGCGCAAAGCTGAATGTCGCGGCGTGAATGGTGCCGAACGGCGAAGCGATCAGGTGGTCGCGCCAGCGGTCGGAAACGCCCGGCTGTCGCGCGAAGAACGCCGCGAGGTCCTGATATCCGATCGACGTCGGCATGAACGCGACGCAGAAAGCGCTGAGCCAGAACGGCCCAGACAACGCGCCCGTTGGCCGGGTACGCAACGCAACCATCACCCCTCACGCGCACGCTCGTTAAGCGACGCATCCCCAATTCAGCAAACGCTGCCGTAGTGGCGCGAATGCGACACATCCAACTATTGTCGGGTTAACCTTGCGAAGGCGTTAATTCGATTGCGCAGCAGATAAAGCCGAAGCCGCAGCGCGGCCGAGCGCGCGTGAACGCGTGGCGTTGTCTTTTCATTAACCAGATGACTTAGAGCGTGCTCTACGCTTGCGAACTGGCGCCGCGGCCCAACGCAGCTTGAGCAGCGGCCAATCGCGCGATCGGCACGCGAAACGGCGAGCAGGACACGTAGTCGAGCCCGAGCTCGTGGCAGAACGCGACCGAGGCGGGATCGCCGCCGTGCTCGCCGCAGATGCCGAGCTTGAGTTTCGGCCGCACCTTGCGACCGCGCTCGGCGGCGATGCGGATGAGTTCGCCGACGCCCTCGCGGTCGATCGACACGAACGGGTCGATCGCCAGAATGCCCTTCGACGTGTAGATGCCCAAAAAGCTCGCCGCATCGTCGCGGCTGATGCCGAAAGTGGTCTGCGTCAGATCGTTGGTGCCGAAAGAAAAGAATTCGGCGGTCTCGGCGATCTCGCCGGCCCTTAATGCCGCGCGCGGCAGCTCGATCATGGTGCCGACCTGGTATTTGATCTTGCTCTTGGTCTCGGCGGCGACGGTTTCGGCCATGGCGTCGATGCGTTCCTTAACCAAATCGAGTTCGGCCTTGCCGGCGATGAGCGGCACCATGATCTCCGGCACCACCGCGGCGCCGGTCGCGCGGCCGGCCTCGACCGCGGCCTCGAAAATGGCGCGCGCCTGCATTTCCGCGATCTCCGGATAGGCGATCGCCAGCCGGCAGCCGCGGAAGCCGAGCATCGGATTGAATTCGTGCAGCTCGCGGGCGCGGTCGGCGAGTTTTCGCGGGTCCGCGCCCATGGCCTGCGCCACCGCCGCGATCTCCTCGTCGGTGTGCGGCAGGAATTCGTGCAGCGGCGGATCGAGCAGGCGGATGGTCACGGGCAGCCCGCCCATGATCGTGAACAGCTCGACGAAATCCGCCCGCTGCATCGGCAGGAGCTTGGCGAGCGCGGCACGGCGCGCCGTCTCGTCCCCGGCCAAGATCATCTCGCGCACGGCGCGGATGCGGTCCTCGTCGAAGAACATATGCTCGGTGCGGCAGAGCCCGATGCCCTCGGCGCCGAACTTGATGGCGGCCCGCGCATCGGCCGGCGTGTCGGCGTTGGCGCGCACCTTGAGCTTGCGCGCCGCGTCGGCCCATTTCATCAGCGTGGCAAATTCGCCGGCGAGCTCCGGCTCGCGCATCGCCACCTTGCCGGCGAGCACCTGGCCGGTCGAGCCGTCGATGGTCAGGATGTCGCCCTTCTTCAGCGTCGTGCCGCCGGCGGTCAGCGTCTGCGCGCGATAGTCGACGCGGAGCGCACCGGCGCCGGAGACGCAGGGCTTGCCCATGCCGCGCGCGACCACGGCGGCGTGCGACGTCATGCCGCCGCGCGTGGTCAGAATGCCCTCGGCGGCGTGCATGCCGTGAATGTCCTCGGGCGACGTTTCGATGCGGACCAGGATCACCTTGTGGCCCTGGCTCTTGAGCAATTCGGCCTCCTCCGAGGAGAACACGATCTCGCCGCAGGCGGCGCCCGGCGAAGCCGGCAGGCCGCCGGCGATCACCTTGCGCTCGGCGTTCGGATCGATGGTCGGATGCAGGAGCTGATCGAGCGCGGCGGGATCGACGCGGGTCACCGCCTCCTCCTTGCTGATCAATTTCTCCTGCGCCAGCTCGACGGCGATGCGCAAGGCGGCCTTGGCGGTGCGCTTGCCGCTGCGCGTCTGCAGCATCCACAGCTTGCCCTGCTCCACCGTGAATTCGAGATCCTGCATGTCGCGGTAATGCCGCTCGAGCGCGGCATGGATGCGCTTGAGCTCGGCGAAGGCCTGCGGCAGCGCCGCTTCCATCGAGGGCTTGTCCGAGCCGGCCTCCTGGCGCGCTTCCTCGGTGATCTCCTGCGGCGTGCGGATGCCGGCGACCACGTCCTCGCCCTGCGCATTGATGAGGAATTCGCCGTAGAGCTTTTTCTCGCCGGTCGACGGATTGCGGGTGAACGCAACGCCGGTCGCAGAGGTCTCGCCCATATTGCCGAAAACCATGGCCTGCACGTTGACCGCGGTGCCCCAGCTTTCCGGGAGGCTGTGCAGGCGCCGATAGGTGATAGCGCGCTGGTTCATCCATGAGCCGAACACGGCGCCGATGGCGCCCCACAATTGCGCGTGCGGGTCCTGCGGAAACGGCTCGCCCCGCTCCTTCTCGACGCGCTCCTTGTAGCGGACGACCAGTTGCTCCCAGTCGTCGGCCTCGAGGTCGGTGTCGAGCGTGTAGCCGTTGCGGTCCTTGTGCTCGTCGAGGATTTCCTCGAAATGATGGTGCGGGATGCCGAGCACCACGTCCGAATACATGGTGATGAAACGCCGGTAGCTGTCATAGGCGAAGCGCTTGTCGCCGGATTTTTCCGCAAGCGCCGCCACGGTCAGGTCGTTGAGGCCGAGATTGAGCACGGTGTCGAGCATGCCCGGCATCGACGCGCGGGCGCCCGAGCGCACCGAGACCAGCAGCGGATTCTTGCCGTCGCCGAAGGTCTTGCCGGTGACGCGGCCGACCTCGGCGAGCGCCACTTCCACCTGCGGCTTCAAATCCTTCGGGTAGGTTTTGCCGTGCTGGTAGAAATAGGTGCACACCTCGGTGCTGATGGTGAAGCCGGGCGGCACCGGCAGCCCGAGATGCGCCATCTCGGCGAGGCCGGCGCCCTTGCCGCCCAGCAGATCGCGCATGTCGGCGCGGCCGGCCGCCTTGCCGCCGCCGAAGCTATAGACCCATTTGCCCTTGGCGGCGGTCTTGGCTGAGGCGCGTTTCACCGCGGCTTTGGCCGGCCGGGAGCGCTTCACAGGCTGCCGGGAGATTTTTGAGCGCGATTTGACCATGGCACCATAAATTCGATTTCAGGCATCCGGCCGACGCGATGAAGCTAGTGGACGAAATGATAGATGCCGTTGAGCCCCATCAATCCGACAACGATGAGGTAGATGGCTACAATGAAATTCAACAGCCGCGGCATGATCAGGATCAAAATGCCGGCGATGAGTGCAACAAGCGGCGTGATGTGAGCGGCGGTGATGACCATGGGCTTTCCTTAAGGCTCGGGACAATGCCTGCGAATAGGCGCGCGGAGTGCGGCCGGCAATCGACACGATTACAACGCCCAGGCCGCGGCTTGGTTCTATGCGACAAGCCAAGACAAGGAAAGCCCGAGCGCGGAGTGCCGGCAAGGAGAAGGCGCATCGCGTAACACGGCATGCGACTGCGTTCTCGCGGCGCGTCAGCGTCCGAGCCTTGCTGCAAGCGTCACGAAAGGCCTCCCCAAAAGGGAGGAATGGAGCGCCGGGAGGCGCCAGGGTCGTGGGCCGCGCCACGCGGACGGATGTTACCACCCGCTCGCGCCTCGGGCGCGGCGCGCGCCACAGAACGATCCGCTTGCGCGGACCGCCTGCTTCGGGCGCGCGGCGCCTCCCGGCGCTCCACCGCGGTTGTCGCCAGGGCGGGCCGACCGCCGCGGCGCAAACCGCATCCGCCCTGCCGATCGGTGGTCGCCGGCGACCGCCATCGACGAGGGTGATTCGATGTCTTTGTAACCGAATTGACGACGAAAGTCAATAGAAATGTGACGGCCCGACGGTATGCGACTCCTTCTCCCCGCGTGCGGGGAGAAGGTTGGGATGAGGGGGCCCTCTCCGCTGGGCTCAGAATCGCGGCAGCGCCCCCTCACCCTCGCTTCGCTCGACCTCTCCCCGCATCCGAAGTCGGATGTTTCCGACTTCGGCCACGTAATATTGCCGAACTCGGGAACACCCGAGTTCGGTGGGGAGAGGTGATTATCCCTCGATCTTGGAAAAATCCGCCACGGCGCGGGTGGCGGCGCGGATTTCGTTGAGCAGCTTGAGCCGATTCTCGCGCAGTTCCTTGTCCTCGACGTTGACCGTCACCTTGTCGAAGAAGGCATCCACGTGGGGCCTTAAGCGCGCCATGGCGCGCATGGCGGTCTCGAAATCTTCGGCCGCGACAGCGCGCTCGGCCTCGGCCTTGGCAGTGTCGATCGCCTGTGCCAGCGCCTTCTCCTCAGGCAGCGTGTAGAGCTTCGGATCGGGTGCGCCGGTATATTCGCGACCGTCCCTTTTTTCCTCGATGCGGATGATGTTGGTCGCGCGCTTATAGCCAGCGAGCAGGTGATTGCCGTCCTCGGTATCGAGGAATTTCCCCAGTGCCTCGACGCGGTGGACGATGAGAAGAAGATCGTCTTGGCCTTCGAGCGCAAACACCGCGTCCACTAAATCGTACCGCGACCCTAGTTCGCGTAGCTGGACCTTCAAGCGATCGGCGAAGAAAGCGAGAAGGTCATCTGCCTTTTTTCTCTCCCATTCTTGAACAGGAACAGAGAGGTGTTCTTCGCCTAACATCAATGTTGATGCGTCTGTCGAGAGTTTTGTTAGCTGGGAGAGCAAGCCCTCTGGATTGATGTCCCCGGTAGCTTGAAACGGTGCCATTCTTTTCAATATATCACCCGTTGCTCCTTTTAGGAGTTGCCCCATCGCTCGCCGTCCCAATACAACGAACGCAGGCCAGAGCAACAAGCGTACGTTGTTCTCTAGCACAATTCTAATCACCCCTAACGCCGCCCGGCGCAGCGCAAACGGGTCCTTGCTCCCGGTCGGCTTCTCGTCGATGGCCCAGAATCCAACCAGCGTATCGAGTTTGTCGGCCAACGCCACCGCAACCGACACAGGATCGGCCGGCACGAAATCGTCGGGTCCTTCCGGCCGATAGTGGTCCTCGATTGCATGGGCGACGGCCTCGTCCTCGCCCTGCGCCTCGGCGTAATATTTGCCTATCGTGCCTTGCAGATCGGGAAATTCGCCGACCATTTCAGTGAGCAAATCCGCCTTGCACAGTCGCGCGGCGCGTTTGGCTTTTTCCACATCGGCGCCGACGAGCGGCGCCAGTTCTGCCGCCAGCCGCTCGATGCGTTCGATGCGTTCCGCCTGCGTGCCGAGCTTTTCGTGGAACACGATGTCCTTGAATTTGGGCAGGCGATCTTCGAGCCGCGTCTTCAGGTCGGTCTCGTAGAAGAATTTGGCGTCAGAGAGCCGCGCGCGGATGACGCGCTCGTTGCCGGCGACGATGGCCTGGCCGCCGTCTTCGGCTTCGATATTGGCGACGAGGATGAATTTGTCGACCAGCTTGGCGTGCGCCGCGTCGCGCAGCACGAAGCATTTCTGGTTGTTGCGGATGGTGGCGCGAATTACTTCAGGCGGAATATGCAAAAATTTGCGATCGAACCCGCCCATCAGCACCACCGGCCACTCGACCAGGCCGGCGACTTCGGCGAGCAAGCCGTCGTCCTCGACCAGCTCGAGCCCTTGCGCGAAGGCAAGATGTTTCGCCTCGGCGAGGATGATGTCGCGCCGCCGCTCGGCGTCGAGCACCACTTTGGCCTTGTCGAGCTTGTGCTGATAATCGGAGAGCCGGCGCACGGTGAACGGCGCGGGGCTGAGAAAACGATGGCCGCGCGTCTGGTTGCCCGCCGCGATGCCGTCGACCGAAAACGGCACGATATCCGGCTCCTCGGTCTCCGGTCCGAACGTCGCCACGATGGAATGCAGCGGTCGCACCCACCTCAGCGCGCCGGGCTCTTTCGACTGGACGCCCCAGCGCATCGATTTCGGCCAGGGAAAGCCTTTGATAACATCGCGCAGAATATCGCCGATCACCTCGATCGCCGCCCGTCCCGGCTTCTCGATCACCGCGACATAGAAGTCGCCCTTCTTGTCGGGCTGCACCTTGGCTTCGCCGATCGATTTAAGCCCCGCGGCTTTGAGAAAGCCGGCGATGGCGTTCTCCGGCGCGCCGACGCGCGGGCCTTTCTTCTCCTCGCGTACGTCGGGTTGGCGCACCGGCACGCCGTGCACCGCGAGCGCCAGCCGCCGCGGCGTCACGAAGGCCTTGGCGCCTTCGTAGACGAGGCCGGCATCGACCAGCCGGTCGGTCACGAGCTTGCGCAAATCCTCCGCCGCGCGCGCCTGCATGCGCGCGGGGATTTCTTCGGAGAAAAGTTCGAGCAGAAGGTCGGGCATTGTTTGTGCCGCTTACTCCATCACCCTCCCCTGGAGGGGGAGGGTCGGCGCGCAAAGCGCGCCGGGGTGGGGTGGTGGCGTCGGTGCCGTTTGTGTTTCAAAGGTCGCGTCTCAGCGTCGCGTGAGCCGTACAACGCCTCATAAACTGTGTCGAGCACGCCATCGATATTATTGCTCAGGTCGTTGTTCCAGAACCGGATGACGCGATAGCCTTCGGATTCGAACCAGCGGGTCCGTCGTTCATCTCTGATTTGATGCGGACCGGTGGCGTGCTGAGAGCCGTCAAGTTCGATGACGACACGCGCAGCCATGCAGGCAAAGTCCGCGACATAACGCCCAATCGGCACTTGGCGCTCCTAAAATGGGTTCCTGCGGTTTCAATGGTGCGAAGGCGTTTCCACAAAAGAATTTCGGTATCTGTCGCCTTTGCACGAAGGCGACGCGCGCGGCGCAAACTACTAGTTCGCAGCATCCGTGGCGCCATTAGATCACCCCACCCCGCTCGCTTCGCGAGCGACCCTCCCCTCCAGGGGAGGGTGAGGAAGTGCCTAGCGGCCGGCGTACTCCGATCCACGGAGCGCAACGAAACGCACAATAGCGAACCACCCCTACCCCTCCCCACAAGGTGGGGGGTAATAGATCACAGCGTCTTGTGGCTGCCGTCGCACAGCGGCTTTTTCGCCGAGCGCTTACAGGTGCAAAACCAGGCTTCGGCGGCCGCCTCCGGCTTATACTCGATCGGCGTGAAGCTCGAGCCCTTGTGCGAACCGTCGCAGAACGGCTGCGACTTCGAGCGACCGCAGGCGCACCACCAATAGCTCTTGCCGGCCTCGACTTTGATCGGAATCGGTTTTCGGCCGCCGATTTCAGGCATTTCACTCATTTCGTCCAACCTCCACCTTCGGTCGCGAGCCACGCCTCGCCGCATGCTTTGGCCAGGTCGCGCACCCGCAGGATAAAACTTTGCCGCTCGGTCACGGAAATCACGCCCCGCGCGTCGAGCAAATTGAACACGTGACTCGCTTTGATGCACTGGTCGTAAGCCGGCAACGCCAGCTCGTTACGCTTGTCCTTGCCGCCGATCTGCAAAAGCCGCTTGCACTCGTCCTCGGCGTCCTTGAAGTGGCGGAACAGCATCTCGGTGTCGGCGGCCTCGAAATTGTAGCGCGAATATTCCTGCTCGGCCTGCTTAAACACCGCGCCGTAGGTGACCTTCCGCGCGCCCTCGCGGCCGTTGAAGTTGAGATCGAAAACGTTCTCCACGCCCTGCACGTACATTGCCAGCCGCTCCAGCCCATAGGTCAGCTCGCCGGAGACCGGCGCGCATTCGAAGCCGGCGACCTGCTGGAAATAAGTGAACTGGGAGACTTCCATGCCGTCGCACCAGCACTCCCAACCGAGTCCCCAGGCGCCGAGCGTCGGGCTCTCCCAATCGTCCTCGACGAAGCGGATGTCGTGAAGCTTCGGATCGATGCCGATCGCGGAGAGCGAGCGCAGATAAAGCTCCTGCAAATCGTCCGGCGACGGTTTGAGGATTACCTGAAGCTGGTAGTAATGCTGCAGCCGGTTGGGGTTCTCGCCGTAACGGCCATCCTTGGGCCGGCGCGAGGGCTGCACATAGGCCGCATTCCAAGGCTTTGGGCCGAGTGCGCGCAGCGTCGTCGCCGGATGGAATGTGCCGGCGCCGACCTCCATGTCATAGGGTTGCAGGATGACGCAGCCCCAATCCGCCCAGTAGCGCTGCAACGCCAGGATGAGCCCCTGAAACGACCGTTCGGGGCGCAAGTGCGGCGGCAAATCGTCGTTGGAGGTTGAGTCCATCGGGACGTTGTTGTGGAACGGCCGCTTGCGGTCAAGTGTCGCTGCTCAACCCGGCCGGTACTCGTCCGTCTGCGGATCGCGCTTCAATGTCGGCAATGCGCCGCGGTCGACCGGCTCGGCCGCGGAGCGGTCGCGCACTTCATCCAGCTCGGCGTTGACGCGCCGCACTTCCTTGACGCACCAGCGCACCAAGACCGCCGCTCCCATCAGTCCCAGAGCCAAGGCGAATACCGGCGGCATCCTTCAGCCCTCCATCAAAGCCCATAACGCGCCCAAAGCGCGCGGGCTTCAAGCGCCGAGATCATGTCCTCGGCAAGGCCGCCTTGCCCGAACGCACTGCCGCCGACGCCCCAAACGCGGCGGCCGAACAGGCTGCGCTCGGCGGTCACCAGCGGCGTAAAGACCTTCTCGCCGAAGCGCGCCCGCAGCGTCGAGCGCAAATCGCCGATCGCATCGACAAGGCCGAGCCCGAGCGCCCGCTTGCCGGTCCAATACTCGCCGGAGAACAAGTCGTTTTCCGGACCGTTGAGCCGGTCGCCGCGCCGCGACTTCACCAGCGCGATGAAATCGTTGTGGATTTCGCGTTGCAGGCTTTTCAGCCGTGCGACGTCGTCGGAGTTCTCCGGCAGGAACGGATCGAGCATCGCCTTGTGCTCGCCCGAAGTATAAAGCCGGCGCTCGATGCCGATCTTGGCGATCAGCTTGTCGAAGCCGAACGAGCCGACGACGACGCCGATCGAGCCGACGATCGAGTTGGGATCGGCGATGATCTCGTCGGCGGCGCAAGCGATCATGTAGCCGCCGGAGGCGGCGGCGTCTTCCACGAACGCGATCACCCGGCGCTGTTTTTCCTCCGCCAATTCGCGGATGCGGCGGAAAATCAGATGCGACTGCGCCGGCGATCCGCCCGGCGAGTTGATCGAGAGCGCGACCGCCGCGGCGTTGCGCACGGCAAAGACGCGGTCGAGCGTCCGCGCGATACCGGCGAGCGTGAGGCCGGGCTTCAGCGGCGTCGAGAAACCGACGACCCCGGTCAGCCGCACCACCGGCACCACCGGCAGATCGCCGCGGAAGCGCTGGGGAACGTATTCGCGCAGCGCCGCCAGCGCGCGCCTCCACCCGTCTCTCATGCGTTCAGCAGTCCACGGCTCGCTCATGAAATCCAGATAGGCCCTGCCTGCCGCGCACTCAAGTAACCGTTTGTTAACCCGATGGAACACTTCTTGCGTGGAGACTGCGGCCGGGTGGAACGGGGGAAGTGCGCAAGCAATGAAGATATACGTGCTCCTGATGCTCATCGGCGTCATTGTTGCCTTTTCCTATCTTCCGAGCTTCGGCCGAGCGAAGCCGGTCCCGCCAGCGCCGCCGGATTCGGTGCCTGCATGATGCCTAAAGGCTGAGCAGTGGCAGTTTCAGTCCCGAGCCAATGGCAATAAGGCGCCGCCGCGCAGCACAGCCTCGGCTTCCGCGGTGGGCTTTCCCGCCTCGTCGGCAAGAATGAAGCCGGGCAATAGCGACAGCGGCGAGCGGCTTGCCTTGACGGCGCGCGCCAGCACACGGATCGCCGGTGCGCCCGGCTTCGGGTGGATCGGCAACAGGGTGACCGCGCCGAAATCAGTGGTCAGCGCCGCCAACAGCGAATCGAGAGCATCCGCGCGCCAGATGAGCGTGATTACGCCGGCGGGACGAAGCAGCCGCGCCGCGGCGCCGACCCACCGATCGAGCGTGTGGCGCGAAGCGCTGTGCGCCAGGCGGCGGCCGGGATCCGGCGAGGGCTGCTGTTGCGGAGCATTGAAGGGCGGATTCATCAGCACGCGGTCCGCGCCACCGGGCGCCAGGCCCGCCGCGGCGAACGCGGCGGGCGGCGCCGCCACGTCGAGGCAGACGGCGCGCACGCGCTCGGCAAGCGCGTTGCGCGCGGCGTTCTCGCCGGCGAGCGCCGCCAGCGCCGGGTCGATCTCAACCAAAGTGACGGCGACGCCGTCGACGCGGCGGGCAACCGCCAGTCCCGCGGCGCCGACGCCGGCGCCGAGATCGATGATCTGCTCGCCGGCCCGCGCGGACGTCGCCGCCGCGAGCAGGATGGCGTCGTGGCCGACGCGGTGACCGCTGCGCGGCTGGCGCAGCACGAGCCGGCGGCCGAGGATCGCATCCTCGCTGATCTTCGCTCGTTCAGCGGCCATCGCGGCGCAGCTCGTGGGCGAAGCCGGCCTCCTCGAGCAACCGGCGTGCGACTTCGAATTCATCCTCACCGACCAGAATGCGGCGCGGGAAGATGCCGATCGAGCCTTCCAGCACGCTCATGTTCTGATCGACCACCATGTGGCCGATATGCGCGCCCTTGAGCAGCGCCTCGATCGCCGAGATCAACACTGCGTCGTTGGTGCGGACAAGCTCGCGCATGTTTTAGCCCCGCCGCCGCTCCTCGCCCGGCGCGCGGAGCGCCAGATAGGCGATGAGCTTGAGTTCGCGCCGGCCCCGCGTGACGGTGTCGAGGATCAGGCCGCAGGCGATCGAAAGGAAGGCAAGCAGCATCAGACCGGTGGACAGCACCGCCGTCGGCAGGCGCGGGACCAGGCCTTCCTGCACGAAGGTCACGACAATCGGAATGGCGAGACCGATCGAGATGATGGCCAGAGCCACGCCGAACGCGCCGAACAGGGAAAGTGGGCGCTCGGCGCGGTAGAGCTTTAAAACCGTCCACACGATGCGAAAGCCGTCTTTCCAAGTGCTGAGCTTGGAGGCCGAGCCGCTCGGCCGCGGGTAGTAGGGCGTCGCAATCTCGCCCACCGGCAATTCCAGCTCGAGCGCGTGGACGGTCAATTCAGTCTCGATCTCGAAACCGCCGGAGAGAATGGGAAACGATTTCACGAACCGGCGGGAGAACGCCCGATAGCCGGACAGGATGTCGGTAAAAGAGCGGCCGAACATGTGGGTAACAAAGCCGGTCAGCAGCCGGTTGCCGGCGCGATGGCCGTGGCGAAAGGCCCCTGCCTCGCGATCGATGCGGGCCGCAACCACCATGTCGAGCCGCTCTTCGACGAGTTTTGCGACCATCGCCGGCGCGCTCGGCGCGTCGTAGGTGGCGTCGCCGTCCACCAGTACGTAGATATCCGCCTGGACGTCATTGAACATCCGCCGCACCACGTGGCCCTTGCCCTGGTAGGTCTCGCGGCGAACCACGGCGCCCGCCCGGCGCGCGGCTTCGACAGTGCCGTCGGTGGAATTGTTGTCATAGACATAGACGCTCGCCTCGGGCAAAACCGCACGGAAATCGGTGACGACCTTGGCGATGGCGCGCTCCTCGTTGTAACAGGGCACCAGAACCGCCACCCGATACCGGGTTCCGGTTACGCTTTCGGCGAGACTTTCGTTGCTTGACATGGCCCTTCTCGGCCGCCACGTCGCTGGCGTGATCGGCGCTAACGGAACAGGTGCAGGCGCCGGCGGATTGATGAGTGCAACTGCCGGCATACTTGCCGCCTCACCTTAGCGTTTCTATGCTTGCGCGTCCTCTCCGGAGATAGCTCCAGTGGCAGTTGTCGTCCCTTTTGAAAGTCCGGGTGCACCCTCGATCGACCCCTTGGTCGAGCTGGTCACCCCCGATATGGAGCGCGTCAACGGCGTCATCCTCGCGCGCGCCGGCTCCGAGGTCGCCATGATCCCGGAGGTCGCCAACCACCTGATTAATTCCGGCGGCAAGCGGCTGCGGCCGATGCTGACGCTGGCGCTGGCGCGGCTCACCGGCTATGGCGGCGACGGCCATATCAAGCTCGCTGCGGCCGTCGAGTTCATGCACACGGCGACGCTGCTGCATGACGACGTGGTCGACGAGAGCGAGCTGCGCCGCGGTCGGCTTGCCGCGCGCATGCTCTGGGGCAACGAGGCCAGCGTGCTGGTAGGCGATTTCCTGCTCGGCCAAGCGTTCAAGATGATGGTCGAGGTCGGCAGCCTCAAGGCGCTCGAAATTCTCTCCTCGGCCGCCGCCGTGATCGCCGAAGGCGAGGTCATGCAGCTGGCCGCGGCGAAGAACACGGCGACCACCGAGGACGAGTACATCGCCGTGATCCGCGCCAAGACCGCGGAGCTGTTCGCCGCCGCCTGCGAAGTCGGGCCGGTGCTGTCTTCGCGGGGAAAGGCCGAGCAGGCCGCCTGCCGGTCGTTCGGGATGAACCTCGGCATTACGTTCCAGCTGGTCGACGACGCGCTCGACTATGGCGGCGCCGCGGCCAAGCTCGGCAAGAACATCGGCGATGATTTCCGCGAAGGAAAGATCACGCTGCCGGTCGTGCTCGCCTTCCGCCGCGGCGGCGACGCCGAGCGCGAATTCTGGCGGCGCGCGCTGGAACGCGGCGAAACCACCAATGCCGACCTCGATCATGCCATCGGACTGATGATCAAGCACCGCGCGCTCGAGGACACGATCGGACGCGCACATCATTACGGCGCCATCGCCCGCGACGCGCTCGCTCTGTTCCCCGATTCGCCGATGAAATCCGCGCTCGCCGAGACGGTCGATTTTTGCGTGGCGCGGACGCATTAACGCGTCAATTCCGGTCGCCACCCAACGCGCCTGCCTCAACCCACCAATGTTGATATTTGTCGCGCAGGACCTTTGCCGCTTCTCGCGCTGCCGCCGAGGTGGCGAACAGGCCGAAACAGGTCGCACCTGAGCCGGACATGCGGGCCAGTTGGCATCCGGGAAGCCTACGCAGCTCCGCAAGAACTTCGGCGATGACCGGCTTGAGCGCGACGGCCGGCTCTTCCAGATCGTTCGACTGCGTTGCCAGATATTGCAAAAGCTGATCGCGGCCGGTCAGTTTCGCAACCGCCGCGGGGTCGAGCGCCGCGCCCGGCGCCGCAGCCGGCCGCCACCCGGCAAAGGCTGCCTTGGTCGGCAGCGCCACGCCGGGATTGACCAGCACCGCCGGTAGGGACGGCAGCGAAAGCGGCGCCGATAGCTGCTCGCCGATGCCGCGCATGACCCGCGCGCGCGCATCGAGACAGACCGGCACGTCGGCGCCGGTCGCGCGGGCCGCCGCATACAGACGAGGATCGTCGCGCGAAAGCCCGTTTGCTTGCGCGAGAAGCCGCAACGCCGCGCCGGCATCGGCCGAACCGCCGCCGAGACCGGCCGCGACCGGCAGTGTCTTGTCCAGGCGAAAAGCGCCGAGGACGATGTCGGGGCACCGTGCCGCCAACGCGCGCGCCACCTTGAGCACCAGATTGTCGGCGCCATCGCCGGCGGCCGCGGCGCTCGGTCCGCTCACTTGCAGCGTAAGCTCGCCTCCCGGTGACAAACTCAGGCGGTCGCCGAAGTCGGCGAACGCCACCAGGCTTTCAATCTCGTGATAGCCGTCGTCGCGGCGGCGTAAGACCCGCAGCGTCAGATTGACCTTGGCCGGCGCGGCCGCGGCCAGCTGAACGGGCAAGGACACGCCTCACCCGCCGTTACCGGCCTTCTTCGTCTTGGCGGCATCGGCCGCGGAAGACGTGTCGTCGGGGAGCCCGGTTTTGAGCTTTTGCTCGATCTTCGGCAGCTCTTCCGGGTCCGGATTGAGGTCCTTGGCGTGCGACCATTGGAAGTGCGCCTCCAGCACCCGACCGATCCGCCAATAGGCATCGCCGAGGTGATCGTTGATGGTCGAATCGTCGGGCTTGAGCTCGACGGCACGATCGAGGTCCTTCACCGCTTCCTCGTAATTGCCGATGCGGAAATTGGCCCAGCCCAGCGAGTCGACGATATAGCCGTCGTCCGGCCGCTGCTCGACGGCACGACGGATCATGTTCATGCCTTCGTCGAGATTGACGCCCTGGTCGACCCAGGAATAGCCAAGGTAATTAAGCACCAGCGGCTGGTCCGGGAAAAGCGCCAGCGCCTTCTTCAGATCGGCTTCGGCCTTCGGCCATTGCTTGGAGCGTTCGTAGCAGATGCCGCGAAAATAGAACAACACCCAGTTCGCCTTTTCCGGCACCGCCAGGTTGGCGATGGCCTTGCTGTAGACATCGGCGCATTCGGCGAACGCCTTGCGGCCGCGCAAGATGTTGCCGAGCGCGATAATCGCTTCGGAATCCTTCGGATGCTCCGCGATCAGAGCCTCGAGCCGCTTCTTGGCCTCGTCGGTGCGATCGAGAGAATCGAGATCGGAAGCGACCTGGATTTCGGCGTTGCGCCGCAGCGGCGACGACACCGGTATCCGGTCGTAGATCTTGATCGCGAGCTCGGGCTTTTTCAGCGAGTCGTAGAGGTCGGCAAGCGACAGCAACGCCATGGCGTGCGTCGGCTCGAGATAGAGCGCAAGCTGCAGATAGACCAGCGCCAAGTCTTCGCCGCCGCGACGCCCGATCGAGGCACCGAGACCGTAAAGCGCTTCGGCGGCGCCGGACCGCGGCGAATCGGCGAGCGGCGGCAATTTGTCGCCGGCCGCAATTTGCTTCATCTCTTCGACGACGATCGGATGATCGGCGACGCCCTTGTTGAACTGCTGATAGAGCTTCAGCGCATCGTCCTTGCCGCCGTTGCGCGACAAATAATGGGCGTAGGCCTGCACGGTACGCAGCGCCATCGGGTCGGCCTTGTAAGCGCGCTCGTAACGCTTGGCGGCTTCCTTCTTGTTGTTGGCGACATCGAGGATCAGGCCGCCATGCAAGTCCTTGAAGATGGCGTACCAATCCGGTCCGGCGAGCCGATCCAGCGTGTCGATCGCCGCGTGCGTGTCGCCGGCGCCGGCCAGCGCCCACGCCGAGAGCAGCGTCGCCGTCAGATCGGTCACCGGGCCGCGCACCGATTGCGCGAAGTTCTGCCGGGCGATCGCATATTGCTTCTGCTTGAGCGCGCGCACCCCGATCACAAGGCGCGCAATGCGGTCGCTGCGATCGAGTTGGATCAGCCGGTCGGCGAGCCGGCCGGCTTCGTCGATGTCGCCTTCGGTCAGAACGGACAGAAAGGTGCGGCTGAGCAGATCGGCATTGCGCGGATCGGCCTTGAGCACATTGAGATAATAGGCAGCCGCCGTGCCGGAATCGCGCTCGACGCCGGCGTGCCGGGCAGCCAAGTAGCTGCCGGAGGCGGTCGCGTGTGACAACTCCTGCGGCGTCGGCGCCTGGGCGGCGAGCGCTGAGGGCAGACTCCAGAGGACAACGGCGCCAACGACGGCGGCGCGCCGGGACAGCAGCAAATGAATCACGAGATCTCCATTGGCAACCCGGATCGGCGAACTGGGACTCGAAAGCGCCGGATGTCGGTATGCCCGCGAGAATGACCGTTTTATCACGTCCCCGCAAGGACGTGCGCCTATTAGCCACGAAGGGAGGCAAAATCGCGGCAGCAGAGCCGGACCTTTTCGACGCAAGTCCCGCAGGCGTCGTGGGAATCACATATTCGGGTAATTCGGCCCGCCGCCGCCCTCGGGCGGCACCCAGGTGATATTTTGGTTCGGATCCTTGATGTCGCAGGTTTTGCAGTGGACGCAGTTCTGGGCGTTGACTACAAAGCGCGGCGAGCCGGCCTCCTCGACCCATTCATACACGCCGGCCGGGCAATAGCGCGCCGACGGCCCGGCATAGACCCCGAGCTCCGATGATTTTTGCAGCGCGGGGTCGCGCACGATCAAATGCACCGGCTGATCCTCCTCGTGATTGGTGTTCGAGAGGTAGACCGAGGAGAGCCGGTCGAAGGTGAGCTTGCCGTCGGGCTTCGGATAAGCGATGGGCCGGCAGTCCGCCGCGGGCTTGAGCGTCGCCGAATCAGGCTTGCCGTGACTCATCGTGCCGAGGAGCGAGAAGCCCAGCGTGTTGGTCCACATATCGAGCCCGCCGAGCGCGACGCCGGCGACGGTGCCGAGTTTCGACCATAACGGCTTGGCGTTGCGCACGCGCCAGAGGTCGCGGCCGATCGGCGAAGCGCGCCACGCCGCTTCGTAGCTCGAAAGCTCGTCATGGGCGCGCCCTTGCGCCAGCGCGGCCGCCATATGCTCGGCCGCCAGCATCGCCGACAGCATCGCGTTGTGGGTCCCCTTGATGCGCGGCACGTTCAAAAAGCCCGCCGCACAGCCGACCAGGACGCCACCCGGAAACGCCACCCGCGGCACCGATTGCCAGCCGCCCTCGCTGATGGCGCGCGCGCCATAGCAAAGCCGCTTGCCGCCGGCGAAGGTGTCACGCACCAGCGGATGCGTCTTGAAGCGCTGGAACTCCTCGAACGGCGACAGATAAGGGTTGTGGTAATTGAGGTGGACGACGAAGCCGACGGTCACCAGATTGTCGGCGTAGTGGTACATGAACGAACCGCCGCCGGTGCGGTTGTCGAGCGGCCAGCCCATCGTGTGTTGAACAAGGCCGCGGCGGTGCTTTTCCGGCGCGACCTGCCACAGTTCCTTCAGGCCGATGCCGAATTTCTGCGGCTGGCGGCCCTGCGCAAGGCCGAAACGTTCGATCAGCTGTTTCGACAGGCTGCCGCGGGCACCCTCGGCGAACAGCGTATATTTGGCGTGCAGCTCCATGCCGCGGGTAAAACTGGGCTTGTGGTGTCCGTCCTTGGCGACGCCCATGTCGCCGGTGGCGATGCCGGCGACCGCGTCATTCTCGAACAGCATCTCGGTGGCGGCAAAGCCGGGATAGATTTCGACGCCGAGCGCTTCCGCCTTCTGCGCCAGGTGGCGGCAGACATCGCCGAGCGAGACGATGAAAGTGCCGTGATTGCTCATCAGCGGCGGCATCAGCGCATTCGGCATCCGCAGCGCGCCGGAAGACCCAAGCATATAAAAGCGATCCGCCGTCACCGCGGTCCGCACCGGAGCTTCCTCGTTCCGCCATTCCGGCAGGAGAAGATCAAGCCCGATCGGATCGATCACCGCGCCGGAGAGAATATGCGCGCCGACTTCGGAACCCTTCTCCACCACGACGACGGAGGTTTCGGGCGCGAGCTGCTTGAGCCTGATCGCGGCGGTAAGGCCGGCCGGGCCGGCGCCGACGATGACAACGTCGAACTCCATCGCCTCGCGGGCGGGAACGTCCGCTGCACTCATGACCGGCTCCATAATCCGCTCGACAAGCAGTATTTCATGTTTTCATCCCTCGCATAGACTGAATTCATCGTCCATAATTCACCCTCAGCCATGAATTCCGCCGGCAAAGATTCACGCGAGCTGATCGCCTTCTACCTCGATGCCGGGGTCGACGCCCTCGTCGGCGAAGAGCCGGTCGATCGCTTTGCCGATGCGGCGCAACCGCCAGCCGGCAATTCGTTTGCTACCCCCCTTGCGGCAGAGGCCGGCGCGACGCGCAAGGAGGGGGGTGACGGTGGGTCGCCCGCCATGAGGAAAGGATCCCTGTCCCTCCCGCTCAAGGGGGCAGGGAGCACCATGACCGGCTCGCCCGGAGCAGGCATCGCAGCCCGGCCCTCGCCCGAAGCCGCCGTGATGTCGGCGCATGCAGCCGCCAAAAGCGCGAAGACCCTGGATGAGCTGCGGGCGCTCCTCGAAGCCTTCGAAGGCTGCATGCTGCGCGCGACCGCGACCCAGCTTGTCTTCGCCGACGGCAATCCAACAGGCCGCGTCATGTTCGTCGGCGAAGCGCCGGGGCGCGACGAGGACATTGCCGGGCTGCCTTTTGTCGGCCGCTCGGGAAAATTGCTCGACCGCATGATCGAGGCGATCGGGCTTGATCGCACGCAAGTATATATTGCCAACATCGTGCCCTGGCGCCCGCCCGGCAACCGCACGCCGACGCCGCATGAGAGCGCCATCTGCCTGCCCTTTATCCGCCGCCAGATCGAGCTTGCCGACCCCGATATCCTCGTCTGTCTCGGACAGCCGTCGACGCAGACTTTGCTCGAGACCAAGGAAGGGATCACGCGAACGCGCGGCCGCTGGTTTAAATTCGACACCGGCAGCCGCGAGATCCGCGCGCTGGCGACGTACCACCCCGCCTTTCTGCTGCGCAGCCCGCTGCAGAAGCGGCTGGCCTGGCGCGATTTTCTGGCGATCAAAAAGGCGCTCGCGCCATAGCTTGGCCGCATTCAGCGCATCGCCACCAGGATCGCGCCGCCGGCAACCAGCAACACGCCGAGCCAGTTCACCGCCGAAAGCCTTTCGCCAAGAAGCAGCACGCCGAAGACGGCGACGAGAACCACGCTCAATTTGTCGATCGGCGCGACTTGCGCCGCATTGCCGAGCTTGAGCGCGCGAAAATAGCAAAGCCACGACGCGCCGGTGCCGAGGCCGGACAACACTAAGAACAGATACGTGCGTCCGGAGATTTCCGCCGGGTTCTGGAACTGCCGGGTGGCAAAGACGATTAATCCCAGGACGCCGACCACGACGATGGTGCGGATGAAGGTGGCAAGATCGGAGTTGACGTTCTCCACGCCGATCTTGGCGAAGATCGCCGTCAGCGCGGCAAACACCGCCGACAGCACGGCCCAAAGCTGCCATGACGAAAAGGCGCTGGCATTCATGGCGTCCAGTTCTCCTGTGATGAGGCCCTTCTAGCGGCGCTGCCTATCCGAGGCGATTTGACGGCGAAGCCGAGCGCTCGCACCGCCTTGCCCAGCCCGAACAAACGGTCGAAAAAGGATGCGGACTTGGTGCACCGGTGGTGGCCTCACTTGTCGCATTCCGCGTCGCTCGAAGCGCCTCTATCATAGGACATTTCACGACCGCATGAGACGGAGTTCATGCCATGGAGCTCGATCCCGTTCTGCTGTCGCGGCTGCAATTCGCCTTCACCATCTCGTTTCACATCATCTTCCCGAGCTTTACGATCGGGCTTGCGGCCTATCTCGCCACGCTCGAAGTGTTGTGGGGCTGGACCGGCGCCGAGCGTTACCAGCGGCTGGCCGCCTTCTGGACCAAGATCTTCGCCGTGTCGTTCGCCATGGGCGTCGTTTCCGGCGTCGTCCTGTCCTATCAGATCGGCACCAATTGGAGCCGGTTCTCTGCCGTGGCCGGCAACGTCATCGGCCCGCTGCTCGGCTATGAGGTGCTCACCGCGTTCTTTCTCGAAGCGACGTTCCTCTCGGTCCTGCTGTTCGGCGGCGATCGCGTGCCGCGCTGGCTGCATGTGTTCTCAGGCGTAGCGGTCGCCGTCGGCACCACGCTCTCGGCGTTCTGGATCCTCGCGGCCAACAGTTGGATGCAGACGCCGGCCGGATACACCCTGCAAGCCGGCATCGTTGATCCGCTCGACTGGTTTGCCATCATCTTCAATCCCGGCTTTCCCTACCGCTTCGCGCACATGATCAATGCGTCGTTTCTCACCGCGGGATTCGTCGTGCTCGCAGTCGGCGCGCGGCAGCTGCTGGCGGGACGCCATATCGAGGAAGCGCGCACCATGCTGCGCATGGCGATCTCGCTGACCGCGGTGCTGGCGCCGCTGCAGCTCATCATCGGCGACCAGCACGGTCTCAACACGCTCGCTCACCAGCCGACCAAGATCGCCGCCATGGAGGCGCATTGGGACGGCAGCACGCCCGGCGATTTCGAGATCTTCGCCTGGCCGGACGAGAAGACCGAGCGCAACCTGTTCTCCATCTCCATCCCGCACGGCTCCTCGCTGGTGCTCACGCATCAGTGGAACGGCCTGTTTCCCGGATTGAAGGACGTGCCGCAGCAGGATCGGCCGCCGGTGAAGAACGTCTTCTTCGGCTTTCGCATCATGCTGGCGATCGGCTTCTACATGATCGCGGCGGCTTTGTTCGGCGCCTGGCTGCTCTGGCGCGGACGGCTGTTCGAGACGCGCTGGTACCTCACGATCGTCTCACACACCTGGTGGGCCGGCTTCGTCGCCGTCATCGCCGGTTGGGTTGTCACCGAGTGCGGGCGCCAGCCATGGGTCGTCGAGGGCGTGCTGCGCACCGTCGACGCGGCCTCGCCGGTGCCGGCGGCGAGCGTGGCGACGACGCTGGTTCTCTTCGTGCTGATCTATCTCGTCGTGTTCTCGTTCGGCATCTATTTCATCAATCGGCTGATCGCCCGATGGCCGCAGGATGCCGAGCGCGACGAAGCCGCCCGGCAGCGGCTTGCCGCCGGGCATCCGTCGTTTGAGAGCTAGAGCGGGATGAGTTTAGCCTGAATCGATTTGGGATTCCCAAATCAGGTGGGTTCTGATTCAACATGCTGGCTGGGAAGGAGGCCAGCATGGATGGGCAAACCTTATTCTGTCGATCTTC
>Ga0187891_1000733_pt1 | contig 31540 bp, 28 predicted proteins | sample June2016WEW_21_4_FD_132990 | JGI IMG/M metagenome (GOLD analysis project Ga0187891, IMG submission 132990) | Peatland microbial communities from SPRUCE experiment site at the Marcell Experimental Forest, Minnesota, USA - June2016WEW_21_40 | ecosystem: Environmental > Terrestrial > Soil >... | reverse complement strand
TTGCTGCGGTTTTTCCGCGAAGGCGGCCGCGAGAATTTGCGCGCCTTGTTGCGGCGGCTGGCGCGCCACGCCGGGCGCGACCTCGAAGCGCTTGAGCCCACGCCGGTGCCGCGGCTGGCGGGCTACTTGCCGGGCACGGGCGCAGTCGATCTCGAGCGGCTGGCGGCAAACCTCCAGCCCGGGAAGCCGGTTGTGCCGATCATCTTCTACCGGGCGATGCTGCTGGCAGCCGACACCGCGCCGATCGATGCGCTCTGCACGGCGCTGACGGCACGCGGTCTGGCGCCGGCGGCGCTCGTCATTACCAGCTTGAAGGATCGCGAGGCGGCCGCCTTCCTGCGCCAGGCATTCGCCCGGCTCGATCCCGCGGTCATTGTCGCCATGACTGCATTCGCCGCGGGCGGCAACATCGGCGAGCCGACACCGCTCGACGAACCGAACGTTCCGGTGCTGCAGGTCGTCAGCGCCACCACGAGGCGCACGGCCTGGCGCGACAGCGTCCGCGGGCTCGGCGCCGCCGATCTGGCGATGCATGTCGTCCTTCCCGAACTGGACGGCCGTATTCTCGCCGGCGCGGTCGCCTTCAAAGACCCGTTGCCGGCGCAGGATGGCCTCGCCTTCACTGCGCTCGCGAGCCGGCCCGAGCCGGACCGCATCGCGATGGTCGCGAACCGCATCGCCGCGCTCGTCCGCCTGCGCGCGCTGCCGCGCGGCGAGCGGCATGTCGCCGTGCTGATGCCCGATTATCCCGGGGCCCCGGGGCGCACCGGCTATGCCGTGGGGCTCGACGTGCCGGCGAGCGTGATCGCGCTCCTCGACGATCTCGCAGAGGCCGGATATTCCGTGAGCGCCGCGCCGAAGACGCCGCGCGACTTGCTGGATGCGCTGGCGGCTTCCGCCGATGACGCGACGCTCACGGTCGAACGCTACCAACATCTGCTTGCGGGCGTGCCGAAGGCAGCGGTCGCGCGGCTGTTCGAAGCCTGGGGCGAGCCTGCTGACGATCCAAATGTGCGCGACGGCAGCTTTTGTTTCCGGGTGCAAAAATTCGGCAAGCTTTGGGTCGCGCTGCCGCCCGATCGTGGCCGCTCCGCAGAGCGGCGCGCCGACTATCACGATCCGTTGTTGCCGCCGCGGCATGCGCTGGTCGCCTTTGGCCTTTGGCTGCAACACGTGGCGAAGGTCGATGCGCTCGTACACATGGGCGCCCACGGCACGCTGGAATGGCTGCCGGGCAAGGCGGTCGCGCTCACCGCGGAATGCTTTCCCGAGATCGTCACCGGGCCGCTGCCGGTGATCTATCCCTTCATCGTCAGCAATCCGGGCGAGGCGGCGCAGGCCAAGCGTCGCATCGCCGGGTTGACGATCGGTCACCTGCCGCCGCCGCTGGTCGCTGGCGGGCTTTCCGGCGCGGCGCGCGAGCTCGAACGCCTGATCGACGAATATGCCCAGGCCGATGGGCTCGACCGGCGCCGGCGCGAGCGCCTTGCGCGCCTGATCGTCGAGACCGCGCAACGGACCGGCTTGGCGCGCGAAGCCGGCATCGGCGGCACGGTCGCAGCCGACGACGCGTTGCGCCGCATCGATGCGTGGCTGTGCGACCTCAAAGACCTTGCCATCAAGGACGGCCTGCACATTTACGGCCGCACGCCCGCCGGCAGCGAGGATCCGCTATGGCGAGCGAGCGCCGAGGCTGAGCGCGCAGCTTTGATCGCGGCACTCGACGGCAGCCGCGTCGCACCTGGCCCGGCCGGTTCGCCGACGCGCGGACGGCGCGATGTGCTGCCGACCGGCCGCAACCTCTTCACCGCCGATCCGCGCACGCTGCCGACGCCGACCGCGATGGAGCTCGGCCGGCTCGCCGCCGATGAAGTGGTGCGCGCGCATCAGCAGACCCACGGCGAATTTTTGCGCGCGGTCGTCATCGACCTGTGGGGCAGCGCCACCTTGCGCACCGGCGGCGAGGAAATCGCGCAGGGGCTGGCGCTCATGGGCTGCCGGCCGATCTGGGAGCATGCCAGCGGCCGCGTCACCGGCGTCGAGGTGCTGCCGACCGCCGCGATGGGGCGCGCGCGGGTCGACGTTACCTGGCGCATCTCCGGCCTGTTCCGCGATCTCTTCCCGGCACAGATCGCGCTCATCGATGCCGCCGTGCAGGCGGTCGCCGCGCGGCAGGAGACCGACGACGAAAATCCGCTCGCCACCGCGCGCCGCGCCGCCGGCGCGAGCGCCACAACGCGGCTCGACCGTATCTTCGGCACCGCCCCCGGCAGTTATGGCGCCGGGGTCGAAGATTTGCTCGGCCGGAATGCCGACACCGACGCGGTCGGCGCTGCTTATCTCGCTGCCGCTTCGCACAGCTACGGCAGCGCCGGAGCGGAAGGCGATGCGGCGCCCGGCGCCTTCGCCCAGCGCGTCGCGAGCACAGATATTCTCCTCCATCCGAGCGACGATCCCGGCCGCGATCTCCTCGAAGGCGCCGAGGATGCGGCCTTCGTCGGCGGCTTCGCCGCGGCGGCCAAAATGCTCGGCCGCTCGGTGGATCTCGTCATGCTCGATCTGACCGATCCGCAGCGGCCGCGGGCGCGGACGCTGTCGGCGGCGCTGGCGCGGATCGTGCGCGGACGCGCGGTCAATCCGCGCTTCATCGCCGGGCAGATGCGCCACGGCCCGCGCGGTGCCGCCGAGCTTGCCGAAACCGTCGATCGGCTCACCGCCTTCGCCGCAACGACCGACGCCGTCGCCAGCGAACTATTCGATCTCCTGCACGAGGCCTATGTGGCCGATCCCGACGTGTGCGCGTTCCTGCTACGCGAAAATCCGCAGGCTGCGGCGGCGATTGCGGACCGGCTCGATGCCGCGCGGCGGCGCGGTCTTTGGCATCCGCGCCGCAATGATGTCGATGCCGGCCTCGCGGCGCTACGCGCGGAGGTCGACGCATGACCGCCCAGGCTGTCAATCTTCGCCAGCGCCGCGGCGCGTGCCCGGGATTGTCGGCGCCCATGCCGACCGGCGACGGATTGCTGGTACGGCTGATGCCGCTCGGCACCATTCCGCTTGCGGCGTTCGGGACACTTTGCGCGGCGGCACGGCAGCACGGCAACGGGGTCATCGAAGTCACCGCGCGGGGCAGCATTCAGGTCCGCGGCTTGAATGCTGCGTCGGCGCCGCGCTTCGCCGCGGCCGTCGCCGCACTCGGCATCGCGGCGGACGACGGCATTCCAGTTCACAGCAATCCGCTCAGCGGGCTCGATCCAGAAGAGATCTTGGACGCCGGCGCGCTCGCTGCTGATTTGCGCCATGCGCTGGCGCGAACATCGCTCGCCGCGAGGCTCGCCCCCAAAGTCTCCGTTGCCGTCGACGGCGGCGGAGGATTGAGCCTCGACGAGCTTGCTGCCGATGTTCGCCTCTGCGCCGAGGCAACAAACAACGGCGTGGCGCTTTGCGTCGGCGGCGTTGCGGCACATGGCACGCAACTCGGTATGGTCGCACCCGACAATGCCGTCGACGCGGCCATGCGATTGCTCGAAGTCATTGCACGCCGCGGCCGCGATGCGCGGGCGCGTGATATCTTGGCCGCCGAGGGCGCGGCGCCGTTTCGCTCGGCCCTTGCGGATGTCCTCATGGGCGACGCGCCGCCGTGCGCTGCGCGCAAATGTAGCGAAGCCATCGGCCGGCATGCGCTGCGCGGCGGATCCTTTGCTTACGGCGTTGGCCTTGCCTTCGGCCATAGCGACGCGGCGGCACTCGAAAGCTTAGCTGAAGCAGCCGGCATGGCCGGCGCCATCGGACTGCGCGCCGCGCCGGGCCGGGTGCTCATGGTCATCGGCCTCAAACAAGAAAAGGCTTCGTCTTTCGTCACCGACGCTGAGCGGCTGGGCTTTATCGTTCGCGCCGACGACCCGCGCCGGCATGTTGTCGCTTGCGCCGGTGCGCCGATCTGTTCTGCCGCGCACATTGCCGCGCGTGCCGTCGCGCCTGCGATCGTGCAAGCGTCCGCGCCGCATCTTGGCCGCTCGTTCGCCATTCACATTTCCGGCTGCGCCAAGGGCTGCGCCCATCCGGCGCCCGCCGCGCTGACGATCGTCGGTACGCCGAGCGGATGCGCGCTCATCGCCGATGGCGCGACGCTCGATGTCCCCTACGCGCTTGTCCCGACCAATGAATTGCCGGACGCAATTGCCAATTTCACGCGCGGGGGCGGGAGCAGCCATGTCTGAGCGTGCGGCCTATCTGCGTGATGGGACGGCGATCTATGAGCGCTCGTTCGCCATCATCCGCGCCGAGGCCGATCTGTCGCGCTTTTCCGCCGAGGAAGTCGACATTGCGGCGCGTATGATCCACGCTTGCGGTACCGTCGAGGCGGCGCAGAATATCGTGTTCGGCCGCAATCTGGTCGCGGCGGCGCGGAGCGCACTCGCCGCCGGGGCACCGATCTTCTGCGACGCCGAGATGGTGGCGCACGGGATTACCCGCGCGCGACTGCCTGCCGACAACGCGGTGATTTGTACGCTGCACGATCCGCGGGTGCCGGCGCTCGCCGAAAAGCTCGGCACCACACGGTCGGCGGCGGCGCTCGATTTATGGATCGACCGCCTCGCCGGCAGCATCGTCGCCATCGGCAATGCGCCGACGGCATTGTTCCGGTTGCTCGAGCTCATCGATGCCGGCGTGCCGAAGCCGGCGGCGATCCTCGGCATCCCGGTCGGCTTTGTCGGCGCCGCCGAAGCCAAAGACACGTTGGCCGCCGATCCGCGCGGCGTGCCGTTCCTGATCGTGCGCGGGCGTATGGGCGGCAGCGCCATGACTGCCGCGGCCGTCAACGCACTGGCGAGGGCTGGGCTATGAGCGGCGCCAAACTCAGCGGAAAACTTTTGGGCGTCGGCGTCGGGCCGGGCGATCCCGAACTGATGACGCTAAAGGCGATGCGCGCGCTCGGCGAGGCCGATGTGGTCGCGCATTTCGCCAAGGCCGGAAACCCCAGTCATTCGCGTGCCATTGCGGCGCGGCACCTGCGCGCTGGCGTGACCGAACTGCCGCTCCTCTATCCCGTCACCACCGAGCTGCCGAAATGCAGCAACGGCTACCGCGACATCATCCGCGACTTCTACGACGAAGCGGCCGAAAAAATCGCAATGCATCTCGAAGCCGGACGCGTTGTCGCCGTGATCTGCGAGGGCGACCCGCTGTTCTACGGCTCCTATATGCATCTGCATGCGCGGCTGGCGCCGCGGTTTTCGACCGAGATCGTCGCCGGCGTGACCGGCATGTCGGGCTGCTGGTCGGCGGCCGGAATGCCGATCGCGCAGGGTGACGACGTCTTCACCGTCCTTCCCGCCACCTTGCCGGAAGGCGAACTCGCCCGCCGGCTCGCCGATGCCGACGCCGCCGTGGTGATGAAGGTGGGGCGGCATCTGCCGAAACTACGCCGCGCGCTCGAAGTAAGCGGCCGGCTGCCGCGCGCCATCTATGTCGAGCGCGGCACCATGGCGGACGCGGTCATGATTCCGCTCGCGGCGAAGACGAACGACGACGCGCCCTACTTTGCGGTCGTGCTGGTGCCGGGCTGGGAGGAACGGCCATGAGCGGGCATCTCGCGGTCATCGGATTGGGACCGGGCGACGCCCGCTATCTCACGGCGGAAGCGGTCGAGGCGCTGGCCGCCGTGCAGGCGCTCTACGGCTATGGGCCGTATCTCGACCGCGTGCCGGTGCGCGCAAATCAGAGCCGCCACGCTTCCGAAAACCGCGAAGAACGCGCGCGCGCTGCGGCCGCGCTCGCTCACGCGGTGCAAGGCGCGCGCGTTGCCGTCGTGTCCGGCGGCGACCCGGGCGTCTTCGCCATGGCGGCCGCGGTCTGCGAAGAAATCGAATCCGGACCGGAAAGCTGGCGCACGCTCGATGTCAGCATCGTGCCCGGTATCACGGCGATGCTCGCCGTCGCGGCGCGGATCGGCGCGCCGCTCGGCCACGATTTCTGCGTGCTCTCACTCTCCGACAATCTCAAGCCGTGGGCGCTGATCGAGCGGCGGCTCGACGCGGCCGCGGGCGCGGGCTTCGTGCTCGCGTTTTACAATCCGGTGTCGCGGGCACGGCCGTGGCAATTTGCTGCCGCGATCGAGCGGCTGCGCCGGCATCTGCCGCCCTCGACGCCCGTCGTGTTCGGCCGCGCCGTCGGACGGCCGGATGAGCAGGTCTGCGTCGTCACGCTTGATGCCGCCGACGCGACGCATGCCGACATGGCGACACTCGTCATTGTCGGATCGCGCGAGACCCGCGTGATCGAACGCCCCGGGCGCCCGCCGCTGGTCTACACGTCGCGGGTCGTCGCCGAGGTGAGCGCATGATCGAGCCATGCGAGCGCATCGTCCACAGTTTCGACGGCAGGTGCCGCCGGCGCCGGCGGTCGCCGCACCATGATCACGTCGATGCGGAGCGTGCGCGCGGCGGCGATCTTGCCGTAAGTGGCGGCGCCGCCGCTGTTCTTCGCGATCACGACTTCGATCGCACGCGCGGTCATCAGCGCGCGGTCATCGGCTTCACGGAATGGCCCGCGGCCGGTCACGTAGCTCACATGTGGCAATGGAAGCGGCGGATCGACCGGATCGACGCTGCGGATGAGATAATGATGCTGCGGCGCCTCCTTGAATGGCGCGAGTTCGTTGCGGCCGAGCGTGACGAAGACGCGGCGCGGCGCTTGGCCCAGCGTTCGCGCCGCATCGCGCACGTCGTTCACCTCGCTCCAGCGGTCGCCGGCAACGGCAACCCAGGGCGGACGCCGCAGAGGGACGAACTGCACCCCGGTTTTACGCGCCGCTGCAGCAGCGTTTGCCGAGATGACGGCGGCGTAGGGATGCGTCGCGTCGATCAGGACGTCGACGCGTTCGTTGACGAGATAGGCCGCGAGACCTGCAGCCCCGCCGAAACCACCGCTGCGAACCGGCACGCTTTGGCGCGCGGGCGAAGCGGTGCGGCCGGCCAGAGAAAGGGTGACGTCAAGTTCGCGACGACCGGCCAGGCGTTCGGCCAGCAGGCGTGCTTCCGTAGTGCCGCCCAGAATGAGGATGCGTGGCATGCCGCTCCCTGATGCGATCGAGCATGACAGTGCCGCATCGCCGCGCTGGCTGTCCATTGTCGGCATTGGCGAGGATGGCATCGATGGCTTGAGCGCAGCGGCGCGCGGGCTGATCGGCGCGGCGGAGATCGTGTTCGGCGGCCGCCGTCATCTGAGCCTCGCGGCACCGCTTATTCGCGGCGCGGCGCGGCCGTGGCCGAGCCCCTTCGACGGCGCCGCCGACGAAGTGCTGCATCATCGTGGCCGCCAAATCTGCGTGCTGGCCTCGGGCGACCCGTTCCACTACGGCGTCGGTACGGTGCTGGCGCGAAGGATCGATGCGCGGGAGATGATCGTGCTGCCGGCGCCGTCGGCGTTCAGCCTGGCGGCGGCACGGCTCGGTTGGTCGCTGCCGCACACGGTGCTCCTTTCGGTGCATGGCCGCACCCTCGATCTCGTCAGGCCGCATCTGCAGCCGGCGGCACGCATTCTGGCATTGACCTCCGACGGCGACGGACCGGCCGCTTTGGCGCGCCTGCTCGCGGAATCGGGCTTCGGCGCTTCGCGTCTGACGGTGCTGGAAGCGCTCGGCGGGGCGCGCGAGCGTATCCGCGCGACGACTGCGGTGGCTTTCGACCTCGGCCCGGTCGGTACGCTCAATACGGTCGCGATCGAGGTTGCGGCCGCGCCGGATGCGCGCGTCATCGCGCGGGCGCCTGGCCTCGCCGACGAGCTTTTCGAGCATGACGGTCAGATCACCAAACGCGAAGTGCGCGCGGTGACGCTGTCGGCGCTGGCGCCGCGTCGCGGCGAACTCCTTTGGGACATCGGCGCCGGCGCCGGGTCGGTGGCGATCGAATGGATGCTGGCCGACCCCACGATGCGCGCTATTGCGATCGAACAACGCGCGGATCGCGCCGCGCGCATCCGCCGCAACGCCGCCGCGTTCGGCGTGCCGGGGCTGGAGATCGTGGAGGACGCGGCACCGGCCGCGCTCGCCAGCCTCGCGCCGCCCGATGCGATCTTCATCGGCGGCGGCGCGAGCGAACCAGGCGTGCTCGACGCCGCAATCGCGGCGCTGCACGCCGGCGGCCGTCTGGTTGTCAACGCCGTCACCCTGGAAACCGAGGCGCTCCTACTCGCCCGGCACGCGACGCTGGGCGGTGAACTCATTCGCATCGCGATTGCGCGGGCCGGTGCCGTCGGCGGCAAAACCGGCTGGCGCGCGGCGATGCCGGTCACGCAGTGGATTTGGACAAAGCCATGATCGTCGCCGGCGTCGGATGCAGACGGGGCGCGCCGGCGCCCGATATCGAAGCGGCGGTCCGCGCGGCGCTGGCGCGCGCCAATATCGCTACGGGCGCACTTGATGTCATCGCCACGATCGCGGCCAAGCGCGGCGAGGCCGGCATTCAAGCGGCGGCGGAGAAACTGGGCGTCTCCGTCGTCGTGGTCGCGGACGCGGACGTGAAAACCGCAATCGACCGCACGGAAACCCGATCCGAGCGCGTGCTTGCGCTCGCCGGCGTACCGTCGGTGGCGGAAGCGGCGGCGCTTGCTGCCGCCGGGCCGGCCTCGCGCCTCATCAGCCCGCGGCTGGTCGTCGGCGCCGCCACCTGCGCGCTGGCCGCGTCGGGACAAACCCCAAGAGACGCCTGATGACCGTGCATTTCATCGGCGCCGGCCCGGGCGCGGCGGACCTCATCACCGTGCGCGGCCGCGATCTCATCGCACGTTGTCCGGTCTGCCTTTACGCCGGCTCGATCGTGCCGCCTGAACTGCTCGCGCATTGCCCGCCGGGCGCACGCATTGTCGACACCGCGCCACTGTCGCTCGACGAGATCGATGCGGAATTTGCCGCAGCCCACGCCGCCGGCGTTGATGTGGCGCGGCTGCATTCCGGCGATCTTTCGATCTACTCGGCCCTCGCCGAGCAACTTCGCCGGCTTAACCGGCGCGACATTCCCTATACGCTGACGCCCGGCGTGCCGGCCTTTGCGGCGGCGGCGGCGGCGTTGGAATGCGAGCTGACCGTGCCCGAGATCGCGCAAAGCGTGGTGCTGACCCGCATGCCCGGACGCGCCTCGCGCATGCCTGAGACGGAAAAGCTCGCGACATTCGCCGCGAGCGGCGCCACGCTCGTCATCCATCTTGCGATCCACGCCATCGCGACCATCGTCAACGAGTTGACCCCGTTTTATGGCGCCGATTGTCCGGTCGCGATCGTGGTGCAGGCGAGCACACCCACTCAGCTCGTCCTCCGTGGCACACTTTCCGACATCGCCGCAAAGGTTGCGGACGCGCATATCGAGCGCACGGCGCTCATCCTTGTCGGCCGCGCGCTCGCCGCGCAGGATTTTCGCGAGAGCGCGCTCTATGACGCCGATTATCGTCGCCGCTTTCGCGGAGGCGGCAGTTGAGCAAGCGCCTAAGCAGACTTGAACGGCGCGCGGCCAACGAGGGCGCCCTCGCGGTCGAACAAAACGATCTCGATGGCAATGTCACGCCCTGCCACCACGCGTTCGGCCGTTTGCTGCGCGGCATGCGCGACCGCATCGCCGAGTGCGATGCCTTCGGCTTGCGCCAGCGCAAAAACTTCCGCCGCGGTGTTGGCGGTCACGATGCGCTCGCACAATCTTGCGGAACCGCCGGCCGCCTGCACCAGAGTGGCGAGCAGCGCACGGTCGACGACGCCGCGCTTGGAATGAAGATCGGTGAGGCCCTGTGCGAGCTTGGTGATCTTGGCGACGCCGCCGGCGATGGTGACGCGCGGCACCGGATGCGCACGCAGATATTTGAGCATGCCGCCGACGAAATCGCCCATGTCGATCAACGCGATCTCCGGCAGGTCGTAGAGCTTTTGCGCCGCAGCCTCCGAGCTCGAGCCGGTGGCGCCGGCGATGTGGATGAGGCCGGCGGCGCGCGCGACATCGATGCCGCGGTGGATCGAGTGGATCCACGCCGAGCACGAATAGGGCACGACGATCCCGGTGGTACCGAGGATCGACAATCCGCCGACGATGCCGAGCCGTCCGTTGAGTGTTTTTGCCGCCAGCGCTTCGCCGCCGGGAATGGCGATCTCGACCTCGGCGTCGGCCGCGCCTGCGCACGCGGCGGCGACTTCGGCGATAGCGTCGCGGATCATGCGGCGCGGCACCGGATTGATGGCCGGCTCGCCCGGCGGGACTGGAAGGCCGGCCCGCGTGACCGTGCCGACGCCCTCGCCCGCACGAAACGTCACGCCGGCGCCCGGGGCTCCAGCGCGCACCGTGGCGAGGACGAGCGCGCCATGCGTCACGTCGGGATCGTCGCCGGCGTCCTTGATCACGCCGGCGGTGGCGGAACCTTTGTCCTTCCGTGTCAATGCGAGCGCGAAACTTGGCCGCTCGCCGCGCGGCAGCGTCACCTCGACCGGATCGGGAAACTCACCAGTGAGCAGCGCCGTGAACGCCGCCTTCGCCGCCGCGGCGGCGCAGGTGCCGGTTGTCCATCCCCGGCGCAATGGGCGTTGCTGCCTCTCCATGCTTCTCCCTTTAGTGCGGCACGGAGCGATCGTCACCACGGGAGCACGCCGCCATGACGGCTTGGGATGCGCTAGCGGTACGACGCGGCGGCGCGCCGGTCCTGGCTCCGGGCCAGGTCTGGCTCGCGGGCGCGGGTCCGGGCGATCCCGGCCTGCTGACGCTTGACGCGCTCGCCGGCCTGCAACAGGCCGATGTGGTCGTGCACGATGCCCTTGTCGATCCGCGCGTCTTGGCGCTCGCCGGCCCGCGAGCGCGGCTCGAATTCGCCGGCAAGCGTGGCGGCAAGCCATCGGCGACGCAGGGCGACATCACCCGGCGCCTGGTCGAATTGGCACGCGCCGGCCAACGCGTGCTGCGGCTCAAGGGCGGCGATCCGTTCGTGTTCGGACGCGGCGGCGAGGAGGCGAAAGCGCTCGCGGCCGCCGGCGTTCCCTTCCGGGTCATCCCCGGCGTCACCGCCGGCCTGGCGGCGCTTGCCGCGGCGTCGATTCCGGCAACGCTGCGCGGCGTCAACCGCGCGGTCATCTTCGCCGCCGGCCACGGCGCCGACGAGGATTTCGATTGGGCGCCGCTCGCCCGCACCGGCCAGCCGATCGTGCTCTACATGGTGATGCACAATCTCGAACAAATCGTCGCTGCCTTGATGGCCGCGGGACTCGCGGCGGCAACGCCGGCCGCCATCATCGCTTCGGCGGCCACGCCGAAACAGCGGGTCCTTGTCTCGACGCTGGAGAAACTTTCCGCAGATGCGCGCGAGCGGATCTTCGAACCTCCGGCGATCGTGGTGATCGGTGAGATCGTGAATTTTCGCGCCTTGCTGGTCGGTGAAGAGGCATCGGCGGAGAACAAAGAAACGGAGCGAGAGTGACGGCCCGCGGCCTTATTATCTCCGCGCCGCATTCCGGCGCCGGCAAGACCACAGTGGCGCTCGCGCTCATGGCGGCGCTGCGGCGGCGCGGTCTTGTCGTGCGCGCGGCGAAAGCGGGACCCGATTACATCGATCCGGCGTTCCACGCCGCCGTTACCGGCTCGGCAAGCGTCAATCTCGATTCCTGGGCGATGTCGCGCGAGCTTCTCGACGGGCTCGCCGCGCAAACCGCGGACGGCGCCGATATCGTCGTGATCGAAGGCGTCATGGGCCTGTTCGACGGCGCTGTCGCAGCGGCCGGCCATCGCGGCGCAACGGCCGATCTTGCCGCGCATTTTGGCCTGCCGGTCCTCCTGGTGCTCGATGTCGCGCGGCAAGCGCAGTCGGCCGCGGCTCTGGTGCGAGGTTTTGCCGCGCACGATCCGGCGGTGAAGATTGCGGGCGTGATCCTCAACCGCGTCGGCAGCGAACGGCACCGCGCGTTGGTCGCCGACGCCATCGCCGCGCTCGATATTCCCGTTCTCGGCGCGCTGCCGCGCGAAATTGCGCTGGTGCTGCCGGAGCGGCACCTCGGCCTCGTCCAGGCCCGCGAGCACACCGAACTTACCGCGATGATCGACCGCCTCGCCGCAGCGGCCGAACGCTATCTCGATCTCGACGCCATGATCGCACGCGCCGCGCCATTCATGACCGCCGCGGCGATGGCGCGACCGCTACATGTTCCGGCCCTGCCGCCGCCCGGCCAGCGCATCGCGCTGGCGAGCGATCAGGCCTTCAGCTTCGTTTATCCGCACCTCATCGAGGCGTGGCGTCGCGCCGGCGCGGAGATCATGCTGTTTTCGCCGCTGGCCGACGAGCCACCGCCCGAGGCTGCCGATAGTGGCTGGCTGCCCGGCGGATATCCGGAACTGCACGCCGAGGCGCTCGCCGCCGCGCGGAGATTTTCCGCAGGACTGCGGCGTTTCGCCGAGACGCGCCCCGTGCATGGCGAGTGCGGCGGCTACATGGTTCTGGGCGAGACTCTTGAGGATGCGGCGGGCAAGCGCCACGCCATGACCGGGCTGCTTGGCCATGCAACGAGCTTCGCCCGGCGCCAGCTGCATCTCGGTTATCGCACCGCGCGGCTTCTGTCGGACGGCGTGCTCGGCCGCAGCGGAACGATCGTGCGCGGCCACGAATTCCATTATGCGTCGCTGACGTCCGCCGGCAGCGACGAGCCGTTCGCCGAGCTGACCGACAGCGAAGGCCGTGGCGCTGTGATGGCCGGCGGCCGGCGCGGCCGCGTTACCGGGGCATTCTTCCACGCCATCGCCGCGGCGGACGCGTAAGCTCAGAGAAGCGACACGGGTCTAGGCATTGGCGCGAACGATCTCTTCCTCGACATCGCGCAGCCGATCCTTGCCGAAGAAGATTTCGTCGCCGACGAAGAAAGTCGGGGCGCCGAACGTGCCGCGCGCGACAGAGGCTTGTGTGTTTGCGAGCAGGCGGTCCTTGACCTCGGGAGTCTGGGTCCGCGCCAGCAAGGACGCGGCGTTAAAGCCGGATTCTTCGAGAGCCGCCCGCGCCACCTCGGGATCGTCCATCTTTTTCGGCTCGGCCCACATGTGGCGGAACATCTCGTCGACATAGCGTTCGAACACGCCGTCGAGCTGCGCCGCGATCGCGCCGCGCATGATCAGAAGCGTGTTGACCGGAAAAAACGGAGTCCACGTGAATTGCGTGATGCCATGGCGGCGGACGAAGCGCTCTCGCTCCAGCGCCTCGTATTCCAGCCTGTTCTTGATACCTGCCATGCTTTCCGCTGGCGAGCGGTTGTTGGTCAGCTTGAAGACACCGCCGAGCAGGACCGGCACGTACTCAAATTTGGCGCCGGTACGCTCCTCAATCTCGGGAATCACCAAATGCGCCAGATAGGAATTGGGACTGCCGAAGTCAAAATGGAATTCCACTTTAGCCATCTCACCAAACCTCCCGATACGGACGCATGTCGAGTTCAAAGGTCCAGGCATCGCGCGGCTGCCGGTAGAGCTGCCAATACGTCTCCGCCACCGACTCTGGGTGCATGAGCTGATCCGGATCGAGACGCTCCAAGGCCTCCGCGCCGGATTGCTGCTTGATGCGCTCGCGCACGAACGCGGTATTGACACCGGCGTCGATGACCAGATGCGCGACATGGATGTTTTTGGGACCGAGCTCGCGCGCCATGCTTTGCGCGACCGCGCGCAGGCCGGACTTGGCGCTGGCGAACGCCGCATAGCCGACACCGCCGCGAACGCTGGCGGTGGCGCCGGTAAAGAAGATGCAGCCTTTGCCGTGCGGCAACATCGCCCGGGCGGCCTCGCGTCCGGTCAGAAAACCGGCATAGCAGCCCAGTTCCCAGACCTTGCGAAACACGCGTTCGGTCGTCTCCAGCAGCGGGAAATTGACGTTGCCGCCGACATTGAAGATGCAGACTTCGAGCGGGGCATGCGCGTCGGCGGCGCGCAGGAAGCCGGCAATATCGTCTTCCTTGCGGGCATCGAGCCCGCGCGCGACGATCTCGCCGCCGGCCGCTTCGATGTCGGCAACCAGCGGCGCGAGCTTGTCGGCATTGCGGCGGCCGGCGAAGATCGAAAATCCCTCGACCGCGAATTTTTTGGCGATCGCCGCGCCGATGAAATCGCCGGCACCGATCACGGCTGCGGTAGCATGTCGCTTCGCCAACCTGTCCTCCTACATTCCGCGGACATCTCGATGCGTCAAGCGGCCGCCCAGTCAAACATTATGCGCCGTCTCCCCAATTGGCGAAACTGCGCTTTCCGAGCCACTGCCCAGCTTGCAGGCAACTTGCCAACGCTCCGGCATGCCCCCACCATGGGGCATGGGAAAGCGACAGCGTGGCTATTGCTGTCGTGGCGGAAAAACCGAGGTCAGCGAAGTCGTGGCGGAGGAAGCCAGCACTATCATCACCGAGACAGCGAAGCGGATTTTCGCGGACTTCGCCGATCCCCAGACCATCAACCAAGCCAAGAGCCGCGCCTGGGCGGAGCCGCTGTGGCGTGCGCTCAGCGATGCCGGGCTGCCGCTGGCCTGGGTTCCGGAAACATTAGGCGGCGCGGGCGCAAGCCTGGCGGATGGCTTCGCCATTCTTGGCGTCGCCGGGCGTTTCGCCTTGGCGGTGCCGCTGGCGGAAACGCTAGCTGCCGGCTGGCTGTTGGCACGCGCCGGCCTTGAGGCGCCCGCAACGCCCATGACACTCGCCCCGGTGCGCCCGCATGACCGCATCACCTTCGACATCGACGGGACGCTGAGCGGCCGCGCCATCGGCGTGCCGTTTGCGCAGGATTGCCAGCATATCGTGGTGCTTGCCGATGATCGTGCGCAGCGGCGGGTCGCGCTGGTCGAAGTCAAGAACTGCCGGCTGAGCGAAGGCCACAATCTCGCCGGCGACGCCGTAAACACCGTCACCTTCGAGCACACCAAGCCGCTCTCCAGCGCACCGGCGCCCCGCGGGCTCGATCAGTCCGCTTTGCTGCTGATGGGTTCGACCATCCGCAGTATCGAGACCGCCGGCGCGCTGGAAACGATCCTGTCGCTCAGCGTCGGCTACGCCAACGAGCGCGTCGCCTTTGAGCGGCCGATCGGCAAGTTCCAGGCGGTGCAGCAGAACCTGGCGCGGCTCGCCGGCGAAGTGGCCGCCGCGCTCGCCGTTGCCGGTTCAGCGGCTGACACCATCGCGCAAGCCGATGCATTCGACGACGCCGTGTTCCTTGAGGCGGCGTCGGCCAAGATTCGCACCGCGGAAGCCGCCGCCGAAGGCTCGGCGATTGCGCACCAGGTCTTCGGCGCCATCGGCTTTACTCAGGAGCACGTGCTGCACCGCTTCACGCTGCGTATGCTGTCCTGGCGCGACGACTTCGGCAACGAAAGCTATTGGGCGGCCGAGCTTGGCAAGCACGTCGCCCGCCGCGGCGCCGACGAATTCTGGCCTTTGGTGGCTTCGCGATGAGCACCGATTTGCAATTCGATCCGATCCGGCTGCCGCCCGAATGCGACGCGCTGCGCGTTGAGGTGCGCGCGTTCCTGGCGGAGGAAATCGTCACCGGCACTTTCGATCCGCATCGGCCAGGGCACGGCGATTCGCACAATCGCGGCTTTAGCCGGCGGGTCGGTGCCAAAGGCTGGATCGGCATGACCTGGCCGAAACGATACGGCGGGCACGAGCGCAGCCAGCTGGAGCGCTATGTCGTAACGGAAGAGTTTCGCGCGGCCGGTGCGCCGGCGCACCTGCACTTTGTCGCCGACCGCCAGAGCGGCCCGATCCTGCTCAAATATGCTCCTGAACACATTAAGAAGGACATCCTGCCGCGTATCTGCCGCGGCGAATTGTGTTTCGCCATCGGTATGAGTGAGCCGGGCTCCGGCTCCGATCTGTTCGCCGCCAAGACCAAGGCCACCAAGACCGACGGCGGCTGGCGCATCAACGGTAGCAAGATCTGGACCACCAGTGCCCATATCGCGGACTACATGCTCGGCCTGTTCCGCACTTCGCCTCCGACCAAGGAGAACCGCCGGCATGGGCTGACGCAGTTTTTGGTCGACATGAAGACCCCCGGCATCACGATAAACCCGATTTATCAGATGACGGGACATCGCGGTTTCAACGAAGTGGTGTTCGAAAACGCCTTCGTGCCCGACGACCACGTCATGGGCGAGATCGACGGTGCCTGGAAACAGGCGACCAGCGAGCTGGCCTATGAGCGCAGCGGGCCGGAACGCTTCCTCGAAACCTTTTACGTGTTGCTCGAGCTGATCCGCGTGCTCGGACCGGAACCCGATTTGCGCAGCGCCGAAGGACTCGGCCGCCTGGTCGCCCAACTGCATACCTTGCGCAGAATGTCGGTCTCGGTCGCCGGCATGCTGCAGGCCGGCAAGGAGCCGGTGGTGGAGGGCTCGATTGTCAAGGACCTTGGCACCATCTGGGAGCAGAAACTGCCCGGCCGGGTGCGCGAGCTCACTGCGTTCCTCGAGCCGGAGGTCGTGAACCGCGCTTCGCTCGCCGACCAGCTCGCCTTCGCCACCCTGGTCGCGCCGAAGCTCACGCTGCAGGGCGGCACCACCGAAATCCTGCGCGGCATCATCGCGCGCGGGCTGGGCTTGCGGTAAGAGGCAAACGAGGCGTGCCGGACATCGGAAAATTGCTTTGGCCCAAGTCGGTGGCGGTGGTCGGCGCCTCCTCCGATACGAGCGGCTTGCGCGGCCGGATTCTCGAGGTCATTCGCAGCCATCCGTTTGCCGGCCAAATCTATCCGGTGAGTCGCAGCGCCACCGAAGTCCAGGGCCTGAAGGCCTATCCATCCGTGACCGCCCTGCCGCAGCCCGTGGATCTGGCGATCCTGATCGTGCCCGCGGAATATGTGCCGGCGGAGATCGAGCGTTGCGGTCGCGCCGGGGTCAAGGCGGCCGTCATTCTCAGCTCCGGCTTCGCCGAGGAGCTGGGTGAAACCGGCGCTCGCCTGCAGCGCGAGATCGCCGCCACCGCACAGCGTTACGATATGGCGGTCAGCGGGCCGAACACCGAGGGCTTCGCCAATATCGCCGCCGCGCTTTGCGCCACCTTCAGCCCGGCGATGGACAAGAACGCCGGGCCGCTGAAGCCGGTGCGCGGCCTCGGCCGCGGTCAGGTGTCGGTGGTCTCGCAGAGCGGAGGTCTCGGCTTCGCTTTCTTCGACCGCGCGCGCTCGCGCAATCTTAACTTCCGCTACATCGTGACGACCGGCAATGAAGCGGTCCTCGAGACCTCCGACTTCGTCGACTACATGCTCGACGAGGGCAACACCGACGTCTTTCTGCTGCTACTCGAAGCCGTGAAGACGCCGGAAAAATTCGTCCGCATGGCGGAAAAGGCGCTCAAGGCCGGCAAGCCGCTGATCGTTCGCAAGATCGGCCAGTCCGGGGCCGGCAGCCGCGCGGTGGCTTCGCACACCGCGGCGCTCGCAGGCTCGCAGGCTGCCTACCGAGCCATATTCGATCGCTACGGATTGATCGAAGGCGGCGACTTCGACGAGATGATCGACATGGCTGCCGGCTTCCTCGCCTGCGGTGACCGCATGCCGGCGGGCAATCGCATCGGCATCTGCACGTCGTCCGGTGGCGGCGGCGTCTGGATGGCGGATGCCTGCGCCGCCGCCGGGCTCGACGTGCCGGTGCTCGATGATGAGACGCGCGCTGCCATCGACGTTCACCTGCCGTCTTACGGCACCTCGCAAAACCCGGTCGATTCCACCGCGCAGGGCGTGCACAAAGTCGGTTACGCGGAATTCGCCCGTCTGGTGGCGCAGTCGCCGTTGATCGACGCGGTCATCGTCGTGGTGACAGCGCGCCGATCGGCTTTTCTCGAGAGCGATCTGCCGAAGCTCAAGGACCTGGCGCGCGAGTCGAACAAGCCTGTGTTCATGTGGACCTACACGCTGCCGTCCGAACGCAGCATCGATATCCTCAACGAGACCGGCTATCCGCTGTTCACCGGCGCGCAGAGTTGCGCCCGCGCGATGCGGGCGATGGTCGATTACCGCGCGACGCGCGAGCATTTGCTGCGTCCGATCGACATCAAAACGCCTGGCGGGCCGGAGCGCGCGAAAGTCCGTGCCATGCTTGCGGAATCCGGTTCGGTGCTGTGCGAATACCGGGCACGGCCGCTGCTGTCGGCCTATGGCATCGGCACGAAAGATGCGGGCGAGTTTGTGCACTCGATCGACGAGGCGGTCGCTGCTGCACAGGCGATCGGACGCGCTGTCGCGCTCAAAGTTCAGTCCGCTGATATTCCGCACAAGACCGAAGCCGGCGCCGTCGCTTTAAGCCTCGCCGGAGCCGACATCGTGCGCGCGGCATACAACCGCGTGCTGGCCGCCGCCAAACGTTACGCCGCGGCGGCGCGCATCGACGGCGTGCTGGTGCAGCCGATGGCGCCACCGGGGCGCGAGGTCCTTCTCGGTGTCAGCCGCGACCCGACTTGGGGACTCTTGTTGATGGTCGGCCTCGGCGGCGTTCTGGTCGAGGTGCTCGCCGATGTGGCGCTCACTCCTGTGCCGCTCGATCACGCCGGCGCCCGCGCGCTCATCGGCCGCCTCAAGGGCGCACAGGTGTTCGAGAGCTATCGCGGCTTGCCCCCGGCGGACACTGAGGCACTGGCCGACCTCATGGTCCGACTGTCGCAGTTTGCGGCAGATCACGCCGATGACATTGCCGCGATCGATCTCAATCCGGTCATCGTCCATACGCGCGGCGACGGCGTTTCGGTGGTCGACGCGGTGATCGTCAAGCGCGATAGTCAAACGATGGAACGCCGCGGCGCGGCCGAGTAGCAACGCGCGGAGGAAAAATCGTAATGGGTCCGTTCAAGGATATCGGCGTCGAGAAAACCGGCCATGTCGCCGTGGTCGAGATCAGACGGCCGCCGAATAATTTCTTCGACGCCGCGCTGATCAAGGAAATCGCCGCCGCCTTTGAGGCGCTGGATGCGGATGCCGATTGCCGCGCGCTGGTGTTGGCGGCACAGGGCAAGGCATTTTGCGCCGGCGCCAATTTCGGCGACGGCGGCACGCCCGACCGCGATGGCAGCGCGCTGCTCGGCGGACCGACGCCCGGCACGGCGCATCTTTACATCGAAGGCACCCGGCTGTTTCGCACCAAGAAGCCGATCGTCGCCGCCGTTCACGGCGCCGCGGTCGGCGGCGGGCTCGGCTTGGCGATGGTAGCCGATTTCCGCGTGACCTGCCCCGAGGCGCGCTTCTGCGCCAACTTCACCAGGCTTGGTTTTCACCCGGGTTTCGGGCTGACCGTCACGCTGCCGGCGGTCATCGGCCCGACCAAGGCGGCGCTGATGTTTTACACCAGCCGCCGTGTCCGCGGCGACGAGGCCCACGCCATGGGTCTCGCCGATGTGCTGGTGGCGCAGGACGAGGTGCGTTCCGCAGCGCTGGCGCTCGCCGCCGAGATCGCCGAAAACTCGCCGCTCGGCCTGATCGCGACGCGCGCCACCATGCGCGGCAATCTTGCCGACCGCGTGCGCGAGGCGACCGACCACGAGCTGGCAGAGCAAACCCGGTTGCGCCAGACTGAGGATTTCAAGGAAGGCGTGAAGGCAATGTCGGAACGGCGCCCGCCGATTTTCACCGGCCGGTAGCACGCCGGAGTGAAGCGCTGGCAAGTCGGCCACCCCTGGAACGATCGTCATAGAAGGACATCCAATATGGCAGTGAGAATTGAGAAAAACGGGACCGTGTGGACGGTGATTCACGATCGGCCTGAAGCCCGTAATGCGATGGACCCCGCGAGCGCGGATGCGCTGACCGCAGCCTTTCTCGAATTTGACGCCGATAAGGACGCTTCAGTCGCGGTCTTTTATGGTGCCGGCGGAGCGTTTTGCGCGGGCTGGGACCTCAAATATGTCAGTACGCTCAATGCCGAGCATCCGCTGGGCGAGCTCGATATTCCGACCGCCGGCCCGCGTGGCAATGGCGGCGAGATTCCTCGCGGACCGCTGGGGCCTTCGCGGCTTGAATTGGACAAGCCCGTGATCGCGGCGATCGAGGGTCCCGCCGTCGCCGGCGGCATGGAACTGGGCTTATGGTGCGATTTCCGGGTCATGGCCAAGGATGCTTACTTCGGCGTGTATTGCCGCCGTTGGGGGGTACCGCTGATTGACGGCGGAACCGTGCGGCTGCCACGGATCGTCGGCCAGGGCCGCGCGCTGGAGATCATCCTCACCGGGCGTAAAGTGCCGGCCGAGGAATGCCTGAGCATTGGCCTGTGCGAATACGTCACCCCAAAAGGCGGCGCCCGGCAAAAAGCGGAGGAGTTGGCCCAGGAGATCGCGCGTTTCCCGCAGGTTTGCGTACGTGCCGACCGGCGCTCGGCCATCAAAAGTCACGGCCTGAGCGTACGCGAGGCTCTGATCCAGGAATGGTACAACGGGCGTAAGGCTCTGATCGAAGACGGCGTCGCGGGTGCAACCCGCTTCAAGGACGGCCTCGGTCGGCACGGCGATTTTCACAAGATTCGGTAAGCGATCCGCAAGAATCCCGCGATCGAAGCAGCCCAGTGCGCGCATGCGCAGTGCGACACGCGGATCACGTGTGGAGAGATTGATCCCGAAATTCCGGCTCCCCTTCGAGCCTCGAGATCGAGGGGCGTGTGAGCCTTGGATCCGGAGGGGACGCCGCCGCATGGCTAATCTTCTGCTAACGGCTTGCCACAGATTTCGTTAATTCCCGGCCACCATTGCAGAAAGGCATCCACATTTACTCGGTGGAGAGACCTTTGGTGTCATACCTCTAGGCCAATTTGAGCCCGCGCGACTGCCACGGTGCAATGGAATGAGCTCTGCGCTCCGAATTCGCCGACCCGTTCAGGTACACGAATCGCTTCCGGCAGACATTTACCTCCCGCTGGTCGATTCGCTTTACAAGGACAGTCGGACTCTCATTTCTGGGAGCGTCTTTGCCGCGATCGCCATTTTCACCACATATTGGAAGACCGGCGAAATCATTCTTCTCTACTGCGCAATTGCGGTCGTTTTTGTCTCCTGCGCGCGCGGACTCGTGATGTACGAATATTTGCGCGCGCGCGCAACGGTTACGAGCACGGAAATCGCCAAGCGATGGGAACATCGCTACGTCGTGGGAGCGACCGTGTCGGTCGCGCTGCTCGGAATTTGGTGCTTTGTCGCCTTCTCCCAGACCTCTGATGCATTTGCGCATCTCGTTAGCTTTTCATTGACGGCAGGTTATCTGGCGGGCATCTTCGGACGAAACTTTGCAAACGCTCGATTTGTAATTGTGCAAATTTTTTGTGCGTGGTTGCCGATGACGGTGGCGCTCCTCTTTTACGGAAATCTGTTTCATTGGATTTTTGCTGGCCTCCTTATCCCGTCCTTTCTGGCGATAAAATTTATAGCGGATAGATGGCGCCGCACGTTGCTCGATGCGGTGATCTCATCGCGCGACATGTCGATGCTCGCCAAGCGATTCGATACCGCTCTGAACAACATGCCTCATGGCTTGTGTATGTTCGATTCCAAGCATCGCATCGTTGTCTCAAATCAGAAGCTGAATCAGGAAATGGGCTTGCCGGCAGATTTCGAGCTGAAAGGCTCGACCGTGCGTAACCTGGTTGAAAGCGTTGTCACCGCAGGCATGATTTCTGGCTTCAATGCGCAGAGTCTGATCGACCACCTGGACGCCCGGCTTTCCGGCAGCGATGATACCGCCTTCGGTGTGGATATGCTCAACGGGAGGACGCTCGAGTTCACTGTGCAGCCCATGGAAAACGGCGGCATGGTTGCCATCGTCGAGGATATCACCGAGCGCAAGATTGCCGAAGCCAAGATCAATCATCTGGCGCGATTCGATCCTTTGACCGGCCTGCCCAATCGCAACGTCTTGCGCGATCACATGGAGCGCGCCCTGGGCGCATGGCGGCCCGACAACATGTGCGCTGTTCACTTCGTTGATCTCGACCAATTCAAGCAGGTCAACGATACCTTGGGGCACACGAGGGGCGATATGCTTCTAGAGGCTGTCGCCGAGCGGCTGCGAACCTCTATTCGGGATGCCGACGTCATTTCGCGCTTCGGCGGTGACGAGTTTGTCATTTTTCAGGCACCGATCAAATCCCTCGATCAGGCGGAGGCTCTCGCCACGCGCGCCCTGCACGCTCTCGCGGGCACCTACGATCTGGACGGACACAAAGTCGTCGTCACCGCCAGTATCGGCATTGCGGTCGCCAAAAACCGGATCGATCCGGACCAGTTTTTGCGCAACGCCGACATGGCTCTGTATCAGGCGAAATCCGACGGCCGCGGTACGTGGCGCTGGTTCGAGGCAAAAATGGAAGCCAACGCGCAAGCGCGCAGAAATCTTGAACTTGATTTGCGCAATGCGTTGGAGAACGAAGCATTCGAACTCCATTATCAGCCGCTGTTCAATCTGAAGACCAGACGCATTGAGGCTTGCGAGGCGCTGCTGCGGTGGCCTCACCGCGAACGCGGCATGGTTTCCCCGGCGGAGTTCATTCCCGTTGCCGAAGAGATGGGACTGATCGTCGAAATCGGCAATCAGGTCTTGTACAAGGCCTGTCTGGAATGCCGGCGCTGGCCCGGCGATACCGCCGTCGCGGTCAACCTCTCCTCGATCCAGTTCGACCGCTCCAATGTTCCGGCGCTGGTTCGCGAGACGCTCGCCGCCACCAATCTTGCGCCCCACCGGCTCGAGCTTGAGATCACCGAGTCAACTCTGCTTCAAGACACGAAGAGGACCCGCGCGGACCTGAACCAACTGGCGGAGCTGGGGGTGAAACTATCGTTGGACGATTTTGGTACCGCCTATTCCAGCCTCAGCTATTTGCACAGCTTTCCGCTGCACAAGGTGAAGATCGACCAGTCGTTCCTGCAAGGCCTCGGCGACGACGAACGCAGGGTCACCTTGCTGCGCGGCATGACGCGGCTGAGCGCGCAATTGGGCCTGAAGGTTGTTGTCGAGGGCGTCGAGACCCAAGAGCAACTCGAATTGCTCGCCGGCGAAGACAGCATCGACGAGGTCCAAGGATATCTGCTTTGCCGACCTATGCCGGCGGCAGATCTGCGGAAGCTGCTGTACGCCTCCTATGTCGCCCCCGCGCCGATTGCGTCGTGGCCGGCAAAAGTCCGCAACGACGCCGCGTGATCGAATTTTTAATCTTGCCTCTTCTTTCAGTAGTTGCACGAGGTTAACCATAAGTTGCATTGGGTTAACCCTAAAGAACCGTCAAAATTGTAATCGCAATAACAAAATGTTAACCTCTCTTTATCTGGCGCTGGCGGGGCGCCGTAAAGTGAGGCGCGTATGGTTGGGGTGGTGGCTTGTGCGTCTGAATCGGATCACGCAGGGTCAGAGAACAGTCTTTCCGATCGTGTCGCGCAGCTTCTGGCCCGAATCGATTGTCGGCGCGCGGATTCCGGTGAGGAACGGGAACCCGTTCTTCGCCTTCGCTATCAAGCTTATCTGCGTGAAGGAGCGATTCCCCCCAATTCGACCGGGACGTTTTCCGACCCCTATGACGAGACGCCCAATGCCTATCTCTTCGGGTTGTATATCGACGACCAGTTAGCCAGCTCGATTCGTATTCACGTAGGCTCCAGCGAACGCCCTAACTTTCCCTCGCTCGAAGTCTTCCCCGATATTTTGCAACCCGAACTCGACGCCGGCAAAGTCATTATTGATCCAACCCGCTTTGTGGCCGACGAGACCCTGTCTCGGCTCCATCGCGGATTGCCGTATGCCACACTCCGGCTTTCCATGGTGGCGGCCGAACATTTCGGTGCCGACCTCGTACTCGCGGCTGTAAGAGAGGAGCACCAAGCGTTCTACCGGCGCGCTTTTAACCAGCGGTTGATTGGTGAAGCGCGGCCTTACCCGCATCTATCAAAGCCGATCAGTCTGATGGCGGTCCATTACCCCTCTGTCGTAGACAAGCTGTGGCAGCGATATCCATTTATTCCTTCGACTCTCGCCGAGCGGCGCAAACTGTTCGAACGGCCGCAGCATGCGAGTGATCGCTCCAATCACGAGCTATCAAGCTCGCAAGAGCCGTCAGCGTCGCGAGAATCCAACCGGCCTTTCGCTGAACTCGCAGCGGCGCGCGTCGCCTCGTGAGTCCGCCTCGGGCACCAAGGCGCTAAGTCGCCGGTAATCGCGCACCTTCGGCTCGGCAGCAGCCGACAGCTGCCTGCCTTCGTCAACTAATCGTGTGAACGGTTAGCCGCGATTTAAGCGGAGCGATAAAATGCTGCCGGCCTATTTCAGGCACTCTTTCCAAGCATCGGATACAAGAAGTTCAGCGCTGACGATGTTTAGCGCTGAAAGCGATCTCGATGAAGCATTATCGCCCAACGATGAATTTGGCAGATCTGACCAAGGCGTCGGCGTTGCCGGTCTTGGCTTGCCCGGCCTGCAGCACGGGGCTGGCGTTTCATCGCCACAGCACGCCTCACATAGACGCCTGCGGATTTGAAAGCTACAGCCTCGAATGCGAGAAATGCGGCGCCGCGCTTGCCGGCATCGTCGATCCCTTCGACGACACATTGCTGCTTTCGGAAATGGCGGCCTGAAGCTGGAAAGCGGCGGCTTGCCGCGGTAATGCGGTAACGTGCCAGATCGACCTTCGGCGCGCGTGCTCGCGCCGGTCGGCCGTTTGTCCAAACATCAGCCCCGACGCGATCGCCACGTCTAATGATGGCGCAGCAGGTTTCTCGCCCGCTGTTCGAACCGGCCGCGATCGTGGCGCGCGGCAAAATCCAGTTCCGGTCCGAGCGGCACGATCCGGGTCGGATTGATAGCCGTCATGCTCATGAAATAATGCCGCTTGATGTGATCCATATTCACGGTGTCGGCAATTCCGGATACCTGATAGAGGTCACGCAGGTAATTCGACAGGTTGTGATAGTCGGCGATCCGGCGCAGATTGCATTTGAAGTGGCTGTAATAGATCGTGTCGAACCGGACGAGCGTCGTGAACAAGCGCCAATCGGCCTCGGTCAAGCGGGCCCCGACCAGATAACGTTGGCGCGACAGCAGCTCTTCGAGCCAACCCAGCGCCGCGAAAACCTCGCGGCAGGCTTCTTCATAGGCTTGCTGTGTCGTCGCAAAGCCGGCGCGATAGACGCCGATATTCACGTCCCTGTAGACGCGCGCGTTGATGCGATCGGTTTCAACGCGCAGCTCCGGCGGATAATAGTCGACACGGTCGCCAGTCAACGAAGCGAACGCTGAATTGAGCATGCGGATGATCTCGGGCGATTCGTTATTGACGATGGCGCGTCGCTTGATGTCCCAAAGCACCGGCACCGAGACCCGGCTGGTATAGCGCGGATCGGCGAGTAAATAGATCTCGCCGAGGCGTTGCTTGCCGTTGACCGTATCCGCAATCGTGCCGGGTCCGGCGCCGAATTCCCAGCCCCGCTCGCCCATGACCGGATCGAGGATCGACATCGAGATGACGCTCTCGAGTTTTTTCAACTTGCGGAAAATGATGGTGCGGTGCGCGTAAGGGCAGGCGAGCGAGACGTAGAGGTGATAGCGCCCGCGCTCGGCGGCAAAGCCGCCTTGACCGGACGGTCCGGGACTGCCGTCCGGCGTGACCCAGTTGCGAAACACCGGGTCGGCGGGCACAAAGCGACCGCCGGTCGCGGCGGTGTCGTACCACTGGCGGTGCCACACGCCATCGATAAAAACCCCATGCGCCATCGCAATTCCTCCCGCAGCCAAGGGTCGCACGTAGTATAGCCGGTATTGAGCGCAGAATAGGGATGAGCAGAGCACCGCGAAACCGCACGGCGAGACAAATGGCGGATTCCACGGAGTTTTACCCTCGGGGCGCATTGCGTAACCCGAAGGCTCGTCCGCTTTATGCGCCGCCGCGGTGGGGTCGATCAGTGAGGCTTGGCGAGCGTCTCGTTGACGCACTTCTTGACGAGTTTATGCCGCGCATACCACGACATCTCCTCGAACCGCGCCTGCTCCTTGACCTGAGCCCGGCATGCCGCGGTAGCCTGCTTCAAGGCAGCTTTGTCAGCATCTGACATCGGTGCAGCCCGCGCCGGCGTCGGCATCAATGCATTGCTGCAAACGAGGACCGTGGCGGCAATGCCGACGTAAAATGCGGTGACGACCTGAGGCATGATAATGTGCTCTTCTTGACTGAAACTTCAGACGGAGCGGCTCTGCGTGCCGGGTTCACATTGCCGGCATGGCGCCGCCTTGCGAAAATATCTGCAATATTTTTGTTGGTCGTCAAGCTCGGTCTCTGTTCTTGCCATTCATCTTTTGAATGTAGCAATTCATTCACAAAACTGTTGCAATAGGCCGCTGGCTCGATGAGGACGATGGCAAGTCATGATAGAACGATACAGCGACCACGCCGCGAACGAACGTACCTTCCTGGCCTGGGTCCGCACGGCGATTGCGGTTATGGCGTTCGGCTTCTTGGTGGAGAAGTTTGACCTGTTCCTGGAGATCGCGAGTCAAACGCTTGCGCGCCGCACCCTGTCGGTCGGCGGGCAGCTGGTCGGCAATATTGCCGGCCTGATTCTCATCGGCCTGGGCGCCGGCACTATCGTCCTGGCGCTCATCCGCTTCCGCTGGACTGCCATTGAAATCGACAGCACGCAGACGCTGCCCGGCTCCGGGGCGCGCTTGGACGTGGCGCTGGCAGCACTCCTGGTCATGCTCGGGATGGCCTTGTTTGTGTATCTTTCCTATACCGTGATCAGCAGTCTATGAACCTGCGCGCCAGCACGTAGCGGCGTTCGGCAAGCCGGCGGCCCGCTGAGCGGCGCGCAAATCCGCGACCAGTCGACATCGCCTCTCGCCATCCGAGGCGCCGCAGGGTAAGGAACGCCTCCCTTTGCCCTCCCCGACGTTTTCCAAACCTTCGGCGGCCCGACATGCTTGTGATCGACAATCTTGTTTTCAACGGCTGGGGCCGCCGATTCTTCGATTCTGCGAGCGTGATGATCCCGGCCGGGGCCAAGGTCGGCCTGATCGGCCGAAACGGCGTCGGAAAAACGACGCTGTTTCGGCTGATCCTGGGCGATCTCATCCCGGATGGCGGCGAGATCCTGCTGCCAAACGCCGCCCGGATCGGATCGGTCGATCAAGAGCATCCCGCCACCCCGGTCTCACTGTTGGACACGATCCTCGCCGCCGATACCGAGCGGGAAGCGTTGAACGCCAGACTGGAAACCGCCGAACCCGAACAGCTGGCCGAGATCTACCAGCGGCTGATCGAGATCGACGCCGACAGCGCCCCGGCGCGGGCGGCGGAAATCCTCAGCGGGCTGGGCTTCTCCTCCGCCGATCTTACTCGTCCGATGGCGGAATTCTCCGGCGGCTGGCGCATGCGCGTGGCGCTGGCGGCGGCTTTGTTCGCGCAGCCGGACCTCTTGCTGCTCGACGAGCCCACCAACTACCTCGACCTTGAGGGCGCGCTCTGGCTCGAAGCCCGGCTCAAGAAATATCCGCACACCGCGCTCATCGTCAGCCACGACCGCGAGCTTCTCAATAATTCGGTCGACGCCATCCTGCACCTGAGCCAAGGCAAGCTCGATCTCTACACCGGCGGCTACGACGATTTTGAAAGGCGGCGCGCGGAAAAGACGCGGCTGCAGTCGGCGACCCGGGCCAAGCAGGACGCCGAGCGCGCCCATCTGCAAAAGTTCATCGACCGGTTCCGCGCCAAGGCCAGCAAGGCGGCGCAGGCGCAGTCGCGGATCAAGCGTCTGGCCAAGCTGGAGCCGATCGCCGAGGTGGTCGAGGAGCGCGTGGCGCCCTTCACGATACCCTCGCCGGCCCGGCCGCTGGCGCCGCCGCTGATCCAGCTCGAGGCCGCGTCCGTCGGCTACGACGGCACGCCGGTGCTGCGCAACCTCAACCTGCGGCTCGACGTCGACGACCGCATCGGGCTCCTCGGCGTCAACGGCGCCGGCAAATCGACATTCGCCAAGATGATCGCCGGCGCGTTGCCGCTGCAAGCGGGCCACATGAAGCGGGAAGGCCGCATTCAGGTCGGCTGGTTTCATCAGCATCAGATCGAGGCGCTCGACCCGGCCGATACGCCCTTGGACATCATCCGCCGCACGCTGCCGGAGGACAGCGAATCCGCGCGCCGGTCGCGGCTGGCGCAGTTCGGCTTGTCCTTTGACAAACAGGAAACCACGGTCGCCAATCTTTCCGGCGGCGAGCGCGCGCGGCTTCTCCTCAACCTCGTCGCGATGACGGCGCCGCATTTATTGATCCTCGACGAGCCGACCAATCATCTCGACATCGAAAGCCGCCGGGCGCTCCTTGACGCGCTCAACGACTACGAGGGCGCCGTGATCCTCATCACCCACGACCGCTCGCTGATTGAACTCGTGACCGACCGGCTGTGGCTCGCCGCCGACGGCCGCATCAAGGCATTTCAGGGCGACATGGACGACTACGCCCGCTTTGTCCTCGACCGCGCCAAGGCGGCGACACGCGCCCCGTCGCAGAACAGCGATCGCCACGCCGCTCCCCCGCAACGGCCGGCACAGCGGAAGCAAAAGCGCGGCCGGCGCTAAGCGGCCGATCCTGCAAGAACAGGGAGGGCCGTTAGCCCGCCAATCCCGGATTTCGCCGCCGCTCAATCCGCGCTACGCTTGCTGCGCGTCTTTCTTATCTGCAAGGCGAGGCCGCCATGCGCTGGATCTACCTGACCGTCATCGTCCTGTTCGCCGCCGCCATCGTGATTTTCGGCATACAGAACCTCGATTTGGTCACCATGTCGTTCCTCGGTTTCAGCGTCCGTGCGCCGCTCGCGATTGTGGCCGCGATTGTCTACGTCCTTGGCGCGGTAACCGGCGGCAGCCTGTTCGCCCTGCTGCGCCGATCGGTGCAGGCGTCCAGGGCAAGCCCGCCGCGATATTGATCCCGGACATCGCTCACATCATGCCGCCGATCAGAGCGGCGGGTCGGCCACGTCCGGTCTCTTGAATGCGAGGCTTTCCTCCTCCAGGTCGAGCTCGCGTTCGATGCGCCGGCGCGCTTCATCGGTGATCTGGCCCTGTTGCAGCAGCCGGTAGATATATTCCCGCTCGGCGGCGATCAGCGCCGCCCGCACGTCTGCCGCCGCGGCAGCAGCCTCGAGGCCATCGACCGTATTTTTCGGCAGCTGCCCGGCGCGATGGTCATGGCGCGCCCTTAAGATCGCCAGCACGTCGGATGATATCTTGCCGTCGGCCGCCAGCCCGTCCAGCCGGCCCTGCGCCAGGTTGATCGCTTCCAGCCGCGCCGCAAGCTCGGCGTCGCGCTCGCGCCGGCGCTCGTCTTCGGCGTCGTGCGGCAAGGCGAGCCAGCGCACGATAGCGGGCAGCACCAAGCCCTGGCCGATCAGCGTGACGACGATGACGCCGAAGGTGACGAAGAGAATGAGATCGCGATAGGGAAACGCCAGCCCGGCGATCGTGGTCAGCGGAATGGCCAGCGCCGCGGCAAGCGACACGACGCCGCGCACGCCGACGAACGCCAGCAGGAAGACCCACTGCCAGGGCGGCAGCGGATCGCGGCGGCGCAGCGACGGGCTCAACCAGCGCGGCAGATAGGTCGCCGGATAGACCCAGATGAATCGTGCGATGACGACCACCACGACGGTGAGCAGGAGCGCGAAGCCGAGATCGCGCAGCGAGATCGTATTGGTCCGATCGAGCAGCGCCCGCGTCTCCATGCCGGTCACCAGGAAGACGAAGCCTTCGAGCAAATAGACGAGCAGATCCCAAAAGAAGATGCCCTGCAGCCGCGTCGCCGCCGGAATGAGCAGCGGTCCGTTCCAACTCACGAACAGGCCGGCCGCGACCGTCGCCAAGACGCCGGATCCCCCCAGATGCGCGGGGGCCAGAAACGCCACATAAGGCGTCATCAGCGACAGCGTGATCTCGACGCGCGGATCGCGCGCCCAGCGGCGCAAGCGGAGGCTAGCCCAGCCGACGCCGACGCCGTAGGCGATTTCGCCGACGACAATGAGGGCAAAAGTTCCGGCGGCCTCGCCGAACGAGAACAGCCCGGTGGCGACCGCGGCGACGGCAAAGCGGTAAAGGATCAAAGCCGTGGCGTCGTTGGCGAGACCTTCGCCCTCGAGCACGAGAACGAGCCGGCGCGGCAAGCCCAGCGGGCGGAGGACGGCGAGCGGGGCGACCGCGTCGGTCGGCGCCACGATGGCGCCGAGCACGAAGCCGACGGCCAAGGGCATGCCGAGGAGGAAGTGCGCGACCGCCGCCACTGCACAGGCGGTGAACAGGACGCAGCCGAATGCCAACAGCGTGATCGGGCGCAGATTGAAACGGAATTCGCGCCAGCTCATCGCCACGCCGGCCGAATAGATCAGCGGCGGCAGGATGCCGAGCAGCACCAGTTCCGGAGCCAGCTCGATCCGCGGCAGGCCGGGAACGAGCGCAACCGCAATGCCGGCGACGACGAGCAGAATGGAAGGCGCGGTGTTGAGCCGGCGCGCGACGATGGCGACGACCACCAGCACCGCGAGCAGAAACAGGATGGTCTGGATCGTCGCCGCCATGGTCACACGATGCCGGATATCCGGGATCGGTCAAGCCATCCATAAACCCCGTTACACCGCCCGCTTCCGTTTGCGGCGCGCCGGCCGCAAAGCTTTGCGGATGTTTTCAAGCAGCCGCTTATGGAATTCCGCCGTTTTCGTTTTGAACGGCACCTCGAAGTGTGTCGTTGCGCTTTCGCTGAGCATGAGATTGTAGGGAGCGTCTTTGGTGTCGCCGGAAATGCGGAAATCCGTCCGGTAGCAGACGACCGGCTTGCCCTTGCCGAACGCGTAGCCGCACTCCCAAGCGGTGCCGCTGTCGGGATCGGGCCCATCCATGCAGGCGACGACCATATCCGCCCAGTCGATGCCTGCGACGTCCATGTCAAAGATCGCTTTCGCGGTCTTGTCGCGCGGCTCATGCTCCTGCGGCAGCCAAACCTCAAAACCCTTCTTTTTGAGGAAGCGCGCGAGATCGACGTTGAACCGCTGCTCGGCGATCGAAAACAGCGGACCGGCCAGATAAAGCTTGGTCATGATCCTCTCCCTCAGGAGCCATACGCGAGCTTGACCCGCGTCGCTTCTTCATCCTGCCCTGGGTAGCAGCGGGAGCAAAAGCAAATCATTCTCGCGGCATATTCGCGCCTTCACCTCTCCCCGGCGGGGAGAGGCACAGGCGTCCTCCGGACGCCGTTCTCTAGTAACGCCGATGCGAAGCATCGGCTATGGAGCAGCTTTTGCTGCGAGCCGGGTGAGGGGGTTCAGGGCCCTCGCAATCTGTCCCCCCTCACCCAACTTCCTCGCTCCGCTCGGAAGTCGACCTCTCCCCACTGGGGAGAGGTGAAAATAATTTCGTTCTCGCGACGCGCTCGGCGCCCGAGGTTTGCATACCACCACAACAACAAAGCTCTTTTGATTCGCCTCCGGCTCACGCATGATCCCGAAAAGTGGTGTCCGGTTTTCGGACAAGATCATGCGCAGATAAGAGGGAGGCGGAGCGCCGAAAGGCGCA